>Ga0182735_1000106_pt1 | contig 111967 bp, 106 predicted proteins | sample eDN5th30CKraftMG_FD_128524 | JGI IMG/M metagenome (GOLD analysis project Ga0182735, IMG submission 128524) | Enriched Miracle-Growth compost microbial communities from Emeryville, California, USA - eDNA 5th pass 30_C Kraft MG (version 2) (version 2) ... | reverse complement strand
GGTCCGATCAGTTCCCATTCCGCATCTGACAAGTCCCCACGGCCCATAACTGCTCTCCAAAGAGCAGCCTTGAATCAGAACTCGACCTGTTTGGGAATCCCTCTTTTGTCAACGCGGCCTAGCTTTCGGAACGAGCGTCAAACTACTGGAGCTAATCAACGGCACGATTACCCTGTATTGCCATGTGAAATCTTGCATGGTGCTAAGAACTAAGCCGGGTCATGAAAATATGGACCCTTGGCAGGTTTTAGTTCCACAAATCGGATACACACCCGATGAAGCGGTGAACCTATCTGCCGAGGAAATGGCAGTTTTTCCGCTGCCGGTGAAAACGACTTCATGCAAGACATGATGCTGTTAGCGATTCGTCACAAATCATCTGTCGAGACGTTCAAAGAATACATGAAAATGCGAGCCGATTTTCGGACTATCGGTCCCAAACCAACCGGATTTAACGGCCAAATTGGTTCCACGTTTCTCACCCAACAGGAAGTTGAGCAATACAAGCCCTACACCATTCCTATGAACAACTTGGCGTTAGGCTTGGAGGTGGGGCTGGATAAGGACATGGCATTGGCAAGGCAGGTAGTCGCCAAGTTTGGGCCGGTTTGCCAACGCTATTTCAATGACCACAAGTTTGTCTCGTTAACATTCCCCTCGGATGCCGAGCTTGCCGACATGATAGCCCCGCCGGACACATCGGGGTTGCCCGGATAGAGTGCCGCGCTCCCCCAATGTGGGCAACATAGCGACCGTTCCGGGGCCGCTCCAAGCCCAATCCCAAGTATGGGAACAATGGGGGGAATAGGCTGTCACCTTCCGTTTTATGTAGAAAAATCAATTACTTATGTAAGGAAATGGCGGAGCGGGAGGGAGCGCGCGTTTCCCATAACGATTTGATAAAAGTGTGAAAATTAATTTTCTGTCCTTGAACCCCACACTCAGCCCCACATTGGGGGCTCGCCATCTTGCATTTCGATGTCGAGTGCTTGCCGGATAGGCACTCCACATGTCGGCGACAACTTTCCGACAGCCAGACCACATAGAAACTAGCCCGCCCGTCGGCGAAGCTTTCGAAGCGCAGATAGGACGTGATCGCCTCGCAGTCGTGCATCAGCTGCCATTGGGGCCGTGCTCATCTACTGGGCGATCGATCGAATATCATTGCATAGTTTTCCGGGACTTTTGAGTGGAAAGCATTGGATGGTTCGCAACTCGCCGCTCCCTGACTTCGTCGTTTGGAAGCTTTGTCCCTGATCTTAGATACTGATCACTTCGAGCCCGTCCCACTATTGGCGCCGTGTCGCCGCACGCTACGACCGATGACCCGAGGCCGCCTCCTCAACCATCGCGTCCCCATTTGCAGGCAGCCGGAATCACTCCCGCATTCCATCCGCCAGCATTCGCATCAGCCTGACCAGTTCGTCGAAATCCTGTATCGACCAATCTGCGAACATGCGTTCCGCCATTCTTTCGCGCGCAGCGTCGATCGCGTCGGTTGCCGCCTTTCCTTGCGGCGTAATCTTCGCCTCTTTCACCCGCTTGTCCGCAGCGCTCGCCTTGCGCGTCACCAGGCCGAGCTCCTCGAGTCGTGCGACTTGGCGGCTGACTGTCGTATAATCTCGGCCGACCCGGCCTGCGATCTCGACAACGCCAACGGGTCCCAGGCGCTCAATCGAAACAAGGAGCGGGAACAGCGCACGCTCGAGCGAGAGCCCCGCTGCCTCCAGCATCTGGGCATCCCGTTCCGGCTCATTCATCATGCCTGCGATGTCCATCAGCGAACGATGCAGCCGCGGCAACGACGCCTTAATATGTGTATTATGCACTTTTCTTGTTGACATCCGATAGCCTCCCGCGAGATATGTGCGTTATACACATAGGAGTGCTAAATGAAACAGCCTGCCAATGTCTCCGTATTGATTTGCGGAGCGGGAGCTTCTGGACTGGTGTTGGCCATCGACCTCGCTCGGCGCGGTGTGGCTTTCCGCCTGATCGAGAAACAGCCCACGCCCTTTGCCGGATCACGCGGCAAGGGCATCCAGCCACGTTCGCAGGAGGTATTCGAGGATCTGGGCGTCATCGACCGATTGTTCTCGATCGGCGATGTCTACACGTCCGACAAGAAGCGGTTCGACGGCCTTTCGTCAGTGTATATCCTGTTCTGCGGCAACCCCGCGCCGCCACAGGATGTCTGCCCCACCCTGCCCTTCATGCCATCGATCCGCAGCACGACCGAGCTTGAGGCCTTCTACACGTCGCGCGGTTTCCCGATCACACCGGTGCCGCTCTATGTGTTGCCGCCGATCGTCGGGGGATCGCAGACCTCGCCATTCGTCCTGCGCTCGCCCATCACTATCAACGCGGGTCTCAAGAACGAGAAGTTTACCTATCGCCTCGCCGCGCAATATGACTTCGGTTCGCGCAACATGGTCTATGCGAGCTTCGAGACCGGCTATCATGCGGGTGGCTTCTCGTTTGCCCGCGGCGTCGAAACCTACGCACCCGAGACGATCAAGGCCTACACGATCGGCAGCAAGAACCGCTTCCTCGGCAACCGGCTACAGGTGAATGTCGAAGGGTTCATCTGGAAATACAAGAACCAGCAGTTCAGCCAGTTCGGCTACGATCTGGGCAATCCGCCCGCCACGGTGTTCCTGACACGCAACATCGGCGATAGCACGATCCAGGGGGTCGATCTGGATGTCGAGCTGCTGGCGACCCGCAACACCTTGCTGTCCGCCAATGTCCAGTATCTCGACACGAGCTACGACAGCTTCGGCCCGCGCGCTACCGTCGATGAGATAGAAGCGGTCCACGGAAACGCCGAGCGATCCGCCCAGCGTGCGATAGAAGCGATCCGATCCCAGCATATGGACTGCCGTTTCGAACGGTTTCAGCGCAGCCGGTTCGAGCATGTCGCCATCGATGCGTCGGATGTCGGTCATCGCAGTTTCTCCTTTTGCTGTCCCGAACCGGGAGGACAACAGCCGCGCCGCACGTCAGCTAGTCAATGCTCGACACAAGAAGGAGCCAGCGACGTGCAGTTCGGACTATTTCTGGGCATCTGGGAAAACCCGGATGCCGGCAACGACCATCACGCGATCCTGCATCAGGTTCTCGACTATGTCGTGCGGGCCGAGGAACTGGGATTCATGTCCGTCTTCCTCAACGAGCATCATTTCACCGGCCTGCCGCAGATTCCCTCTGCGATGATGATTCTGTCGAATCTGGCGGCTCGCACGCGGACGATCCGGCTGGGCACGGCTGTCACGATCCTGCCCTGGCATAATCCGCTGCTGTTCGCGGAGGAAGTGGGGACGCTCGACCTTCTTTCGGACGGGCGCTTCGATTGCGGCATCGGCCGCGGCTTCCGCTTCGTCGAATGCCAGGGATTCGGCATTCCCGGCGAGGAGCTTCAAGGCCGTTACGAAGAGGCGCTGGCGGTGCTCCAGAAAGCCTGGTCGGCGCCAGGGCGTTTTTCCCACAAGGGCAAATATTGGAACTTCACTGATGCCGTCATCGATCCGAAATCGGTGCAGCATCCGCATCCGCCCGTCTGGATCGCCGTCGGCAGCGATGCATCTGCCCGTCGGACTGCCGAACAGGGTTACAATCTGCTGCTGGATCAGTTCAGCGATTCCGCGCAGATCGGCCAGCGGATTGCCGTGTTCCGGGAAGCGGTGGAAGCCCAAGGCCGCCGGTTCGATCCTCGCTCGATCGGCGTCACACGGGCCTTCCACCTGACGTCCAGTGAGGCAGAGACGAGCGAGGCGATTGCGCACCATCATCATATCCTCGCCAACAATCGTCGGCTCTCTTCGGACCCGGACGCGCCGGGCGGCGTGCATGCACCGCCGATGGCAACGGGTGACGAGGATGACATCTGGCTCATCGGCACTGTCGACCAGCTTGTCCACAGGATCGAGCGCCTCAAGAATCACGGCGTCGATTATCTGCTGCTGCTGGACACGGCTGGCGATCAGACGAGTCTCGATCGCTTTGCGAAGGAGATCATGCCGATCTTCTCCGATGCGCAAAAAGGCAGCGCCGCCTGAGGCTCAATGCGTGACGAGCGAACATAATTCAAAGGGGCTCGTCACCTGCAGCCGCTGGTAGGCGCGCTGCCGGTAGGTCAAGACCGAGGTCTTGGCGATACCGAGATCGAGCGCCGTGGCCTCCACCGTCATGCCGATGGCGGCGCGGGCGCAGACCTGCCGCTCACGATTTGTGAGCCGATCGAACCGGGTGGCGAAGCGCTCCTCCAGCTGTGCCACGGTGAGCTGCTGCGGGGTCGCCCGCCCGCGGCGGTTCAGGGGGAGCATCGGCAAGGCGAGGCAGGCAAGACCGATGAGCGCATCCAGCTCATCATCTCCAAAGCATCCCTCGCTCGCATGACGGGCGACGTTGATCACGCGCCAGGACTCCGCGCCGCGCTGGATGATCGACACACGCTCCACGATGCCCGCATCGTCGAAGAAGCGCTGGCGAAAACCCCGCGAGGAAATATCGGGCGGCCTGATGCGCAACATCGCAACATCGCTGCATTCGGGCGCGGCGCGATACGCATCGAACACCGGATCGAGACGCACATACCATTTGTGATAGGTCGGGAAGAGATCGGCTACACCCGGCTCGCAGAAATAGTATTGCAGCGAATGATCGTCGCGGCCAGTGGCCTCGAAGAGGTAGATTCGGCGCGCCCCCGCCGTCACCGCCATCACCGAATCCCGCATGGTGGAGCCGAATTCCTCCGTGCCGATGGCACCGAGGAGCCGCTCGTACGCCTTCCCGACCGTAGTCGGCGCGCGCCAGTTCGTGATTTGCCTGATGTCCGACATGTGCCTCTCGGGCCTTTCTAGCTACCGCTCGCGGCCACTTGCCGGGCCGGGCTTTGCAGTCGCGATCCTGCGACGGCAATGACGACGAGGGCAAGCACGGAGAGACTGGCGGGCACGGAAAAAAGCGACATGATGGTCGTCTCCCGAACACCGGCGCTCAGTCCGATCCCGATCATGATCGGCGCAATGACCGTGCCGACCCGCCCGACGCTCTTGGTCCAGCCGATGCCGACAGCGCGGAGATGGTCGGGATAGTAGCTCGCCAGAACGACATTCACGCCGCCATAGGCGCCGAGGAAGAAGAAGCCGCAGATCGCCAACAGGATAAGAAGCAGATTGGTCGGCGCCGACGCAAGGATATTGCCTATGACAAACATCAAGATCGCGGCGATGGTCAGGAAGGTTGCGAGGACGCGGGTCGCGCCGAACCTGTCGATGAGGAGGCCGACACCGAGCGCCGCGACAATCCCGCCGAACGAGAATATCGAGACGGACATCGTGGCCACCCAACTTTCCCGACCCACCTCGACGAGCAGAATAGGTAGCCAGCTGTTGAGGCAATAGCTGATGGTCAGCATCGAGATGAACAACGTCCAGAGCGCCAAGGTGCCGAGGAGATAGCGGGGCGAGACGATCGCGAGCGCGCCCCGCCCGAGGCTTTGCGAGAGCTGTTCGGTCGCGCCCGCGCGCTTCGCCGGCTCGACGAGCCAGAAACCCGCGATTACCGCAAAAACGAGGCAGGCCAGACCCACGGCGACGGACGCGGCGCGCCAGCCCCCAGCATCGGAGAAAGCCTCCGCGACCAAGCCGGAGACGGTGGCGCCCAGGCCATAGCCCGTGAACAGGATCATGATGGCAAGACCGCGGCGTTCCGCAGGCGCGGACGCCGTCACGATGGAAAGGCAACTCGGCAGGCAGCCGCCGAGAAACGTGCCCGTGATCAATCTTGCCATGAAGAGTTGCTGGGCGGAGCTCGCGGCCGCAGTCAGCGCCTCGAAGAGGCCAAATCCCAGGAGGGTGATGAGCACGATGCGCCGGTGCCCCAGCCTTTCGACCAGTAGCGGGAAGATTATCAGGCCTGCACATTGGCCTATCAGATTGGCGGAGAAAATAGGCCCCAATTGCGCGTGCGACAGTCGCAGCGTCGCTGCGATGTCGGGGGCAAGCGGACCCATGATGCTGTGGACGATCCCGTCGAGAAAGTAGACGAGGCTGCAGACAAGAATGAGCGGCAGGAGCAGCCCCTGCTTGTCCGCCGGCAGCACGCCGGACTCATTTGCGCTACTCATCGACGCTCTCCCATGCTGGTCTTCTCGCATGGTGGCGGTTTCGCCTTTGTCCTCTCCTGAAAGGACGAGCATTGATAGGCGGTTTGCTCGCCAGAGACCGCAGTTCATCCTCGGGTGGCGCCTCCCCGCCCCGGGTAAGCATCAAGTAGATCCCACACCCTTTCCCATGCCAACTATGAGTTCGAATCCCCGTCGGGTTTTCGAAGATTGACGAAAAAACTTGTCAAGATGCAGGATGTTCGCGTCGATCAAAGTCTTTTGGCGGGACAATCCAGCCCCACGTTCAACCCCACAGTCGTTTTCTGAAAATGCTCGGGTAATTCCGGAAGAATGGCGGAAAACAGCGAAAGAATGTCTGGAACCTGCCGATTCGGCTTAGAAATAACCATTTGATTTATTAGATTTATTTTTTGATGGCGGAGCGGGAGGGATTCGAACCCTCGATGGGCTTTTGACCCATACTCACTTTCCAGGCGAGCGCCTTCGACCACTCGGCCACCGCTCCGCATGCTCTGGAGATTGCGCGCCCTAGCGGCCTCTCGCGACTTTCGCAAGCCACCCGGCTATGGCATGTTCAGGTCATGACGATCCATGCCCTGCGCTCGCTCCTGCTGCCGGCTCTCCTGTTCGGTCCCGCCGCCTCCGCTCAGGCCCAGGCGCCGGCATCCGCGCCGCCGGCCCCGTCCGAGATCGTGGCGGCCGCGCCCGCGGGCGACTGGCGGGCCATCGCGCCGGCGGACCTGCTGGTGATGACCCTCGCGCCGGACGCGCGCGGGCAGGCGCGGCGGGTCGTCATCCAGCTGATGAGCGCCCCGGTCAGCGCGGGCTGGGTGGGCAATATCCGCACCCTGGCGCGGGCGCACTGGTATGACGGTGTCGCGGTCACGCGCGTGCAGGACAATTATGTCGCGCAATGGGGCGATCCGCAGGGCGAGGATGCCGCGCGCGCCAAGCCGCTGCCCGCCGGCCTCGCCACCATGGACGAGCAGGCCTATGTGATCGACGGCAAGGACGATCCGGCGCTGACCACGGCCCTGCTGCGCAACAGCATGCAGGCCCGCTCGATGATCGCATCGGCCCATGGCGCGGACCCGGCGCCGTCGCGGCGCGGCGATGCCTATGCGGACGGCACCCTGTTCTTCAACGGCTGGCCGCTCGCCACGCTGCAAGGCACCACGCAGGTCTGGCCGGTGCATTGCTACGGCTCTGTCGGCGTGGGCCGGGGCATGTCGCCGGACACCGGCACCGGCGCGGAGCTCTATGCGGTGATCGGCCATGCGCCGCGCCATCTGGATCGCAACATCGCGGTCGTCGGCCGGGTGATCGAGGGCATCGAGCATCTCTCCAGCCTGCCGCGCGGCACCGGGCCGCTGGGCACCTATGAGGACGCCGCCGAGCATGTGCCGGTCGTCTCGATCCGGCTGGCGAGCGACCTGCCGGCGGCCGAGCAGCCGCGCTTCCAGTATCTCGCCACGGACAGCGATGCCTTCGCCCGCTATGCGGACGCGCGCGCCAACCGCCGCGATCCCTTCTTCATCGTGCCGGCCGGCGGCGCGGACATCTGCAACATCCCCGTGCCGATCCGCCGGGCGCCCTGACGCAGCGCCATGGAGCGGATCGCGGTCGAGGCGGACCTGCGCATCTTTCGCAGCGCGACGAGCAACAGCGCCTCGGCCTATATCGTCATCACCGGCGCGGCGGCGGACGCGATCCGCCTGGCGGCCATGACCGGCCAGTGGCTGGAAGGCCGGCGCGGCTTCGGCTCGGCGCGCGTCACCGCGACGATCGGCGATACCACCTGGCAAAGCTCGGTCTTCCCGGAGAAGGAGAGCGGCGGCTGGTTCCTGCCGGTCAAGCTCGCCGTCCGCAAGGCGGAGGGGCTGGACGAAGGCGAGCTGGTGCGGGCGATCATCGCCCTGTGATCCCCGCCTGTGGCGTCGCCCGCCCCGGGGGAACCGTTCGTCCGGCGCACGCGTTTGCATCCCAGTTTCACACAGGAGCCTGAGCCATGATCCGTCTCGCCATCATCTGCCTGGTCATCGCGGCCGTCGCCGCGCTGCTCGGCTTCGGCGGCATCGCCGGCGCCTTCGTCGGCGTGGCGAAATTCCTGTTCTTCGCGGCGATCGCCCTGTTCGCGATCTTCCTCGTGCTGGGCCTGCTGGCCGGCAAGGGCATCTCCAAGATGGTCGATTAGGGCGCGCCTGGAGCGGGCAGCGTGAAATCCGGATCACGCTGCCCGCCCGGCATATTTGCGGTCGCATCGCTTGTTGCGATGCTCAGCGCAGCATCGCCTTCTGCCGGCGGCGCTGGACGGAGGAGCCCAGGCCGATCGCCTCGCGATATTTGGCCACGGTGCGCCGCGCGATGTCGAAGCCGCGCGCGCGCAGCAGGTCGACCAGCGTATCGTCGCTGAGGATCGCGTCCGGCTTTTCCTCCGCGATGAGCGTGCGGATATGGCTCTTCACCGCCTGCGCGGACGCGGCCTCCCCGCCATCGGCCGACTGGATGGCGCTGGTGAAGAAATATTTGAGCTCGAACGTGCCGCGCGCGCAGGAGAGATATTTGTTGCTGGTCACGCGCGAGACGGTGGATTCGTGCAGGTCCACCTCGTCCGCCACGGCCTTGAGCGTGAGCGGCCGCAAATGCGTGACGCCGTGGCGGAAGAAGCCGGCCTGCCGCCGCACGATCTCCTCCGTCACCTTGAGGATGGTGCGCTGGCGCTGGTCGAGCGCGCGCAGCAGCCAGTTGGCGCTGGTCAGGCAATCGGACAGCCAGCTGCGCGCCGCCTTGTCGCGCGTGTTGCCGGAGAGCTGCGCATGATAGCGCCGGTTGACGAGCAGGCGCGGCAGGGTGGCGCCATTGATCTCCACGGCCCAGCCATCGCGCGATGCGGTGATGAACACGTCCGGCACGATCGCGGTCGGCCCGTCCCCGCCATGGCGCAGGCCGGGCTTGGGATCATAGGCGCGCAGCTCGCGGATCATGTCCGCCATATCCTCCTCGTCCACCCCGCAGATGCGGCGCAGCTGCGGGATCTGGCCGCGCGCGAGCAGATCGAGATTGTCGATCAGCCGCGCCATGGCGGGATCGTAGCGGTCCGCCTCCTTCGCCTGCAGCGCGATGCACTCGGCCAGCGAGCGCGCGCCCACCCCGGCGGGGTCGAAGCCATGGATGACGCCCAGCACCGCCTCCACCTCCGCGAGCGGCACGCCGAGCCGATAGGCGGTGTCGAGCAGGTCGGCCTCCAGATAGCCGGCCGCGTCGATCTGGCCGATGAGCTGGGCGGCGATGACCAGCCGCGTGCCGGAGAGCGCGGCGCCGGCCTGCCGCATCAGATATTCGTGGAGGCCGATGTCGGGCGCGGCGAAACTGTCGAAATCCGGCCCGTCCTCGCCGCCCGCGCCGCCCGGCCCCGCGCCGGAGGCGCCGGCCATCGCCGCGCGGTCGCCCGGCCCGTCATCGATGAAGGTTTCGGCCGCATAATCCACGTCGAGCGGCGCATCGGCCTCGCCCACGCCCTTGCCGATCAGCGTGTCCGCGCCGGCCTCCGGCCCCGTGCGCGGCTCGGCGCCCTCCACCGGCTCGGGCGCATCCTCGCGCGCCGGCTGCGCCACCAGATCGCCCGCCTCGAGCAGCGGATTGCGCTCCAGCTCGCCGCCGATAAAGGCTTCCAGCTCCAGGTTGGAGAGCGCCAGCAGCTTGATCGCCTGCTGGAGCTGCGGCGTCATCACCAGCGACTGGCTCTGCCGCAGATCGAGGCGAGGCGCGAGCGACATGACCGGGTCCGCCTAGCCTGCGCCCATCACAGCGAGAAGGTCTCGCCGAGATAGAGGCGACGCACCTCGGCATTGGCGACCAGTTCCTCGGGGCTGCCGGCGAACAGCACATTGCCGTCATAGATGATGCAGGCGCGATCGACGATCTCCAGCGTCTCGCGGACATTATGATCGGTGATGAGCACGCCGATGCCGCGCGTCTTGAGGTCCTTCACCAGATCGCGGATGTCGGCGATGGAGAGCGGATCGATGCCCGCGAACGGCTCGTCGAGCAGCACGATGGAGGGGTCCGCCGCCAGCGCGCGGGCAATCTCGCAGCGCCGCCGCTCGCCGCCGGAAAGCGCCATGGCCGGGCTCGCCCGCAGCCGCAGCAGGCCGAACTCGCCGAGCAGCGTCTCCAGCTTCTCGGCCCGGCGCGCCTTGTCCGGCTCGGCCAGCTCCAGCACGCTGAGGATATTCTGCTCCACCGTCATGCCACGGAAGATCGACGTTTCCTGCGGCAGATAGCCCAGCCCCAGGATCGCGCGGCGATACATGGGCAGGCCGGTGATATCGACGCCTTCCAGGATGATGCGCCCGGAATCGGGCTTCACCAGCCCCATGATCGAATAGAAGCAGGTGGTCTTGCCCGCGCCGTTGGGCCCGAGCAGGCCGACGACCTCGCCATGGCCGACCTCCAGGCTCACATCGGCCAGCACCGTGCGCTTGTCATAGCTCTTGGCGATGGAAATGACCTGGAGCCGGTGCTCGCCGGCTTCCGGCGCCGCGCCGTTCGGCTGGGCTGTGGCCAGATCGGTCATGCGCGGTTCCTCATCATTGGTGTCGGTCATGCCTGGGTGGCGGTTGCTGACATGTTATGACGCGCCGCGCAATCTCGCTCTGGCAGGAAATTTGCATGGTCCGGGCGCAAAAGCGGACACAGCGCCCGGAGGCGGGATCGCCCGCCCGTCACTGGTCCGGGCGCTGCCGGACCTTGAAGGTGCCCGAGACGCGCCCGCCATTGCTGGTGGTGCCGGCCGCCCCGCCCGCCGCGCTGCCGTCCACCGTGGAGCGGCCGCTCGCCAGATCGATGACCAGCCGCTGGCCGGAGAGCCGATTGCCCGACTGGTTGAGCTGCACATTGCCGATCATGGTGATGAGCCGGCGGTTGAGATCGTAGATCGCCACCGATCCGCTCGCCCGCTCGTCCCCGCGCGTGACGGTGACGCCGCCGGACGCGTCCAGCCGGTCGATCTCGATGCCGTTGGCGTCATGATAGGCGACGGTGAGGCGCTGCGCCGTCATCGTCATGCCGGCCTGGTTGACCTGAACATTACCGGTGACGACCACCCGGTCCGCCCGGTCCTGCACCTCGATGCGATCGGCGGAGAAATCCACGGGGGCGTTGGTATTGTGGCCGCGCAGCACCTGCGCGACCGCGCTGCCGTCGAGCGACAGGCCCATGCCCGCGACCAGGGCGACAGCCAGGGCGAACCAGACGGGAATGCTGCGTTGCATCAGCGTCCTTTGCGGTCAATTTGATCGATGCGCAAGCGGGCGTTGCCCTCCAGCGTGACGGTGCGGGCTTCCAGATCGGCGCTCAGATGATCGGCGCGGAAGGTCCCGGCGGGCATGCGCCCTTCCACGCTGCCCCGGCTGCGCAGGTTGCGCTCGTTGAGCGCGATGTCCACGTCGCGCGTGGTCAGGCGATAGCCGTTGGCGCTCTCGAACTGGATCGGCCCCTGGATGGCGACGGTTTCCTTGTCCAGATCATAGTCGCCGCGCCGGGCGGTGACGACCGCCCCGCCATTCTCCATCTGCAGCCGGGCCTCCAGCTCGTTGAGCCGCACGATCGGATCGCGCGAGCTGCGCTGCAAGGCCGATCCGGCGCGCAGGGAGAAGGGCCGGCCCTTCGCATCCTCGCCGCGATACAGCGCCTCGACCACCTTGAGCCGCTCGCTGGCCATGTCGACGCGATTCTTGTCGAGCACGAAGCTCACTTCGCTCTGATGCGTGAACGGCGCCGCCAGCAGGAACAGCCCGAGCAGGAGGACGCCGATCGGCAATATGACCTTGAGCAGGCGGATCAGCCGGTCATGCGCGCCGCCGGGCACGGCCCAGCTGCGCAGCGTGGTGCGCTGCGCCGCCCCTTGCGCGGAAAGTGAGCTATCCTCGTCCAACGGCGTCAATCCTCAGACATGCGCGAAGATGTCGGTCTCGGGCCAGCCCGCCAGATCGAGCAGGGCGCGATGCGGCAGGAAGTCGAAACAGGCCTGGGCCAGCGCGGTGCGGCCCTCGCGGGCGAGTCGCACGTCCAGCTCGGTCCGCAGCAGGTGCAGATAGCGCACGTCCGATGCGGCATAGTCGCGCTGCGCGTCGCTCAGCACCGGGCCGCCCCAGTCCGAGCTCTGCTGCTGCTTGCTGATATCCTGGCCGAGCAGTTCGCGCACCAGCTCCTTGAGGCCGTGGCGATCGGTATAGGTGCGCACCAGCCGCGAGGCGATCTTGGTGCAATAGACCGGCGTCGCCAGCACGCCCAGATAATGCTGGAGCGCGGCGATGTCGAATCGGCCGAAGTGGAACAGCTTGAGCCGCGCCGGATCGGCGATGACCGCGCGCAGATTGGGCGCGGCATAGTCGCTGCCCGGCCCGAACCGGACGAGATGCTCGTCGCCCTGCCCGTCGCTGATCTGGACCAGGCACAGCCGATCGCGCGGGGTGATGAGGCCCATGGTCTCGGTATCGATGGCGACGGGACCTTCTGCGAGCACGCCGGCCGGCAGGTCTTCTTCATGGAAATATACGCTCATGGCCCCCTCCTTAGACGCATGGCGCGCCGAGGGAAACCGTCGAGCGAAGGAGGATTTCCGGCATCTCGAAAACAATGAAACGATGCGCCTGACCACTTTCGCCAAAATCATTCGCGCTTGCCCATAAATATCGCTATATCGAAATTCGGCCGAGTTTGGGCGGCAGCCGAGTCTCCGTGCATGTCGTCCTGCATGGTGATGGTTTGGAATGGACGCGTGAAAGTGACTAACAGGGTATGAGTTTTGATAGAGGACGCCGCGGGCGCGGCAAGGACAAGCGGGACGGCTTCGGAGACCCGCAGTTCGAAGGATATACCGAGTTCGGCGGTGGTTTCGGGAACTCCCGTGGCGGCGGCGGTGATCGCGGTGGCTACGGCGGCGGTGGTGGCTATGGCGATCGTGGCGGCGGCTTCGGCGGCGGCGGCGGCGGTGGCTTTGGTGATCGCGGCGGCGGCGGCGGTTTCCGCGGCGGCGGCGGTGGCGGCCGCGGCGGCATGCCCGCCCAGGTCGTCGGCGAGGGCTCCGGCACGGTCAAGTTCTTCAATGCGCAGAAGGGCTTCGGCTTCATCGTCCGGGACGATGGCGGCGAAGATGTGTTCGTGCATATCAGTGCGGTGGAGCAGGCCGGCCTGACCGGCCTCGCCGAGGGCCAGCAGCTCAAGTTCACGCTGGTGGACCGCGGCGGCAAGGTCTCCGCGACGGACCTCCAGATCGACGGCGAGCCGATCCCGGTGCCCGAGCGTGCCGAGCGCGGCAACGAGGAGCGCGGCGGCCCGACTCGTCAGCTCACCGGTGAGCGGGCGAGCGGCACGGTCAAGTTCTTCAACGCCATGAAGGGCTTCGGCTTCATTCAGCGCGATGACGGCCAGCCCGATGCGTTCGTGCACATCAGTGCCGTCGAGCGCGCCGGCATGTCGTCCCTGCAGGAAGGCGACCGGCTCGATTTCGAGCTGGAGGTCGATCGTCGCGGCAAATATGCCGCCGTCAACCTGGCGTCGAAGGCCGACTGACACGGACCTTCTCCGAATCGAAAAGAGGCCGGAAGCAGCGCTCCCGGCCTCTTTTTCTTGCCTTGTGGATGCCGCCCCGCCTCGGGGCGACCCGGAGCCTGTCGGAATGAAATAGCGTCAGTGCGCCCGCGCAGGCAGGGGCCCAGGACGGCTATGAACCGCGACTGGACCCCAGGCTTCTGCTTCCGCAGGAGCGCAACATCATTCCACCTGAAACGGACAGACGCCAGGACCGATCGTCATTCAAGTTTCTGGAATAGCAGGCCGGCCCACTATTCCTATGCTCCGTCATGCTGAAACACGTTCAGCATGACGCGGGTTTGCAAATCCGACGCTGAATGTCGATCCGCCTAGGCGCCCCGGTTCGTCTCGAACAGGAACCAGGCGCGCCGCTCGGCCAGATCGGTCCAGTCGTCGATCATGCCGTCGGTCGCATTGTCATCCGCCGCGCCGGTCAGTTCCTTGGCGGCGCGCAGATTCTCGACCAGCGCGAGATTGTCCGCGCGCAGCTCGGCCAGCATGTCGGCCGGCGTCACGAAATCGGCGTTGTTGTCCTTGATCGACTGGCGCTTGCCGATGTCGCCGATCGACCGCAGCGTGGTGCCGCCGATCTTGCGCACGCGCTCGGCGATCGCGTCGGTGGTCGCGAAAATCTCCGCCGCCTGCTCGTCGAACATCAGGTGATAGTCGCGGAAATGCGGGCCCGAGACGTGCCAGTGGAAATTCTTGGTCTTGAGATAGAGCGCGAAGCTGTCCGCCAGCAGCCCGTTGAGCGCCTCCACGACCGCCTTGACGGCATTTGTCTGGAGATCGGTCGGGGTCTTGAGCGCACTGTTCGTCATGTTTGCCTCCGCTACGTGCAAAATATCCGTCTCTCTATGCCATGGCGGATGCGATTCGGCGAACGGATAGGAGCGGTCTCTTTGATCGATATTGGCGATCAGCCGACCAGGCCCAGCGCGCGCAGGGCGCAGCCGAGGCCGATCATCAGCAGCAATCCGCCCAGTACCGGGCGCATGATGCGCAGCGGCACCGCCCGCTCATAGCCGCGCCCGGCCAGCAAGGGCGGCACCAGCGCGGCCAGGCCGCCCAGCGCCCCGCCCAGCGCCGTCGCCCAGCCCGCGCCGGTCATGCCGGCAATGCCGACGAGCAGGAAGGCGGAGCGATCGCCCAGCCGATGCGCGAGCAGCCGTGCCAGCAGCGACCAGCGGCCATGGACCGCTTCGTCCGGCCGCGCGGCGCCCGCGCGCACCGGCACAAGCAGCCCGGCCGCGCCGAACAGCAGCGTGAGGGCGAAGAACAGCAGCCCGGCCGATCCGGCAAGATACAGGGCGACGAGTTGGCCGAGCGCGGCCGAAACGCCGGCCGCGAGCGTGACGACCAGCACCACCGGCCAGAGCGCGGCGCCTGTGCCGGCGCGCGCGCCTTCGCCCAGGTCGCGGGCGAGTCGCTGCGAGCGATCCCCCTGGTCGAGCGCCAGCCCGAGCAGCAGGGCGAGCAGCAGCGCGTCCATCGCGCCGCCTAGCGGCAGCCGCGCAGCGCGGCGGCGGCCATGTAGACGCGCGCGCCCTCGGGCGGGAGCGGATCGCTGCGGGCGGCATCGCGCATCAGCGCGAAATAGGTGAGCGCGACCTGGCGATGGCCATTATAGGCGACGACCGATTCGAGCATGCTGGCCAGTCCTTCCACTGCCTCATAGCCGTGCCGGCGAGAGAAGAGGCGCAGATCGTCCAGCTGGTCGCACAGCGCGGCGCTGGTGAGCCGGGCGCATTCCTGCTGCAGCGTCTCGATCCGACTGATGAGCTGGCCACGAATGAACCGCCCCGAATCGCTCCCCATAATTGCTCTCCTCGCCGATGGGCCGGCCCGGCGCCATCCCCCTGACCGCCGGGAGGATGCCCGATTCGCCGTTAACAGGCCGTTTCCCATCCATCATCATGGCGCGGCACCGGGTCGGCCGCTTGACAAAAGCGACCGATTCCCGCATTGGCCGCGCCGAACCGGGCGTTGCGCATGGCAACGGCCATTTTCTGTTTTGCTTCCAGCGCCTGAGCCCTGTTTCGGCAGGGTGGGCGCGCTTTTGTTGAGGAACCGGCCATGGCGAAGCCAGCCACCGTCAAGATCCGCCTCGTCAGCTCGGCCGACACCGGCTTCTTCTATGTGACCAAGAAGAACCCGCGCAACCAGACCGAGAAGATGACCTTCCGCAAATATGATCCCGTCGTGCGCAAGCATGTCGAGTTCAAGGAAGCCAAGATCAAGTAAGCACCGGGCCGCGCACCGCGCGGCTGGCCTTGCGACGACGCCCGGATCCGCGCGGTCCGGGCTTTCTTGCGTTCAGATCAGGTCGTTCACGATCGCCATGAAGCGGATCACGGAGATCGGCTTGGAGACATAGGCGCTGGCCCCGGCCGTGCGAATCCGCTCCTCGTCCCCCATGCCCGCATAGGCCGTGACCGCCATGATCGGCACGTCGGCCAGTTTCGCGTCCGCCCGGAACGACGCGATCAGGTCCAGCCCGGTGACGTGCGGCAGCTGGATATCGGTGATGATGAGCTCCGGCTCGAACGCCTGCGCGCGGCCGAAGGCGTCGCGCCCGTCCCGGACCGCCTCGGTCACATGGCCATGCGCGCGCAACAGGTCACAGAAGAGCTTCAGGTTGAGCTCATTATCCTCGACAACCAACACTCGTTTTGACACGGCTCATCCTCATGCCGGCAGACTGCGCCACGTCGTGCCGCGCCGCGTCGAGGAGATATAGCATCAGCGAGTCGGATGAAACCATTGCGCTGCGGCTGGTCGGCTGGATCGTGGCGGATGCGGACCGGGCCGCGCGGATGCTGGCGATGACCGGGCTCGATCCGGACATGCTGCGCACCGGCCTGGCCGATCCGGGGGTGCTCGGCGCGCTCATGGACTTCGTCATCAATCATAAGCCGGACCTGCTCGCCTGCGCCGATGCGCTGGAGACGGCGCCGGCGACGCTCGTGGCCGCGCGCGGGCGACTCGCGCCATGACGTGCCCGCTCATCATCAGCGACTGCGACGAGGTGCTGATGCACATGGTCGTGCCGTTCCGCGCCTGGCTGGATGCGACGCACGGCATCGCCTTCAGCTTCACCTCCGGTTTCGAGGAGGCGCTACGCCACAAGGACAGCGGCGATCCCGTGGAGCGCGCGCGCGTCTGGGCGCTGCTCTCCGAATTTTTCGAGACGCAGATGGACCGGCAGACGCCCATCGCCGGCGCGCAGGCGGCCATGACCCGACTCGCCCGGCGCGCGGACATCGTGATCGTCACCAATATCGGCACCGAGCTGGCCGATGCCCGCGCCGCGCAGCTGCACGGACAGGGCCTGCCCTATCCGGTGATCGGCAATCGCGGCGGCAAGGGCCCGGTGGTGGCGCAACTGCTCGACGCGCGCCGCCCGCCCCTCGCCGTCTTCATCGACGATCTGGGCGGCAACCACGCCTCCGTCGCCAGGGCCGCGCCGGCGGTCTGGCGCCTGCAGATGGTCGGCGAGCCCGAACTCGCGCCGCATATCGCGCAGACCCCGCAGGCCCATGCCCGCATCGACGACTGGGCGCGCGCCGAGGCATGGATCAACAGCCGGCTCGACGATTATGACGCGGTGCTGCGCGCGCACGGCCCGACTTGACGCGCTGGCGCACGAATGCTCTGAAAGCCCCATGAGCCAGATCGAAACCCGTCTCGCCGCCGAGGGCATCATCCTCCCCGCGCCGGCCGCACCCGTCGCCGCCTATGTCCCCACCGTGCTGGTGGGCGGGCTCCTCCACATCAGCGGGCAACTGCCCTTCGCGGCGGATGGCGCATTGATGACCGGCAAGATCGGCGACACGCGCGATCTCGCCTGGGGCGCCGCCGCGGCGGAGCGCTGCGCGCTCATGCTGGTCGCGCAGATCCGGGCCGCGCTCGATCTCGATCGGGTGGAGCGGATCGTGAAGCTCGGCGCATTCGTCGCCTCCACGCCCGATTTCACGGATCAGCCCAAGGTCGCCAATGGCGCGTCCGAGATGATGGTCCGCATCTTCGGCGATCATGGCCGCCATGCCCGCAGCGCGGTCGGCGTCCCTTCCCTCCCGCTCGACGCGTCGGTCGAGATCGACGCGATCATCGCCGTCCGCGCCTGATGCGTCCGGCGCGCGCGGCCCCGGGCTGGCTGACGGCGCGCGCCTATGCGCATCGCGGCCTGCACGGGCCGGACAGACCGGAAAACAGCCTGCCCGCCGCCCGCGCCGCCATCGCCGCCGGCCATGGCATCGAATGTGATGTGCGGCTGAGCCGGGACGATGTGGCGCATGTCTTCCATGATCGCGCGCTTGCCCGGCTGACCGGCGCGCGCGGCCGGTTCGGCGATCTCGATTCGGCGCGAATCGCCGCGCTGCGCCTGCGGGCCGGCACCGATGCCGGCGTGCCGCGCCTCGAGGCGCTGCTGGCGCTGACCGGCGCCCACACACCGCTGCTGATCGAGATCAAGTCGGACGACGGCCCGCGCCACGCCGCGCGGCTGTGCGCCGCCATCGCCGGCCTGCTCGCCCGCCATGACGGGCCGGCCGCGATCATGAGCTTCGATCCGCTGGTGTGCCGCTGGTTCGCCCGCCATCTCCCCGCCGTCCCGCACGGCCTCGTCATCGGCCGGCGCCACCGCACCGGCATCATGGCGCGGCGCGGGCTGGCCCGCACACTCGCGCGGTCGGGCGCGCAGTTCATCGCCTGCGACGTGCGCGACCTGCCGCGCGCACGGGCGATCCCGCGCCGCGCCGGCCGTCCGCTGCTCAGCTGGACGGTGCGCACGCCCGCCGCCTGGGATCGGGTCGCGCGCCATGCCGATCAGGCGATCTTCGAAGGCGAGGCCCGGTGAGCGATGCACTGACCGTCCGCCTCGCCGAGAGTGTCGCGGCGCTGGACAAGGCCGCCTGGGATGCGTGCGCCGGGCCGGGCAATCCTTTCGTCTGCCATGATTTCCTCGCCATCCTGGAGGAATCGGGCAGCGTCGGCCCCGGCACCGGCTGGGGACCCGCGCCGCTGCTGGTGAGCGATGGCGCGGACCGGCTGCTCGCCGCCGCCCCGGCCTATCTCAAGAGCCACAGCCAGGGCGAATATGTGTTCGACCATGGCTGGGCGGACGCGTGGGAGCGCGCCGGCGGGCGCTATTATCCCAAGCTGCAGGTCGCCGCGCCCTTCTCGCCCGTGCCCGGCCCGCGCCTGCTGCTGCGCGATCCCGCCGCCGCCCCCGCGCTGATCGCCGGGCTGGAAGCGATCGTCGACCAGAACGAACTCTCCTCCGCCCATGCGACCTTCATCACGCCGGACGAATGCGACCTGTTCCGCGAGGCCGGCTGGCTGATCCGCGAGGGCAGCCAATATCATTGGACCAACGACGGCTATGGCGGTTTCGACGATTTCCTCGCCGCGCTGAGCAGCCGCCACCGCAAGGACATCCGCAAGGAGCGCGCGCGGGCGCAGCAGGGGCTGGAGATCGTCCACCTGACCGGCGCCGATCTGCGGGAAGAGCATTGGGACGCCTTCTGGGCCTTCTATACCGATACCGGCAGCCGCAAATGGGGCCATCCCTATCTCACCCGTCCCTTCTTCTCGCTGCTCGGCGAGCGGATGGCGGACAAGGTGCTGCTGATGCTGGCGCTACGCGATGGCCGGCCGATCGCCGGGGCGCTCAACCTCATCGGCGCGGACACGCTCTACGGGCGCTACTGGGGCTGCATCGAGGATGTGCCCTATCTGCATTTCGAGCTATGCTATTATCAGGCGATCGACGCGGCGATCGCGCGCGGACTTGGCCGCGTGGAAGCCGGCGCGCAGGGCGAGCACAAGCTCAGCCGGGGCTATCGGCCGGTGCCGACCTGGTCGGCGCATTATATCCCCAATGAGAGCTTCCGCCGGGCCGTCGCGGACCATGTCGCGCGCGAACGCTGGTCGATCGCGCAGGACCGCGCCTTCCTCGACACGCATGTGCCGTTCCGCAAGGTCGACTGACGCCAGCCTCAGGCCGCGATCAGGCCGCCCGGCGCGCGCTATGCACCAGCCAGGCCCGCGCCTGGCGCTGGGCCTGCGCGATTTCGCGCGCGCTCATCTCCTCGGCGATCTCGCCCCGGCAGGCCTGCCCTGCCTCGCTGCCGGCCAGCGCCGCCAGATTGAACCATTTATGCGCCTCGATGAGGTCGACATCCACGCCGCCCGTGCCGCAGCTATAGGCGACCCCAAGTTCGTAGCGCGCATGCGCATCGAACATGGCGTCGCGCAGGCGACTTTCCATCAGAAAACGGGCACTTTCCAAGCTGTTCGCCATGATGATCCCCCAAAGATCCGGTTCCCGATGGGAGGAACCAATCATGCGCGGCTTGAGAAATGGTTAACGACGCGGCGGCGCCCCCGCCCGGATTGTCGAGACTATCGCGATCTCAGGGGTTAACGGCGATATTGTCGATCAGCCGCGTGCCGCCGATCCGCGCGGCGACGAGCAGCCGGGCCGGCCGGTCCAGCACCGTCATCGGCGCCAGGTCCCCCGCATCGCACAGCGCCACATAGTCCACCGAATCGAAGCCCGAATCGATCAGGTAGCGCGTCGCCCAGGCGAGAATGGCGGGCACGTCCTCCCGCCCGCTGATCGCCTCGCCGGCCGTCACCAGCGTCTCGGGCAACGCCACCGCCAGCGCGCGCTCGCGCGGGCCGAGATAGGCATTGCGCGAGGAGAGGGCGAGCCCGTCCCGGTCCCGCTCGGTCGGCACGCCCTTGATCGCCACGCGCAGGCTCAGGTCCGCCACCAGCCGGCGGATGACGGAGAGCTGCTGATAATCCTTCTCGCCGAAACAGGCGACATCCGGCCGCACCTGGCCGAACAGCCGGGCGACCACCGTGGCCACCCCGTCGAAATGACCCGGCCGCGCCGCGCCGTCCAGCCCCTCGCTGACACCGGCGACCCGGATGCTGGTCGCGAAGCCCTGCGGATACATGACCTCCACGCCGGGTGCCCAGAGGATGTCCACCCCGGCCGCCTCCAGCAGCGCGGCATCCTCGGCCTCGCGGCGCGGATAGGCGGCGAGGTCCTCGTTCGGGCCGAACTGGGTGGGATTGACGAAGATCGACACCACCACATGTTCGGCCAGCGCCCGCGCCCGCGTGACCAGCGCCATGTGGCCGGCATGCAGCGCGCCCATGGTGGGCACCATGGCGATGCGCCCGCCATCGGCGCGCAGGGCGGCGAGGCCGGCATTCAGCCCGGCCATGTCACGGAAGATTTGCACGCGCTTCGAGCCTCCGATAAGGCCCCTCGCAGGGGGCAGGGGCGGCTTCGCCTCTCCGGCCCGAGCGGTCAAGGGGCCGCGTCCATCACAAAGAGTTTCGACCTGCAATGACAAGCGCCGCGCCGCATCTCATCGTCTTCGCCAATGAAAAGGGCGGCACCGGCAAGTCCACCACCTGCGTGCACACCGCGGTGGCGCTCGCCGCGCAGGACGTGCCCGTCGCGGTGATCGACCTGGATCATCGCCAGCGCACCGTGGCGCGCTATCTGGAGAATCGCGCGGCCACCGCCCACCGGCGCGAGATCGACTTGCCGATGCCGCAATCGTCCGTCTATGCCGGCACCTCGCACGAGGGCCTCAACGAGGCGATCGCGCAGGCGGCGGTGACGGCGCGCGTCGTCATCATCGATACGCCGGGCCGCGACGATCCGCTCGCCCGCTATGCGGCCACCTGCGCCAACACGCTGGTCACGCCGATGAACGACAGCTTCGTCGACTTCGACCTGATCGGCCAGGTCGACCCCGAGAATTTCAAGGTGAAGCGCCTCAGCTTCTATTCCGAGCTGATGTGGGAGACCCGCAAGACCCGCGCCAAGGCGGATGGCGTGGCGATCGACTGGGTCGTGCTGCGCAATCGCCTGCACCATATGGAGGCGCGCAACCAGCGGCGCGTGGGCGAGGCGCTGACCGAGCTGTCCCGGCGCGTCGGCTTCCGGGTCATCCCCGGCCTGTCCGAGCGCGTCATCTTCCGCGAGCTTTTCCCCTCGGGCCTCACCCTGCTCGACAAGGGCCATCTGGGCGAGCTGGGCGTGAGCCATCTGGCGGCGCGGCAGGAACTGCGCGAGATGATCTCCGGCCTCGCCCTGCCCGCGCTCGGCGGCCAGCAGCCCGCCCAGTCCGCCGCCTGAGCCGATGCTGCTGCTCGCCGCGCTGGCCGCGCTCGGGCTCTTCTACTGGGTCGCCAAGCGTCGCAGGCGCGTGCCCGCGCAATGGATCGCCATCGCCGGCGCGCTGATCGGCGCGGTGCTCGCGGCCAGGGGGATGCCGGCGGTCGGCGCGCTGCTCGCGACCGGATCGGGCCTGTGGCTGCGCTTTGGCGACCTGCTGGTCGGCCAGCGCCCGTCTTCGCCGCCCCCGCCGCCGTCCCCGCCGCCCTCCACCCTCGCGCTCAGCCATGCCGAGGCGGCCGATCTGCTGGGCGTGGCGCCGGACGCCGACCGCGCCGCCATCGTCGCGGCCCATCGCCGGCTGATCGCGCGCAATCATCCCGATGCCGGCGGATCGGCCGGCCTGGCCGCGCGAATCAACGCGGCGCGGGATCTGTTGCTGAAATCGCAAGTTCATTGATCTAGCGGGCATTCCGGCCAATCGTGGGCCCGGCCCGGCCATGGAGCAGATATGACCCATCAATTCGACCCCACCACCCTGCGCGAATATGACATTCGCGGCATCGTCGGCCAGACGCTGGGCGCGGCGGACGCCTATGCCATCGGCCGCGGCTTCGGCACGCGCGTCGCGCGGCTGGGCGGATCGCGCGTGGTCGTCGGCTATGACGGGCGCCTGTCCTCGCCGATGCTGGAGGAGGCGCTGGTGCGCGGCCTCAACGAGAGCGGCATCCATGTGATTCGCATCGGCCTGGGGCCCACGCCGATGCTATATTATGCCGAGGCCGTGCTCGATGTGGATGGCGGCATCCAGATAACCGGCAGCCACAATCCAGCCAATTACAATGGCTTCAAGATGGTCCTGCAGCACGGCCCGTTTTTCGGCGCGGACATCCAGTCGCTGGGCACGCTGGCGGCGCAGGGGGACTGGGCGCGGGGCAGCGCCGGCAGCGAGACGATCGCCATCATGGACCGCTATGCCGCGCGGCTGGTCGAGGGCTTCCACGGCAAGGCCTTCCGCATCGGCTGGGATGCCGGCAATGGCGCGGCCGGGCCGGTGGTCGAGAAGCTGGTGAAGCTGCTCCCGGGTGAGCATCACACGCTGTTCACCGATGTCGACGGCAATTTTCCCAATCATCATCCAGACCCCACCGAGGAGAAGAATCTGGCGGACCTGCGCGCGCTCGTCGCGGAGAAGTCGCTCGATTTCGGACTGGCCTTCGATGGCGATGGCGATCGTGTGGGCGCGATCGACGGCGAGGGCCGCATCATCTGGGGCGACCAGCTCCTCGCCATCTTCGCCGAGAGCGTGCTGGCGGACGAGCCGGGCGCCACGATCATCGCGGATGTGAAGGCCAGCCAGGCGCTGTTCGACCGGATCGCGCAGCTCGGCGGCAAGCCGCTGATGTGGAAGACCGGCCACAGCCTCATCAAGTCCAAAATGAAGGAAACGGGCAGCCCGCTCGCCGGCGAGATGAGCGGCCACATCTTCTTCAAGCACCAATATTACGGCTTCGACGATGCGCTCTATGCCGCCGTGCGCCTGATTCGCGCGGCCAGCGACCTGGGCAAGAGCGTGACCGAGCTGCGCAGCGCGATGCCGGCGATGGTCAACACGCCCGAGCTGCGCTTCCAGGTCGACGAATCGCGCAAATTCGCGGTGATCGACGAAGTGCAGGCCCGGCTGGCGGCCAGCGGCGCGCAGGTCGACGCGACCGATGGCGCGCGCGTCAACACGCCCGACGGCTGGTGGCTGCTGCGCGCCTCCAACACGCAGGACGTGCTCGTCGCGCGTGCGGAAGCGAAGGATGAGGCCGGCCTCGCCCGGCTGATGGCGCAGATCGACGAGCAGCTCGCCCTTTCCGGCCTCGCGCGCGGGCCGCAGGCCGGTCATTGAACCCAAGCAGATGCGTAGACTGAGCCTTGTGGATGCAAGAACTGCATTCGTCTCGGTTTCTTTCGCAATTGCAATAGATTTGTAAGCAACGCATACAGTTCCTGCCTTTCAGGCATCCTCTCCTAAAACTTCCGGGCCGTCCTTCGGGGCGGCCTTTTTTTTGCGTCGCTTCCGGGGCCCACTGCTGGCAATGATCGGGCGATGGCCGATCTGCCCCCGCCGCTCGCCCGATGGTTCGACCAGAGGGGCTGGCGCGTGCGTGCGCATCAGCAGGCGATGCTGGAGGTTGCGCGACGCGGCGAACATGCGCTGCTGGTCGCGCCGACCGGCGCCGGCAAGACGCTCGCCGGCTTCCTGCCCAGCCTCGTCGATCTCATCGAGCGCCCGCGCGAGCGGCTGCACAGCCTCTATGTCTCGCCGCTCAAGGCGCTCGCCGTGGACGTGCAGCGCAACCTGCTGAGCCCGATCGAGGAGATGGGCCTGCCGATTCGCGTCGAGACCCGCAGCGGCGACACCCCCTCGGACCGCAAGGCCCGCCAGCGCCTGCGCCCGCCGCAGATGCTGCTGACGACGCCCGAGTCGCTCTCCCTGCTGCTCTCCTGGCCGGACGCGCCCCTGCTGTTCGCCGATCTGGAGACCGTCATCATCGACGAGATCCATGCCTTCGCCGCCGAGAAGCGCGGTGATCTGCTCAGCCTCTCGCTCGCGCGGCTGCAGGCCCTGCGTCCGACGCTGCGCCGGGTCGGCCTCTCCGCGACGGTCGCCGATCCCGATGCCTATCGCCGCTGGCTGGCGCCCGGTGGAGACGCCGGCACGGTCGCGCTGGTCGAGGGGGAGCCGGGCGCCCCGCCCCATCTGTCCATCCTCGTGCCCGAGGGCCGCGTGCCCTGGGCCGGGCATTCGGGCCATTATGCCGCGCGGCAGGTGATCGACATCATCGCCGCGCACCGCATGACGCTGGTGTTCTGCAACACGCGCGGGCTGGCCGAGCTGATCTTCCAGAAGCTGTGGAGCGAGAATGACGCCAATCTCCCCATCGGCATCCACCATGGCAGTCTCAGCCGCGAGGCCCGGCGCAAGGTGGAGGCGGCGATGGCGGATGGGCGGTTGCGCGGGCTCGTCGCCACCGCCAGCCTCGATCTGGGCATCGACTGGGGCGATATCGATTGCGTGGTGCAGACGGGCGCGCCCAAGGGCAGCTCGCGCCTGCTCCAGCGCATCGGCCGCGCGAATCACCGCATGGACGAGCCGAGCAAGGCCATCCTCATCCCCGGCAACCGGTTCGAATATCTGGAGGCGCAGGCCGCCTATGACGCGGTGATGGCCGGCGAGCGGGATGCCGAGCGCTTCCGCCCCGGCGCGCGCGACGTGCTTGCCCAGCATATCATGGCGCTGGCCTGCGCCGGGCCGATCGACCCGGACGAACTGCTGCGCGAAGTGACCGGCGCCACGCCCTATGCGGCGCTGACCCGCGCGCAGCTCGACGACATGCTCGGCTTCGTCTCCACCGGCGGCTATGCCCTGCGCGCCTATGACCGCTTCCAGCGCCTCGTGCGCGAGCCGGACGGCCGCTGGCGGCTCGCCCATCCGCGCTTCGCCCAGCAGCACCGGCTCAATGCCGGCATCATCGTGGACCAGCCCGCCGTGGACATCCGCTTCGCCAACGGCCGCAAGCTCGGCACGGTGGAGGAGATGTTCGCCGCCACGCTCGCGCCGGGCGACCGCTTCTTCTTCTCCGGCATGTCGCTGGAGGTGGTGCGGCAGACGGAAGCGGAGCTGGTCGTGCGCGCCAGCAGCAAATCCGCGCAGATCCCGAGCTGGGGCGGCACGCGCATGGCGATGTCCACCCATCTGGCCGGCCGCGTGCGCACCTTCCTCGCCGACCCCTCGCAATGGCACCGCTTCCCGGCCGACGTGCATGAGTGGCTGGATATGCAGCGCCTGCGCTCCGTGCTCCCCCGCCCCGACCAGCTCCTCATCGAGACCTTCCCGCATGAGGGGCTGCATCATATGGTCGTCTACAGCTTCGAGGGGTGGAATGCGCACCAGTCGCTCGGCATGCTGCTCACCCGCCGCATGGAACAGCGCGGGCTCAAGCCCGTCGGCTTCGTCTCCAACGATTATGCGCTCGCCATCTATGGGCTGGAGCCCGTGGTCGATCCGCGCCCGCTCTTCTCGGCGGACATCCTCGATTCGGAATTCGCCACCTGGGTGGAGGACAGCAGCCTGCTCAAGCGCGCCTTCCGCGATGTCGCGGTGATCTCCGGCCTGATCGAGCGCCAGCAGCCCGGCGCGCGCAAGACCGGCCGGCAGGTCAGCTTCTCGACCGACCTCATCTATGACGTGCTGCGCCGCTACGAGCCCGATCACCTGCTGCTCAAGGCCGCCTGGGCGGACGCCCGCGCGCGGATGACCGATGTGGGGCGGCTGGGCGCGCTGATCGACCGCGCGGCCGCCACCATGCTCCACAAGCCGCTCGCCCGCGTCAGCCCGCTCGCCGTGCCCGTGCTCATCATGATCGGCCGCGAGCATGTCGCCCGGCGCGAGACCGAGGATGCGCTGCTCGTCCAGGCCGAGGAAGCGCTCGCCGCGCTCGCCATGACGCCGGACTGACGCCCGCCGCAACGCGCTTCGCGCCCGGCCCCGTCCATGCTATTCTGGACGCAAGGAGGGGTGGTCCGATGACGGCACATACCCAAAGCAAGCTGGCCCAAAGCAAGCTGGCCCAAAGCAAGCCGGCCCAAGGCAAACCACTGGCCCGAACCACGCTGGCGACCATAGCGATCGCGATGTTGACCACGGCCGCCGCCGCGCAGGAGGCGCGCCCAGCGGCCCCGCAACAGCAGCAGCCGGCCGCCGCGCTGGCGATCGGCGCGGGCGAACCCGCGCCCGCGCTCGATATTCCGCCCGGCTCCCTGCTCGACGATGTGCTGCAGCTTGGCCGCGACCGCTCCGATCGCATGACCATGCCGGTCCAGATCGCCGGCATGGGGCCTTATGATTTCGTCATCGATACCGGATCGCAGAAGACCATCGTGGCCTCCGAGATCGCGCAGCGCCTGGCGCTGCCATCCTTGCCGCCGGTCGAGATCGTCAGCATGGCCGGCCGTGTCACCGTCTCCTCCGTGCAGGTCGGCGGGCTGAGCTTCGGCGATCATGTGGTGGAGAATCTGGAAGCGCTCAGCATCAACCACAATGATCTGGGCGGGGCCGGGCTCATCGGGCTGGACGGGCTGCGCGACAAGCGGCTGACGCTGGATTTCCGCGCGCGCCGCATGACCGTGGGCCGCAGCGTGCGCGCGAATCAGCATGATATGGTGAGGTCCGATCCGGATACGATCGTCGTCGAGGCGCGCAGCCGCTTCGGCCAGCTCATCCTGGTCGATTCGCGCATCGATGGGCGGCGCGTGAACGTCATCCTGGATACCGGCGCGGAGATGAGCGTCGGCAACATGGCGCTGTTCCGCAACCTGCGGCTCAACCGGCTGGTCGTCCCGCCGACGCCGACGACGCTCACCAGCGTCACCGGCGTGGAGGTGCCGGCGCTGTTCACCATCGTGAAGCGGATCAGCATCGGCTCGGTGCAGCTCGCCAATGTGCCGATGGTGTTCCTGGATGCCGCGCCGTTCGACGAGCTGGGGCTGGCGGAGCGGCCCGCCATGCTGCTCGGCATGCATATGCTGCGGCAGTTCGACCGGGTCGCGATCGACTTCGGCAATCGCCGCATCGACTTCCAGCTACCCTCCGGCGCCTCCGGTCGCGACGCCACCCGGTTCGCCAGCCTCCAGACACCGCGCGCAGGCGGTTTCTGAGGGCGGCAGCGGCTGTCCGCAGCCCACGCACAGCGGCAAGGCGCGCGGCCGCTCGCCATGGCCGATCGCCACCCGCTCGTCGAAGACGAAGCAATCGCCGCGCCACTTGCTGTCCGCCGCCTCGATCTCGGCCAGATAGGCGAGGATGCCGCCGCGCAGATGATAGACCTGCTCGAACCCGTGCGCCCGCGCATAGGCCGTCGATTTCTCGCAGCGTATGCCGCCCGTGCAATACATGGCGATCCGCGGGGTTCGCCCGGCCGCGCGCCATTGCGCCGCCTGCGCATCGAACCAGGCCGGGAAATCGCCGAAGCTGCGCGTCGCCGGGTCCAGCGCGCCTTCGAACGCGCCCAGCGCCACTTCATAATCATTGCGCGTATCGATGAGGATGGTGTCCGGGTCGGCGATCAGCGCGTTCCAGTCGCCCGGCGCGACATGGATGCCGGCGGCGCCCGCCGCGTCGACGTCCGGCATGCCCATGGTCACGATCTCGGGCTTCACCTTCACTTTCCAGCGGGCGAAAGGCCGTGTCGCGGCCCCGTGCAGGCGCGGCGCGAGCGCGGCGAGCCCCGGCTGCGCCCGCAGCCGCGCGACCAGCCCGTCCACCGCCGCCGGCGCGCCCGCGATCGTGCCGTTCACCCCCTCGGACGCCACGATGATCGAGCCGACGAGGCCCGTCGCCTGCCCCGTCTCGCGCAACTGCGTCGCCAGCGCGGCCGGATCGGCGACCGGCGCGAAGCCATAGAAGGTCGCGATGCGGACGGTATGAGCCTCGATCGTCGTCATGGCGGCGCTTTAAGCGGTTCCGCCGCGAAAGAGAACCGGCCGCGCGCGCCCGGTTGCTCGCGCATGAGTCTTTTCCACTGACGTGGAATCGGCACCGGCCCGCTGAAAGACACTCAGGTTCGCTTTTTGTTCGATCCGCCGATTGAAACGCCGTCCGCCACGCGGCATAGCGGGCGGATGACCGGCGGCGCCCATTTCCACTTCGGCGGACAGAGCTGGACGGCCCTGCCGCAGGGCGCGCTGTTCTGGCCGGCCCGCCATGCGCTGATCGTGGCCGACCTGCATTTCGAGAAGGCCAGCGCCTATGCCGCGCGCGGGCGGATGCTGCCGCCCTATGACAGCCTCGCCACGCTCGCCGCGCTCGACATGGCGATCGCCGCCACCCAGGCCCGCGAGGTCTGGTGCCTGGGCGACAGTTTCCACGACCGGGGCGCGACAGACCGTATGGCCCGCGTCACGCTGGACGGGCTCGCCCGCACGATCGGCGCGCTGCGCTGGACCTGGATCACCGGCAATCACGATCCCGCGCCGGACCCCGCGCTGGGCGGCGAGATCGTCGCGCAGGCGCAGGTCGACGGCATCATCCTGCGCCACGAGGCCGCGCCCGGCGAGTGCGCGCCGGAGATTTCCGGCCATTTCCACCCCAAGCTGCGGATGAGCCATCGCGGTCGCGCCATCTCGCGGCGCTGCTTCCTGCGCAGCGATCGCAAGCTCATCCTCCCCGCCTTCGGCGCGCTGACCGGCGGGCTCGATGCCAATGCGCCGGTGATCCGCGCTTTGCTCGGCGCGGGGGGCGAGGCGCTCGTCCCGGTGCCGGACCGGCTGCTGCGCTTCGCCTTGCCGTAGCGGCAACGGCGCCGATGTCGCAAATCGGCAACAGCTCGCATAATACGAAAAATGGGGGTTTTCCGGGCGTTTCTCCATCGGATATATTTCCCCGCGAACGATCACGATCAGGGATCGTCGAGAAGACAGAGGAGAGAATCGCATGCATCGGCTACCTGTCATTGCATCGGCCAGCGCACTTGCGCTGATGACCATGCTCTCCACCCCGGCTTCCGCGCAGGACACGGCGGACGCCAGCGGAGCGGACTCCGGCGACATCATCGTCACCGCCACGCGCCGCGCCAGTCCGCTCTCGGACGTGCCGATCGCGGTCTCGGCCGTGACTGCCCAGTCGCTGCAGAACAGCGGCGCCAACGATATCCGCCAGCTCAACCAGCTCGCACCCTCGCTGCTCGTCTCCTCCACCGGATCGGAGGCCAATGGCTCGGCGCGCATTCGCGGCGTCGGCACGGTGGGCGACAATCCGGGGCTGGAAAGCTCCGTCGCGGTGTTCATCGACGGCGTCTATCGCTCGCGCACCGGCGCGGGCCTCACCGATCTGGGCGAGATCGAGCGGATCGAGGTGCTGCGCGGACCGCAAGGCACGCTGTTCGGCCGCAACGCCTCGGCCGGCCTGCTCAACATCGTCAGCAAGTCGCCCAGCTTCACCCTGGGCGCGAGCGGCGAGCTGACCTACGGCAATTACGATTATTGGCGCGCCGCCGCCCGCATCACCGGGCCGATCACCGATCAGGTCGCCGCCAGCCTCGACGGCGTCTGGTCCCGCCGCGACGGTTTCCTCAAGATCGTCGACAGCGCCGGCAACCAGATCGGCGACACCAATGACCGCAACCGCTATTTCCTGCGCGGCCAGCTGCTGTTCGAGCCCTCCAGCGATTTCTCGATCCGGCTGATCGGCGACTATACCAATCGCGACGAGAGCTGCTGCGGCGCCGTCTATATCGACAGCTATGAGGAAGTGGGCGCGAGCCCGCAAAGCGCCACGCGCAACCCCTCCAATCGCATCGTCAACCTGCTGACCGCGCTGGGCACGCAGTTCCCGAACGGCGCGACGCCCTACACGCAGGACCCCTATCGGCGGAACATCAGCATCACGCCGGGCCGCGACTATGTGAGCGATCTGGAGGATTGGGGCATTTCCGGCGAGATCAATTACAATCTCGGCGCCGCGAAGCTGACCAGCATCACCGCCTATCGCCAGTATCGCTCCGCCGATTATGGCGACTATGACTATGCGACGGCGGACCTGCTCTATCGCGATCCCGGCACGTTCCGCCAGTTCAAGACGTTCAGCCAGGAGCTGCGCCTGCAGGGCTCGGCCTTCGGCGATGCGCTCGACTGGCTGATCGGCGGCTATTATGCGCATGAAGACCTGACGCTGCGCGACAATATCCGCTTCGGCGCCGATTATGGCCGTTTCGCCGCCTGCCGCCTGATGGCCGGCGCGGGCAACACGAGCAATCTCAATGCCGCCCAGCTCAGCCTGTGCGCCAACCCGATCGACGGCAATCCGGCGACGCCGGACATCGGCAATCTCATCGCCGGCACCCAGGCCAATCTCAATGCCGGCCTCTATGCCGCCATCTATGCCAGGCTGATCGCCGCCGGCGCGGACCCGGCCGTGGCCGCCGCCACCGCCAGCGCGCAGGCCGGGGCGATCTCGACGGGCCTGGGCAACGGCCTCACCGCGCTCAGCGCCATACCCTCCGGGGCCGGCGACACCGATTCGCGCTATTATCAGAAGAGCGAGAACTGGGCGCTCTTCACCCACAATATCATCCACATCTCGGACCGGATCGATCTGACGCTCGGCCTGCGCTATACGCATGAGAGCAAGAAATTCTCGGCCGATCTCAACAACAACAACGCCACCTGCGCGGCGCTGCAGGCCTCCGCCCTGCCGAGCCTCGCCACCAATCCGGATCTGGGCAGCGCCCAGGCGCTGGCCGGCGGCATCCTGACGCTCGCCTGCCTCGGCAATGCCAGCACGGGCCTCAACGCGCTCGACCTGCGCGACAGCTTCAGCGACGGCGAGTTCTCCGGCACCGCCGTCCTCTCCTTCAAGGTCGCCGACAATATGCTGCTCTACGGCAGCTATTCGCGCGGCTACAAGGCGGGCGGCTATAATCTCGACCGGTTCGAGCTGGGCAATCGCGGGGTCGGCACGGCGATCTCGCCGATCACCTATTTCAGCCCGCGCACCAATGCGGATGCCTCCAGCCTGGCGTTCGGGGCCGAGACGGTCGACGCCTTCGAGATCGGCTTCAAGGTGAACAAGCGCCAATGGGGCGTGAATGTCGCCGCGTTCCGGCAGGAGTTCAGCAACTTCCAGCTCAACACCTTCAACGGCACGAGCTTCGTCGTCCAGAACATCAATGGCTGCAAGGGCGCGCTGGCCGCGGACCGCACCTGCGCGGATACGACGCCGGGCCTCGTCAGCCAGGGCGTGGAGGTCGAGGCCTATATCGCGCCCACCCGCACGCTGCGCGCCAATGCCGGCTTCACCTATGCCCGCGCCAAGTTCGCCGACCGGCTCGTGGGCAGCGCGGACGGCGCCGTGCCGCTCGATCCGGCGCTGTTCCTGCTGCCGGACAAGACCAACAGCAACGCGCCGCGCCTCGTCACCACCGCCAGCATCGCCTGGACGCCGGACATCGGCACCTCCGGCCTCTCCGGCCTCGTCTATGTCGACGGGCGCATGACCGACAATTTCAACACCGGCTCGGACCTCTATCCGGAAAAGACGCAGGACAGCTTCATCGTCGCCAATGCCCGCATCGGCCTGCGCGGGCCCGAGCAGATGTGGGCGATCGAGTTCTGGGGGCAGAATATCTTCAACGCCGGCTACACCCAGGTGGCGTTCAACAGCCCGCTGCAGAGCTCCAGCCCGAACAACCAGTCGGTCGCCCAGCTCGGCACGTTCGGCACCATGTCGAACCAGCTCTTCTCGGCCTATCTCGCCGAGCCGCGCACCTACGGCATCACGCTGCGCGGCAAGTTCTGAGCCGATCGGGAGATGCTTCACGGCGGCCTTCCCCTGATGGGGAGGGCCGCCGTTCAACTTAGAGCGGCGCCAGCTCGAAGATGATCGCCGCCGGGGTCAACCGCGCGCGCCGAACAAGGCCGTCCCCACGCGCACATGCGTCGCGCCCAGCGTCACCGCCGTCTCATAGTCGCCGGACATGCCCATGGACCGGCCGGGCAGGCCATGGTCGCGCGCCAGCTTGTCGAGCAGCGCGAAATAGGGGGCCGATTCGACATCGGCGGGCGGCACGCACATCAGGCCGATGACCGGCAGGGCCGCCGCGCGCGCCGTCTCCAGCAGCGCGGGCAGATCGGCGAGCGCGCAGCCGCCCTTTTGGGGCTCGTCACCGATATTGACCTGGACGAAGCAATCCGGCCGGCGACCGGCCTTGTCCATCGCCCCGGCCAGCGCGCTCACTAGCGATGGGCGATCGACCGAATGGATCGCGTCGAACAGCGCGACGGCATCCTGCGCCTTGTTGGACTGGAGCTGGCCGACCAGATGCAGCGCGATGTCCGGTGCTGTCTCGCGCAGGGCGGGCCATTTGGCCTGCGCCTCCTGCACGCGATTCTCGCCGAAGAGGCGCTGGCCCGCCACGATCAACGGCGCAATCGCATCGGCCTCATGCGTCTTGCTGATCGCGATGAGCGCGGCCGATCCCGGCGCACGCCCGGCGAGCCGCTCGGCCCGCGCAATCGCATCCCGCACTCCGGCGAGCCGTGTCGCCGCTTCCATCTCGCTATGCTCGGTCATCGGCGCCGCTATAAGAGCGGCCATGCGGCAAGGCCAAGGCAAATCCATGCGGAACGGCAAGCCCCTGCCACGGATCTGGCTGATGACCGATCCGCGCGTGGCGCAGGCCGATCTGATGCGCGCGATCGGTCGATTGCCGCGCGGATCGGCGGTCATCGTGCGCCATTATGATCTGCCGCCCGCCGCGCGGGCCGGGTTGTTCCAGCGCGTGCGACGCGCCGCCCGCCGGCGCGGCTGCCTCACCCTGCTCGCGGGCGATCCCGCAACGGCACGCGCCTGGGGCGCCGATGGCCATCATGGCCGCCAGCCCCGCCCCCCCGGTCGCGACGGCTGGCTGCACAGCGCGCCCGCGCATGACCGGCGCGAGCTGGCCGCCGCCGCCCGTGCCGGCGCCGATGCCGTGCTGCTCTCCCCGCTGTTCGCGACGCGCTCGCACCCCGGCGCCCCGCCGCTCGGCCCCGGCCGGTTCGCCATGCTCGCGCGCGCCGCGCCCATGCCGGTGATCGCGCTGGGCGGCGTGCGCCCCCGCCATGCCGGGCTGGTTCGCCGACTCGGCGCCATCGGCTATGCGGCCATCGACGGGCTGGTCGCCGGACGATAAGCGCGGCGGCATCGCATGGCGCTGGCCGCATCCGGTCGCCGCCCCGTCCACCGCCCGGACGGCATGGGCGGGATCGACGGCCCGCTCGTCCGCGCGATCGACGGCCGGCACCGACCGCTCCGCCCGTCCGCGGCGGCCGCCCGCGCCTCCTCCTCCGGGCCACGCCCCGCGCGGCATCGCGAGCCAGATCTTCGACCTCGCCCCGCTGGAAGCCGCCTATGCTATGATCGCGCACTCTGCTGACCGGAAGAGCCGACCCGCATGGTTATGCAAAGCAACCCGGATCGGCCGACCCTGCCATCGCACCGTCACGCTGCCGGACGACGCCGGCATGCCGGTGCGCGCGATGCCGCCGAGCCGGGATCGGTCGCAACGCCGGCGATGCGCCGCGCCACCTTGCCGCATGCGCGCTCCTGCCGAGGTCCGGTTCCGGACCTGCAAGCGTTGCGGCGTCTGCGGGAGGCAGGCCGCACGCCTGCGGTCTTCGCCTGCGCAATGCCGCGACCGGCTGGCCTTGAATGGATATTGACGCGGCGCCCGGCATCACGCCGGACCATCGATCAGAATTTGAAGGTGGTGCCGACGTAGATGGCCTGGCTGTCCTGCGCCTGATCGGTGATCGTGGGCGCGAGGCGATTGCTCGGCCCCTTGTAGCGCAGGCCGGCCTGCAGATCGAGATTGCGGGTCAGCGAATAGGAGCTGGAGAGATCGACCGAATAGCTCTGCTCGGTGCCCAGCGTCTGCGGCGAATCCTCGATCGGCGCGGTCGCGGTCAGCTCGCGATTGGCGACCTGGAGATTGGTCGAGAAGCGATCCCGCTTCTGCCGCAGCGTGAAGCGCGTGTTCGGCTCGACGATCGCATGCTCGATGATCGGCGCGGCGTCCGGCGCGGCCGCGCGCGCGCCCATGTCCGCCGCCGAGAAGCGGGCAAGGCCGCGACCGGTGCCGAGATTATAGGCGACCGGCGCCACGCCAAGATTGGGCAGCACGCGCTCGGCCGTGCCGGCCGGTGCAAGCGTGCCGGAGCCCGGCGCGCGCACGAGGATGGTCAGCGACCGGTCGCCGTTCATCGAACCGGCGGACGGCGTGAAGCGGAACCCCTTGCTCTGCGATTCGCGGGCGGCGCGCGCATAGGCGCGGGCCAGGCGATCGTCGCTCGTCACCGGCGTGAAGGAGCCGATGCTGCCGATCTTGTCGAGCGACACGCGACGCTCGATATTCGGCGAAAGCGTGATGCCGGCGGCGGACAGCGCGGGCGACAGGGCGAGCAGACAGGTGGCGGCAACGCCTCCCGCAATCGCTATCCTGCCCTTCGTAACGCGCACCATGACCTCCCGCCCGACTCTGCGCCGGTGCCATTGCTATATCACGCGCAAAAAGACCTAACCAGCATGATAGGTATTTTGCTCCGCAGCGTGACTATTTCTCCACAGTCGGCCACCAACCGCTGGTGACGCCGCGGATTCCGCGCCTGCCATGACCCGGTGCCCATGCCCGATCAAGTCCGGAATCTGGCGCTTGTGCCAGGGGGAGCGTCCACTATAGAGGCTGATCGACAGGGAGCCCGGTTTCATCCGGACATCACAGGAACGACCAACATGGTTCGCATGGAACATAAGGGATTGATGCGCGGCCTGCTGATCGCGGGCGTTTGCGCGCTGGTCAGTGCCTGCGGCGGCGGCAACAAGGACAGGCCCCGCGCCGATCTCGCCGCGGCGCAGGTCACCACCATCGGGGTGAACAGCTATCTGTGGCGCGCGAGCCTGGAGACGCTGAGCTTCATGCCGCTGCTCCAGACCGATTCGAGCGGCGGCGTGATCCTGACCGACTGGTATATCAATCCCGGCGCGGCCAATGAGCGGATGAAGCTCACCGTCACCATCCTCGACCAGGACCTGCGCGCCGATGCGCTGCGCGTGGCGGCGAGCCGCCAGACCCTGCAGGGCGGCCAGTGGGTCGATGCGCCGGTGCAGGCCGCGACCACCCAGAAGCTGGAAGAGGTCATCCTGACGCGCGCGCGCGATCTGCGCCGCCGGGCGATCGCCGGCGGCTGATGCCGCAACCGGACCGCGCCGGCCGGAGCGGCCGGCGCGGTCCGTCGACTGTTTGACATGAGGCAGATGTGAGCGAGAGACGCTTCAATCCGGCCCTGGCCGATGCCCGCTGGCAGGCCGCATGGGACGAGGCCCAGAGCTTCAGGGCCGGCACGCGCGATGGCGCGCCGAAAAGCTATGTGCTGGAGATGTTCCCCTATCCCTCGGGGCGTATCCATATCGGCCATGTCCGCAACTATTCGATGGGCGACGTGCTCGCCCGCTTCCGCCGCATGCAGGGCCATGACGTGCTGCACCCGATGGGGTGGGACGCGTTCGGCATGCCCGCCGAGAATGCGGCGATGGAGAAGGGCGTGCATCCGGGCGGCTGGACCCGCGCCAACATCGCCGCGATGAAGGCGCAGCTGAAGCGCCTCGGCTTCGCGCTCGACTGGAGCCGCGAGCTGGCGACCTGCGAGCCGGACTATTATGGCCATGAGCAGGCGCTGTTCATCGACCTGTTCGAAGCGGGCCTCGTCTATCGCAAGGAAAGCGCGGTCAACTGGGACCCGGTCGACATGACCGTGCTGGCCAACGAGCAGGTGATCGACGGGCGCGGCTGGCGCTCGGGCGCGCTGGTCGAGAAGCGCAAGCTCTCCCAGTGGTTCCTGCGGATCACCGATTTCGCCGACGAGCTGCTCGCCGGGCTGGGCGATCTGGACAAATGGCCGGACAAGGTGCGGCTGATGCAGGAGAACTGGATCGGCAAATCCCAGGGCCTGCAATTCTCCTTCGCGCTCGATGCGCCGGTCGACGGGACCGGCGGCGAAAAGATCGAGCGGCTGGACGTGTTCTCGACCCGGCCGGACACGATCTTCGGCGCGAGCTTCGCGGCGATCGCGGCCGATCATCCGATCGCGCTGGCGCTGGCGCAGGACGATGCGGATCTGGCCGCCTTTGCCGAGGAGTGCCGGCGCAGCGGCACCGCCGCCGCCGATGTGGAGACGCAGGAGAAGAAGGGCTACGACACCGGCCTGTCGGTGGTCCATCCCTTCGATCCGGACTGGAAGCTGCCGCTGTTCGTCGCCAATTTCGTGCTGATGGACTATGGCACCGGCGCCGTGATGGGCGTGCCGGGGCACGACCAGCGCGATCTCGATTTCGCGCGCAAATATATGCTGCCGGTCGAGCGCGTGGTCGCCGCCGCGGGCGACGAGGCCGCGCCGATCCATGACGAGGCCTATGGCGGGCCCGGCCGCTTGGTGAACTCACGCTTCCTCGACGGGATGAGCGTGGAAGACGCCAAGGCCGAAGTGATCCGCCGCGCGGAAGCGGCGGGCTGGGGCAAGGGCACCACCGTCTGGCGCCTGCGCGACTGGGGCGTCTCGCGCCAGCGCTACTGGGGCACGCCGATCCCGTTCATCCATTGCGCCGCCTGCGGCGTGGTGCCGGTCCCCAGGGACCAGCTCCCGGTCGTACTGCCCGAGGATGTGAGCTTCGACATACCGGGCAATCCGCTCGACCGGCATCCGGACTGGAAGCATGTCGATTGCCCGACATGCGGCGCGCCCGCTCGGCGCGAGACCGACACGCTCGACACCTTCGTCGATTCGAGCTGGTATTTCATCCGCTTCGCCAGCCAGCCCAAGGACGCGCCGTTCGATCGCGCGGAGGCGGAGAGCTGGCTGCCGGTCGGCCAGTATATCGGCGGGGTCGAGCATGCGATCCTGCACCTTCTCTATGCCCGCTTCTGGACGCGGGCGCTGCAACATATCGGGAAGATCGGCATCGCCGAGCCGTTCGAGAGCCTGTTCACCCAGGGCATGGTGACGCACGAGACCTATGCCCGCAAACAGGGCGAGGGCCAGCCGCCGCTCTATTACGCCCCCACCGAGATCGCGCGCACGGCCAACGGCGCGACGCTGATCGCGGACGGCGCGCCGGTCGAGGTCGGCCGCGTGGTCAAGATGTCCAAGTCCAAGAAGAATGTCGTGGACCCGGACGAGATCGTCGAGCGCTATGGCGCGGACGCCGTGCGCTGGTTCATGCTCTCGGACAGCCCGCCCGAGCGCGACCTGCCCTGGACCGAGTCCGGCATCGAGGGCGCGTGGCGGTTCGTCAACCGGCTGTGGCGCATCTTCGGGCAGGTCGGCGAGACCGGCGCGGGCGAGAGCGACAAGACGCTCGACCGCAAGCTGCACCAGACCATCGACGGCGTGGCGAAGGATATCGAGGCGCTGGCCTTCAACAAGGCGGTGGCCAAGATCTACGAGCTGGCCAACGCCATCGAGAAGGCGAAGCCCTCCGCCAGCCGCGCGGCGGCGATCCGCACGCTGGCGCTGCTGGTCGCGCCGATGACGCCGCATCTGGCCGAGGAGGCCTGGGCCGACATGGGCGGCGCGGATGGCCGGGGCGGCATGATCGCCGACGCCATGTGGCCGTCCGTCGATCCGGCCTTGCTTGTCGAGGATGAAGTGACCATCGCCGTGCAGGTGCAAGGCAAGCTCCGCGATACGCTCACCGTGGCGAAGGGCACCGACAAGGCGACGCTGGAAGCGCTCGCGCTGGCCGCGCCCAATGTCGCGCGCATCCTGGACGGGGCGAGCCCGAAGAAGATCATCATCGTGCCCGACCGGCTGGTCAATCTGGTGATCTGATGCGCCGCGCCGCCCTCTGCCTCGCGCTTCTCGCCAGCCTGGCCGCCTGCGGCCTCAAGCCCATGTATGCGGGCGGGCGCGGCGGCGAGGCCGCGCGGGCGCTGGCTGGCGTGCGCGTGGAGCCCATCCCCGGCAAGGAAGGCTGGCTGATGCGCAATGCGCTCAACGATCGCCTCTCCGCCATGGGCGCGGGCGAGCCGCGCTATGTGCTCAAGGTGCAGCTCGACGATCGCATCGCCGGCTTGGGCGTGCGCGCCGACGACACGGTGACGCGCGAGCGGCGCACGCTGCGCGCCCGCTACCAGCTCGTCGACAGCGGCAGCGGCGAGACGATCCTCGACGAGACGACAGGCTGGGACGCCGGCATCGACGTCGCCTCCAGCGAATATGCCACCGTGGCGGCGGAGGACACCGCGCTCGAGCGGCTCACCGAGATCGTCGCCGATCGCGTGCTGGCACGGGTGGCGCTCGGCGCGCGCGAGTGAGCCTGCGCGCGGACAGCCCGGCCGCGCGCAACGCGCTGGACGCGCCGTCGCCGACCATCCGGCTCTACCTGCTCCACGGCCCGGACGAAGCCGGCAGCGAGGCGCTGGCCGCGCGCTTCGGCAAGGCGATGGGCGAGGGCGCCGAGCGGGTCGACCTGGACGGCGCCACGCTGCGCGGCGACCCCGCCCGGCTCGCCGACGAGGCCGCTGCCTTCTCCATGTTCGGCGACAAGCGCTGGATCCGCGTGCAGCCGGCCGGCGAGGAGATATTGCCCGCCGTGGAAGCCCTGATGTCCGCCCCGGCGACCGGCAATCCCGCCATCGTCATCGCCGGCAACCTGCGCAAGACGAGCAAGCTTCTCACCTTCGCGGAAGGCCAGCAGGGCGCCGTCACGATCGTGAGCTATGCCCCGGAAGGGCGCAATGCGGAGGCGCTGGCCGTCTCCCTCGCGCGTGAGCTGGGGCTCGAACTGCCCGGCGACCTGGCCCGGCGGCTGGTGGCGCTCAGCCATGGCGAGCGCGGCCTGCTCGCCCGCGAGATCGAGAAGCTCGCGCTCTATCTGGACGCCACGCCGGACGCGCCCCGGGCCGCGACGCGCGAGGCGCTGGACGAGCTGGGCGCGGAAGGCGGCGAGCAGCAGCTCTTCAAGGCCGCCGGCATCATGCTCGCGGGCGATCTGACCCAAGCCGAGCATGAGATTGCGCGCCTGCGGGCAAGCGGCGGCTCGCTGGCCGGGCTGGCCCGCCTCACCCTGCAACAGGCCATGGCCCTGACCCAGGATGGCGGCGGCCGGGGCCCGCGCGGACCGGGGCGTGGCAACGAGGCGATCGCCCAGCGCTGGAACCCGCAGAATCTCGCGCGCGCGATCCACGGCCTCGCCGAAGCCGAGCGCACCAGCCGCCTGTCGCACGGCATCGGCGAACCCGTGCTGGCCCATGCCCTCGTCACCGTGGCCCGCCTCGCCGCCCGGTCACGCTGAAGCGGCGCGCGCAGGTCCGTTCGTTTCAGATCGGCCATGTCGTGCTCCTGCGAAGGCAGGAGCCCAGGGCGGCATGCAGTGCGGCTGGGGCGTGGACTCCTGCTTTCGCAGGTGCAGTGCTTCTATTTCATTCGGGCAAACGTCGCTCGCCGGCAGCCTCATCGGCGCGCTGCCTGTCGCCACGGGCCGAACCGGCCTCTACAATGCCTCGATGCGCGCCCGGATCTCGTCGAGCCGGGCGGCCTCGCCCTCGATCATCGCCCTGGGCACGATGCGCTCGCCATTTTTGAGGTCCCGGCACGCCAGCGCATCGCCCTCCACGCCCTGCGCGCCGTCGACGACGAGCAGGCGGAACTGGGCGATCCGCTGCAGGGCGCCATCTATCTCCGCGATGACCGTGAGCGCCTGCTTGTCATGCCGGTCCCGCATCGCGACGAGCGCGCGCAGTTCCGCCAGCAGCTTCTGGATGGTGGGGCGGGCGCGGCCGCCGACTGCGCGGACATCGCCAAAGGCGTGGCGCATCGAGGTCAGCTTCTCCACCGTGCTCTGCTCGAGCCGGCCCCATGCGAGCACGATCCGGCCGATCGCCTGCTGCACAGCCAGGTCTGGAATGTCGCCGTCGCCGGCCATATCATCGCCTTGAAACAGGCCGGGCTCGCCGTCTTCGAGCATATCGGGCCGGTTGGGCGGTTCGCCGGCCGGCGTGGGATTACCGGCCGGCGTTCCGACGTCGACCGGTGTGGGAATGCCGATCGAAGCAGAAGTTCGGTTGGAATCGTGCAACGCCTGTGTCCGGAAATTAGAGATGCAACATGGCCCGGTGGTGGGAGCACCAAGCCAATTGATACCGCATCAAGTCTTCCGACTATCGCGTCCCGATTCTCTATCCCGCCCTCTGTTGGGGCGGTGTGTGCACTATATGACGCAAAAATGACGGCGATGCATGCGAAAAGTGATCCAAAAAGGGACAGGCCGCCGGGGCCGTGCGAAAAGAACGACGAGGCGAGTCCCTCGTCTAGAAATCGATCGCAATTCCGTTCCGCTCCCAATCGCCATAGCGGGTCGGGTCGGGCGATGTCTCGCCGGCGGGCGGCGGAGCGGTTGATTCGGCCGGTTCCGGCAACGGCGGATTCTTGGACAGATAGGCCGGTGGCTTGATATGATCTGGTCGCTGTCCCATGGGCATTCGGCTCCGGCCGCGCGCGATGGCGGCGGCCCTCGCCATATCCGCGCACCGGTCCTCGCCGCAAGTGCCGCATGACAGCCGCCACCCGCGGCCACCAGGAAAAGACAGGCTCATGACGACCAAGACCCGCCCGCCCCAGCCCCGGCACCTGCCCGATCCCGCCGGTCTGGCCGCGCGCCGCGCCGCCCTGCGGCTGCTCGATGCCGTGTTCCGCCGTGGCCAGGCGCTCGAACAGGCGCTGGCCGGCGCGACGCGTGACCTGCCCATGCCGTCCGACCGTGCCCTCGCCCATTCGATCGCCGCGCTCACGCTGCGCCGCCTGCCGGACCTCGACGCGCTGATCGACAGCGCGACGCGCCAGCGCCTGCCCGATGACGCCAAGGCGCGCATGGTGCTGCGCATGGCCCTCGCCCAGGCGCTGCTCATGGAGACGCCGCCCCACGCCGTGATCGCCACGGCGCTGCCGCTGGTCGATGGCGGCCCGCGCAAGCTCGTCCATGGCGTGCTGGGCACGCTGCTGCGGCGCGGCGCGGCCCTCCCTGCGCAGGCGCAGCTGCCGGCCGATGTCGCCGCCCGGTGGGAGGCTGCCTGGGGGGCCGGCGTCGTCGAGGCGGCGGGCATCGCCATCGGCCAGCGCCCGCCGCTGGACATCGGCCTGCGCGATGCCGGCGCGACCGCCGACTGGGCCGCGCGGCTGGGCGGCGTCTCGCTGGCGCCCGGCCATGTCCGCCTGCCCGCCGAGAGCGAGGTAACGGCCCTGCCCGGCCTCGACGAGGGTGCATGGTGGGTGCAGGATCTCGCCGCGTCGCTCCCGGCCCGCCTGCTCGGCGCGGGCGCCGGCCGCACGGTGCTGGACCTGTGCGCCGCGCCCGGCGGCAAGACCATGCAGCTGGCCAGCGCGGGCTGGCGCGTGACCGCGCTCGATCTCTCCGCGCGCCGCATCGAGCGCCTCTCGGACCATCTCGCCCGCACCGGCCTGCACGCCGACGTGATCGCCGCCGACATGCTCGAATGGCAGCCCCCCGCGCCGTTCGACGCGATCCTGCTCGACGCGCCGTGCAGCGCGACCGGCATCTTCCGCCGCCACCCGGACGTGCTCTACCGCGCCGGGCCGGGCCAGATCGCCGAGACGGCGGCGCTGCAGGCCCGCATGCTGGACCGCGCGATCGACTGGCTCAAGCCGGGCGGCCGGCTGGTCTACGCCACCTGCTCGCTGGAACCCGAGGAAGGCGAGGCGCAGATCGCCGCGCTGCTGGCGCGGCGCAGCGACGTGCGCAGCGACGACCCCGCCACGGACCGGCTCCCGGCCGGCATCGCCATGACCTCCCCCGGCCAGTTGCGCACCCTGCCCGGCCTGCTGGCCGAAGCGGGCGGACTGGACGGCTTCTTCATGGCGAGCCTGTCCCGATCCGGCCCGGCCTGAGCGCCATCGGCAAAACCATCCACAACTTTATCCACCGCGCGGTTGCGCTGGCCGAATCGCGCGGGTAAGCGAATCGCATGGTGCCATCGGTCCGTATCGCGCCTTCGATCCTGTCGGCAGATTTCGCTCGTTTGGGCGAGGACGTGCGCGCGGTTGACGCCGCGGGCGCCGACTGGATTCATGTCGACGTCATGGATGGCCATTTCGTGCCCAATATCACCATCGGGCCGATGGTGGTGAAGGCGCTGCGGCCGCACACCGCCAAGCCGCTCGACGTGCATCTGATGATCGCGCCGATCGACCCGTTCCTCGATGCCTTTGCCGAGGCCGGGGCGGATATCATCACCGTTCACCCGGAGGCCGGGCCGCACATCCACCGCACGGTCCAGCGCATCAAGGCGCTGGGCAAGAAGGCGGGCGTCTCGCTCAATCCCGGCACGCCGGCCAAGATGCTCGACTATCTCATCGACGATATCGACCTGGTGCTGGTGATGAGCGTCAACCCCGGCTTCGGCGGGCAGAGCTTCATCGAGAGCCAGCTGCGCAAGATCGAGGCAGTGCGCAAGGCGATCGACAAGACCGGCCGCGACATCGCGCTGGAAGTCGATGGCGGCATCGACGTGGCGACCGCGCCGCGCGCCATCGCCGCCGGCGCCGATGTGCTGGTGGCGGGCACCGCGACCTTCCGTGGCGGCCCCGCCGCCTATGCCGACAATATCCGGAGACTGCGCGGCCAATGAGCTCTCGCCCGCGTCCCCCCGTCGATACGCCCGAGCCGATCGAGGACGATGGCATCGAGCAGGGCAAGCGGCTGATTCGCCTGTCCGACGATCGCGGCCTCTCGCTGGCGCAGCGCGCCGCCAATCATTTCTACCGCATGACCTGGGGCACGCCGCTCCACACCATGCGGCTCAAGGGCAAATATCCGCTCAAGCTGCTCGCCGTGCCGGATGACGCCATCCCCGGCGATGCGCGCGCCGGCAAGGCGCTGCGGGCGGGCTATTATCTGTTCCGCGGCATGAAGCAGCCCGTGCAGACGCTCGACTGGCGCAAGATCGACCAGCCGGGCGCCTTCGTGGACTATCTGCACGGCTTCCGCTGGCTGCGCGATCTCGCCGCGGCGACCAGCCGGGACAATGCCGTGCCCATCGCCGAGGCGCAGATGCGCGCCTGGCTCGACGCCCATGCCGAGACGCCGAGCGAGCCGGCCTGGTCCGCGGACAACGCCGCCTGGCGCCTGCTCCACTGGACCGCCTATTCCCCGCTCATCCTGTCGAGCGGCGATCTCGTCTATCGCAGCCTGGTGCTCAACAGCATCGCCCGCACGGCGCGCCATCTCGACCGCACGGCCGACAAGGCGCCGGCCGGCCTGCCGCGCGTGACGGCCTGGGCCGGCATCGTGGGCGCGGGCCTGCTGCTGCCCGGCGGCGAGCCGCGCCGCATCTTCGGCGAGGCCGGCCTCAAGCGCGCGCTCGAAGGCGCCTTCTATGCCGATGGCGGCATCATTTCCCGCTCGCCGCTGGAGCAGATCGAGGCGGTGACGGTGCTCGCCATGCTGCGCGCGGTCTATGATGTGCGCCGCGAGGACCTGCCCGCCTTCATCGGCCAGAGCCTGGAGCGGATCGTGGCGGCGCTGCTCGGCATCCTGCACGGCGATGGCGCGCCGGGCAGCTGGCAAGGCGCCGTGCCGGTCGATCCGGCGCGGATCACCGCGATCGTCGCGGCCTCCGGCGTGCGCACGCGGCCGCTGCGCCACGCGCGCGACTGGGGCTATCAGCGCCTCTCCGCCGGCACCACGGTCATCCAGCTCGACGCCGCGCCGCCGCCCGTGGCGCGCCTCGCCAGGAGCGGCTGCGCATCGACCGCGGCGTTCGAGATGTCGGACGGGCCGGTGCGCGTCATCGTCAATTGCGGCGGCGCAGCGCTGCCCGGCGCGGGCCTGCCGGCCGATCTCGCCCAGGGCCTGCGCACCACGGCCGCGCACAGCACGCTGATCCTCGACGACAGCAATTCCACCGCGATCCTGCCGGACGGCTCGCTCGGCAAGGGCGTCTCGGAAGTGGAGCTGGACCGGCACGAGCTGGAGCAGGGCAGCCGGCTGGACGTCGCGCATGACGGCTATGCCCGCCGGCTCGGCTTCACGCACCGGCGCATCCTCATGCTCAACAGCGAGGGGCGCGAGCTGCGCGGCGAGGATGTGCTGCTGCCGGTCGAGAAGCGCCGGAAGATCACCGATTGCCCGCTGGTCATCCGCTTTCATCTCGGCACGGACATCGAGCCGACGCTGACCGCCGACCGGCAGGGCGCGCTGCTGCGCCTGCCCAACGGCGCGCTCTGGCAGTTCCGCGTCGGCGCCGGCGAGCTGGGCGTCGAGGATAGCCTGTGGGTCGACGGCGAAGGCCGGCCGCACCCCACCCAGCAGCTTGTCGTGCATGCCGTCGCGGATGCCGGCGGCACCAGCATCGGCTGGCTGCTCAAGAAATCTGGATAGGACTGATACATGACTGACGTGACGATCCGCCGGGCGCTGCTCTCAGTGTCCGACAAGACGGGGCTTTCCGAGCTGGGCGCGGCGCTCGCGCGGCACGGCGTGGAGCTGGTCTCGACCGGCGGCACCGCCAGGGCCCTGCGCGACGCCGGCCTCGCCGTGCGCGACATTTCCGATCTCACCGGCTTCCCGGAGATGATGGACGGGCGGGTGAAGACGCTGCATCCCAAGGTGCATGGCGGCCTGCTCGCGGTGCGCGACAATGCCGAGCATGTCGCCGCCATGGAGGCGCACGACATCGGCGCGATCGACCTCGTCGTCGTCAATCTCTATCCCTTCGCGGCCACCGTGGCGCGCGGGGCGGAGCGCGACGAGATCATCGAGAATATCGACATTGGCGGCCCGTCCATGGTCCGCTCGGCGGCGAAGAACCATGCCAGCGTCACCATCCTCACCGATCCGGCCGACTATGCACGGCTGATCGAGGAGATGGCGCAGAAGGGCGGCGCCACCAGCTATGATTTCCGCCGCCTGTGCGCGGCCAAGGCCTATGCGGCGACCGCGCAATATGATTCGATGATCGCGAGCTGGTTCGCCTTCGCCGATCAGGGCCAGACCTTCCCGCCCAGCCTCACCGTGCCGGTCACGCTCGGCCAGGCGCTGCGCTATGGCGAGAACCCGCACCAGCAGGCCGCGCTCTACCTGCCGAGCTTCGCGCCCGGCGGCACGCTGGCCGATCACAGGCAGGTGCAGGGCAAGGAACTCTCCTACAATAATCTCAACGATGCCGACGCCGCGCTGGAGCTGGTGAGCGAGTTCCGCGACGGTCCGCCGACCGTGGTGATCGTCAAACACGCCAATCCCTGCGGCGTCGCCACCGGCGAAACGCTGATCGAGGCCTATCGCAACGCCTTCGAGTGCGACAATGTCTCCGCGTTCGGCGGCATCATCGCCGTCAACCGGCCGCTGGACGGACCCACGGCCGAAGCGATCAGCGAGATCTTCACCGAGGTCGTCGCCGCACCGGACGCCGATGACGCGGCCCGGGCGGTGTTCGCGAAGAAGAAGAATCTGCGCCTCATCCTCACCGGCCCGCTGCCCGATCCCGCGCGCGGCGGCCTCACCCTCAAGACCATCGCCGGCGGGGTGCTGGCCCAGTCCCGCGACAATGGCCATGTGACGCGCGACCAGCTCAAGCTGGTGACGAAGCGCGCGCCGAGCGAGCAGGAACTGACCGACTGCCTGTTCGCCTGGACCATCGCCAAGCATGTGAAGTCCAATGCCATCGTCTATGCGAAGGACGGCGTGACCGCCGGCATCGGCGCGGGCCAGATGAACCGCCGGGACAGCGCCCGCATCGCCGCGATCAAGGCGAAGGAAGCCGCCGAGACCTTCGGCTGGAGCACGCCGCGCACGGTGGGCAGCGCCGTGGCGTCCGATGCGTTCTTCCCCTTCCCGGACGGGCTGCTCGCGGCCGCCGAGGCCGGCGCCACGGCGGTGATCCAGCCGGGCGGCTCGCTCAAGGACGAGGACGTGATCGCCGCCGCCGACGAGGCCGGGCTGGCGATGGTCTTCACCGGCATGCGCCACTTCCGGCACTGAGCGGGGCGCCTGCGCAGGCAGGCACCCTCTTGCCGCGGATGACCGGCCCCGAACGGCGGCGGATGACAGTCAGCCGCCGTTCATGCGGCGACGTCCAGCGGGCGACTGCCGGACGCGGCTGACGTCCCTCCCGGCACATCGGCGCGGCATGTGCGTCCGCGCGGGCGTGATTGAACCGGTGCTCCTGCGCAGGCAGGAGCCCGGGGCGGCTGGGGATTGCGGCTGGGCCCTGGGCTCCTGCCTGCGCAGGAGCACATGCTTGTTCTATCTCAACGGGACAAGCTCTAAAGCGAGCGGACAGATGCGAGCCATTGTCTTCGATCCGGCGGCGGGTGCCCGCGAGGTCCGGCCATGATGCCGGCGCCGATCCACCGACCGCCGGCCCGCTTCGGCTCGGAACGCCGGCTCGGTCCGCTGGCGCTGGCCATCCTCCTCCATGTCGTCGTCGTCCTGCTGCTGCTGTTCCAGCGCAATATGCTGCCCGCGCCGGAGATCCAGGAGAGCCTCAAGACCTTCTTCCTGCCCGCCGGCGAGGAAGAGCGCACCGAGCATGGCGATGCCAGCGACCGGCCGGAGAAGGCGCGCGCGGGCGAGCCGGCCGAGGCCGTCACCCCGCCCGTCAAGCCGCCCGTCATCCCGCCGACGCCCGAGCGCGCGCCGGATGCCCCGGTCGTGCCCTCGCTCCTCAGCATGAGCAGCGCGGACTATGCCGCCACCGACATCGGCAAGATGGCGTCGGCCCGGCGCCCCGGCGGCGAGGGCGGCAACGACACGGCGACCTACGGCCCCGGCGAGGGCCCCGGCGGCGTGCAGCTCTACAATGCCGACTGGTATCGCCCGCCGACCGATGCCGAACTGTCCTTCTACCTGCCCCGCAACCGGCCATCGGAAGGCTGGGGCCTGGTCGCCTGCAAGACGGTCGAGCGCTTCCATGTCGAGGATTGCCAGACGATCGGCGAATATCCGCTCGGCTCCGGTTTCGGCCGCGCGGTGCGGGAGGCCGCATGGCAGTTCCTGGTGCGCCCGCCACGGATCAACGGCCGCCCGCAGATCGGCGCCTGGGTGCGCATCCGGATCACCTACGGCACGGTTGCCGCGGCGGAATGAGCCGGCTCGATTGACTCGGCCCTGACCGCCGGTCATTCTTTCACGGTCGAAACCGGCTTGGGGAGGACTGGTCGTGAGGAACGCAAATAGCCTTATCGCGGAATTGGTTGGCACATTCTGGCTCGTCTTCGGCGGGTGCGGCAGCGCGGTCTTCGCCGCTGCCTTTCCCGAGCTCGGCATCGGCTTCGCGGGCGTCGCGCTCGCCTTCGGCCTCACCGTGCTGACCATGGCCTATGCCGTGGGCCATGTCTCGGGCGCGCATTTCAATCCCGCCGTCACGGTCGGCCTGTGGGCCGGCGGCCGTTTCGAGGCCGGCAAGGTCGTGCCCTATATCGTCGCGCAGGTGATCGGCGCCATCCTGGCCGCCGGCGCGCTCTATGTCATCGCCAGCGGCAAGGCGGACGCCCATGTGACGAGCCTCGCCTCCAACGGCGTGGGCGCGCATTCGCCCGGCGGCTATTCGCTGGCGGCCGGCTTCACGGCGGAAGTGCTGCTGACGGCCTTCTTCCTCATCATCATCATGGGCGCCACGCACGGCAAGGCGCCCGCCGGCTTCGCGCCCATCGCCATCGGCCTGGCGCTGACGCTCATCCACCTGATCGCGATCCCGATCACCAACACATCGGTCAATCCCGCCCGCAGCACCGGCCCGGCGCTGATCGAGGGCGGCATTGCGCTGCAACAGCTCTGGATCTTCTGGCTCGCCCCGCTGATCGGCGGCGCGCTCGGCGGCTGGCTCTACCGCACGATCATCGCCGCGGATTATGGCCCGGCGCTGGTGGATATCGAGGGGCGCGGACCGGCCTGACCCGCACGACCTGAAGGGCATGAGGCGCTCCCCGGGGGCGCCTCTCCGCCCTCTCCGCCATCGCCGACGGCGCGGGTTGCCGCATCGCAAGGCTTGCCTTAAGCCATCAGCCATTGTCCGCGGGCCGACGCTCGGATGGCCCCGAACCACGACATCGGTCGATGGAAAGGCCTGCCCCATGCTCAAATCCGCTTCGCGCTTCGTCACCTCGCTCCTCTCGAGCGCAGCCCTGGTCGCCAGCCTGGGCACCGCCGCCATGGCCCTCGCCGCGCCGGCCTTCGCCCAGGACGTGCCGCAGGGCCGGCTCTCCGATGCCGCCAGGCCGCTTGCCTATCGCATCGACCTCACCGTCGTGCCGGATCGCGAGCGCTTCTCGGGCCATGTCGAGATCGACGTCGAGCTCAAGGACGCGACGACAGCGCTGTTCCTGCACGGGCGCGACCTGCGCATGACGAGTGTGGCGGCGCGCGCCGGCGGCCAGACCGTCGCGGCGACCTATAGCGAGGTCGACGCGCTGGGCGTGGCCCGGCTGGATTTCGCCACGCCGCTCCCCGCCGGCAAGGCGACTCTGGTCTTCGATTATGACGCGCCCTTCGGCGACAGCGCCTCCGGCCTGTATCGCGCGAAGATCGCGGACAAATGGTATGCCTGGACGCAGTTCGAATCGATCGACGCGCGCGCCGCCTTCCCCGGTTTCGACGAGCCCGGCTTCAAGACGCCCTTCACCGTCTCGCTGACCGCCCCGGCCGGCGAGACCGCGCTCAGCAACGCGCCGCAGACCGGCACGACACAGGTCGGCGATCTGGTGCGCCACCAGTTCGCGCCCACATTGCCGCTGCCCACCTATCTGGTCGCCTTCGTGGTGGGGCCGATGGCGGTGGCGCAAGGCCATGCCGCGCCGACGCCCGAGCGTGCCGAGCCGCTGCCCCTGCGCATCGTCGCCACCCAGCCCAATGCGGACAAGCTCGCCTTCGCGCTGGAGAATAGCGGCCCGATCATCGGCCTGCTGGAGCGTTATTTCGGCGAGCCTTTCCCCTTCCCCAAGCTGGACCAGATCGCGTCCCCGCTCATGAACGGCGCCATGGAGAATGCCGGCGCGGACATTTATGGCGATCCGATCATCCTGCTCGATCCCGGCGCCTCGACCGCGCAGCAGAAGACCTTCGGCATGGTGGTCGCGCATGAGCTGGCGCACCAGTGGTTCGGCGATCTGGTGACGCCGCAATGGTGGGACGATCTCTGGCTCAACGAGAGTTTCGCCAACTGGATGGGCTATCGCATCGGCGACGAATGGCGGCCCGATCTCAAGATCGGCGCCGGCGCCATCGACGAGGCCTTCTCGGCCATGGATATCGATGCGCTCGCCGCCGGCCGCCCGATCCACCAGCCGATCGCCACCAATGCCGAGATCGACAGCGCCTTCGACGCCGTGACCTATGGCAAGGGCGGGCAGGTCGTCGCCATGATCGCCGCCTATCTGGGCGACGACAAGTTCCGCGACGGCGTGCGCCTGCACCTCAAGCGCCACGCCTATGGCACCGCGAACACCGAGGATTTCTTCGCCTCGCTGGCGCAGGCCGCGCAGGACCCGCGCATCGTCACCGCGATGAAGAGCTTCGTCGACCAGCAGGGCGTGCCGGTCGTGCGGGTCGAGCGCGGCGCGCGCGGGCTGACGGTCAGCCAGTCGCGCTATCATCTGCTCGGCAGCGACGTGGCCGCCGAGCAATGGTCGATCCCGCTCTGCCTCAAGCTCGGCGCGGACCGGCAGTGCCGGCTGATGGACCAGCCCACGCTCGCCCTGCCGATGAAGGGCGACGGGCCGATCATGCCCAATGCGGGCGGTACGGGCTATTATCGCTTCTCGCTCGACGAGCCGGAGTGGCGCCGCCTGATCGCCGCCGGCGCGGCCCTGCCCCCCGGCGAGGCGCTGGCGCTCAACGACAGCCTGTGGGCCGATGTGGCGGCCGGCCACGCCAATCCGCGCCTGCTCGTGGAGGCGGCCCGGGTGATGGTCGGCAATGACTATTCGCTCGCGGCGAGCGAGGGCGGCGAGCGCCTGTCCGCCTATCGCCGGCGCGGCCTCATCCCGGAGGCGGCCGTCCCCGCCTATCAGCGGACGATCGCGGCCATTTACGGCCCGCCGCTCGCCCGGCTGGGCTTCGATCCCAAGGCCGGCGCCTATCAGGCCGAGGATCCGGACGTGCGCCAGCTGCGCGCCAACCTGGTCGCGCTGATGGCCAATGACGCCGCCGATGCCGCCACGCGCGCCAGCCTCGTCACCGCGCTCAAGGCCTATCTTGGGGGCGATGCCGGCGCGCTCGACCAGAGCTTCCTGGGCACCGCGCTCCACGCCTATGTCGCGACCGGCGGGCAGGCCGCCGTCGAGGACCTTTTCGCGCGCGTGTCCGCGACGGAGAACGCGCGGCTGCGCAACGCCATCGTCTATGCGATCGGCGCCAGCGGCCAGGCGGAGATCGGCACATGGCTCGTCGGCCATCTGGGCGACGAGGCGCTGCGCCCGCGCGACCGGCTCTATCTCGCCATGGGCCTGACCGCGCAGCCGGCCACGCGCACGGCGGGCTTCGACTGGATCGTCGCCAATTACGACCAGCTCGTGACCAGCAACGGCATTTTCGAGGCGTCGCGCCTGCCCAATTCCATGGCCGGCGCCTGCTCCACGCAGGATGCCGAGCGGACCGAGAGCGCCTTGCGGCCCATGGTGGAGCGCTATCGGCGGGGCGCGCTGGAGCTGGAGCGGGCGCTGGAGAGGATCCGCTCCTGTGCGGCGCTCAAGACCCAGCGGGGCGATCAGTTTACCACGATGTTCGACTGAATCGGCGGCGCGCGGCCCGCGCCGTCGACTCTTCGTTTACGGATTATTAGGCCAATTCCTTCACTCCCGGCGGCGATCAAATCGATCCGGGGGGAATGCATCCATGTCACAGCCCGACCAGAGCGTCGACGTCGCCATCATCGGCGCGGGGCCAGCCGGCCTCACCGCCGCCTATCTGCTGACCAGGGCCGGCTACACGGTCGCCGTCATCGAGAAGGACCCGGTGCATGTCGGCGGCATCAGCCGCACCGTCGAGCATGAGGGCTTCCGCTTCGACATTGGCGGCCACCGCTTCTTCTCGAAGTCGCGCGAAGTGGTGGACCTGTGGAACGAGATCCTGCCGCACGACTTCATCGATCGGCCCCGGCTCAGCCGCATCCATTATGGCGGGCGCTATTATTCCTATCCGCTGCGCGCGTTCGAGGCGCTGCGCAATCTCGGCCTGTGGCGCTCCACCTTGTGCATGGCCTCCTATGCCAGGGCCCGGCTCTTCCCCATCAAACAGGTGCGCAGCTTCGAGGACTGGGTGGTCAACCAGTTCGGCCGCAAGCTCTATTCGATCTTCTTCAAGACCTATACCGAGAAGGTGTGGGGCATGCCCTGCGACGAGATGTCGGCCGACTGGGCCGCACAGCGCATCAAGGGGCTGAGTCTCGGCAAGGCGGTGATGGACGGGCTCAGGCGCAGCCTCGGCCTCAACAGGCGGCCCAATGACGGCATGGGCACCAAGACCCTGCTGGAGCATTTCCGCTATCCGCGCCTCGGCCCGGGCATGATGTGGGACGCCGCGCGCGACCATGTCGTCGCCGGCGGCAACCAGGTGCTGATGGGCCATGCCCTCAAGCAGCTCACGCTCGATCAGGTCACCGGCCGCTGGCGCGTGGTGGCGACCGGCAGGACGGACGCGACCGCCACCTTCAGCGCCGCCCATGTCATCAGCTCTGCGCCGATGCGCGAGCTGGTCGCGCGCATCCATCCGGTGCCGCGCACGCTCGGCAACGCGCTCTCGCTCAACTATCGCGACTTCCTGACCGTGGCGCTGATGATCCGCTCCGAGGATCTCTTCCCGGACAACTGGATCTATATCCATGATCCGCGCGTGAAGGTCGGTCGCGTGCAGAATTTCCGCAGCTGGTCGCCCGAGATGGTGCCCGATGCGGACATTGCCTGCGTCGGCCTGGAATATTTCTGCTTCGAGGGGGATGGCCTGTGGTCGTCCGACGATGCCGATCTGGTGGCGCTCGCCACGCGCGAGATGGCGACGCTGGGCCTCGTGCGGGCGGAGCAGGTGGTCGGCGGCGTGGTCGTCCGGCAGGAAAAGGCCTATCCGGTCTATGACGAGACATATGCCGCGCATGTCGCCGCGATGCGCGCCGAGCTGGAAGCGCAATATCCCACGCTCCATCTGGTCGGCCGCAACGGCATGCACCGCTACAACAACCAGGATCATGCCATGATGACGGCGATGCTGACCGTCCGCAACATCGAGGCGGGCGCGCGCATCTACGATATCTGGGCGGTGAACGAGGATGCCGAATATCATGAGGCCGGGCATGACGGCGCGCAGGGCGCCGTGCTGACCGAGGGCGAACGCGCCGCGCTGGCGAGCGAACGCGCCGTGCCGGCCCGCGCCGCCTGACGCCGCAGTCCCCCGCCATGCTCGCGCGCGCGCTCCTGCAAAGGCAGACCTATATACGCTACGGGCTGGCGAGCGTCGTCGCGCTCGGCGCCGACATCGGCCTGTTCATGCTGCTGCTGCGCGGCGGCGTGGGACCAGCCCCCGCCGCCGCGCTGGGCTATGCCGCCGGCATCCTGGTCCACTGGCTCATCTCCTCGCGCCTCGTCTTCGCCGGCGACGCCGCCCCGCGCGGGTCCAGACGGATGCGCCAGAAGGGCCTGTTCGTCGTCTCCGCGCTCATCGGGCTGGCGCTCACCACCGCCATCGTCACGCTGGCGAGCCGCATCGGCCTCATGCCGCTGGCCGCCAAGGGCATCGCGGTCATGGTCAGCTTCCAGCTCACCTATATGTTGCGCAAATCGGTGGTGTTCGCGGCATGAACCGCGCCGCCGGCCTGTCCCCGCGCACCGCCCGGCTGCTGCTGCTCGCGCTGTGGCTGCTGGCGAGCGGCTTCATGCTGGCCGGCAACTGGGCCGCGATCGGCCCACTGACCTTCCGCGATCCGGACGACGCCCTGCGGCTGGTCCAGGTGCGCGATCTGCTCGCCGGCCAGGGCTGGTTCGATCTCGTGCAGCATCGCATCCATCCGCCCGGCGGCACGCCGATGCACTGGTCGCGCCTCGTCGACCTGCCGATCGCCCTCTCCATCCTCGCGCTGGAGCCGCTGCTCGGCATGCCGCTCGCCGAGCGCGCCACGCTGGTGCTTGTGCCGCTCGCCCATCTGGGCCTGCTGTGCATGCTGCTCTACGCCATCGCCCGGCGTCTCCAGCTCGGGCGCGGCACCGCGCTGATCGCGGTGGCGATGCTGACGACCTCGCTTTCCATCCTCATCCAGTTCGCGCCGCTGCGCATCGACCATCATGACACGCAGATCCTGCTGGGCGCGCTCGCCATCTTCGCGCTGGTCCGCTCGGACCGGTTCGACGGGCGCGCGGGCCTGTGCGCCGGACTCGCCATGGCCTGCTGGCTGCAGATCTCGATCGAGGGCCTGCCCTATGCCGTCGCCATCGGCGCGGTGTTCGCCGTGCGGCACCTGCTGCGGACCGATCGCTGGGCGGACCTGCGCGCCTATATGCTCAGCCTCACGCTCGGCGGCACCCTGCTCATCGTCGCGACGCGCGCGCCGGCCGACGCGCTGACGCGCTGGTGCGACGCGCTTTCGCCCAGCTATCTGCTGCCGCTCGGCGCGGCCGCCGCCGCGCTGCTCGCGGGGCGCCACATGCTGCCGGGCGATACGCCGGGCCGCCGCCTGTTTCCGCTCGTCGTCGCCGGCTGCGTGGGCATCGCCGTGTTCCTCGGCCAGTCCCGCCAATGCCTCGCCGGCCCGTTCGAGACGCTCGACCCGATCGTCTACCAGCTCTGGTATCGCGGCGTGCTGGAGGGCCTGCCGATCACCGCGCAATATCCCGATATCCGGGCCATGATCGTCCTGCCGGCCCTGCCCGGCATCATCGGCACGCTGGTCGCGGTGCGCCGGGCACGGGACGACCGGCTGCGCGGCGCATGGATCAGCCTGCTCGCGCTCCAGATCGTCGCCTTCGCGGTCTCGCTCAGCGTCATGCGCGCCATGTCCTTCGCCCATCTCCTCGCGCTGCCGGGCAATGCCGTGCTGCTCGCCGGCCTCATGAGCGCGGCGCAGCGGCTGCGCTCCATGCCGCTGCGGGTCGGCCTCACGGCGGCGACGGCGCTGCTGACGCCCTTCGGCCTGGCCTCCACCGCCACCGCCGCGCTCGACGCCAGCCGCAACACGGCCGCGCCGGACGGGGACAAGGATGCGGCGGACGCCCCCTGCGCGACGCAGGCCGCCCTGCGCGGGCTCGGCGCGCTGCCCCGCGCCACGCTGTTCACGCCGCTCGACGTCGGCGCGCACATGCTCGTCTATACTCATCATGCCGTGGTCGCGACGGGCCATCACCGCAATGTCGCCGGCATGAAGACGGTGATCGAGGGCCTGCTGGCCGCGCCCGATGCGGCCCGGCCCATCGTCGAGGCCAGCGGCGCGCGCTATGTCGCCTTCTGCCCCGGCATGAGCGAGCTGGCCAAATATCGCAAATTGCGGCCCGGCAGCCTCATCGCCGGCCTCATGCAGGGCACGCATCCCGGCTGGCTCGAACCCGTGCCGATGCGGCCGGGCGAAACGGTGCGGGTCTATCGCGTGCTGGACGATCAGGCCGGCACGAACCGCAGCGCCACGCCGTTCATGCAATAGCGCTTGCCGGTCGGGCGTGGGCCATCGTCGAACACATGGCCCAGATGCCCGCCGCACCGCGCGCAATGCGCTTCCAGCCGGGCATAGCCGAGCTGCCGGTCGATGCGGGTGCCGACGGCGCGCGGCAGCGCCCGCCAGAAGCTCGGCCAGCCGGTGCCGCTCTCATATTTGGTCGCGGAGGAAAACAGCGGCAGGTCGCAGCCGGCGCAATGGAAGATGCCGCGCCGATGCTCGCGGTCGAGCGGCGAGGAGCCGGCCCGCTCCGTGGCGGCCTGGCGCAGCACGGCATATTGGCCGGGCGTGAGGCGCGCGCGCCACTGCGCGTCGCTCAGGACGAACGGCCCTTGCGGGCGCGGCTCATCCCGCGCCCAGAGGCGCGAGAGGCCGAACATGGCCGCAAAGGCAAGCATGGCGCCGCCGCCGAGAAGGGTTCGCCGATCCATCGCGCGCTCCTTTCCCCCTCACGGCCCCGATGTGGGTGGTCCGGGCCCCGCACGCAATGCGTCGCGGCTGTTCCTTTGCGTCAGCGGTGGCTTGATGAGACCGACCGATGGTTGCCGGGCGGCCGCGAAACCGCCTGCTAGCGCCGGCGGAGCGCCTGCACGCAGGATTGCCAGTTCATCTCGTCTCCCGCGGCGCTGCGCGCGTCGACATGGGAGACCACCGGCTCGCGATTGGCGGCGGGCGGGTAGAGATAGGTATCCAGCACGCATTGCCCGTTGGCGAACTGCAGCTTGCGCACGCCCGGATCGCGTATGTCCAGCCGCGGATCGCCGAACATCCGCGTGAGTCCGCGCGCATCGGCGCCCATCACGCCGGTCGGCTCGGGACGCGCCAGCGGCGTGAAGCCGGCGGCCGGCGGCGGGGTGGAGCCGGGCGGGACGACGGAACCGCAGGCGGCCAGCGCGAGCGGCAGGGCGCATGCCGCCAGTCTCGGGAGAGCGGCGCGCGAAATCACGGGGTCGGCCGGGCCGGTCGGGCATGGAACATGTGGGTCGCCATAGCCACGCTCCACACCGGCGCAAGCAGGTTTACGACCGGCGGAACGAACAGGAGCGCCGAAACGAAGCCGAGCTGCCAGCGCTGCGCGGCGGTGAAGGGCGGCAGGCCGGGATGCCGGCCCTCGACCAGCTCGGCCAGGTCCCGCCCCAGCAGATAGGCGTTGAGCGTGAGAAACAGCAGCGGCGGACCCACGCCGGTGACGAGGAGCAGCCCGTAGACCGGCAGGGCGAGGATGTTCCAGCCGACCGTGCGCAGCAGCGACCGGGCCGAGACGCGCAGGCTCCGGCCCATCGGCACCGGGCGCGCCGTCGCATGGCGATCGGGATAGGTCGCCCGCTCGATCGCGATCACGATCTGGTCGGCGAAGAGGCCGACGATCGCCATCGCCACCGCCCGGAACAGCAGCCAGCCCCAGACCAGCGCGATCATCGCGGCGACCGTCACGCTCGCGAAGCCGCCGCCCTCCAGCCAGCCGACATGCCGGAAGGCGAGCCTCACGCCGAACCAGACCAGCACGGCCATGGCGGCGAACAGCAGGATGGTGAGGCCGGCGCTGCGCCAGAGCACGGCGCGGATGGCCGGCAGCATGGGCGCGGCCAGGGCGCGCGGCAGGATCGCGACGATCATCCGCCACGCATCCGCCCGCGCGGCCGCGCGGTCAAGCGGGGCGCATGAAAACGCCCCGTCCCCAGCGCGACGACGCCGCGTCGACTCGGTTTGATCTTGGCGCGCGGGGCCGGTAGGACGGCGACCTGACGACCGGTCCACGGTCCCCCATCATCCTGCAGAATGGAATTTGCCTTGTCCGAGCCAACCCTCGATGTGATCGCCATCGGCAATGCCATCGTCGACGTGATCGCCCGCGCCGACGATGCCTTCATCGCCAGCCACGCCCTCACCAAGGGCGGCATGCAGCTCGTCGACGCGGCGACCGCCGAGCTGATCTATGCCGGCATGGACGCGGGCATGGAGATATCGGGCGGGTCGGCCGCCAATACGCTGGCGGGCATGGCGGCGCTGGGCTGCCGCTGCGCCTTCATCGGCCAGGTGCGCGACGACCAGCTCGGCGAGGTCTTCGCCCATGACATCCGCGCGCTCGGCATCAGCTACACGACCGCGGTGGCGAGCGACGGCCCGCCCACCGCGCGTTGTCTCATCCTGGTGACGCCGGATGCGCAGCGCACGATGAACACCTTCCTGGGCGCATCCCAGTTCCTGCCGCCCGCCGCGCTCGACCTGGACCTGATCCGCGCCGCGCGCATCCTCTACCTCGAAGGCTATCTGTGGGACCCCGAGCAGCCGCGCGCCGCGATGCGCGATGCGATCGCCGCCGCGCGCGAGGCCGGCCGGCAGATCGCCTTCACCCTGTCCGACGCCTTCGTGATCGAGCGGCATCGCGACGATTTCCACGCGCTGCTCACGGATGGTCATATCGACATCCTGTTCGCCAACGAGACCGAGATCCGCGCGCTGGTGCAGACCGACGATGTCGAGGCCGCCATCGCCGCCATCGCACCGAAGGTCGCGACGCTGGTGGTCACGCGCAGCGAGAAGGGCGCGATCGCGATCCACGACGGCGTGCGGCACGAGGTGGCGGCGGCCCCGGTGGCGCAGGTGATCGACACGACCGGCGCGGGCGACCTGTTCGCCGCGGGCTTCCTGACCGGCCATGTGAACGGGCTCGATCCCGCCCGCGCGCTGGCGATGGGCGCGATCGCGGCGGCCGAGGTCATCTCGCATTATGGCGCGCGGCCGGAGCAGGACCTCAAGGCGTTGATGGCGCAGGCGCAGGGCTGAGCGGGGCAGGGCTGAGCGGGGCATCGCCGGCGCCGCCCAGCGCCGCGCCCAGCAGCCAGCAGCGGATCGCGCTGGCGAGGTTTGGCGGGTCTTCGGCGGCGATCCGCGCCACGTCGATCCGCGCGACCAGCGCGCTCAGCGGCAGGCGGTCCCGCCGCGCCCGATCCTCCAGCGCGCGCCAGAAGATCGGCTCCAGGCTGATGGACGTGGCATGGCCGGCAATGGTGATGCTCCGCTTGACCGGCGGCGCGAGCAGGGGCGGGGGCGCGGCGTCGTTCATCCGATCGCCCCCATGGCCCGCATCAATACATATGCTGGCCGCCGTTGATCGACAGGGTCGATCCGGTGACGAAGCCGGCCTCCTCGCTGCACAGGAACGCGACGCCGCGCGCGATTTCCGTGGCCTGGCCGAGCCGGCCCACCGGGATGCGCGCGACGATCTTGTCCAGCACCGGCTGCGGCACGGCGGCCACCATGTCGGTATCGATATAGCCGGGCGCGATGGCGTTGACGGTGACGCCATAGCGGGCGCCTTCCTGCGCGAGCGCCTTGGTGAAGCCGTGGATGCCGGATTTGGCGGCGGCATAATTGACCTGGCCATATTGGCCCGCCTGCCCGTTGATCGAGCCGATATTGACAATGCGGCCCCAGTTGCGCTCGCGCATGCCGGGGAACACCGCCTTGGCCATGTTGAAGCAACCGCCCAGGTTGATGCGCATCACTTCGTTCCAGTCCTCGAAGCTCATCTTCATGAGCACGCCGTCGCGCGTGATGCCGGCATTGTTGACCACCGCGTCGATCGGCCCGAGATCGGCAGCGACCCGCGCGCAACCATCCAGGCAGGCCTGATGATCGCCCACGTCCCAGCGATAGGCGGCAATGCCCGTCGCGTCGGTGAACGCCCTGGCCTTCTCCTCATTGCCTGCATAATTGGCGGCGACGGTGAAGCCCATGTCGCGCAGCGCCAGGCTGATCGCCTCGCCGATGCCGCGGGTTCCACCAGTCACGATCGCTACTCTGCCCATGATAAACCCCTCCGTCGTCGGTTGGCGCCCGACGCGCTCAGCACGGCGGGCCGTCGACCCACCCCGCCAGTTCCCGACCGAGCAGCCGACCATAGAAAGCAATAGCGTCGGCCTCGGCGTTTAGACAGGGCAAAAAGGCGAAATTCCGCCCCCCCGCGCCCATGAAAGTCGCGCGGCCGCGCAAGGCGATCTCCTCCAGCGTTTCCAGGCAATCGGCCGAGAAGCCGGGGGTCAGCACGGCCACTGCCTGCGCGCCTTCGCCGGGCAGGGCCGCGAGCACCGCGTCGGTCGCCGGCTCCAGCCATTTCGCCTTGCCGAAGCGGGACTGGAAGGTCGGCAGCACCGGACGCCCGAGCGCATCGCCGAGCAGCCGCGCCGTCTCGATGCACTGGTCATGATAGGGATCGCCCAGCGCGCGGGTGCGCTCGGGCATGCCGTGGAAGCTCGCCACGATCCGGTCCGGCACGAAGGGGAGGCCCGCCAGTTGCGCGGCGGTGCGGGCGCGCAGCGTCTCGATATAGTGCGGATCGTCATGATAAGGGGGCAGCACGCGCAGCGCGGGTTGCCAGCGCATCGCGGCGAGCGCGGCGCCGGCCGCATCCACCACCGTGGCGGTCGTCGCACCGCAATATTGCGGATAGAGCGGCGCGAGCAGGATGCGCTCGTGCCCGCTCGCCTTGAGCGCCGCCAGCCGCTCCGCGATGGCCGGCGCGCCATAGCGCATCGCCCAGTCCACGGTCACGCCATCGCCCCAGGCCGCCTGCAGGGCGCGCGCGGTCTCCTGCGTGTGGACGGCGAGCGGGGAGCCCCGCTCGGTCCATATCTCCCGATAGGCGCGGGCGGATTTCTTCGGCCGGATGTTGAGGATGATGCCGCGCAGGATCGGCTGCCAGACCAGCGGCGGGATCTCGACCACGCGCCGATCGGACAGGAACTCGCGCAGATAGGGTTTGACCGCGGCGGCCGTCGGCGCGGCGGGCGTGCCGAGATTGACGATCAGCACCGCGACCTTCCCGCCCGGTGCCTTGGTTGGGGCCTGCCCGCTCATGCCGCATCCCCGATCGGCAGGCGGCGATAGCGCTTGCCGGTGATGGTTGCGAGCGCGCTGGCCAGCGCCGGCGCGACCGGCGGCACGCCGATCTCGCTGAACCCCGCCGCCGGGCTCGTGCCCGGCACCAGCTCCACCGCGACATCGCCCACATCGGCGAGCCGGGGCAGGCCATAGTCGCCCAGCCGCATGCCCTCGGGCAGCGAATTGCGATAGTGCGGCGGCGCCCCCAGCGCCATGGCAAGGCCGAAGACCAGCCCGCCCTCGATCTGCTGGCGGGCGATGTCCGGATTTACCACCGCCCCGCAATCCGCCACGGCGACGATGCGCCGCACCGCGACCTTGCCCTGCGCCATCCCCGCCTCGACCAGCACCGCGATATAGCCGCCGCCGGCCATGAAGCAGGCCAGCCCCTGCCCGCTGCCGCGCACGCCGCCCTGCCAGCCGCCCAGCGTCGCCACCGTGGTGAGGCAATGCGCCAGGCGCGGATGGCCGCCCAGCATCTGCATGCGGAAGGACAGCGGCTCGACCCCGGCGACGATCGCCAGCTCGTCGATGAAGCTCTCCGAGAAGAAGGCGCCGTAGCTCGCCGCGTTGCTGCGCCAGCGGCCGGTCGGCAAGGCGATGTCCGCCGGGAAATGATCGACTGCCAGATTGGGGATCGCATAGGGCAGGTCCATGCCGGCGACGGCGAGATCGTCCGCCTGCCCGGCCGTCGCCGCGATCGCGTCCAGCCGGTTCTCGCCATGGCCGATGCGGCGCCAGAGCTGCGCCAGCGCGGGCGGCGCGGCGACCTTGGCGGACCAGCCCTGCACGAGCCCGCCCGGCCCGAGCCGCGCGGCCATGCGCGCCTTGGCGGGCGGCCGGGGGCAATCGCGGATGATATCCTCGGAGCGGGACCACATGAGCTGCACCGGCGCCCTGGCCGCCCGCGCGATGAGCGCCGCCTGCACGCCGGCATCCACTTCCATCTTGATGCCGAAGGAGCCGCCGGCGAACAGCGGATAGACCGTGACGGTCCCCTCGCCCACGTCCAGCGCGCGCGCGATCGCCTGCCGCGCCAGCACCGGCGCCTGGGTCGGCATCCACACCTCCACATCGCCGTCGCGCACCCGCGCCGTCGCCGCCATCGGTTCGATCGGCAGGTGCAGCGCCGGCGCGACCGTGTAGCCCGCCGTCACGGTGCGCGCGCCCTCGAACACCGGGCCAAGGTCGCCACGGCTGAAATAACGCGCGCCGGCCTCGCCGCCGAACGCGCTCTCCAGCGCCTGCTCGATCCCCGCGTCGTCCAGCGCCGGCCCCGCCAGCGTGAACACCGGGTCCAGCCGGTCGAGCGCCTGGTTGGCCGCCCACCAGTTGCGCCCTGTCACGGCCACCCAGCCCTGCTCGCGCACGATGCCGATCATGCCGGGCACCTTGCGCGCCGCCGCCTCGTTGATCGACTTGAGCGCGAGGGCATTGACCGGGCCTTGCCGGATGGCGGCGAAGATCATGTCCGGCAGGCGGATGTCCGCGGCATAATTGGCCGATCCGTCGATCTTGGCCGGCACGTCGAGCCGGGGCGCGTCGGTGCCGACCAGCCGGTCCTCGCGATCCTCCGGCCGGTAGGGCAGCATGGCGGGCAGCCTGAACGTGCCGGCCGCCTGCGCGAGATCGCCGATGCGCGCGCGGTTCACCCCGTCCGAGACGATGCCGCCCGCAATGTCGCAGCCCTCCCACGCGACGCCCCAGCGCGCCGCCGCCGCCATGCACAGCAGCACGCGCGCGCCCGCGCCGGCCGCGCGCAGATCGTCGCCGAAATTCGCCACGGAGGTCGCGCCGCCGGTCAGCATCAGCATGCTGCGCTGCGCATAATCGTCGATCGCGCGGTCGCCCCACGCGCCGAACGCCTGCTTCACCGGCCCGTCGAACCATTGGCGGGCGAGCAGGCGATTGGCGTAGAGCGGGCCCGGCGGCGCGGGCTGGACGGCGACGGTGCGCCAGTCCGCGCCCAGCTCGTCCGCCACGATCTGCGCGAACTGGGTGAACACGCCCTGGCCGAGCTCGGCCTGCGGCACCAGCACGATCACCTGCCCGGCGCGATCGACCTTGACGAAGGCGCCGAGCGCGGTCTCGCCCGGCGCGGCATCGGCGCGCTGGTCGTACCGGCGCGGCCACAGCGTCCAGGCGAGCGCGAGACCGCCGCCGGCCGCCGCGCCGGTGATGAGCGCGCGGCGGCTCAGGCGCGGTATCGGCACGCGCCGCGCGGGCGGCGGGGCTTCAGCCAAGCCCGCCCTCGCGCGCCTGTCGATCCGGCGCCCTATCATCGAGCCAGTGCGCCACGTGCTCGGCGATCGCGCGGAACGGCTGGCCGATCACGCCATCCTGCGCGGCCGGCGGCGTGCCGGCGTCCGAAGCGGTGCGCACGGCGATGTCCAGCGGCACCCGGCCGAGGAACGGCAGGCCGAGATCGGCCGCGCTCGCCTCCGCGCCGCCGCTGCCGAACGGATCGGAGACCTCGCCGCAATGCGGGCAGACATAGCCGGCCATATTCTCGACCATGCCGATCACCGGCACTTTCGCCTGGTCGAAGAAGCTGATCGCCCGCGCCGCGTCGATCAGCGCCAGGTCCTGCGGCGTCGAGACGATGACCGCGCCGACCGGCTTGAAGCGCTGGATCATGGTGAGCTGCACGTCGCCGGTGCCGGGCGGCAGATCGACGATCAGCAGGTCCGTGCCGCGCCAGTCCGCCTCGATGAGCTGGCCGAGCGCATTGCCCGCCATGGGGCCGCGCCACGCGATCGCCTGCCCCGGCTTGACCAGATGCCCCATGGAGAGCATCGGCACGCCCCATTGGTTGGGCACCGGGAACAGCCGCTTGCCCTCCGCATGCGGCCGCGCATCCTCGCTGGCGAGCAGGCGCGGGAGCGACGGGCCATAGATGTCCGCATCCACCATGCCCACCCGCTTGCCCAGCCGCCTGAGCGCCACGGCGAGATTGGCCGCGAGCGTCGACTTGCCCACGCCGCCCTTGCCGGAGCCGACTGCAATGATCGCGGGCCGCGCGCTGCGCTCGGCCGTCATGGCGATGCGCACGTCCGCGACGCCGGGCTCGGCCCTGGCGGCGGCCTCGATCCGCGCGGCCAGCGCGTCGCGCCCGGCCGGGTCCAGCCCGCCGACGTCCAGCACCAGGCTCAGCACGCCGTCCCGCAGCCTGTGCCCGCTCGCCCGCCCCTCGGCAAGCGCATCGATCCGCGCGGTCAGGCCGGCCGAAATGTCTCTTGTTCCCTCGGTCATGGCGGCGCTCTAGAGCGTTCCGGCGCCGCGCGCAAAGCATCGCGGCCGCCTTTCTCGCGCCCGCTGCGCAATATTGGCCCCGCGCCCCTGTATTTCGGCGAAAAGCCTTCCTATAGATGCGGGATGAACAGTCACACAACGCAGCCGCCCGCCCTCCAGTCGCCCATGAGCGAGGGAGGTCCCTGGGGCGAGAGGGACGAGGATAGCGACAAGAAGCGCGGCAACCGCAGCGGTCCGCGCAATCCCTGGACGCCGCCGTCGCGCGACGAGGCGGGCAGTCGCGGCACGCGCGGCCCGAGCGCGATCGACGAGCTGCTCCGCCGTGCGCGTGACAGCTTCGGCGGCGGCCTGCCCGAGCGGCCGAGCGGCCGGGCGCTCTGGCCCTATATCGTGGGCGGCGTGCTGCTGATCTGGATCGCCACGACGAGCTTCCACAGCATCGGCGCCAAGGAGCGCGGCATCGTCAGCTTCCTGGGCAGCTACAGCCGCGTGCTGACGCCGGGCGTCAACATGACCCTGCCCGCCCCCTTCGAATCGGTGAAGGTCATCGATGTCGCGGAGATCCGCACGATCGACCTCGGCTCGGCCGGCGATGAATCGCAGAAGCTGGTGCTGACCGGCGACCAGAACATCATCAATCTGGGCTATTCGGTCCGCTGGAACATCCGCGATCCCAAGCTGTTCGCCTTCCAGATCGCCGAGCCCGAGCAGACCATCGCGGAAGTTTCCGATTCGGCGATGCGCTCGGTGATAGCTACCGTCTCGCTGGCAGATGCGCTGGGCGCGGGCCGCAACGCGATCGAGGCGCAGGTGCAGAACCGCATCCAGGAGATTCTGGACAGCTATGGCGCCGGCGTGCTCATCCAGGGCGTGGCGATCAAGCAGGCCGATCCGCCCGAGGCGGTGGTCGAGGCGTTCAAGGACGTGACGGCGGCGCAGCAGGCGGCCGAATCCTACCTCAACCAGGCCCGCGCCTATGCCCAGCAGATCGCCGCGCAATCGCAGGGCGAGGCGGCCGCGTTCGACCTGGCCTATGAGCAATATCGGCTCGCGCCCGACGTGACGCGCCGCCGCATGTATTATGAGACGATGGAAAAGGTGCTCTCCGGCGTGAACAAGACGATCATCGAAGCCAATGGCGTCACGCCCTATCTCCCCCTGCCGGCGGTGCAGGCAGGCTCACGCGCGCCGGCCACGGTGGTCGAGGGCAATGGCCAGCAGCAGCCCCAGGCCAAGCCGGGAGCCGCGCAATGAACGGCCTCTCGCTGCGCAATCCCATCGCGCTCGCCATCCTGGCGACCATCGCGCTGCTCGTGATCGGCAGCACCTTCGCGGTCGTGCCGGAGACGCGGCAGGCCGTCGTGCTGCGGTTCGGCAAGCCGATGCGCGTCTACAACAGCTACAAGCCCAATGCGGACTTCGGCCATACCGGCGCGGGCCTCAAGATCCGCGCGCCGTTCCTGGACCAGATCGTCTGGATCGACAAGCGCATGCAATCCGTCTCGATGGAGCGGCAGCAGGTGCTCTCGACCGACCAGTTGCGCCTGCAGGTCGATGCCTTCGCGCGCTACCGCATCGTCGATCCCGGCCGGATGTATGTCTCGGCGGGCAGCGAGGAGCGGGTGGCCGACGCGCTGCGGCCGATCCTCGGTTCGGCCATCCGCAACGAGCTGGGCAAGCGCCCGGCGCAAATGCTGCTGACGCCCGAGCGCGGCGAAGTGATGGAGAGCATCAAGCGCAGCCTCAACCGGGTGGCGCAGCAATATGGCGCCGAGGTCGTCGACGTGCGGATCATGCGCGCCGACCTGCCCGATGGAGCGCCGCTGCAGGGCGCGTTCCAGCGCATGCGCACCGCGCGCGAGCAGGAAGCGCTGACCATCCGCGCGGAAGGCGCGCGGCGGGCCCAGCTCATCCGCGCCCAGGCCGATGCCGAGGCGGCCCGGATCTATGCGGCCAGCTTCGGCAAGGACCCGGCCTTCTATGATTTCTATCGCGCCATGCAGTCCTACCGGCTCACCTTCGCGCCGGACGCCGATGGCGAGACGACCGCGATCCTCTCGGCCGACAATGATTATCTGCGGCAGTTCAAGGGGCGGTAAGGCCGGCGCGGAACACAAGGGTGGCATGGCCGTTCCGTCATTCAATGCCGGTTCATCCGGTCCGCGCCATGGCACCGGGGGCAGCCGTCCGGTTTCCGGACGGTCCGAGTGGGCACATGACAGTGAACCAATTCGAATGAGAGGAAGCTTTTAGTGCGCTACGCTTATGCCATCACAGCAGCCCTGCTCCTTGGCGGAACCACGCTCGCGCTGACGTCGCATCCGACCAGCGTGATCGCGCAGACCGCTCAGAATGAAGGCATGGCCGCCGCCGCGCCGCGCGGTGCGCCGGTCAGCTTCGCGGACATGGTCCAGCGCCTGCAGCCGGCCGTGGTCAACATCTCCACCAGGCAGCGCGTGCAGGTGCAGAACCCCTTTGCCGGCACGCCGTTCGGCGGGCTGTTCGGCGCGGATGACGGCCAGCCGCAGACCCGCCAGGCGCAGTCGCTCGGCTCGGGCTTCATCATCTCGGCGGACGGCTATATCGTCACCAACAACCATGTGGTCGCGCCCGGCGCGCGCGGGGCGACGGTCGATTCGATCACCGTCATCCTGCCGGACCGCAGCGAATATGAGGCGCGGCTGATCGGCACCGATGCGCGCTCGGACCTCGCCGTGCTCAAGATCACCGCACCCCGGCCGCTGCCGTTCGTCAAATTCGGCGATTCGACCAAGGCGCGCGTGGGCGACTGGGTGATCGCGATCGGCAATCCGTTCGGCCTGGGCAGCACGGTCACCGCCGGCATCATCTCGGCCCTGCACCGCAGCGGGCTTTCCGGGGTCGAGCGCTTCATCCAGACCGACGCCTCGATCAATCAGGGCAATAGCGGCGGCCCGATGTTCGACATGAACGGCGACGTGATCGGCATCAACAGCCAGATCCTGTCGCCCACCGGCGGCAATATCGGCATCGGCTTCGCGATCCCCGCCGAGCAGGCCGTGCCGATCATCGAGACGCTGCGCCAGGGCCAGTCGGTCCGCCGCGGCTATCTCGGCATCCAGATCAGCCCGCTTTCGGACGACATCGCCGAATCGCTCGGCCTGCCGCGCAACCGGGGCGAGCTGGTGCAGGGCGTCGAGCCCGGCAAGGGCGCCGAGAAGGCCGGCATCAAGGCCGGCGATGTGATCGTCAAGGTCAACGACGTGGAAGTGACGCCGGACGAGACGCTCTCCTACATCGTCGCCAGCCTGCCGGTGAACTCGACCGTGCCGATCGAGCTGATCCGCGACGGCCGCCGCATGACCGTGCGCGCCCAGATCGGCGAGCGACCGGCCGAGGAGGAGCTGGCCAATTTCAACCAGGGCGACGACCAGGGCCTGCCCGAGCCGAACGCGCAGGTGACCAAGGAAGCGAGCCAGCAGCTGCTCGGCCTCGCGGTGCAGCCGCTCACGGCGACGATCGCGCGCCAGCTCGGCATCGCCGCCGATACGCGCGGCGTCGTCATCGCGGCGGTCGATCCGGCATCCGATGCGGCCGCCAAGGGCCTGCGCCGGGGCGATGTGGTGATGCAGGCCAATGGCCAGCCAGTCACCAGCGATCAGGCGCTCGGCCAGGCCGCCCAGACCGCGAAGGCGGCCGGGCGCAGCGCCGTGCTGCTGCAGGTGCTGCGTCGCGGCGCGCCGCCCGCCTTCGTGGGCGTGCGTCTGCGCGACAAGTGACGGGCCATTGCCGGACTGAAGCATTGAATGAGGGCGCGGGACTTTCCGCGCCCTTTTCTCGATCCACGCGACCCGCTAGAGCGGGCGGCGTGACATCCGGATCACGATACCCGCTCTATCCATGAGTTGGCGCATCGCGCCTTGCCAAAAACCGGTTCCCACTTTTTGGCGCGATGCTCTAACCGGACGGGCGGCAGGAGGGCGGGACTCATGAGCGACGAGACAAGCATTTTCATCGGCCTGGGCAACGGGCAGCCGCAGTCTCTCGTGCTGCGCCGCGCCAACCGCCACGGCCTGGTCGCCGGCGCGACCGGCACCGGCAAGACGGTGACGCTGCAAGGCATGGCGGAGAGCTTCTCCGCCCAGGGCGTGCCGGTGTTCCTCGCCGATGTGAAGGGCGATCTCTCCGGCATCGCCATGGCCGGATCGCCCACCGCGAACAATGCCGACAAGCTGATCGAGCGGGCCAAGGAGATCGGCCTGGCCGACTATGCCTTCTCGGACAATCCGGCGATCTTCTGGGATCTGTTCGGCGAGCAGGGCCACCCGATCCGCGCCACCGTATCGGAGATGGGGCCGCTGCTGCTCGCCCGGCTGCTGGGCCTCAACGAGACGCAGGAAGGCGTGCTCGCCATCGCCTTCCGCTATGCCGACGAGGAAGGACTGCTGCTCCTCAATCTCGACGATCTCCAGGCGATGCTCACCCATTGCGCGGAGAATGCGGATCAGCTGACGACGAAATACGGCAATGTCACCAAGGCCAGCGTCGGCGCGATCCAGCGGCAGCTGCTCCAGCTCGAGAGCCAGGGTGGCGACAAATTCTTCGGCGAGCCCGCGCTGGACCTGCATGATTTCATCCGCACCGACGAGAAGGGGCGCGGCTACATCAATATCCTCGCCGCCGACAAGCTGATGCAGAGCCCCAAGCTCTACGCGACCTTCCTGCTCTGGCTGCTCTCCGAATTGTTCGAGACGCTGCCGGAAGTCGGCGATCCCGCCAAGCCGGTGCTGGTGTTCTTCTTCGACGAGGCCCATCTGCTGTTCGACGAGGCGCCCCGGGCGCTGGTCGAGAAGATCGAGCAGGTGGTCCGCCTGATCCGCTCCAAGGGCGTGGGCGTCTATTTCGTCACGCAGAATCCCATCGACATTCCCGAGGGCGTCGCCGGCCAGCTCGGCAATCGCGTGCAGCATGCGCTGCGGGCCTTCACCCCGCGCGAGCAGAAGGCGATCAAGGCGGCGGCCGAGACCTTCCGGGTCAATCCCGATCTCGATGTCGCCACGGCCATCACCGAGCTGAAGGTCGGCGAGGCGCTCGTCTCGCTGCTGCAGGAGGATGGATCGCCCTCGATCGTGCAGCGCACGCTCATCGCGCCGCCGCGCTCGCGGGTCGGCCCGCTGGACCGCAAGGAGCGCGCCATCATCCAGTCGATTTCGCCGTTCGACGGGAAATATGACGAGGAGATCGATCGCGAATCGGCCGAGGAGATCCTGACCGCGCGCGGTCAGGCCGCCATCGCGGCTGCCGAACAGGCCCGGGCCCAGACCGAGGCGGACAAGGCAGCGGCGGCCCAAGCCAAGATCGACGCGAAGGAGCGCGAGCGCCAGGCGCGCGAACAGGCCCGCGCCGATGCGGCCGCCGCGCGCGAGGCCGCCAAGCCATCCACGCTGGACCGCGCGATCCAGTCGGCCACGCGATCGGCCGCATCCTCGGTCGGCCGGCAGGTCGCCAATGAGGTCAGCCGCGCGGTGTTCGGCGGGTCGAGCCGCAGCACCAGCGGCGGCCTGATGGGCAAGCTGGTGCGCGGCGTGCTCGGCGGCCTGCTCAAATAGGCGGCCCGCACCGTCACGGAACTGACGCCGATCCGTCACGGTAGCGACGCGCGATTGCCATCCGCGCGTCAATGAGCGCTGTCAGGGGAGCCCCAACCAAAACGGGGAACTCTCATGATATTCAATGTCCGAGGCGCCAGCCGCGCCGCGATCGCCCTTGCGCTGCTGATGCCCGCCATGGCCCATGCCGGCACCTTGCAGGGCACCGTCTCCGATGAGGGCGGCACGCGCCCGCTGCAGAGCGCGCAACTGCGCATCGTCGAGCTGGACCGGGTCGCGAAGGCGGGCCGCGACGGCAGCTTCTCCTTCCCGGACGTGCCGGCCGGGACCTACACGCTGGAAGCGCGCTATGTCGGCGCGGAGACGGCGACATCCACGGTCGAGGTCGCCGCGAGCGGCATCACCGTCCGCAATGTCGCGCTGGCGGGCCTGGGCGCGGGTGACATCCTCGTGATCGGCCAGCTCGCCAACCAGGCCTCCGCCCTGTCGCGCCAGCGCGCGGCGGACGGCGTGGAAAGCGTGCTCACGCGCGACGCCGTCGGCCAGTTCCCGGACCAGAATGTCGCCGAATCGCTGCGCCGCCTGCCCGGCGTCAACATCCTCAACGATCAGGGCGAGGGCCGTTTCGTCTCGGTGCGCGGGCTCGACCCGGAGCTGAACGCCGCCTCGGTCAACGGCGTCCGCCTGCCCGCGCCGGAATCGGACGTGCGCTCGGTCGCGCTGGACGTCATCAGCGCCGACATCATCGAATCGATCGAGATCAAGAAGTCGCTGACCCCGGACATGGACGCGGACACGATCGGCGCGTCGATCGAGATCAACACGATCAGCGCGTTCGACCGGACCCGGGACCTGTTCGCGGTCCGCGCCGAGGGCAGCTACAATCACCTGGCCGACACGCTGACGCCCAAGGGCAGCGTCGACGTCTCGACCCGGCTGGGCGACAATATCGGCATCGCCGGCGGCCTGAGCTATTATCGCCGCAAGTTCGCGACCAACAATCAGGAAGTGGATGGCTGGGACGAGACGGATGACGGCATCGTCTATGCCGACACGGTCGAATATCGCGACTATGACGTGGAGCGCGAGCGGATCAGCGCCTCGCTCTCCTTCGATTTCCGCGTCGGCGACACCACCAAGCTCTATGCGCGCGGGCTCTACAGCCAGTTCGACGATCAGGAATATCGCCGCCGGCTGGTCTTCGAGATGGAGGAAGGCCCGAGCAGCGGCACCGCGACCGGCGCGACCTTCTCCTCGCAGGACGAGGATCAGGAAATCAGCGTGCAGCGCGATCTCAAGGATCGCTTCGAGCGCCAGCGCATCCGCTCGGTGACGCTGGGCGGCGAGACCGAGACGGGCCCGTGGCGCTTCACCTATTCGGGCAGCTGGGCGAAATCGAGCGAGACGGAGCATGGCTCGCTCGACCCGGCGGTGTTCGAGCGCGTGTTCGAGAATGGCGACGATTTCGGCGTGCGGTTCGATTATGCCGACCAGCGGCACACGCCCTACACCATCCTCTCGGGCGGCACCGCCTTCCTCGATCCGAGCCAATATGCGCTGGATAAGGTGGAGCGCACCACGCTCTCGCGCGCGCAGGATCAGGAGTGGGCGCTCAAGGGCGACATCGCCCGCACCTTCGCGCTCACCGGCGGCGAGTTCACCATCCAGGCCGGCGCCAAGGCGCGCTGGCGCGAGAAGAGCTATGACACCGATCACGACATTTTCGAATGGGATGGCGCGAACGACCTGACGCTGGCCGAACCCGGCCTGCTCGGCCCGCAGGACTATGATCTCGGCTTCATCGAGCCGGCCCTCTCCAGGACCGGGTTCCGCGACTTCTTCAACAGCCATTCGGGCTCCTTCGTCATCGACGAGGGCGATACGTTCGAGGAATCCAACGTCGCCGACTATCGCGTGCGTGAGGATGTGACGGCGGCCTATCTGCTCGGCCGGTGGGACAGCACGCGCCTGCGCATCATCGGCGGCCTGCGCATGGAGCGCACCAGCAACGCGATTCACGGCCAGACCGTCGATCTGGACGAACAGACGGTCACGCCGATCACGGTCGAGCGCAGCTATACCGACTGGCTGCCCAGCCTGACCGTGCGCTTCGAGCCGCAGCGCAACCTCGTGCTGCGCGCGGCGGGCTACAAGAGCCTCGTGCGCCCCAAGCTCTCGCTGCTGGCGCCGCGCGTGGTGATCGAGGATGATGAGGGCGAGTTCGGCAATCCCGCGCTCAAGCCCTATCGCGCCTGGAATTTCGACGCCTCGGTCGAATATTATTTCAGCCGCAACGGCGCGCTCTCGGCGGGCTTCTTCTACAAGGACATCAAGAATTTCACCGCCATCCAGGTGATCGAGGATTATGACTATAACGGCCGCATCCTCGATGAGGCCCAGATCCCGATCAACGGCGAGAGCGCCACGGTGAAGGGCATCGAGCTGAGCTACAGCCAGGGCTTCGATTTCCTGCCCGCGCCGTTCGACGGCCTGCTCGCCCAGCTCAACTACACCTATACCGACGCGACCGGCACCGGGCTGGACGACGGCCAGATCGGCGAGCCGCGGACCATCCCGCTCGTCGCCTCGTCGAAGAACACGCTCAATGCCGTGATCGGCTATGAGAAGGGCCCGCTCTCGTTGCGCGCCGCCGGCACCTATCGTGACGGCTATCTGGACGAGCTGGGCGACGATGCCGCATCGGACCGCTATGTCGACGAGCATTTCCAGCTCGATCTCTCGGCCAAATATCGCATCACCGATGGCATCCGGCTTTCGGTCGAGTGGGTGAACGTCACCAACGCGCCCTATTTCGCCTATCAGAATTTCGGGGAGAGCCGGCGGATGCTGCAATATGAGAATTATGGATGGACGCTGAAATTCGGCGTGGCGGCGAACTTCTGATGCACCGCGTCTCCAGCCTCGCCGCGCTTGCCTGCGCGCTTGCCCTCGCCGCCTGCGCGGAGCGGGAAATCCCGGTCGCCCAGCGCATCGCGGCGGCCGATCCGGCGGTCTCCGTCACCGCGCGCGGGCAAACCGAGCCGGTCGGCACCAACAATGCCGACGCCGCCGATGATCCGGCGATCTGGCGCAACCCCGCCGATCCGGCCGCCAGCCTGATTGTGGGTACCGACAAGAAGGCCGGCCTCTATGTCTATGGGCTGGACGGCGCGCGCCGCGACTTCATCGATGCCGGCCGCGTCAACAATGTCGATCTCAAGGCCGATGTCGTCATCCAGGGCACGCCCGGCATCCTCGTCGTGGCGAGCGATCGTAACGATGTCGCGCAGGCCCGGCTGGCGCTGTTCCGGCTCGATCCCGCCACCGCGAGGCTGAGCGCGCTCGGCACGCTGCCCGCCGGCACCGGCGAGGCCTATGGCCTGTGCCTGGGCCGCGATGCGGACGGGCTCTCGGCCTTCATCGTGCTCAAGGACGGCACGATCAACCAGCTGCTGGTCGATGCCTCGGGCGCCGCGCCGCAGGGCCGCATCGTGCGCAGCATGAAGCTGGGCACGCAGGCGGAAGGCTGCGCGGTCGACGATCGCACGCACCGCCTCTATGTGGCGGAAGAGGATGTCGCCCTGTGGCGGTTCGACGCGCGGGCCAGCGGCGCGACCGACGCGCACCGCGTGGCCTCCGTGGACGGCAGGCAATTGGTGGCCGATGCCGAGGGCGTGGCCATCGCGCCGATCGGCGAGAGCGGCGGCTATGTCATCGTCTCCAGCCAGGGCGACAATGCCTATGCGCTCTACAGCCTGGCGGACGACCGCTTCATCGGCCGGTTCCGCATCGTGGACGGCGCGATCGGCGGCGCCGAGGAGACCGACGGCATCGAGCTGATGATCGGCGATTTCGGCCCGGACTGGCCCGGCGGCCTGTTCGTGGCGCAGGATGGCCAGAACGGCGCGCTGGCGCAGAACTTCAAGCTCGTCGCCTGGGCCGACATCGCCGCCGCGCTGGGCCTGACCGACTGACCGCCGGCCCCGGCCGATCAGCCCCGTCCGCGATAGCCCGGCACGCCCTGCTCGGGCAGCCACAGGCCGGCGGGCGGGGCGCCGGACTGCCAGAACACGTCGATCGGGATGCCGCCGCGCGGATACCAGTAGCCGCCGATGCGCAGCCAGAGCGGCTTCATCTCCGCATCGAGCCGCTCGCCGATGCCCACCGTGCAATCCTCGTGGAAGGCGGCATGGTTGCGGAAGCTGCCCAGGAACAGCTTGAGCGACTTCGATTCGACGATCATGTCGCCCGGCACATAGTCGATCACCAGATGCGCGAAATCGGGCTGGCCCGTCACCGGGCAGAGCGAGGTGAATTCCGGCGCGGTGAACCGCACGAGATAGGGGCGCCCGGGCCGGGGATTGGGCACATAGTCGAGCACGGCTTCGTCGGGATTCGCCGGCAAGGCGCTGCTCTGGCCAAGATGATGCAATGTCATGGCGGCGGCTTTAGAGCATCGCGCCAAGAAGTGGGAACCGGTTTTTGGCACCCGGCGATGCGGCAACCGATTGCCCCAATGTTTATCGCGCCGCGCGAACCCCCTTGCGCGACGTGCCCGCAAGGAGGAGAGGAACGCCATGGACCTGCTCGTGACAACCGACTGGCTGGCCGGCGAAAGCGGCAAGCCGGACTTGAGACTTCTGGACGCCACTGCCTTCCTGCCCGGCACCCCGCGCGATCCGCGCGCGGAATATCTGGCGGGGCACATTCCCGGCGCGCTGTTCCTCGATCTGGCGACGCTCAACGATCCGGACGATCCGCGTCCCGCCATGGTGCCCGACAATGCGCGTTTCGCCGCGCGGATGGGCGCGCTGGGCGTGGGCCGGGACGACCGCATCGTCATCTATGACAACAGCCCGCTCTCCAGCGCGGGCCGGGCATGGTGGCTCATGCGCCTGTTCGGCGCGCGGCAGGTCGCCATATTGGACGGCGGCATCGCGCGCTGGATCGCGCAGGGCCGTCCCCTCGCGAGCGGAGAGGAGACGCCCCGCGGCGCGACATTCGCGGCCGCGCGCGACGACCGGCAGATCGCCAGCAAGGCCGACCTCCTCGCCAATCTGCAAAGTTGCGCGGCGCAAGTCGTCGATGCGCGCGGCGCGGCGCGCTTCCGGGGCGAGGCCGCCGAGCCCCGGCCCGGCATGGCGGAGGGTCATATTCCCGGATCGGCCAATCTGCCGAGCGATACGCTCATCGGGCCGGACGGCCTGTGGCGGCGCGGCGAGGATCTGCGCGCGGCCTTCACCCAGGCCGGGGTCGATCTCGACCGGCCGCTGGTGATGAGCTGCGGCAGCGGCGTCACCGCCTGCAATCTCCTGTTCGGGGCCGCCCTGCTCGGCAAGCATGACGTCCGCATCTATGACGGCAGCTGGTCGGAATGGGGCGCGGACCCCGCCACGCCCAAAGCGATCGGCCCGGCATGAGCGACGACGACAAGCAGCCCCCTCTCGCCCCCGCCACGCGCCTCGCCCCCGCGACCCGCCTCGCCCATGCCGGCCGGCGCGCGGAATGGACCGGTATGCCCGGCCAGCCCGGCACCATCGTCAGCCCGGCGGTGTGGCGCGCCTCGACCATCCTCTACGAGAATGTCGCCCATCTGCGCGCCGAGACCGGCGGCGATCCGCATCGGCTCTATTATGGCCGGCGCGGCGCACCCACCGGCTGGGCGCTGGCCGACGCGATCACCCAGATGGAGCCGGAAGCGGCCGGCACCATGCTCTATTCCTCAGGCGTCGCGGCGATCGCGGCGGCCCTGCTCGCCATCCTCGCGCCCGGTGACGAGCTGCTGATGGTGGACAGCGTCTATGGCCCCACCCGCGCGCTGTGCGACGACATGCTGCGCCGGTTCGGCGTCGTCACCCGCTATTATGATCCGCTCGCCGGGGCGGACATCGCGGCGCTGTGCACGGAGCGCACCCGCGCCATCTTCATGGAGAGCCCCGGCAGCCTGACCTTCGAGGTGCAGGACCTGCCCGCCATCACGCGCGTGGCGCGCGAACGCGGCATCGTGACGCTGGTCGACAATACATGGGCGACCCCGCTGCGCCTGCCCGCGCTCGGCCTGGGGGCCGACATCTCGATCATCGCCGGCACCAAATATATCGGCGGCCACAGCGACATCATGCTCGGCACGGTGACGGCCAATGCCGCGCTCTGGCCCGCCATGCGCAAGGCCGGCTACATGCTCGGCCAGACGGCGAGCCCGGACGATGCCTGGCTGGCCCTGCGCGGCCTGCGCACGCTGGACCTGCGGCTGGCCCGGCAGGGCGAGAACGCCGTGACGATCGCGCGCTGGCTCGCCAATCGGCCGGAGATCGCCCGCGTGCTGCACCCCGCCCTGCCCGCCTGCCCCGGCCATGAAGCCTATCTGCGCGATTTCCGCGGCCCGGCCGGCCTGTTCGCCTTCGAGTTGGCCGGCGGCGGCGAGCGCGAGCGCGCCGCGCTGATCGATGCGCTCGCGCTGTTCGGCATCGGCTATAGCTGGGGCGGTTTCGAGAGCCTGGCGATCCCCGCCGATCCCGCCGGTCTGCGGACCAGCACGCCATGGGAAGGACGCGGGCCGCTGGTGCGCATCTCGATCGGACTGGAGGACCCGGCCGACCTGATGGCCGATCTGGACCAGGCCCTCGCCCGGTGGCGGGAGGCGCTGGCTGGCTGAGCCGCGCCGGAAACGCTCCCGCAGCGCGGCACGATCGGGCCCTCGGGCATGCCATGCGGCGCGAACAATGCACGCCGAAGCCTACCGAATCCGGCCCGATGAAGCGTTGCACCGCCGCAACAGCGATGCGCCGCAGACATGTTCGGTAACATTTTCGCTTGTGCGATGCACAACCAGATTGCAGTCTGCCCTCGGTTCGATGGACAGATGGCTCGGCCGCGTTGACGCGCGGAGCATATAGGAAGCGATCGCCACCGCCGCAGGATGGGACAATTGCCTCATAATTCGTTTAGGGGAATTCCCATGCGCAACATTGTTTCCGGCCTTTCGGCCCTCGCTTTTCTGGCCTGCGCGGCGCCCGCCTTCGCGCAGGACGACGATGCCAGCTCCGTCACCATTTCCGGCTCGGTCGGGCTCGTCTCGGACTATCGCTTTCGCGGTTTCTCGCAGACCTCGCAGGATGCCGCCATCCAGGGCGGCATCACCGCGACGCATGACAGCGGCTTCTATGTCGGCACCTGGGGCTCGAGCGTGTCCTTCGCCGGCAATGCCGAGGTCGATTTCTTCGGTGGCTGGTCGGGCGAGGTTTCGCCCGGCGTCACGGTCGATGCCGGCGTGCTCTATTATCTCTATCCCAAGCATGGCACGGGCGACACGGACTTCTTCGAGCCCTATGTGAACGTGACCGGCGAGATCGGCTCGGTCGCGCTCAAGGTCGGCGCCAACTATGCCTGGTCGCAGGGCGCGCTGGGCGACAATGACGCGATCTACATCCATGCCGAGCCGTCCATCGCCATCCCCAACACGCCGTTCGGGCTGAACGCGCATGTCGGCTATGCCAGCAGCGACGGTTTCCCCGGCGGTGTCGACGGCAAGGTGTGGGACTGGTCCTATGGCGCCACGGCGACCTATCGCAACCTGACCTTCGGCGTCTCCTATGTCGATACGGACGAGCCGGGCTATATCCGCGGATCGGACGCCGCCGTCATCTTCTCGCTGACCGCCGCTTTCTAGGCACAATATCGGATCGGCGATCCGGCCGGGGCCGCGACCATCGTCGCGGCCCTTGGCTTTTTGGGCGGCCGCCGCTTCGCCGCTGAACGCTTGACCGATATTTTGGCACCGTCTATCTCAACTCTACCACATATATAGTGATAGGAGAGATGCGATGGTCCCCCGCTCCCGCTTCTTCATCGCCTGCGCCTTGCTGGCCGGCCTGGCCGGCTGCTCGCAACAGGCAAGCGACACTGGCGCACAGGAGGGGCAATCCGGCGCCGCCCCGGATATCGCTGTCTCCGCCGCGCCGGGCGTGGCCTTCGCCTATCAATATCGCTTCGCCCTCGCCGCCGATCGGATCGCGGCCGTGCAGGAGCGCCATGCCGCCGCATGCGAGGCGCTGGGGCTCGACAAATGCCGGATCACCGGCCTCAGCTTCCAGCGGCGCGGTTCGGATTCGGTCAGCGCATCGCTCGACCTCGCACTGGCGCCCGATCTCGCGCGCGGCTTCGGCAAGGATGCGACCGCCGCCGTCGAAGCCGCCAAGGGCAAGCTCGCCGCCATGACCATCGACGCGGTCGATCGCAACGGGGCGCTCGAGCGCAGCAGCGCCGACGGCGAGGCCGCCCGCACCGAACGCGCCCGGCTGGAAGCCGAGGCCGCGCGGACCGACACCACGCCGCAAGCCCGCGCCGACCTGCGCAATCGCATCGCCACGCAGGATGCGCTGATCCGGCAGGCCCGGACGCAGGGCGACGATGTGCGGACCCAGCTCGCCCGCACGCCCATGCAGATCATCTATTCCACCGATGGGTTCCTGCCCGGCTTCAGCCTGGACCGCACGGCCTGGAGCGCGCTGGCCTTTGCCGGCATGCTGCTCAACGGCCTGTTCGCGCTCATCGTCGTGCTGGCCGTGCTGGCGGTCCCGGCGGGGCTGCTGCTGCTGCTCTTGGCGCATGGGCGCAAGCAGGCGAAGCGCCTGTGGAACCGCCTCGCGCCCCGCGCCGGGCCGGATATCGGCTAGCGACAGCCCGTTTCGGCCGGAACCCGGTCGTGCGCCCGTGCAGGCAGGGGCCGGCGGATCGGGCTATGGCGCGGCTGGGGCCCGGCGTGCGGTCAGGATGCGCACGGGCGGTTCCAGCATCTGGCCGCGCATCACGCCCTCGCCGCGCGTCGGGCTGCGCGGCGCGGCGAGGATGGCGCGCACCACGTCCATGCCGGAGACGACCCGGCCGAACGCCGCGAAGCCGGGCTCCGTCTCCGTCGCGTCGAACCCGCGCATGTCGCCCACGATGATGAAGAAATCGCCCGTGCCCGTGCCCGGCGCGGCCTGGGCGAGCGAGATCACGCCGTCGACATGGCTGAGCCCCGTCTGGCTGGTCGGCTCGTGCGGCACCGGCGGCAGGATGCGGCGCGGCTCATTCTGCGTGCCGCCCTGGATGAACCCGTCGTCACTCCCGCCGTCATAGGTGAAGGACCGGTAGAAGACCGTGCCGTCCAGCCGCTTCTCGTCCACATAGCGCAGGAAATTGCCGGCGGTGAGCGGCGCCCGCTCGATCTCCAGCGCGATGGTGATCGCGCCGAGGCTGGTGGTGAGGACCACCGGCACCGTCTTCGCCTCCGGTTGGAGCGCCGGCACGTCCGGCAGGGCCGGCGGCGGCACGCCATGCTCCTGCGCCATGGCGGGAGCGGTCAGGCCGACGGCAAGCGCGGCGACGAACGGGAGAAGCAGCATCCGCATCATGGCGCCGGATGCTAGCGCACATCGCGCGCAGCACAAGCCCGCCCTGCTTCCCAACGGCCGCGCGCGATCCTATACACATGGCCATGCCCTGGGGCGTCATCCTCCTGCTGTTCCTGCTCACCGTCGCGCTGATGGAGGGCTTCGCCTACGTCATGCACCGCTGGGTGATGCACGGGCCCGGCTGGGTTCTCCATGCGAGCCACCATCGCGCGCGCAGCGGCTTCTGGGAGCTGAACGATCTCTATTTCGTGATCTTCGCGCTGCCTTCCATCCTGCTGCTGCTCGGCGGCGTGCAATGGGGCTGGGGCGCGTGGGCCACCGTTATGGGCGCGGGCATCGCCGCCTATGGCGCCATCTATCTCGGCTTCCACGACATCATCGTGCACCGGCGCCTGCCCCACCGCCATGTGCCGCGATCGCCCTATATGAAACGCATCGTGCAGGCCCACCGGCTCCACCACAGCGTGGAGACGCGCACCGGCAATGTCAGCTTCGGCTTCCTCCTCGCCCCGCCGGCCGACATCCTCAAGCGCCGGCTCGCGGCCAGCCGGGCGGGGATGCGCGCGCCCGGCGCCGCCGATCGGCCCGCCCCGCGATAGCGCGCGCCACCGGCGCCCCTCTCCGGCCTTGGTCTCCCGCGCGTCTTGCCCTATGAGGCCCTAAATCTCCGGGGAACAGACTTGATGCTCGCCATCCTCGCGGCCGCTGCCGCCCAGCCGATCCGCTTCACAGATCTTGGCCTCGATCCCGTCGCCATCCCGCTCGGCTTCTTCGATATCAAATGGTACAGCCTGGCCTATCTGGCCGGCATCCTGATCGGCTACTGGTATCTCACCGTGCTGATCCGCCAGCCGGGCTCGCCGATGGCGCGGCGCCATGCCGATGATTTCATCTTCTACGCCACGCTCGGCATCATCCTGGGCGGGCGGCTCGGCTATATCCTCTTCTACCAGCCGTCGATCTTCCTCACGCCGCTGGATATCTTCAAGCTCTGGCAGGGCGGCATGTCGCTCCATGGCGGGACGATCGGCGTCATCATCGCCATCTGGTGGATGACCCGGCGCGAGAAGCTCAGCTTCCTGCGCGTGTGCGACTATATCGCCTGCGTGGTGCCGTTCGGCCTGTGCTTCGGCCGGCTCGCCAATTTCGTGAATGGCGAGCTGTGGGGCAAGGTGACGACCGTCCCCTGGGCCATCGTCTTCCCCGATGCGGGCGACCTGCCCCGCCATCCCAGCCAGCTCTACGAAGCCATGCTGGAAGGCCCGCTGATGTTCGCCATCCTCGCCTTCTTCTTCTGGAAGACCAGGGCGCGCTACGAGCCCGGCAAGCTGTTCGGCCTGGCCGCGCTCATCTATGGCTGCGCGCGCTTCTTCGTGGAATTCTACCGGGAGGCGGACGAGCAGCTCATGGAGTTCGCGCAGCGCACCGGCCTGCATATGGGCCAGTGGCTGTCCATCCCGCTCATCATCCTCGGCCTCTATCTCATCATGACCGCCCGGGGCCGGCGCACGCGGGTCGAGCCGATCGCCGGGCCGGACAGTGTCGCCTGAGCCGGGCGGCGGCGAGAGTCCACCCACGCTGCATGATTTCATGGCGGCCGCCAACGCCGCTTATTACGCCACGCGCGATCCGCTGGGCGCGCGGGGCGATTTCATCACCGCACCGGAGATCAGCCAGATGTTCGGCGAGCTGATCGGCCTGTGGGGTGCCGACCTCGTGCTGCGCGCGGACGCCGGCACGCGCTTCGCCTGGGTGGAGCTTGGGCCGGGGCGCGGCACGCTCACCGCCGATGCCCTGCGCGCGATGGCGCAGGCCGGCCTCGCGCCGCCGGTGCATTTCGTCGAGACCAGCCCGGTGCTGCGCGCCCGCCAGCGCACGCTGGTGCCCGATGCAAGCTGGCATGACGACCAGACCAGCCTGCCGGACGACCGGCCGCTCATCGTCATCGCCAATGAATTTTTCGATGCGCTGCCCATCCGCCAGTTCCAGCGCGGCGCGCGCGGCTGGCGGGAGCTGCATGTCGCCGGTGATCCGCCCCGGCTGGTGCCGGGCGCGGCGGATTGCGCCGCCGCCATCCCCGCCGCGCTCGCCGATGCCCCGCTCGATGCCATTGTCGAGCGCAATCCCGCCGCCGAGGCGGTGATGGCCGATCTGGCCGCGCGGATCGCCCGGCAGGGCGGCGCCATCCTCGCCGTCGATTATGGCTATGAGGGGCCGGCCTGTGGCGATACGCTGCAGGCCATGAGCGCGCATGACCATGTCGATCCGCTGGAGGCGCCGGGCACGCGCGACCTCACCGCCCATGTCGATTTCGCCATGCTGGCCACGGTCGCGCGCGGGCACGGCCTGCGCCCCGGCCCGTGCGTTGGGCAAGGCGCTTTCCTGAGCGCGCTCGGCATCGATGCGCGGGCGGCGGCGCTGGTGCGCGCCAATCCCGCCCGGCGCGACGACGTCATGGCCGCCGCTGCGCGCCTGACCGCGTCGGCGCAGATGGGCCGGCTGTTCAGGGTGCTCGCCTGCCGCCACACGGACTGGCCGCAGCCGGCGGGCTTCGCATGAGCGGCGCGCGCGATCCGGAACGCCTGACCAGCCGGACGCTCGGCACGATGCCGCACAGCTTTTTCGGCCGGCGCGGCGGTGTGACCACCGGGCCCATGGCCGCGCTCGACATGGGCCGGCGCGGACAGGCCGAGGTCAGCGCCGAGCTGGCCGAGAACCGGCGGCGCGTGATCGCCGCGACATTGCCGGGCGCGGCGCTCGTCACGGTCCATCAGGTCCATTCGCCCGATTGCGTGACGGTGTCGGCGCCGCTCGACGAGGCCGACCGGCCGAAGGCGGACGCGCTGGCGACGGACCGGCCGGGCCTGCTCCTCGGCATCCTCACCGCGGACTGCGTGCCGGTGCTGCTGGCCGATCCGCAGGTCGGCGTGGTCGCCGCTGCCCATGCCGGCTGGAAAGGCGCGATCGGCGGCGTGACCGACAGCAGCATTGCCGCCATGGAAGCGCTCGGCGCCCAGCGGAGCCGGATCGTCGCGGCAATCGGCCCCTGCATCGGCCGCGCCTCCTATGAAGTGGGCGACGCGTTCGCGCTGCGGTTCGCCGCGGAGGATGCCGCGAACGAGCGCTTCTTCGCGCCGGGCCGGCCGGGCCACCAGATGTTCGACATCGAGGCCTATGTCGCGCACCGGCTCGCGCGCGCGGGCATCGGCCGGGTCGATTGCCTGGGCGAGGATACGCTCAGCCAGCCCGCTTCATTCTACAGCTACCGCCGCTCATGCCTCAATGGCGAGCCTGACTATGGCCGGCAGATCTCGGTGATCGGCCTTCCGGACTGAGCGATATCCAACAGGGGGGAACGACATGAAAGCCTTGCCTATCCTGACGAGCCTGTCCGTCGCGGCGGTCCTCGCGCCGCAACTGGCCTTCGCCCAGGTGCCGACCAGCGACCAGCCGCTGGCATTGCGGCCCGACCAGCAGCAATTCTTCGATCTCTACAAGGAGATGGTGGAGACCGACACGACGCTCTCCGCCGGCAGTTGCACGCAGGCAGCCGAGCAGGTCGCCACTCGGCTGCGCGCGGCGGGTTATGGCGATGGCGACATCACGCTCTTCTCCGTGCCCGATCATCCGCGCGAGGGCGGCATCGTCGCCGTCCTGCCCGGCACATCGCGGACGGCGCGGCCGATCCTGCTGCTCGCGCATCTCGACGTGGTCGAGGCGAAGCGCGAGGACTGGACGCGCGATCCGTTCAGGCTGGTCGAGGAAGGCGGCTATTATTACGCGCGCGGCGCCGCCGACGACAAGGCGATGGCGGCGACCTGGGCGGACCTGCTGATCCGCTTCAGGACCGACGGCTATCGCCCGGCGCGGACCATCAAGGTGGCGCTGACCTGCGGCGAGGAAACCACCTATGCCTTCAACGGCGCGCAGTGGCTGGCCGAGAACCGGCCGGAGCTGATCGCCGCCGAATTCGCGCTCAACGAGGGCGGCGGCGGGGATACGGACGGGCATGGCCGCATCGTCGCCCAGACCATGCAGGTCGGCGAAAAGTCCGTGCAGAATTTCCGCATCGAGACCACCAGTCCGGGCGGGCACAGCTCGATCCCCGTGCGCGAGAACGCCATCTACGAGCTGGCAGACGCGCTGGTGAAGATCCGCGAACATGAGTTCCCGGCGATGCTCACGGACACCACGCGCACCTATTTCCGCATGACCGGCACGGCGATCGGCGGCGAGATGGGGCAGGCGCTGACCGCCATCGCCGCCGATCCGAACGATGCCGCGGCCGACCGCATCGTCTCGCGCGACCGCAACTATCATTCGATGCTGCGCACCACCTGCGTGGCGACCCTGCTCGACGGCGGCCATGCCAACAATGCCCTGCCGCAGCGTGCGGGGGCGAACATCAATTGCCGCATCTTCCCCGGCCAGACGATCGAGCAGACGCAGGCCGCGCTGGTCGCGGCGATCGGCGATGCGCATGTCACCATCGCGCAGGTGCCGCCGATCCGCCCGCTCGCCGTGCCGCCCCCGCTCGATCCGCGCATCATGAAGCCGGCGCAGGCGCTGGTCGCGCGCTATTTCCCCGGCGTGGCGCTCACCCCCGTCATGTCGACCGGCGCGACCGACGGCATCTTCCTGGAAGCGATCGGCATCCCGGTCTATGGCATTCCCGGCATCTGGTTCGATCCGGACGGCAATGGCGCGCATGGCCTCAACGAGCGCATAGAAGTGCGCGCGGTGATGACCGGCCGCGATTTCATGTTCGATCTGGTCAAGGCCTATGCGGCGATGCGCTGAATGGGGCACGGCGCCAGTCGCGCCGCGCAACTTCACCAGTGCAGGATCGGCCAGCCGCGCAGCGCGGCGAGGCGGGCGAGCTTGCCGTGCGGGTTCGCCGCATAGCCCTCATCCGCATAGCCGAGCATCGGCGCATCGGTGACATGGTCGCTATAGGCGCGCAGATATGCCTGCGAACGCGCGATGCCCTGCGCCTTCATCCAGGCCTCGATCATCCGCAGCTTGGCGACATCATAGCAATTGTCCCCGGCGATCTTCGCGCGGATATAGTCGATGTCCTGCGAGAAATGATCGGTGGCGATCACCGCGTCGAAGCCCAGCCGGCGCGCGATCGGCTCGACATAGAGCCGGTAGGAGGCCGATGCGATGAGCAGCCGATAGCCCTCCGCCCGATCCTGCGCGATGCGGGCGAGCGCGCCGGCGCGCATGTTGGAGGCCATCACCTTGTCCGCATAGGCCTCGACCGCGGGCATGATCCGCGCCCGGCTGACGCGCCCGCCCATCAGCAGGCGCTGGTTCAGCTCCTTGACGCGCGATCGGCTGAACAGGCGCAGCACATAGCCGAGCATGACCAGCCCCGCGAGCGGCAGCAGCACGAGCCGCCACGGCGCCAGGCAGCGCGCCATGTGGATGAGGAACGGCGTGTAGGTGCCGCGCATGGTGATCGTGCGATCCATATCATATATGGCGATTTTCTGCACCGGCCCGCCCCTCCGTTCGTCGCTTGCCCAAGCCTCGCATGGGGCAATTCGGCTTGCTGCGCAATCCAATCCGGGCCACTGTGCGCGCGATGACGCAACCTGCCGACCTCAGCGAACGGGACGACGCGGACGGCCGGACCGTCGTGCTGGGCGGGAGCCTCTCGCTGGCCTGCCTCGGCGACCTGCCGGACCGGCTCGACGCGATCGAGGGCGATGTCCGCGCGATCGACCTGGGCGGCATCGACCATATCGACACGATCGGCGCCTGGGTGGTCCACCGTTTCGTGGCCCGCACCCAGGCCAGGGTGGTCGGCGCGGACGGCAGCGCCGAACGGCTGCTGGCCGCGGTCGCGCGCAACGACCAGCCGCTGGAAACGCCCGCCGTGGCGCCGCATCCGGTGATTCGCGTGCTGGACGAGATCGGCGCGGCCGTGAAGGCCACCGGGCAGACGACGGTGGGCCTGCTCGGCTTCCTCGGCGCCACGGTCATCAGCTTCTTCTATCTCGTCCGCCACCCGCGCTCGATCCGGCTCAATGCATTGGTGCAGCGGCTCGAGGTGGTCGGCGTCTCGGCGCTCGCCATCATCGGCCTGATGAGCTTCCTGGTCGGTATCGTCATCGCCCAGCAGGGCGCCGTGCAGCTCGAGCAGTTCGGCATGGAAGTGCTCACCGTCAATCTGGTCGGCCGGCTCACCTTCCGCGAGCTGGGCGTGCTGATGACCGCGATCATGGTCGCCGGCCGCTCCGGCTCGGCCTTCGCCGCGCAGATCGGCACGATGATGCTCAACGAGGAAGTGGACGCGATGCGCACCATCGGCGTGCGGCCGATGGAAGCGCTCATCATGCCGCGTATCCTCGCCGTCGTCATCATGATGCCGCTGCTCGGCTTCTATGCCTCGGTCGTCGCCATCATCGGCGGCGGGTTCCTGTGCGCGGTCTCGCTCGACATCCCGCCGATCACCTTCATCCAGCGCCTGCGCGAGGTGGTGCCGATCACGGACATCTATGTCGGTCTCGTCAAGGCGCCGGTGTTCGGCCTCATCATCGGCATTTCCGGCTGCTTCCAGGGCCTGCAGGTGCGCGGCAATGCGGAGGAGGTGGGTCTGCGCACCACGGCCGCCGTGGTGCAGGCGATCTTCCTCGTCATCGTCATCGACGCCGTGTTCGCGGTCTTCTTCACATGGATCGGCTGGACATGACCGACGCACCCGGCACACAGATGCGCGCGCCGGACGGAGGCGCCGATGCCCCGCCCGTCATTTCGATCCGCGGGCTGGTCAACCGGTTCGGCGACCAGATCGTGCATGACAATCTCGATCTGGACGTGCGGTGCGGCGAGATCCTCGGCGTGGTCGGCGGCTCGGGCACGGGCAAATCGGTGCTGATGCGCTCGATCATCGGCCTGCAGCGGCCGGCGGCCGGCACGATCGAGGTGTTCGGCGAACCGATGCTGGACCGCGATCCCAACGATCCGGACCTGCTCGCCGTCCAGCGGCGCTGGGGCATCCTGTTCCAGGGCGGCGCGCTGTTCTCCACGCTCACCGTCTCGGAGAATGTGCAGGTGCCGCTGCGGGAATATTATCCGCACATGAACCCCAGGCTGCGCGAGGAGATCGCCGCCTACAAGATCGTCATGACCGGCCTGCCGGCCGAGGCCGGGCCCAAATATCCCTCCGAGCTGTCCGGCGGCATGCGCAAGCGCGCCGGGCTGGCGCGCGCGCTCGCGCTCGATCCCGCGCTGCTCTTCCTGGACGAGCCGACCGCCGGGCTCGACCCGATCGGCGCGGCCGCGTTCGACGAGCAGACCCGCAATCTGCAGGAGACGCTCGGGCTCACCATCTTCCTCATCACCCATGATCTCGACACGCTGCACGCCATCTGCGACCGCGTCGCGGTGCTGGCGGACAAGCGCGTGATCGCGGTCGGCACGATCGACGAACTGCTGGCGCTCGATCATCCGTGGATCCAGGAATATTTCAACGGCCCGCGCGGGCGTCTCGCCATGGCCGCCGGCACGCAATCGGGTGCGCTGGCATGAGCGGTGGACGGCGACCATGGACAGGCGGGAACCGGCCGGCCATAAGCGCATTGAGAGAATGCAGGGGATAGATGGAAACCCGATCCAACAATGTGCTCGTGGGCGCTGTCGTCCTGTTTCTCGTCGCCCTCACCGTGGGCGCGGCCTTCTGGTTCTCGCGCGTGAGCGAAGGCAACAAGCGGGAATATGACATCTTCTTCAAGCAGTCGGTGAGCGGCCTCGCCAAGGGGTCCGCCGTGACCTATTCCGGCGTCCCCTCCGGGCAGGTCAAGACGATCATGCTGTGGGACAAGGACCCGCAGTTCGTCCGCGTCCGCATCGTGGTCGACCGCAACACGCCGATCCTGCAGGGCACCACCGCCACGATCAACAGCGTCGGCTTCACCGGCGTGTCCGAGATCCAGCTCGACGGCGCGGTGCGCAACGCCCCGCTGATCGTCTGCCCGGATCATGACGCGCAGGCGGTCTGCCCGGAAGGCGTGCCGGTGATCCCGACCAAGCCCGGCGCGCTCGGCGAGCTGCTGAACAGCGCGCCAATGCTGCTCCAGCGGCTCACCACGCTCTCCGAGCGGCTGAACGAGCTGCTCGGCGACAAGAACCAGCAGCATGTCGCCGGCATCCTCGCCAATGTCGACCGGCTGACCGCCAGCCTGGCCGCGCAGGGCCCGGAGGTCACGCAGACGATCCGGCAGACCCGGGTGATGCTGGAAAATGCCTCCCGCGTGGCCGAGGCGCTGGCCACGACCGTCAACAGCACCAACGACCTGCTGAACAGCGAAGGCAAGCCGCTCATCGCGGACCTGCGCGGGACGATCCAGTCCGCGCGCTCGACGCTGGACAGCCTGGACACCACGCTCAAGGACGCCCGCCCCGGCGTCGAGACCTTCACGCGGGACACCATGCCGCAGATCGGCCTGCTGGTGCGCGACCTGCGGCAGATGTCGCGCGCCATCCTGGCGATCACCGACAAGATCGACCAGCAGGGCGCGAGCGGCATCCTCGGTGCCCCGCCCCTCCCGGACTACAAGCCATGAACGGACGCGACATGACAACAGGCGGCTTCGCTTCCTCCCGCAGGATCGGCCTGCTGCTGCTCGGCGCATGCCTGCTCGCCGGCACGGGCTGCGTGCGGTTCGGCGCCAAGCCGCCCGCGCGGCTGCTGACCGTCTCCGCGCAGAGCGCCGTGCCGGCCGGGCAGACGCTGGTCGAGGCGAACGACACCGCGCTGTTCGTCGATCTGCCGGCGGTGCCGCGCACGCTCGCCACCGCGCGCGTGGCGGTGCGCGAGAGCGATACCAGCGTCGCCTATGTCAAGGATGCGGTGTGGGTCGATCTGCCCGCCCGCCAGTTCCAGAGCCTGCTGGCCGAGACCATCCGCGCGCGCCTCGGCCGGCTGGTGCTCGATCCGGGCCAGTATCTCGCGCGCCGGGGCCAGATGCTCGAAGGCTCGCTGTCCGATTTCGGCATCGACGCGGCGGGTCGCACCGCGATCGTCACCTATGACGCGGTGCTCATGTCGGCCGATGGCAGGCAAGTGACGCGCCGCCGCTTCTCCGCCTCCGCGCCGGTCCCGACGATCGACGCGGACAACGTCGCGCCCGCCATCAACCGCGCCGCCAACGACGTCGCGGTCGCCGTCGCGGACTGGATCCGCACGCAGGGCGGCTAGAGTGATTTCGAGCCAGATGGAATCTGGCGACTCGGAAATCACGGCAAACAAACCAAAAACAGGAGCCGATCCGCTTTAATCCGAAGCGGATCGGCTCTAGAGACGGTCCGCCGCGCAGGCGGACATCCACCGGCGCCCAACGCCCTGCGCATCATCGCACGCGACTTGTCGGCCGCGCGAGTCCCGGTGCTTTCACCCGGCCGATCCGGTCACGCCAGGCTCTTCGTCGCCTGTTCGAGCACATCCCTGGAGAGCTGCGGCGTCGCGGCGATCCGTTCCAGCTCCGCGCGCATCAGGGCGCCGCGCGCCGCGTCGAACCGCTTCCAGCGCCCGAGCGGGGGCACCAGCCGCGCGGCGGTCTGCGGATTGAGCTTGTCGAGCGCGACGATCGCGTCCGCCACCATGCGATAGCCCATGCCGTCCGCCCGGTTGAACGCCCATTGATTGGCCGCGAAGGCACCGAACAGCGCGCGGGCCCGGTTCGGATTGGCCAGCGTGAAATCCCGGTGGCGGCCAAGCGCCGCGACGATCTCCACCGTATCGGGATGGAAGGCGAGCGCCTGGGTCTGGAACCATTTGTCGACCACCAGCGCATTGTCCGCATAGCGCGCGTAAAAGGCCGCCATCGCCCTGTCCCGCTCCCCGCTCGCGCGGCTGGCGAGGATCGAGAGGGCCGCGTGCCGCTCGGTCATATTGTCCGCCCGGTCGAACTGGTCCAGCGCCAGCGCCGGACCGTCGGCCGCGCCGGAGGCCATGACATAGCCCAGCGCGATGCCGCGCAGCTTGCGCGCCGCGCGGGCATCGGGCGAGAGCGAGAAGCCGTTGCGGGCGCAATCGGCATGCAGGGCGCGCCATTCGGGCTCCAGCACCCGGCCGATCTCGCCCTGCAGGGCCTCGCGCGCGGCGTGGATGGCGTCCGGATCGACCACCAGCATCTGGTCGCCCAGATAGGCCTCGCTCGGCAGCCGCACGGCCTCGGCTACGAAGGAGCGGTCCAGCGCCGGGTCCGCGATGGTCTGGCTGATCGAGTCGATGATGGCGCCGCTCTCCAGCGGGCCGCCCGCGATATGGCCGAGCAGCGCGTGGATCATGAGCTGCTGGAGCGCCTCGTAGCGGCTGAACGGATCATCGTCATGCGCGGCGAGGAACGCGAGATCGGCCGGGCCCTGATCGGCCTCCACGATGACCGGCGCGGAAAAGCCGCGATTGATCGAGAGCACCGGCGGCTGCGCGAAGCCCTCGCGGCGGATCTCGGCCTGCGCCTGCGTGAGCAGCACCAGCTCCTCGCCGGCATGCGCGCCGCTCGCCCGGTCGAACAAAGCGAGCTTGAGCGGCACGGCCATCGGCGCCTTGTCGTCCTGGCCGGGCGTGACCGGGATCGCCTGCGTGAGCGAGAGCGTCACCGCGCCGCTCGCCGGATCATGCGCCATGCGCACGCCCACGCGCGGCGTGCCGGCCTGGCTGTACCAGAGGCGGAACTGGGCGAGGTCGATGCCGCCGCCATCCTCCATCGCCTTGACGAAATCCTCGCAGGTCACGGCCTGCCCGTCATGCCGATCGAAATAGAGGTCGGTGCCCTTGCGGAACCGCTCCGGGCCCAGCAGCAGCGCCATCATGCGGATCAGCTCGGCGCCCTTGTTGTAGACGGTCGCCGTGTAGAAATTGCTGATCTCGATATAGGATTCGGGCCGCACGGGGTGGGCGAGCGGGCCGCCATCCTCCGGGAACTGCGCCGCGCGCAGCACCCGCACATCCTCGATGCGCTTGACCGCCGCGCTCGCCATGTCCGCCGAGAAGCTCTGGTCGCGATAGACGGTGAAGCCTTCCTTGAGGCTGAGCTGGAACCAGTCCCGGCAGGTCACGCGGTCGCCCGACCAATTGTGGAAATATTCATGGGCGACGACGCTCTCTATGGCGTCATAATCCGGGTCCGTCGCCGTCTCGGGATCGGCGAGGATGTAGCGCGAGTTGAAGATGTTGAGGCCCTTATTCTCCATCGCGCCGAAATTGAAGTCGGCCACCGCCACGATGTTGAACACGTCCAGATCATATTCGCGGCCATAGGTCTTCTCGTCCCACGCCATGCTGTTCCTGAGCGCCGCCATGGCATGGCCGGTGCGCGGCAGGTCCGCCGCCTTGACCCAGATGCCGAGCGCCACCTCCCGGCCGGACATGGTCGTGAACCGATCCGCATTGCAGGCCAGATCGCCCGCCACCATGGCGAACAGATAGCTCGGCTTGGGGAAGGGATCGACCCAGCGCGCATAGTGCCGCCCGTCCTCCAGATCGCCCTGCTCCACGGGATCGCCATTGGCGAGCAGCACCGGGAAGGCCGCCTTGTCGGCGCGCATGAGCACATCGTAGCGGGACAGCACGTCCGGCCGGTCCGGGAAGAAGGTGATGCGGCGGAAGCCCTCCGGCTCGCACTGGGTGCACAGCAGCCCGCCGGACGCATAGAGGCCCATCAGCTGCGTGTTGGCGGCCGGCGCGATCTCCACCTGCGTCTCGACGACATGCGCGTCGCCGGGCAGCGCGATGATGAGCGTGCCGCCCTCCATGCGCCAGTCCGCCGGGGCGAGCGGCACGCCGTCCACGCTCACCGCGAGCGGGGTGAGCCCGTCGCCATCCAGCCGCAACGGCCGGTCATGCCCGCCCGCGCGGGTGACGCTGAGCCGCGCCGTCACCCGCGTCGCCTGCGGATCGAGATCGAAGGTCAGGCGGGTCTCCGGCACGAGCCAGAGCGGCGGGCGATAATCCTCGCGGCGGATGACGGGCGGAGTGGCGGGTGCGTCTGTCTGTTGAATGTCAGCCATATCGATGTCCTAGGCCGGCCCGCGCCCGCGCACAACCGGGCGCGCGCATGCCTGTTGATGGGGGCGGCGCAGCGCATTAGGCTGCGGGTTTAGCGAGGACCATGCCCGATGCTCCCGACTTGTCGCTCCCATCTCGCCATCGCCCTCCCGCTGCTCATCCTCGCTCTGCTCGCGCCACCCGCCGGCGCCGCCACCGGTTTCGACGTGGACGCCGCGACGCAGGCCTATCTCGCAACGCTCGGCGGCGCCGCCCGTGCCCGCTCGGACGCCTATTTCGAGGGCGGCTACTGGATCACCCTGTGGTCCGCGCTGGTCGCCGTCACCGTCGATCTGGTGCAGCTGCGCACCGGCCTCTCGGCGCGCTGGCGCGACTGGGCCGAGCGCGTGACGCGGCGGCGCTTCCCGCAAGCCATGCTCTATGCCCTGCCCTATGTGCTTGTCGGCGCGCTGCTGAGCCTGCCCTGGACCATCTATACCGGCTTCGTCCGCGAGCTTCATTATGGCCTGATGAACCAGAGCTTCGCCGGCTGGCTGGGGGATGCGCTCATCAATCTGGCGATCGCGATGGTGCTGAGCGCGATCATGCTGGGCATCCTGATGATCGGCCTGCGCCGCAGCCCGCGCCGCTGGTGGCTGTGGGGCACCGGCGTGGTCGCCGCCGCGCTGGCGGCCCTGATGCTGATCGCGCCAGTCTTCATCGCCCCGCTGTTCAACAGCTATACCGAGCTGGCGCCCGGACCGGCGCGCGAGCGGATCGTCGCCATGGCCGCCGCCCACCATGTGCCGGCCGATCATATCTATGTGTTCGACCAGTCGCGGCAGGACAAGCGCATCTCCGCCAATGTCTCCGGCCTCGGGCCGACCATCCGCATCTCGCTGAACGACAATCTGCTCAGCCGCACCACCCTGCCGGAGACCGCCGCCGTGATGGGGCATGAGCTGGGCCATTATGTGCTCGGCCATGTCTGGCGCCTCATCATCGGCCTGTCGCTGGTGGTCGGGCTGGCGCTCTGGGCCACATCACGCATCGCCCGGGCGCTGATCGCCCGTCATGGCGCGGCCTGGCGATTGCGCGGGCCGGACGATCTGGCGGCGGTGCCGGTCTATCTCATGACGATCATCGCGCTCATGCTGCTGCTCACCCCGCTCACCAACAGCATCGCCCGCGCCAGCGAGAGCGAGGCCGACGCCTTCGGGCTGGACGCCGCGCGCGAGCCGGACGGCTTCGCCTCGGTCGCCATGAAGCTGGCCGAATATCGCAAGATCGCGCCGGGCCGGATCGAGGAGATATTGTTCTACGATCATCCCTCCGGCGCGACGCGCGTGCGCATGGCGATGCAGTGGAAGAAGGACCATGTGCCGGGCGCGCACATGGTCACGCCGCCACCCCTGCCGCAGGACTGACCGCCCTGCCCGCGCTCCTGATCTTCGGCCTGGGCTACACCGCCGCGCGCCTTGCCCGCCATCTGGCCCGCCATGGCTGGACGATCGACGCCACCGGCACGGCGGGCACGATGGCGTTCGACGACGAACCCGCCGTGCGCCGGGCGATCGGCCGGGCCACGCACATCCTCTCCTCCGTGCCGCCGGGCGAGGCGGGCGACCCCGTGCTGCACCGCTATGGCGCGGACCTGCGCGCCGCCCCGGCAGGCTGGATCGGCTATCTCTCCGCCACCGGCGTCTATGGCGATACGCGCGGCGCCTGGGTGGACGAGAGCGCGCCCGTCGGCCACGGCCGGCGCGGCGCGCGGGCGCAGGCGGACGCGGCCTGGCAGGCGCTGGGCCGGCCCACCCATATCTTCCGCCTGCCCGGCATCTACGGCCCGGGCCGCAGCGCGCTCGACCGCATCCGCGCCGGCCGCGCGCACCGGATCGACCTGCCCGGCCAGATCTTCAGCCGCATCCATGTCGACGATATCGTCTCGGGCGTCGTCGCCGGCATGGCGGGACCGGTGGGGGGGGGACCGGCGGGGGCGGGACCGGCGGGCGTCTATAATCTGGCCGACGACCGGCCCGCCTCCCAGAATGCCGTGATCGAGCATGGCTGCGCGCTGCTCGGCCTGCCCGTGCCGCCGCTGCTCTCCCTCGCCGATGCCGGGCTCTCGCCGGCCGCGCGCGCCTTCTACACCGAGTCCCGCCGCGTCAGCGCCAACAAGGCGCGCCGCCTGCTGGGCTGGCGGCCGGCCCATGCGGATTATCGCGCCGGCCTAGCCGCCTGCCTGGCGGCGGAAGCGCGCACGCATGGCGATGACCATGCCGCCTAGCGCGAGCAGCACGCCGAGCATGGCGAGCGTCGTCCAGCGATAGCCCTCGAACAGGGTGGAGAGCGCCATGGCGAGGATGGGGATCAGCACGCTGGTATAGGCGGCGGGTCCGGCCCCGATGCGCTGGATGAGCGCGAAATAGAGCGGGAAAGTGACGACCGAGCCGGCGATCGCCAGATAGAGGACGCCCAGCCAATAGGCCGGGCGCGGATCGAAGACCGGCGGCCCGCTGACGCTCCAGGCATAGGCCGCATCGGCCGCCGCGCCGATCGCCATCGCCCAGACGAGCATGCTCGCCATCGGCAGGGCGCGGGCCAGCGGCGCGGCCTGCATGACATTGGCGAGCGAGGCGCACAGCACGGCGAGCGTGCACAAGGCGAGGCCGATCAGCACCTCGCGCGGGGCGGCGGCGCCGCCGGCGCGATATTCGTTCACGAACAGCAGCGCGATGCCGATGATGGCGACGGCCGAGCCCGCCATGAACGCCCCGCTCACCCGCTCGCGAAAGGCGAGCCAGGCGAGCAGGCTGTTCGGGATCATCAGCAGCGCATAGACGAGCGCGCACAGGCCGGAGGTGAGATGCGCTTCCGCCCGATACAGGAGATTGAAGTTGAAGCCGAACTGCGCGACGCCCAGCAGCGCCGCGAAGGCCAGCCCGCGCCCGCCGATGGCGAGGCTCTCGCCCCGGATGCGCGCGAGCACCAGCATGCCCAGCGCCGCCACGGCGAAGCGGTAGCAGACCGACCAGGCCGGCGGCACCACCGCCAGTCCGTCACGGATGACGATCCAGGTCGAGGACCAGATCAGCGTCACCAGGATGAAGGGCAGCGCGACACCGGCCAGCGCCGGCCGGCTCATAGCGCGGCGATCGCTTCGGCGAAGGGCAGGACATCGCCCTCGCTCTGGTGCCAGCTCGTCACCAGCCGCGCCGCGCCCGCGCCGGCATCATGGAAGCCGAAGCCCTGCGCGCGCAGATGCGCGGCCTCCGCCGCCGTGAACCGCAGGAAGACCTCGTTCGCCTCCACCGGATGCAGCAGCCGGTCGCCGGCCGCCTGCGCGAGCGGGCGCGCCGCGGCATTGGCGGCGCGCGCATTGGCGAGCCAGAGATCGCCCTCCAGCATCGCGTGCATCTGCGCGGCCACATAGCGCCCCTTGGAGAGCAGATGGCCCGCGCGCTTGCGCCGCCGCCGCGCCTCGTCGGCCCGCGCCGGATCGAACAGGATCAGCGCCTCGGCATTCATCGCGCCGTTCTTGGTGAAGCCGAAGCTCAGCAGATCGACCCCGGCGCGCCATGTGAGGTCCGCCGGCGTGGCCCCGCTCGCCACCACGGCATTGGCGAAGCGCGCGCCATCGACATGCAGGCCCAGCCCCTGCGCCCGGCAGAAGGCGCCGATCGCCGCGACCGCCTCCGGCCGGTAGACCAGCCCATATTCGGTGACATTGGTGATCGAGACCGCATGCGGCGCGATCTGGTGCACGGACCGCCCCATGGCCGCGACCCGCGCGCCCAGGCTCTGCGGCGTCAGCCGCGCGCCCTCGCCCGCGCAGGCCATCAGCCGCGCGCCGCCGGTCTGCAGCTCCACCGCGCCGCATTCGTCGGCGACGATATGCGCCTCCTCATGGGTGAGGATGCCGCCATAGGGCGGGCACAGCAGCGCCAGCGCGAGGGCATTGGCGGCGGTGCCCGTCGATGTCCAGATCACCGCCACGTCCCGCTCGAACAGCGCGGAGAAGCGCGCATCGAGCGCCCGGCTCAGCGCATCGCCATCATAGGCGGTATCGACCGCATTGGCCGCCGCCATGGCCGCCAGCACGGCGGGATGGACGGGCGCGGTGTTGTCGGAGAAAAAGAGCATGGACGCTCGCATGACCGGTTCATTTTGCGGCGTCAATCCGCCGCCGGCAAAGTCTCGTCCGGGCGCGCGGCGCGTGCGGGAAAATATCGTTAACCGGCCCTCAACGCTTGCCGCCTATGCCCGCGATCCAGGGCCTCGCACGCCATGCTGGCATGGCCCGGACCAGGATCATCGGGGACATGGACATGAGCATACAAGTGGCAAGCGCGATCGTTCAGCGCCTGGGCCCCTGCCGCATCGCGCTCGACCGGGCGGCCCTTGCCGATTTCGCGCGGGAGCTGGCACTGCTCGGCTGCGATCCGGTGCCACTCGACGCGGCGCGCGCGGAGCGGACGGCCGGTTTCCTGCAATGGCAGTCCAGGGATGTCGGGCCGGCCTTCGCGGACGCGCTGCGCCCGTTCGCCGGGCTGGACGCGCTGGTCCTCGTCACTGCGGGGCAGCCCCGGCACCCGATCGAAGAGCAGCTCTTCAAGGCGGGCTGGCAGCGCCACCCGGCCGGGATGATGCCGGGCGAATATAGCGCATGGTCCGCCGTCCAGCTGCCCTCGATCAGCTATTATGCGCGGGCCGGCGATGCGGGCTTCGTCGCGCTGAACGCCGGCGGCATGCAGGCGGATGCGGCTATCGCGCGCTATGCCATGGCCGCCAGCCATGTCCGCCCCGGCGACCATGTGCTGATCGACGGGGAAGCGAGCGTCGACGGACAGGCGATCCTCTCCGCCCTGTCGCGCGCCGGCACGATCAGCCGCGGGGCCGGCGCCGGACCGGCCGACCACAGCCTCGACATGATCGTCGCCTTCGAGCCGCCCTGTCCGGCGGACTGGGCCACGCGCCTCGCCGACTATGCCCGCCTGCTGAAATTCGATGGCCGCATCATATTGGGCTGGCGCAAATCGGCCGGCGACAATGACCGGCCGCAGGACTGGGAGACGCTACGCGATGCCGTATCCCAATGGCTGTTGCCCGAGGCCCGCTATGTGCAGAGGGCCGCGAGCGTCGACCCGTCCGGGCCGCATCTGCTCGGCCCCGTTGCCATGGACCAGGCGATCGACAGCAACTGGCTGATCCTCGTCGCCTCCGCCAATCCGCTCGCCGGGGAAGGCCAGGCCGAGGCCTTTGTCCACCCTGCCTTCGCCACGACGGCCGGTCCCCTGCCGACGCTCGTCGATTTCGGCGCGGCCTATGACAATCCCTATCTCTATCGCGCCATGGTGCAGATGGGCGAGCGGATCGCCCATGACGTCACGCTTGCGCGCATCGCCGAATGCGTGGCCGAGGATGCCCGGCCGGACTCCGCCGATCGCGGCGCGGCACTGACCGTGCTGGGCTACCGCATTCTCGAAATGCGCCGGGCCGATCTGGTGACGCCGATCCTGCCGGTCATCGCCACCTATGTGGAGAGCGCCGGCGGCGGCGTGCCCGCCCATGTCGCGCGCTGGCGCATCTCGCTGGCCTTCCTCGCCGGACGGCTGTGCGAACTGACCGGCGATCGCGCGGAAGCGCGGCGCTGGTATCGCCATGCCGCGCTGGCGGACTGGGCGGATTTCTCGCCGCTGCTCACCACCAAGTCCATCGCCGCATCCTTCTACGAAGCGCGCCTGTGCCTCGCCGAGGGAGACGCCGACACCGCGCTCGCCTGCTTCCGCCGGGGGCTGGAGACGGCGCTCAGGGCCACCGCGAGCGATCATGGGACGGAGATGGGATCGGCCGACCGCCCGCTCCCCTTCTACATGCAGGAACTGGCCGAGGTGATCGACATGGGCGGGCAATGCGCCAATGCCATCGCGCATGTCGATCTCTGGCGGCGCGATCCGGGCCTGTTCTGGCGTCAGGTCGACATCCGCCGCTTCGGCCTCGCCTCCTGGGCGCGCGACCTCGAGCGCGAAAATGCGCGGCTGCGCGCGGCCTGAGCCGGGAGGGCATGATGTTCCACAAGATCGACCAGCATATCGACATCCAGCGCCGGCATGATCGCGCCCAGCTGCTGGAGCATGGCCGCGCCGTGCTCGACCTGGAGGCCGCCGCGCTGGCGGCCATGGCGGCGGCGCTGGACGAGAGCTTTCCCCGCGCGGTCGAGCTGCTGCTGGCCACGACCGGCCGGGTGATCGTGAGCGGCATGGGCAAATCCGGCCATATCGCCCGCAAGATGGCCGCGACATTCTCGGCGACCGGCCTGCCCGCCTTCTTCGTCCATCCCGGCGAGGCGGCCCATGGTGATCTGGGCATGATGGCGCCCGGCGATACGCTGGTGGCGCTCTCCAACTCGGGCGTGACGCCGGAGATGCTGCCGATCATCGACCATGCCCGGCTGCTCGGCTGCGCGATCGTCGCGATCAGCGCGCAGCGGCATTCGCCAATGATGCGGGCCGCCAGCGCCTGCCTCACCCTGCCCCCGGTGCGGGAGGCCTGCCCGGTCAATATCTCGCCCACCACCACCACCACGCTGATGCTGGCGCTGGGCGACGCGCTCGCCATCGCGGCGATGCGCGCGCGGGACATATCGCGCGAGCAGCTCGGCCGGCTGCATCCGGGCGGCAGCATCGGCGCGCGCTTCCTGCCGATCGGCAAGATCATGCATGGCGGCGATCGCCTGCCGCTGGTCGCCGCCCATGCGCCCATGCATGACGTCATCCTGACCATGACCGAGAAGAGCTTCGGCATCGCCGGCGTGCTGGATGACGAGGGCCGGCTGGTCGGCACCATCACCGATGGCGATCTGCGGCGCCGGATCGACGGCCTGCTCGCCCGCACTGCAGCGCAGGTGATGAACCCCACGCCGCGCACGATCAGCGAGAGCGCCTATGCCGAGGATGCCTTCGCGCTCATGACCGCGCACCGCATCACCGCCCTGTTCGTGATGGGCGCCGACGCACCCGGTCGCCCGATCGGCCTGGTGCATCTCCACGACCTCAATCGCCTGGGCCTCACCGTCGCGGCCGACTGAAGCGGCGCCCCGGACGCATGCATGCCTGCCGGGGCGAGACGCCCAAGCGACGCGTGGTCCACTGGCCATCATCGAGCAGGTCCGCCCTCCCGTATGGGATCATGGGGGCCATCCATTCGGGAGGCCTGCGCAGCAGCACTGACCCTGTTCCTTTCAGCCTTTTCTGGTGGTTTGCAGTGGCAGGTCGCGGCGATCCACGGGATCATCGCAGGTAATCATCTTTTCACGTGCATGGAAATGACTGGGTTGGGCAAACGCTGGCAACGTTCGGGAAGGTCGCAGGCGCGAGCCGGCCCATCGCCTCTGGATGCCCGCGCCGGACCAGTGCCGCCTCAGCCCGCGCCGGCGCGGCCCGACCGGATGCGCCACAGCGCCCAGAGCGCGCTCGCCGTCGTCAGCAGCGCGAGGCCGGCGATGTCCCGCCCCTGCCCGAGCGCGATGATGACCGCCATGGCGATGATCGCGAGGCCGGCGGCATAGGGCAGCAGCGCATAGCGCACGGTGCTCTCGCCCAGCGTCGTGCCGAGATGGTGCAGGCGCCATGCCGCCGCGCAGGTGAGGATGTAGATGCCCGCCGTGGCCAGCCCGGAGAGGATCGCCAGGATCTCGAACGTGCCGCTGAGCGCAAGCAGGATCGCGATGATACAATGGACGATGATCGCCACATGGGGCGCATGGGTGCGGGGATGCACGGCGGCGAGCGGGGCGGGCAGCATGCCATCGCGCGCGAAGGCGAAGAGGATGCGCGGCGCGCCGAGCAGATGGCTGCCGATCCAGCCGAAGCGCGAGAGCGAGGCGCCGATCAGCAGCAGCGCCCCCAGCATGGGGGAGACCCGGCCGATCGCATCGGCGAGCGGCGTGGCGGAGCCGGCGAGGTCCGCGCCGAGCAGGCCCTGCGTGACGATCTGGATCGCGATATAGAGGGCGGTGACGAAGCCCATGGCGAGGAACAGCGCGCGCGGGATGGTCCGCGCCGGCCGATCCACCTCGCCGCTCGCCGAGAGCGGCGTCTCCATGCCCGAGAAGGCGAACAGCGCCAGGATGAGCGCCTGCCCGAATGCCGTGGGGGCCTGCGCGCCCGCCGGCGCCGGCCCCTGCGCCAGCAGCGCGCCGCCGCCCACCAGCACGAGGATGAGCAGCGGCAGCAGCTTGACGATGGTGAACAGGCTCACCATCCGCGCGGCCGGATTGACCCCGGCGATGTTGACAAGTCCGATGCCGCCGATCACCAATATGATGAACCCGGCGCGGGCGGCCGGCTCGGCGAGCATGGGCCATGATGGCGCCAGGCCATCGGCCAGCGCCGCGGCGATGCCGCCACAGGCCAGCACCGCGCTCACCCAGACGAGCGATCCGGTGACGAAGGCCGCGACGGGGCCGAACGCGGCATCCGCATAGCCATAGCAGCCGCCGCTCGTCGCCACCCGCCCGCTCGCTTCCGCCGCGCAGGTCACGACCGCACCGACGGCGAGCGCGCAGATCAGGAAGGCCAGCGGCGCCCACGCCCCGGCCAGCGCCGCCATGGCCGAGGGCAGCGAGAAGATGCCCGCGCCGATGACGCAATTGATGATGCTGGCCGTGAAAGCACCGACGCCCACGGCGCGGATCAGCCCCCGATCGCGGCTGTTCTGGAGCAACTCAGCCGACAAGGGCCGCCACATGCCGGCGCGGCGTCACCGGGCGCGAGGCCGGCGTGGCGCTCAGATGCTGCTGCCGGACAATTTCTGGCAGATCATGTCGAGCTGGTCGAGGCTGGAATAATGCAGGGTCAGCGTGCCCTTGCCGCCTGCGAAGCCAAGGCCCACCTTGAGGCCAAGAAGGTCGGACAGATGCTGCTCCATGGCCAGAAGATCGGGGTCGCGCTGTGAGAGCTGGCTGCTCGGATTGCCACGTGGCGCTTTCCGGTCCTCACGTGCGACGCGCACCAGCCGCTCCGTCTCGCGCACCGAGAGGCCGCGGTCCGCAATGTCGCGCGCCAGCTTCGCGCTCTCCGGCGCGCCGATGAGCGCGCGGCCATGGCCCATGCTCAGCTGGCCTTCCATCACCAGCGCCTGCACGCTGGCCGGCAGCTCCAGCAGGCGCATGAGATTGGCGATATGGCTGCGCGACTTGCCGACGATCCGGGCGAGCGCATCCTGGCTGTGCTGGAACTGGTCGATCAGCCGGCGATAGGCCTGCGCTTCCTCGATGGCGTTGAGGTCCTCGCGCTGGATATTCTCGACCAGCGCGATCTCCAGCGTCTCCGCCTCGCTGAAATCGCGGACGATGGCGGGGATCTGGTGAAGCTGCGCCTTCTGCGCCGCTCGCCACCGCCGCTCGCCCGCCACGATCTGATAATGGCCGCCCGTCATCGGCCGCACGATGATCGGCTGGATGATGCCGCGCGCGCGGATGCTCTCGGCAAGCTCCTCCAGCGCATCGGCATCGAACTGGCGCCGGGGCTGGTCGGGATGAGGCGCGATGCGGGCGACATCGATATGGCGGATCGCGCGGTTCATGCCGGAACCGGCCGGCTCGCGCTCCGCATCGCTCGCGACGGCGACATCCTGATTCGCCTCGCCCAGCAGCGCGGAGAGACCCCGCCCCAGCGGACGCCGCCCCGGATGCCGGACCGTCACTTCACCCTCGCCGCTCATGCCGCCACCTCTTGTTTGGGAAGCCGTTCGATCAATTCCCGCGCGAGCGCCATATAGGCTTCCGATCCGCTGCACCGCATATCGTAGATCAGCGCCGGCACGCCATGGCTGGGCGCTTCGGACAGGCGCACATTGCGGGGGATCACCGTATCGAACACCAGCTCGCCCAGGCAGGCGCGCACGTCGTCCGCCACCTGATCGGTGAGCCGGTTGCGCCGGTCATACATGGTGAGCGCGATGCCCAGGATCGACAGCGCCGGATTGAAGCGCCCGCGGATGCGCTCCACCGTCTGCAACAGTTGCGACAGCCCTTCCAGCGCGAAAAATTCACATTGCAGGGGCACGAGCACGGACTGGACCGCCACCATCGCGTTCACCGTCAGCAGGCCGAGCGAAGGCGGGCAGTCGATCAGGCAGACATGCCAGCGATGCGCCGGCGCCTTGCCAAGCGCATTGGCAAGGCGATGCGTGCGTTGATCGACATCGATCAGCTCGATCTCCGCGCCCGACAGGTCCTGCGTGGCGGGAATGATATCGAGGCCGGGCACGATGGTGTGGCTGACCGCTTCTTCCAGCGCGCAATCGCCAAGCAGCAGATCATAGCTCGACCGCGTGCGATCGCGATGATTGACGCCCAGCCCGGTCGACGCATTGCCCTGCGGATCGAGATCGATCAGCAGGGTGCGGTGGCCCGTTGCGGCCAGCGCCGTGGCAAGATTGATCGCTGTCGTGGTCTTGCCGACCCCGCCTTTCTGGTTTGCGATCGCGATGCTGATCATGACGGGCGTCGCCTTCCTTTGCGAGGGGCTCCCCCGGCAGAAGCGGGTCGTGACGCGGCAGCCCGACGGAGATGCCTTATGGTCACGATGCTGCTGTCCGGATCGGTGAGACTATGTTCCACGTGAAACATAGCTTGCCAGTCGTCGCTCAGATTTGCCAGCTCCATCTCGCCTCGCCGGCCCTTTGGAAGCAGCCAGACGGTGTTTTCATCGGACAAATGCCCGGCCGATACGAGCAACCGATCCAGCGGCGCGAAGGCCCGCGCGGAAATGACGCGCGCGGGCCCGCCCTTCACTCGCTCGACCTTGTCGCCACGGACCGTGACATGGCCCAGGCCGATCGTCTCGACGCAGCGCTGGAGGAAGGTCGCGCGCAATGGCCGCACCTCGATCAGCTCGGTGGGCGCGTCCCGCAAGCAAGCGATCACCAGCCCCGGCAGGCCGGCGCCCGTGCCGAGGTCGATCCAGAGGCCGTCATCGCCGGGCGCAAGCAGCATGAGCTGTGCCGAATCGACGATATGGCGGGCCCAGATCGCCGCTTTGCTTGCCTCCGAAATCAGATTCTGGCGGCTCGCTTCATCGAGCAGGAGATCGACGAACAGCCGCAGCCGGTCCCCCGCTGCGCCTGTCCACCATCCTTGCGCCTCCAGCCAGGCCTGCGCCTCCTCCTCGCTCATGCCGCGCGCTGCCGGGCGGCGACGAGCAGCGCCGCCAGCGCCGCCGGGGTGACGCCCCGGATGCGCGCCGCAGCGCCCAGAGTCTCGGGCCGTGCCCGCTCAAGCCGTTCGATCATTTCCGTGCTCAGTCCGCCGATCGCCGCATAATCGAGCCCGTCAGGGAGATGGATCGCTTCATTGGCGTGCAGCGCCCGCACTTCCGCTGCTTGCCGCTCCACATAGGGCGCATAGATGGCGTCCTGAAGAAGTTCTCCCACGAGATCATGATCTTCCGCCGCCGCGAGCGTGGAGGACACGGCTTTGATATGGCCCAGCTCGACAGCCGGGAAGCGCGCCCATTCCCGGATCGAATGCTGCACGCCGTCATCCCGCACGTCCGCCCCGGCGCGGCGCAGCGTGCGCGCATCGACCAAGCGGTCGAACGCCGTCTCCATCTCCGCCCGCGCCGCCGCACGCCGCTCCCACCAGAGCCGCCGCCGTTCGCCCACGATGCCAAGCGCAATGCCCTGCGGCGTCAATCGCGTCGCGCCATTATCGGCCCGCAGCCGCAAGCGATATTCGGCGCGGGCGGTCAGCATCCGATAGGGCTCGGTGATGCCCTGCAGGCAAAGATCGTCGATGAGCACGCCCATATAGCTTCCCGCCCGATCGAGCTGGAGCGGCGGCAGACCCAGCGCCTCGCCGGCGGCATTCACGCCCGCGACCAGACCCTGCGCGGCCGCTTCCTCATAGCCGGTGGTGCCGTTGATCTGGCCGGCGAGGAAGAGGCCGGGCATCTGGGGGAGCGCCAACCGCCGGTCCAGCGCGCGCGGATCGATATGATCATATTCGACCGCATAGCCGGCGACGACCATGTCGACGGCCTCGAGGCCGGGCAGCGTCCGCAACATGGCAAGCTGCACCGGCTCTGGCAGCGACGTGCTCACCCCGTTGGGATAGACCAGCGACGTGTCGAGTCCTTCCGGCTCGAGGAAAACCTGATGACCGTCGCGATCACCGAAGCGCATCACCTTATCCTCGATGGACGGGCAATAGCGCGGTCCCCGCCCCTCGATATCGCCGGCATAGAGCGGCGACTGATCGAGATTGGCGCGGATGACATCATGCGTGCGCGCGTTCGTCCGCGTGATGGCGCATGCGAGCTGCGGCAGGTCCGGATGGTCGCGCGGGAGGAACGACATGGTCCAGTCGGCGCGATCGGACGGCTGCTCTTCCAGCCGACCCCAGTCGATCGTTCGCCCGTCGAGCCGCGCGGGCGTGCCGGTCTTGAGCCGGCCCATCGGAAGCTCAAGCGCGCGCAGCTGCGCCGCCAGTCGGGTCGCGCCATGCTCGCCGATCCGTCCGCCGACGATCCGATCCGCACCCCGGAACATGATGCCGCCGAGAAAGGTGCCGGTTGTCAGGATAACCGTGCGCGCGTCCAGCTCGACGCCGTCACCCAGCACCACGCCGCCGATGACCTGACCGGGCCCGACGATGAGCGCGGCCACCTCACCCGCAACGATCGTTATACCATCCTGCTCGCCGACCATCTCCTGAATGGCCGCCTTGTAGAGGCGACGATCGGCCTGGATGCGCGGTCCGCGAACGGCGGCTCCCTTGCTCGCATTGAGCATGCGGCGATGAATGGTCGCGCAATCGGCCGCGCGGGCCATAAGGCCATCCAGCGCGTCGATCTCCCGAACCAGATGGCCCTTGCCCAGCCCGCCGATCGATGGATTGCAGGACATGTCCCCGATCCGCGCCGGATCGGCCGTGACCAGCGCCGTGCGCGCGCCGCGCCGTGCCGCGGCCGCCGCGGCTTCGGTGCCCGCATGGCCGCCCCCCACGACGATGACATCGAATGGCGGATCGCTGCGCATGCCTCGCCTCCTAGCGCCGTCCTGCGGGCCGGTCAAAGGTCGCCATGTTCCACGTGGAACAATCCGTCTATTTGCCGATGCAGAAGCCGGAAAAGACTTCGTCCAGCACCGCATCGGTCGTCGCCCGGCCGGTCAGTTCATCCAGCGCCGCCAATGCCTGACGCAGGCATTCGCCGATCAATATCTCGTCACGATGCCCGGCCGCCTCGCGCGCCGCACGTTCGGCCCGGGCGAGCGCATCATGCTGACGCTGCGACAGCGCATAGTCGCCGGGACGCGGCAGAAGCTCGCCCGCCGCCCGGCATAACGCCGTCACCAGCACATCAAGGCCTTCGCCGGAGAGCGCCGAAACGGCGATGCCTCCCGGCGGCGGCGCGGAGGCATCCAGAAGATCCGCCTTGCCATGAATCTGGAGAAGACGGCCCTGCGCCGCCGGCTGCGCATCCGGCGCGCCCAGCCACAGGATGATGTCAGCCGCTTCCACCAGCGCCGCCGCACGATCGACGCCGATCCGCTCGATCTCATCCGTCGCGTCACGCAGGCCTGCCGAATCGGCCAGCACGAAGGCCATGCCGCCCAGCGCCACCGGCGCCTCGATCACATCGCGTGTCGTGCCTGCCTGCGCCGAGACAATCGCTGCATCCCGGCCCACCAACGCATTGAACAAGGTCGATTTTCCGGCGTTGGGCGGCCCCGCGATCGCGACCCGCAGGCCGTCGCGCAGCCGATGCGCCATCGGCTTGTCGAGCGCCGCGCGCATCTCATCCGCGATGGCCCGGCACCCTTCGGCGAGATGCGAAAGATCGTCGCCCTGCCCGGCCACATCGTCCTCATCGGAGAAATCCAGGCTTGCCTCCACATGGGCGGCAAGCCGGGTCAGCTTCTCGCCCCACGCGGTGATCTGCCGGCCCAGCTGGCCACCCATCATCGCGAGCGCCGTGCGGCGCTGCAATGTCGTCTCGGCCGCGAGCAGATCGCCCAGGCCCTCGACCGAGGCCAGGTCCATCCGGCCGTTCATGAAGGCGCGGCGGGTGAATTCGCCCGCTTCCGCCGCGCGCACGCCGTCACAGCGCGCGAGAATCTGCTGGAGATCGCCCACCACCGCGCGCGCGCCATGGCAATGGAACTCGACCAGCGGCTCCCCGGTCACGCTCCGATCGGCATCGATTCGCAGCAGCAGCCCCTCATCGATGATCTCCCCGCTGGCCGGATCGCGCAAGCGCCGCAGCGCGGCCCGGTGCGGCTCGGGCAGCGCCATGCCGGTGATCCGCTCCGCCGTCTCGAACGCGGCCGGCCCGGACATGCGAATGACCGCGATGGCGCAAGGCGGCGCCCCGCTGGACAGCGCGAAGATCGTCGGCCGGGACGTGGCCGCGTCATATCCGGTCACGTGGACTCAGCTATCCTTCTTGACGCCCGCCGCGCCCATGCCGATGTCCATCAGGCTCGAGAACATCTTGAGGCCGGCATCGCCGATCGGCGACATGGAGCGGAACATCTGGTTGATCTGCTCGAGATTGGTCTGGCCATTCATGGCATCCAGGACGAGCTGGATATAGCGGTCATGGATCGGACCAAGATCGGGCAGGCCGAGAAAGGCCCGCGCTTCTTCCGGCGTGCATTCGACATCGACATGGAATTTCATAGCTCACTCCGCCCCACGAAGGCCCTCATGGCGGCCCGATCGCCTGCCCCGCCGGGTCGCCATCATAGACCAGATGGGCGCGGCTGCGCCAGTGTGGCGATGCGGCTCTTTCCGGCTGATCCGGCGACATGGATGGCGCGGCCGGTGCCGGGACCAGAGATCCACGAGACGGCCAGCATCCATGCGCGGTCTCCTATAGGCATGTGGCCCGGACCAACGCGCACCGTCATTCCGGCGTGCGCGGGAACAGCGAGCCGATAAGATCCGGACTATCCATCATGGGGAGCGCGCGCCTTCGTTCAGGAAGAGCTGCACCCGGGCCGCGGCTCCGTTCAGGCCATCACCAGCTTGAGCACGCCGACCTTGGGATCGACGAAACCCTCATAGATCATCGTCCCGGCCACCCACAGGATGACGGCGATGCCCACCCAGGCTATCCAGCGATAGCGCTCGATATATTTGGCGATGATGTTGGCGGCGATGCCCATCAGCGCGACGGCGAAGAACAGGCCGACGATCATGATGCCGGGATGGTCCTTGGCCGCGCTGGCCACGCCCAGCACATTGTCCAGGCTCATGCTCACATCGGCCACCGCCACGGCCCAGGCGGCGCTGGCGAAGCTCTTGGCGGGCCGCACGCCGCTGCGCTCGTCCCCCTCGACCTCCGGCGAGCCGCCCGGTTCGGCGCCATGGTGCATCTCGCGCCACATCTTCCACGCCACCCAGAGCAGCAGGAGCCCGCCGGCCAGGACGAGACCCACGATCTGGAGCAGCTGGGTCACCACCAGCGCGAAGAAGATGCGCAGGATCAGCGCCGCGATGACGCCGATGAAGATGACCTTGCGGCGTTGCGCGGCCGGCAGGCCTGCCGCCAGGGCGCCCACCACGATGGCATTGTCGCCCGCCAGCGTGATGTCGATGATGAGGACCTGCAGCAGCGCCGAGAGCGCGCTGGCGCTGCCGAGATTGCCGAAATCCGCGACGATATGCGCCCACATGTCCGCCAACGGATTGACCGCCGCGCCCGCGGAGCCCGCCAGGATCAGGAAATCCATCATATCAGCCGACGCGTCCCGCGCTTATCCTACTGGTTCATCGTGGCGTAGAAGTCTTCGTTTGTCTTGGAATCCTTCATCTTGTCCAGCAGGAATTCCATGGCGTCGATGGTGCCCATCTGCATGAGGATGCGGCGCAGCACCCACATCTTGGAGAGCGTCGCCTTGTCGACGAGCAGTTCTTCCTTGCGCGTGCCGGACTTGCCGACGTCCAGCGCCGGGAAGATGCGCTTGTCCGCCACCTTGCGGTCGAGCACGATTTCCGAATTGCCGGTGCCCTTGAATTCCTCGAAGATCACTTCGTCCATGCGGCTGCCGGTGTCGATCAGCGCGGTGGCGATGATGGAGAGCGAGCCGCCCTCCTCGATGTTGCGCGCGGCGCCGAAGAAGCGCTTGGGGCGCTGCAGGGCGTTCGCGTCCACGCCGCCGGTCAGCACCTTGCCGGAGCTGGGCACCACGGTGTTGTAGGCACGGCCCAGGCGCGTGATCGAATCGAGCAGGATGACCACGTCCTTCTTGTGCTCGACGAGGCGCTTGGCCTTCTCGATCACCATCTCGGCGACCTGCACATGGCGGGTGGCGGGCTCGTCGAAGGTCGAGGAGACGACCTCGCCCTTCACGCTGCGCTGCATGTCGGTCACTTCCTCGGGGCGCTCGTCGATGAGCAGCACGAGCAGGAAGACCTCGGGATGATTGTCGGTGATGGCCTTGGCGATATTCTGCAGCATCACCGTCTTGCCGACGCGCGGCGGCGCGACGATCAGCGTGCGCTGGCCCTTGCCCTGCGGCGAGACGATGTCGATGACGCGCGCCGACTTGTCCTTGATCGTCGGGTCCTGCGGGTCGAGCGTCAGCTTCTCGTCCGGATAGAGCGGGGTCAGATTGTCGAAATTGACGCGATGGCGCACGGCCTCGGGATCGTCGAAATTGACCGAGACCAGCTTGGTCAGCGCGAAATAGCGCTCGCCATCCTTGGGCGCGCGAATCTCGCCTTCCACGGTGTCGCCGGTGCGCAGGCCGAACTTGCGGACCTGGTTGGGCGAAACATAGATGTCATCCGGGCCGGCCAGATAATTGGCTTCCGGGCTGCGCAGGAAGCCGAAGCCGTCCTGCAGCACCTCAATGGTGCCCACGCCCATGATCTGCTCGCCATTCTCCGCCTGCTCCTTGAGGATCGCAAACATGAGATCCTGCTTGCGCAGGGTGGAAGCGCCCTCGAGGCCGAGTTCCTCGGCCAGCTCGACCAGTTCGGCAGGCGCTTTGCGTTTGAGATCCTTGAGATGCATGGAGTGAGAGTCCGATTGATGGGAAGTTATGGAAGGTCGGGAAATGCCGGATCGCCGAATGGGTCAGCATCAAAGGTGCGGCGATCGCCGCGTCCGATAGGAATGGCCTGGAATTAGGCGCTGCGCCGGTTCAAGTCAAGCGAGCCGGAAGCCCACCCCGGGCTGACCCGCGCGCTCATTGCGTGCCGGAGAGCTCCCCGCCGATGGCGATCAGCGCCTGCCCCTTGGCGGTCAATATCGCGCTGCAGCGCGTCATGTCCCCAGCCGGATCGGTCATGGTCGCCGCGATGCGCTGCAGTTCGGCCTTGAGGTCGATGCCGGGCGCGACGCCATCGATCCGCCCGACGAAATACATGAGGCCGGCGGTGATGCCGGCCTGGGCCTCGCCCTCCGTGTTGGCCACCGCGACCGCGAGCAGCGCCACGCAGCGCAGATCGCCCTCCACATCCCCGTCGGCATCGTCCTGCGCATGGGCGGGCGCCAGGGCGAGAATGCCGGCCAGCGGCAGCGCCAGCAAGGCCCGCCACAAGCCCATGGCCTTCCCGTTGCGCATCAAAAAGGCCGCACGATCACGAGGATGACGATCAGCGTCACCAGCAAGGCCGGCACTTCGTTTATCATGCGCAGGCGCTTTTCCGGCCATGGCCGCTCGCCATGCGCCAGCTTCCTGGCATAGCCGACCATCCAGCCGTGGAAGCCGGAGAGGATCAGCACGAGCAGCAGCTTGGCATGGAACCAGCCTTGGCTGAACGCGCCGACATGGAAAGCGAGCATCAGGCCGAACAGCCAGACCAGGATCAGCGACGGATTCATGATGATCCGGCGCAGGCGCGCCTCCCGCTCGATCCACTGGCTGTCCTCCGGCGATCCGGGCGCGCACTGGTGGTGATACACGAAGAATCGCGGCATCATGAACAGGCTGGCCATGAGGAAGATCACGAAAATCAGATGGGCTGCCAGCACCCAGGGATAGGCAGCGCCGAGAAAGCCGATACCGGGCATGCGGGTTCCTCATTCTGGCCCGGATCAGGTCATTGCCGGGCGCCCCGCACCCTATCGACCAGCCGCGTGACATTTTCAATCCCGGTATCGGGCAGAATGCCATGGCCCAGGTTGAAGATATGGGGGCGATCGGCCAGCGCGTCCAGGATCGTATCGACCGCGGCGTCGAGCGTCTCGCCCCCCGCGATGAGCGCGAGCGGATCGAGATTGCCCTGCACCGGCATGCCGGCGGGCAGCACGCGATTGGCCCAGCGCGGATCGACCGTCTCGTCGAGCCCGATCGCGTCGACCCCGGTTTCCGTGGCATAATCGACCAGCTTGGCCCCGGCGCCCTTGGGGAAACCGATGATCGGCACATGCGGATGACGGGCCTTGAGCGCCGCCACGATTCCCGCATTGGGCGCGATCACCCATTGGCGGAACTGCGCCGGGCTGAGCGATCCGGCCCAGCTGTCGAACAGCTGCACCGCGTCCACCCCGGCCTCGATCTGGGCGCTGAGATAATCGACGGTCAGCGCCATGATGCGCTCGACCAGCGCGCCGAACCGGGCCGGCTCGCCATAGGCCATCCGCCGCGCCGCGCCATGGTCACGACTGCCCGCGCCGGCCACCATATAGGTCGCGACCGTCCAGGGACTGCCGGCAAAGCCGAGGAACGTGGTTTCACGCGGCAGCCCCGCGCGCACCTGCCGCACGGTCTCGATCACCGGGGCGAGCCGGTCCGGCTGGGCCACCAGCTCGTCGAGCGCGGCCTGCGCCAGCGGCGGTGCCAGCCGGGGGCCCTCGCCCGTCTCGAACCACAGATCCTGCCCCAGCGCATGGGGAATGACGAGGATGTCGGAAAACAGGATCGCGCCGTCGAAGCCGAACCGGCGGATCGGCTGGAGCGTGACCTCGGCCGCAGCCGCGCTGTCATAGCAAAGCTCGAGGAAACCGCCCTTTTCCGCCCGCAATGCGCGATATTCCGGCAGGTAGCGCCCGGCCTGCCGCATGAGCCAGAGCGGCGTGGGATCGATACGCTCGCCGCGCAGGACACGCAGGAGAGGGGGCACGGCGGAAGAATGATCCACGGTCCATATATCCTAATAAGAATTGATAGAAGGTTGTTGAAGTATGTTGGGGCGTGGACAGTGGGCATTATGCATTTGTGCCGACTTTGCCAACAGATTGACCCGGCAGGGGCGCGCGGCCGGGCTGCGAGTCCCGCGATTCATCCACAGCTCCCACAGCCTGTGCACGGATCGGCCCGGCTGTGGATAAATGGACTCGCTCGACTCCCCGCGTCGGGCATGAATCGCAGCCGCTCTGTTATCCACATGTCTGTCCCTTGAATTATCCGCCGATTATCCACAGAGTTGCGCCATGGATCGCCTCAACCTGCATCTCCTCTCGGATTCCACGGGCGAAACGCTCGAACATATCGGCAAGGCGGCGATCGCCCAGTTCGAGAATGTCGAGACGATCCGCCATTTCTGGCCGATGGTCCGCTCCGAGCAGCATCTCGAGCGCATCCTCGAGGAAGTGGCGCGCAATCCGGGCATGGTGCTGTTCACGCTCGCCAATCCCGCGCTGCGCCGCAAGCTGGAAAATGGCTGCCGGGCGCTCGGCATCCCCTTCGTCGCGCCGCTCGATCCGGTGACGGACGCGATGTCCAACCTGCTCGGGCAGGAGACGCGCAACCGGCCCGGCCGCAAGCATGTGCTGGACGAGGCCTATTTCGCGCGGATCGACGCCATCCAGTTCACCATCGCCCATGATGACGGGGTTGGCTGGGAGAATTGGGAGGAAGCCGACATCGTGCTGGCCGGCGTGTCGCGCACCTCCAAGACGCCGACGAGCATCTATCTCGCCAATCGCGGCTACAAGACGGCGAACATCCCGCTGGTGCCGGAATCGCCGCCGCCCGCGAGCCTGTTCAACCTCACCCATCCGATGATCGTGGGCCTCACGACAAGCGCGGAGCGGCTGGTGCAGGTGCGCCGCAATCGCCTGCTCTCGCTCAACCAGGCGCCCGAGACGAGCTATGTGGCGATCGACCATGTGCAGAGCGAAGTGGCGCATGCGCGGCGGATGTTCGCCGATCAGGGCTGGCCGGTCATCGACGTGACGCGCCGCTCGATCGAGGAGACCGCCGCCGCGATCGTCAATCTCCATCAGGAGCGGCTGAAGGCGGCCGCCGGGGTGCGCAGCGTGTTCAACCCATGAGCGCGCGCCTGCTGCTTGCCTCCCGGAGCGAAAGCCGGCGCCGGTTGCTCGCGGACGCCGCCGTGCCGTTCGAGCCTGTCGATGCGGGCGTGGACGAGGAGGCGATCAAGGCCGGGCTGGTCGCGGAAGGGCTGGGCGCGCGCGATCTGGCCGACGCGCTGGCCGAATGGAAGGCCGTGCGCCCCTCGATGCGCGTGCCGGACGCGCTCGTGCTGGGCTGCGACCAGACGCTGGAGCTGGACGATGGCAGCCGCATCGACAAGGTGGAGACGCGCACGGAGGCCGCCGCGCTGCTGGCGCGCATGAGCGGCCGCCCGCACCGGCTGCACAGCGCCGCCGTCATCGCGCAGGCCGGCGCGCCGGTCTGGCGGCAGATCGAATCGGTCACGCTCCATGTCCGCGCGCTGAGCGCCGGTTTCATCGCCGATTATCTCGATCTGGACTGGGAGAATTGCCGCTGGTGCGTGGGCTGCTACCGGATCGAGGGGCCCGGCGCGCAGCTGTTCAGCCGGGTGACGGGCAGCCTGTTCGCGGTGCAGGGCCTGCCGCTGCTTCCCCTGCTCGACTATTTGCGGACGCGTTCTATTGTGCCGGCATGAGCAAGGACCGTCCCTATGCCGAAGTGATCGGCGACCCCATCGACCATAGCAAATCGCCCGCCATCCATAATTTCTGGCTGGAGGCGCTCGGCATCGATGCCGAATATCGCAAGACCCGCGTCGCGCCCGATGCGCTGGCCGCCTATTTCCTGAACCGGCGCGCCGATCCGGACTGGCTGGGCTGCAACATCACCATTCCGCACAAGATCGCGGCGCTGGACTATGTCGACGATCCGGGCGGGGTGCGCGAGCGGATCGGCGCGATCAACACCGTTGCCTGCGAGACCGGCGGGCCGCTGATCGGCACGAATACGGATGCCGGCGGCTTCCTCCAGCCATTGCTGGCGCGCAAGTGGCGCGGCACGCGGGCCATCCTCGTGGGGCCGGGCGGCGCGGCGCAGGCGATCGGCTTCGCGCTGCGCTCGATCGGCGTGGAGGACCTCACCATCGTCGCGCGCGATCCGGCGAAGGGCCGCGCCCTGCTCGACCGCCTGGGCGTGGACGGCATGGTGCAGGATTTTTCGGCGGCGCTGCCCGCGGCGGACCTGCTGGTGAATGCCAGCCCGCTCGGCATGACCGGCCGGCCGGACTATGCGCCGGACCTCTCCGCCCTGCCCGGCGCGGCGATGGTCTATGACATCGTCTATGCCCCGCTGGAGACGCCGCTGCTCGCCGCCGCGCGCGCGCGCGGGCTCGCCACGGTGGACGGGCTGGAGATGCTGATCGGCCAGGCCGCGCTGGCCTTCGACATCTTCTTCGATGCCGAGGCGCCGCGCGACCTGGACGCGCGGCTGCGGGAGCACCTGCTTGCGCCGGCCTGAGCCAGGCCGCATCCGTCCGTCGCGCCGCCGCGCCAGGCCCGGGCACCGCCCGCTCCGACTCGGCCTGACCGGATCGATCGGCATGGGCAAGTCGACCATCGCCGCG
>Ga0182735_1000103_pt1 | contig 113321 bp, 88 predicted proteins | sample eDN5th30CKraftMG_FD_128524 | JGI IMG/M metagenome (GOLD analysis project Ga0182735, IMG submission 128524) | Enriched Miracle-Growth compost microbial communities from Emeryville, California, USA - eDNA 5th pass 30_C Kraft MG (version 2) (version 2) ... | reverse complement strand
TGGGCGGCGATTTTTTTAAGGAGGATTTGGGCTTCATCTTCGTTCCTTCGTCACTACGACGAAGCCCAAATCCTCCTTAAATCACAACCTCAAATCTGTGCCATTGGCGCTGACGGCGGACAAAATTGACATAGCCGATGAGAAATTATTGTATCCCTACGTCAATGGTCGACGCGCTGTGTTCGACGATTCGACATCAAGCCTCTGTAGGGTGCATGCGCAAGTTCTTGACGCTTGATTTGCAGGAGGTAAGGAGCGAGCTCCTGACGCGGGACTTCGTGCGCAGCAGCGAGGCGCTCGGTCCTACCGAAGATGTCTTCCTCACGAACCAACACGGCTATCATCGCGTGGAGGACCGGCTTTTCCTCCATATAATGAACTTCGAGGCCGGCCGACCCTACCGCCTGCAGATGGCGAGAAGGGGATTGGTGTGCATCCAAGTCATCATCAAGGGCACCTATAACCGTTGGGTCGGGAAACGTACCGACCTTGTGAGCCCGGCTCTGATCCAAGTCACCAATACGCCCTGCTCGGTTGTCGACAATGAGGCGGGGACGAAATTGCGTGGACTGTTCGTCGCTTGCGAACGGCAATATCTGCTCGACGAGTTCGGCGTAAATGTCGACGCCGTTCCCGCCGCATATCGGCCGATCTTCACCAGCGATGCCGGCATGGTCGAAGCACTGCGCCTGCCCAACTCAGCCACCACGATCTCGATCGTCGATCAACTGATCACCTGCAGGTTTCCCGAGCCTATCAGGTCCCTGTATATCAAAGCCAAGGCCATCGAATTCATCTGCGATATCGTATCGCAGATAAACATGCTCGGGGCGCAGCGCCCGGTCCGCATTCTGACATCGACGAGCAAATCCCAGGCGATCGAAAGCGCCGCTTCCATCTATCGAAGGGAGATTTACAGGCCGCCCACGATTGAGCAACTCGCTTCGCGCGTCGGATTGAACCGGAACGATCTGACGAACGGCTTCCGGGATATGTTCGGCACCACCCCGCATCATTACGGACTCATGATCCGGATGGAGCAGGCACAGACCCTGCTTCGTGAAGGCCAGCTTTCCATCAGCGAGATTGCCAGACGCGTCGGCTACGAAGGCTATTCCAGCTTCTCGAAAGCATACCGGGCTTGCTACGGTCATCGGCCGAGCTTGTCCGATGACCAGCCAGCGGCCGGAATAGCGGACGGCTCCCTGCCCGCCATGCCGGTTGCCCGGGTGGATCGAGTTTGAAGGTTCGGGCTATGCGGTGCGGATCGGCGGTGCCGATGACCGGTCAGAAACTCCAGATCATCGGTACGATAAAGACGGCCACGACAAAGAACCAGATCAGCAGGGGCAGGCCGAGCTTCCAGTAGTCACCGAAAGCATAGCCACCCGGACCCATCACCATCAGGTTCGTGGGCGTTGCAATCGGCGTCAGGAATGCGGCGGCGGCCGCTACGGCGGTGCTCATGAGCACCGGCCGGGGCGAGATGCCCATTGCCAGCGCGGCCGCCGTCCCGATCGGGATCACGATGAGGGCGGTGGCGGTATTGCTGATGAGCTGCCCCATTATCGCCGTCAGCACGAACAGGCCCGCCAGCAGGGCGATGGGCCCCGCATCGCCGACGAGCGCCACCAGTTGCTCGGCCATCAGTTTTGCCGCGCCGGTCTCGACCATGGCGGTGGACAGCGGCATCATCGCGCCGACAAGGATCACCGTCGTCCAATCGATGGACCGGTAGGATTGCTCGACGCTCATGATCCTCGACAGGACGACCGCTCCGGCGGCGAGCAGGCCGGCCACCGCCGGTGGGACAATGCCTGTGGCGAGGAGCACGACCATCGCGATCAGGATGATGACGGCCTGGCGGGCGCCCGGCCCCATCGGCACCGCCTGGCGACGAACGAGTTCGGGCGAGTTCACCACCAGAACATCGGGATCCTGGAGGCGATGGTCGAGGGCTTTCCATGTTCCCTGCAGGAGCATCGTGTCGCCGGCCCGCAACACGATGCCTCCGGCATCGCGCGTTGCGTTGGTGGCGGCAATCTCCTCACCGGCACGCTGCACCGCCAAGATGATGAGGTCGCCGCTCTCGGTGACCATCCCGGGGAAAACGTTCTGCCCGATAAGACCCGAACGCGGCGGGATCACCACCTCGGCGAGGCCCGAGCTGCGATTGAACAGCGTCTCCTCGCCCTGCCCCGAAGGAGCAGACTCGCTGAATGCGAGGTGTTTGTCCGCCGCGAAGGCGGCCGCCGATTCGGCATCGCCGCGCAACAATAGGTGATCGCCCTCCGCGATCGCGGACCTGCGCAACGGGCTGGCCGTCTCGCCGTCCTGAACGGCGACGAGCTTCAGGCCGGGATAGGCCGCCAGTTCGATCGTGGATGCGGGCATGCCGACAAAGGGCGAACTTGCGCGCACACGCATCTGATAGACGCCGCTGGCCAGGCCATATTGCTCAACCAGCGTCTTCGCATGCTGGCTGAAGTCGGCAGGCATGGTCGCGCCGTTCCGCTCAGGCAGCAGCTTTTTCCCGAACAGGATGATGATCGCCATCGTTCCCGCCAGCAGCGGCAGGCCTACGAGAGCGAATTCGAAGAAGCCGAAGCTGCCCACGCCCGCGTCGCTGGCTGCGTCGGAGACCAAGACGTTCACCGGCGATCCGGTCAGGGCCAGTTTCGAGCCGGCATGCGCCGAAAAGACGAGCGGCAGGAGCAGCTGCGCGGAATTCCGCTTCAGGCGAACGGCGATGACAACCACCACCGGCAGGAGCGCGGCCACGGCGCCGTTGACGCTGATTAGTGCCGTCAGGAGCGCGACCATGCTCATCATCAGCATCAGCAGGCGAGTACGACTCTCTTCGCCCGCACCACGGATCAAGAGCTGTCCGGCCCAGGCAGTCACGCCTGATATGTCGAGGCCAGCGCTGACAATGAAGAGAGAGGCGATGAAGATCACCGCGGGATCGCCGAAGCCACCGAGCGCCTGGTCGATCGTCAGGACGCCGGTTGCCCAGAGCGCCAGCGCCGTCGCCATGGCGACAACGACGACCGGCAGCCTGTTCCAGACGAACAGGACGACGATCGCGGCGATGATCGTGGCAGTGTAGGCTATCGGGCTCAATCGCTTACTTCCTCATGACTGCCGACGCCATGCTCAATCTTCGAGCGTCGCCATAAGTATGCCAAGGCGGCAACCCTTCTCGTATTCGGCGAGGTTCACATATTCCTTGATCGTATGGATCTCTGCCTGGCCCGCGCCGATGGTGACGGTGGGAATGCCATGCTTGTCGAGCCAGTTCGCATCCAGCCCGCCATTGGAGAAGAGGAGGTTGGCCTCGATGCCCATGAGCTTCAGCGCCCTGGTGGCGCGTTTCACGACCGCGGCATCCTCGGCGAGCTCGAAGGGCGGATAAGCGGTGACATGGCTGAACTTCAGTTCTGCCTCGCCGCCTTCATGATCCCGCACCTCGCTTTGCGCTTTCGCAAACGCCGATTTATAGCCATTGGCGATCTTGGCCGCGAAGGCCAGATCCGGACTGCGCGCCTCGCCCTTGATGAAGGCGTAGTCGGTAACGACATTGGTCGCCTCGCCCGCGGGCTTGTCGCCCTTGCCGCCGAAGATTCCGACATTGCTGGTTCCCCGGCCATCGGGTTTCACCACCTTGCCGAACCAGCCGGCATTGCGCGCTTCGGCAAGCGCGATGGCCCCTACCATCGTCGCTGAAATGCCCTGGTCGGGTGCGACCCCGGCATGGGACGCCTTGCCGGTGATTTCGACCTCCCAGTTTTCCTGCCCCACCGCGCCGACGATCAGATCCTTGGCGAGCATGCCGTCCACATTGATGCACATTGCAGCGCCGCCGAGCTCGGCAGGGTTCAACTCGCGGGCGCCGTGCAGGCCGCTTTCTTCGCGAACGGTGAAAAGCAGCGTGATCGGCGGATGCGGGAGCTTGTGCTTGATCAGCGTTTCGGCAAGCACGACGAGAAGTGCGACGCCGGTGCGTGCGTCGCCGCCGAGCGCCGTCGTGCCATCCGAAACGATGCGATCTCCCTCGCGCCGCGGCTTTGCGCCGGCACAAAGCGGTACGGTGTCGAGATGGGTGGAGAAGAGAAGCCGCGGCCCTGGCCGCGTTCCCGGCAGGTCGACGATCAGGTTGCCGGTTTCGGTCGGCAGCGGGATGCGCTTGTTTGCATCGTCGAAGCGGATGGACGAGGCCGGCACGCCGATCTTCTTCAGCGCGTCGCTCACCGCGGCGGCGATGTTAGCCTCCTGCCCCGTCACGCCCTCCACCGAGAGGAAACGCATCAGATGTTCCTCGGCGGCAGCGACATCCAGCGGAATAGCGAGCGTGCTCATGGGATTTCATCCTATTGAGAACCATCGTTCAGCTTCGGCCGGTCACAGCCCCCAGGGCAGACCGATCATCTGCCAGACTGCGAAGAGACCCGTCCACAGCACGAACATCCACAGGACGTAGGGAAGCATCAGCGATACGATCGTGCCGACGCCTGCGGTTTTGTCGTATTTTTGGGCAAATCCGACGACCAGCGCGAAATAGGCATTGAGCGGCGTGATCGCATTCATCGGAGAATCGCCTACCCGGTAGGCCGCCAGCACCGCTTCGGGCTCAACGCCCAGCTTCATCAGGAGCGGCACGAAGACGGGCGCGAAAATCGCCCATTTGGCGATTGCCCCGGTCAGCAGCAGATCGATGATCGCGACCACGACGATGAAGCCGATCAGCAGGGGCAGCGCTCCGATATTGGCCGCCTGCAGGGCACCGGAGAGGCTGAGGGCCATGACCGTGCCGATGTTCGTATAGGTGAAATAGGCAACGAACTGGCTCAGCACGAAGAACAGGAAAATGGTGCCGCCCATATTCTTGATCGACTTCTCTATCGCGCCGATCACCTCCGTCAGGGTACGCAGGGTTCCCGCACCTATGCCATAAGCCCAGCCCGTCACCAGAAACATGAGGACGATGAGCGTAATGAGCCCACCCATGAAGGGCGAATTGCCGATCAGTTCACCGGTGGTCGGATTTCGCAGCGGTCCCCATGACGGGATCGTCAGCAGGCAGAAGACCGCGACCAGCACGAGCAATGCGAAGCCTGCGTAGCGTAGGCCGCGCGATTCCTGTTCGCCAAGCATGGCGCTCTGGTCTGTCGTCGTCCCCTCCGAGGCACGCTCGGGATGAAAACTGCCAAGGCGCGGTTCGATGATGCGATCGGATATGAAGGCGATGATGACCGTCAGAAACAGCACGGAGGCGAAGGAGAACCAGAGGTTCGACGCCAGGCCTATGGATCTGCCGGGATCGACGAGATGGGCGGCGTCATTGGTGAATTCGACCAGGACGGTGTCGAGCGGCTTTATCACCATATTGACGGTGAAGGCGCCGGCAACGGCGGCAAATCCCAGCGCCAGGCCGGCCAATGGGTGGCGGCCGACGGCAAGGTAGGCGATGCCCGCGAGAGGGATGAGGACGAGGTAGCCCGCATCCGCGGCGATGCTGGCCAATATGCCGACAAAGGCCAGAATGTAGGTGAGCGCCCAGCGCGGCGAGACCGCGACGAGTTTGTGGATCAGCGCGGTGACCAGCCCGGATTCCTCCGCTACACCAGCGCCGATCATCGCCGCGATCATCAAGCCGACCGCCGTGAACGCCATGAAGTTGGGAACGAGCGATTCGTACATGAAACGAATGCCGTCCGCATTGATCAGGCTGCGGATCTCCGTGGTCGCAATCTCGATCTCGTGACTGTCCGGATTGATGCGCTCGAAGCTCACCGCTGCGCCGAACATGCTCAGCACCGCAGACAAGACGATGACGATCGCAATCAGGATGAGAAAGATGACGACCGGGTGAGGCACCATGTTCCCCACTCTTTCGACACCGTCGAGAAGCCTTTGCATGACGGTTTTTGAAGCCGCATTCGCAGTCGACATCTCGGTCTTCCTCTCTTCTGAGAGACGCTGCAGCGGGTCTCTCGGGGACCCAGCATACGGGCGCTTGAACTTATCCTCCTCAACCGCGCGGAGTCATGAGCGCAGAGTCCACTGCGTTGGCTGGATGTCCCGAAGTTGCCGCCCGCGGCACTTTGGAGATGGGACGATCGACACAGCTTTTGGACGTTTGTTGGCGATTGCCGGGTTTCGGATCGAGTGAAATCGGGATGAACAGAGACGGCTCCACCGCCCTTTGCAGGTCTGCGCTCCTATTCGCCCTTCTGCGCTTCCTCGCGCTGGCGAAGCTCGTGTGCCACGAGCCGGCACAGGCTGCGGAACTGTTCGTAGCTCTCCGGCGGCAGAAAGCTGAACACGTCGTGCTCCACCGCGTCGGCCGCATCGTCGCAGGCCTGCAGCATGCGCCGCCCTTCCGCGGTCAGGCGCATCCGCAGGATGCGGCGGTTCGCCGGGTCTTCCTTGCGCAGGATGAGGTTTCGCCGCTGAAGGCCGCCGATCAGCTCGTTCATCGTCTGCGGCGTGACGAAGAAGCGGCGCGACAGCTCGGCGGAAGACAGACCTTCCCGGCTGCCGATGACGCTGAGGACCGTATATTGGATGGCGGTCATCTGCAGCGGCGCGAGCGCAGCCTCAAGCCGGGTCCGCACAGCGTGGTTGGCCTGATTGAGATAAAACATGGCGCGCGGCTGCAAGATCGCCCATTCGCCCCCGTCTTCGTGCATCCTGCCCATCCTTCTCGATATACTGCCTGCGAGGTAACCAAGAACAAACCCCGGCACAAGGCGAACCTGCGGGCGGCCCATTCCATGAGCCGGCAGCGATCCCACCGCTCGACCATGAACCCGTTCCAAGGTAACTAACTGGCAAAGCGAGGAACAGAGGCATGGCGGCGCGAAAGGGAAACGGGTCCGAGGAACCGGCACAGCGCCGGATCCAGTCGATCGAGGTCGGCTTCCAGGTGATCCGCGCGATGGAAGCGGCGAACGGCCCCTTGCCGCTGCGCGACATCGCGGCCGCAGCCGGAATGCCGGCGAGCAAGGTGCATCTCTACCTGGTGAGCTTCGTCAAGGAGAAGGTCGCGTATCAGGATGCCGTGACCGGCCATTACGGGCTCGGGCCGTTCGCGATCCAGCTCGGCCTGTCGGCCATCCGGCAACTGGATGTCGTGGAACTGGCGCGTGACGAACTTTCCGCGCTGCGCGGCGTGACCGGTTTCGCCACCTATCTTTCCTTGTGGGGCGACCGCGGGCCCGGCATCGTCTCCAAGATGGACGGCGAGCGGCAGGGGTCGCTCGCCGTGCGCCTGGGCTATGTGCTGCCCACGCTCACATCGGCGACGGGCCAGGTCTTCCTGTCCTATCTCGATGAAAGCCAGACGGCCGCGCTGCGCCAGGACGAGATTGCCGGCCAGTCCGCCACCACGACCGCCCGCGGGATCGCGGAGACCATCGAGACAGTGCGGGCTCAGGGTTTCGCCATGACCACCAACAGCATCAATGCGAATTTCGCGGCCGTCTCGGCGCCGGTCTTCGACTATAGCGGCCGCATCGCGGCGGCGCTCACGGTGCTGGGGTCCGACAAGCAGCTGACCGGACCGCGCCGCAAGGCGACGATCAGCGCCCTGCTCGATTCCACCAGGCGGCTGTCGGCGCGACTCGGCGCGATCGATCCCGACCGCAAGGACGCAGCGCCATCAGCGGCGCCGGAAAAGATGCGCGTGCCGAAAGGCGGGCGCGCCCGAACCTGATGCACCCCTGGAGCAATTCCAGCAAAAGTGCGTAGCGGTTTTGCGTGAAATAACGGGATAGAGCATTCCCGCGATTCGACGAAAAGCGGAAATGCTCCAACGGCTTCGTCAGGTCCTGACCGCGTGCACCCATCCGTGCTGGTCGTTCGATGCGCCCTGCTGGATGCTCACCAGTTCGTTGCGCAGCTCGGTGGTGAGCGCGCCGGTCTGGCCATCGCCGATCAGGAACTCGCCCGATCCGTGGCGCACCTTACCGATACCGGCGAGAACGGCGGCGGTTCCGCATGCGAAGGCTTCCCGCATCTTGCCGCTGGCGGCGTCGGCCTGCCATTCCTGGAAGGAATAGGGCCGCTGGTCGACGCGCAGACCCTTGCTTTCGGCGAGCGCGATGACGGAGGCGCGCGTGATGCCGGGCAGGATGGTGCCGCCGAGCGGCGGGGTGACCATCGTCCCGTCATTCATGACGAAGAAGACGTTCATGCCGCCGAGTTCCTCGATCCAGCGATGTTCGGCGGCGTCGAGGAAGACGACCTGGTCGCAATCATGCTGCGAGGCAAGCGCCTGCGCCACGAGGCTGGCCGCATAGTTGCCGCCGCATTTGGCAGCGCCCGTGCCGCCGCTGGCAGCGCGTGTATATCCGGTCTCGACCCAGACGGTGACGGCCTTGCTGCCGCCCTTGAAATAGGCGCCCACTGGCGATGCGATGACGCAGAACAGATAGTCCTGCGCCGGCCGCACGCCGAGAAACGCCTCGACGGCGAACATGAAGGGGCGGATATAAAGGCTGCCGTCGCCCGAGGGGACCCAGGCGCTGTCGACCCGCACCAGTTCCTCCACGGCCCTAACGAACAGGTCATCCGGCAGAGGCGGCATGGCCATGCGTTCCGCCGACTGCGCGAAGCGGCGGGCATTCTCTTCCGGGCGGAAAAGGAGGATGCGGCCGTCGGCCGCCCTGTAGGCCTTCATGCCCTCGAAGACTTCCTGCGCATAGTGCAGCACGGCGCTGGCGGGGTCGATGGACAGCGGCCGGCGCGGCGTCACCTTCAGATCGTGCCAGCCCTTGTCCGGGGTCCATCTGCCGAGCACCATGTGATCGGTGAAGACCTTGCCGAAGCCCGGCGCTTCCAGCGCCCGGGCACGGTCGGCATCGGAAACGGGCGATGTGTGGGTTTCGATCTCGATGCCGGTGAATTTTGACTCTGTATCCATGACCCAACCTTAATGTGACGGCCCGCGCACCCTGCCGGACGACAGCGGCGAACCGGCGTTTCGCGACCGAACCGCTGCCTGCGACGACGGACCGGATCCTGTCCGATTGCATCGGGCCCAGCGGGATCGGAACCTGCATGCCCATGCTCGCTCACGCGCTCTGCGGCAGGCCGAGGCTTTCGGCTTTCCTCAAAAGCCGGGAATGCCCTATCTTGCTGATCTATGCAATTGCAGACGCGAAAAACCGGCGCGGTTTGGTAAAAGTGCCCTGCTCTCCCTATCCCAGCAGCGCGCGGGCGATGATTTCGAGCTGGATCTCATTGCTGCCGCCGAAGATGCTCTGCGAGCGCGAACTGAAATAGATCGCCGAGGCGGCCATGCGGTCCTCCTCGATCGCATCCCCCTCCGGCAATTCATGCAGCGGCCGGCGCTCCTCCCAGCGCAAGGCGTCCGGGCCGAGAATCGAGGCGGCAAGTTCGGCGATCGCCTGGCGGATGCGGCTGCGTTCGATCTTCATCGTCGAGGAGGGGACCGAACCCGGATTGCCGCCAGCCTGGACCTTCGACATCGCCGTCAATTCGAGCATGTCATTGGCGTCGATATCGGTGGCGATCTCGGCGAAGCGCGCCGCGAACAGCGGATCGTCGGCCATGCGCCGCCCATCCGGCAGCGGTGCCGCCGCCAGCCGCAGCAGGCGCGAATGCATGGCCCGCAACACGCCGCCAGCAAAGGCGCCGCCACGCTCGAACTCGAGCAGATATTTGGCGATCTCCCAGCCCTGCCCTTCCTCGCCGACCCGATCGGAGGCGGAGATGCGGACATCGTCGAAGAAGGTCTGGTTGAATTCGTGGCTGCCGTCGATGGAGATGATCGGCTCGATCGTGACGCCGGGCAGCGTCAAGTCGACCAGAACGAAGCTGATGCCTTCCTGCTTCCTGCCGCTGTCATCGGTCCGTACCAGCGCGAACATGCGCGTGGCGTGATGCGCATGGGTCGACCAGATCTTGCTACCGTTGAGGATATAGGAATCGCCGTCGCGCACCGCCTTCATCCTGAGCGATGCGAGGTCGGAGCCGGAGCCGGGCTCCGAATAACCTTGTGCCCAGAGGTCCTCGCCGGAGAGGATGCGCGGCAGGTAGAATTCCTTCTGCGCCACAGTGCCGTAGCGCATGAGGACGGGCGCGATCATCTTGATGCTGGCGCCGCGGAAATGCGGCTCGCCGGCGCGCTCGCATTCCTGGTCGAAAATATAGCGCTGCGTCAGCGTCCAGCCGGTGCCGCCGTGCTCCTTCGGCCATGAGGGCGCAACCCAGCCTTTTTCGGCAAGCCTTTTCTGCCACTTCAGGCCGATGCGGGGATCGGCCAGGAAGCCCGGATTGAGCCGCTCGGCGCGCTTCAGCTCGTCGTCAAGCGCCGCATTCAGGAACGCGCGTACCTCATCGCGGAAAGCGACCTCCTCGGGCGAAAGGAAAAGATCCATGCCCTGTGTCGAACGTCCCGGCGCTTGCGGCGCGCGCAGCAGGCTGTCTGCCAGCGTTTCAGGGTCGCGAATGACCGTGCCATAGCGCGCCAGATGATCGGCCGTCGAACCGAACTGGTTCTCGAAGGCATAGAGCCGCCTGAACCATGTGCCGACCGGCATTTCCTGCGAGAACCCCATGGCGCCGTGAAGCTGGATCGCCTCCTGCGCGACATGGCGCGCGGCCTTGCCGATCCTGGCCTTGGCGCCGGATATGCCGCGGATGCGCGCCGGGGGCGGCGCATCGGTGCTGAGCGTCGCCAGAAGGGCGCTGGCGCGCGCTTCCTGGCATTTCACCGCCATTTCGGCCATGCGATGCTGCAAGGCCTGAAAACTCGCCAGCGGCTTGCCGAACTGGACGCGTTCCTTCGTGTAGGAAATGGTGGCTGCAAGCAGCGCATCCATAGAGCCGACGGCTTCGGCGCAGAGCGCGGCGGCGGCGCGGTCATGGGCAGCTTCGATTTCCGCCAGCGCGTCGCCGTCACCCAGCAAGGCGGTCGCCGGGACATGGACATCCGACAGGACCAGATCGCTCGCCAGACTGTCGTCGACGAGGCGAACTGTCGTCGCGCGGAGGCCCGATGCGCTGGCCGGCACCGCAAACAGGCGGATCGCATCCTCCAACCTTGCGGAGACGAGGAACATGTCCGCTGCCGGCCCGCCAAGGACAAGGCTCTTGCGGCCGGAGAGGATGAAGCCGTCCCGCGCGCGGCGCGCCGTGGCCGCGATACGGCCGAGATCGGGGCCGGTCTCTGGCTCCGTATGCGCCAGCGCGAGGCGATGCGTCCCGGTGATGAGCGGTTCGAGCAGATCGCGTTTCTGCGCCGCATCGCCAAGCCGCTCGACAAGGCCGCCGGCCAGCACGATGGCGGCAAGATAGGGCTCCACCACCTGTGCGCAACCGATCGCCTCCATCAGCAGGCCGACTTCGACCGCACCGCCGCCGAGGCCGCCATTCGCCTCCGAGAAGGGCAGCGCCAACCAGCCCTGCTCGGCGAATCCCGCCCAGATCGCACTGTCGCAGCCGGTTGCCGATGCGGCGGATGCCCGGCGCTGCGCATCGTCGTAGCGATCCCTGAGGAAGCGGCCGGCAGCCTCCTTCAGCAGCGATTGTTCTTCGGTGTGGTTCAGGTTCATGGAAAGCAGCCGTGACAAGGTTCGGCCGCTTGATATCAGGGAGCCATATATACATCAAGCGCCGGGTATGGCGCGAAGAGGCGCAGTCGGCTCAATGATGTATCCGCGCCGTGCGATAGCGCAGCCGGACCACCTGCTCGATCGCCTCGACGGTGGCGCGGTCGAGGTCCAGCCGGTCACGCAATATGTGCAGGAGCCGCACCTCGGCCGGATCGACATGGAGATCGACCACGGCGACCTCGACGGCGATGAGATAGGCGGTGGGGTGCAATTCGACCGGAACGGTATCGCGCACGGCATCGAGGATTTCCGACAGGCCGTTTTCCCGCTGCAGCCATTGCTGCGTTTCCTGCGCCACGGCCAGCAGGCGATGCGGTTCGAAGCCTTCGAAGACAGGAAGCGTGCGCGCCAGCGCGCCGATGCCCGACAGTTCGGGGTCGGCCATCTCGCGGTCGGAGGCCGAGATGATGACCATCAGATGCACCAGGGCTTCCTGCACGTTCGGCTTCTTCATGTCGTTTCTCCTTCTCTTTCGCGGAAGTTAGGTCCGCCGCAGGACATGCGCAACGGCGGGCGGCGAACATTGACGCTGCGCCGCATGGCGCTTAGAGCAGAGGCCATATGCGACATCGCGCTTCAGGCCGGTGATACGCTGTTTCCACCCGTGGCCGCGGCCACGATCGCCCCCTTACCGAGCAGGATCTCGAGACATGGCCGAGACACGTCTGCAGCCCGTGGACACCAACCCCGAAATGCGCGCCGCGGCGGCCGAAAGCCGCGCATGGCCGTTCGAGGAAGCGCGCAAGATCGTCAAGCGCTACGAGGGCAAGGCATGGCCGAAAGAGATCCTGTTCGAGACCGGCTACGGCCCCTCGGGCCTGCCGCATATTGGCACCTTCGGCGAGGTGGCGCGCACCACGATGGTGCGCCACGCCTTCCGCGTACTCACCGAAGACAAGGTGCCGACGCGCCTGCTCTGCTTCTCCGACGATATGGACGGCATGCGCAAGATTCCGGACAGCGTCCCCTCCAAGGCGTTCCTTGAACCGCATCTGCACAAGCCGCTGACGGCAGTGCCGGACCCGTGGACGAATGAATTCGAGAGCTTCGGGCACCACAACAATGCGATGCTGCGGCGCTTTCTCGACACGTTCGGCTTCGACTACGACTTCGCCAGCGCGACCGACTACTACAAGTCCGGCCGTTTCGACGCGATCCTGAAGCGGGTCGCGGAGCGCTACGACGCCATCATGGACATCATGCTGCCGACGCTGGGCGAGGAGCGCCGCGCGACCTACAGCCCGTTCCTGCCCATCTCGCCCAAGACGGGGCGCGTCCTCTACGTGCCGATGAAGAAGGTCGATGCTGCCGCCGGCACGATCACCTTCGACGACGAGGACGGCGAGGAACTGACGCTTCCCGTCACCGGCGGCAAGGTCAAGCTGCAGTGGAAGCCCGATTTCGGCGCGCGCTGGGCGGCACTCGGGGTGGATTTCGAGATGTTCGGCAAGGATCACGGGCCGAATATGGGCGTCTATGATCGCATATGCGCGGCGCTCGGCGGCACGCCGCCCGAGCATTTCGTCTACGAACTGTTCCTCGACGAGAACGGCCAGAAGATCTCCAAGTCGAAGGGCAACGGCCTCACCATCGACGAATGGCTGACCTATGCGCCGACGGAGAGCCTGGCGCTCTACATGTTCCAGCGGCCGCGCCAGGCGAAGAAGCTCTATTTCGACGTCATTCCCCGCGCGGTGGACGAATATTACCAGTTCCTCGCCGCCTATCCGAAGCAGGACTGGAAGGAGCGCCTCGGCAACCCGGTCTGGCACATCCATAACGGCAACCCGCCGGAGATCGAACTGCCGGTGAGCTTCGCGCTGCTGCTCAACCTCGTCAGCGCCTCCAATGCCCATGAACAGACGGTGCTGTGGGGCTTTATCTCGCGCCATGCGCCCGGCGTGACGCCGCAGACGCATCCGGAGCTCGACCGGCTGGTCGGCTTCGCGATCCGTTATTTCGACGATTTCGTGAAGCCGTCGAAAGTGTTCCGCGCGCCCGACGCGGTGGAGCGGGAAGCGCTGTCCGCGCTCTCGGCGCAGCTCGCCGCGCTGCCGGCGCAGGCGGATGGCGAGGCGATCCAGAACGCCGTCCTCGACGTGGCGCGCGGCATTGAGCGCTATCAGGACCATACGAAGAAGAGCCCGGACGGCGGACCGGGCGTGTCGGTCGCCTTCTTCCAGATGATCTATCAGGTGCTGCTGGGGCAGGAGCGCGGCCCACGCTTCGGCTCCTTCGCCGCGCTCTATGGCATCGAGAATACGCGCGCGCTCATCGAGACGGCGCTGCGGGGCGAACTGGCGGCGTGAGCCGCCTTACTGCGCCGGGAGTACGCCTTCGGGCGCAGGTTCCGGCCCCGCAAGCGGCGGCGTGACCGGCGCCTTGCCGAACATGCCGCGCCCGGCACGCCTGGCTTCGTCGGCCGCCGCCGCATAGGGTTCGACCGTGGCGCGGGCCCAGCCGGCTTCGGCTAGCCATTGCGCGATATCCTGTTTGCCGACCCGGCATGTCGCCGTCGCCTCCTTCACGGCCGTGTCGGGCGGCAGGTCGCAGGCCATGGCGCGACCGCGCAGGAATGCGCGCAGCGCCGCCCGGGCGCGGACGCCGCAATTCCACGCCCTACCGGCATCGTCGCGGCAGATCTCGTCCGCTGCGACGGGCTCGATCCCGGCCAGCGTAACGACGACGTCGCCGGAGCGGATGCGGCCTGCCGATTCGGCCACCGGGCGGTAGAGCAAAGTCACCGGCTCGCGGCGGCGTATGATCGGCCCGCCGAACTCGCCGAGCGGCGCGCGCGGCTCGGCGCGTTCCAGCGTCATGTCGATCTGCGGCGGGGCCACGACATCCGGCGCCACGGCGCGATGCCCCGGCCGGGAAACCGTGGGAGGAAGGGACGGCTGCGCACCGCTATCGGCAACGATAGGGGGCAGGGCTGGTGTCGCGGGGGATTGCGCGGGTAACGGCGCCTCCTGCGGCGCTGCCGTCTGCGGCTCGCGGGCGGCTTCCACGCCGGAATAGGCGATCAGCAGCAGGGCGGCGCCGGCGACACCGCTTGCCGGGAGGGCGATCCGGCGCAGCAGCACGCTACTGGCTCGCCCAAAGGATGCGGGCGACCCACTCGACCTCCGACACCGTGAAGCTGCGGTCCGGATGTTCCGGATTGAGCGAATGCAGTTCGATGAGGCGCGCGGTCTTCCTTGCCAGGACCTTGGCGAGTACCTCGCCCTCGACGGTGCGCACCACCACGCGGTCGCCATGTCGCGTGGCGCCGCCCGGCTGCACGATCAGCACATCGCCGTCACGGTAGAGCGGAAGCATCGAATCGCCCTGTACCTTAAGCGCATAGGCGCCCTCGGGTGTCGCGGCCGGCAGTTCCACCATGTCCCAGCCCTGCCCGACGGGAAAGCCCGCATCGTCGAAGAACCCGCCATCGCCGGCCTGCGCGAAGCCGAGCAGCGGCACGGTGGAGGGCATATGGCCGCGCGCCGTATTCCTGCCTTTCTGCCCCCGGCGCAACATGGCCATGAAGTCGTCGAGCGACGATCCGGTCGCATCCATGATCTTGGCCAGCGACTCGGTGGACGGCCAGCGCGGCCGCCCATCGGCCGAAAGACGCTTGGACTTGTTGAAGGCCGTGGAATCCAGACCCGCCCGCTTGGCCAGTCCGGATGCCGAAAGCGAATGCCGTGCCGCAAGCGCATCGATCGCGGCCCAGACCTGTTCGTGCGAAAGCATGGGATCGCCTCCCGCTTACAGGAAAAAATACCTTTTATGTGTAGGTGCTCGCGTGCGCAATGTCCAGAACCGGCTCGCGAGGCCGTGCACCGTCAGGCCGTGTAGGGCTCGCGCCCGCTCACGATCATCTGCTCGAGCTGCTCCAACCGGTCCTGTCCCCAGAAGGGCTCGCCTTTATAGACATAGACCGGCGCGCCGACGGCGTCGGCGGCAATGGCATCGGCGGTGTTGCGCTCCCGGATCGCCGCGATCTCGTCGGTTCGGGCGAGCGCCAGGATCCTGTCGGCATCGTGGCCGGCATTGGCCAGCATGCGCCCGATCGTTTCCGGATCGCCCAGATCGCCGCCTTCGGCCCACACACAGCGATGTCCCTGCCAGAGATAGTCCCGCGGATCGCCGCCGGAATGGGCGATCGCGATCGCACACAGGTCTGAAAGTCGCGCATCGACCGGGAAATGTTTCGGATCGACATTGAGCGGCAGGCCGCGATAGGCAGCAAGGCGCTGCAACTCGATGCGCCGGTAACGCTGGCGCAGCGGGCTGCGCTGGCCGACCGGCACGGAGCCCGAATTGGCCCAGACCGCCATGAGGTCGATCAGCTTGTAGTTGATTTCGAGGCCAAGCCGCGCCGCGATTTCATGGAACAGCTTGTGGCCGATATAGGCAAAGGGCGATGCGCCGAAGAGATAATAGTCGATTGCAGCCATGCGGTCCTCCCGAGGATGGCACAGCCTAACCGCCCCGGGCGCCGAGGAAAATGTCTCAGCGTGCCGGACGGGCCATTTTCCGCAGGCCATCATGGGAGGCGATGAACGCTGCTTCCGCCGCGGTGGGCGGTCGCGGCTCGCCATCATAGCCAAGATGGCGGGCGACATCGCCGATCGGCACGAATGTGCGGTTGATGCGGTCATAGACGCCGGCGGTCGTCAGCATCATGGCCGCCACCGTGCCGTCCGCATGCAGGAAGCGGTGCGCGCCGATCAGCTGCCTGTCGTGCCATGTCCCGACCGTGGAGACGACCTGGAACGTCTGCCACAACCTTATCTCGCGCACATAGACGGCCTGAAGCCCGCCCATCATCGGCGCCCAGCCATTCTTCTTGCACAGGTCCCAGAAGCCGGAGCGGATGAAGATGTCGATGCGGCCCATATCGGCCAGCATCATGTAGCGCGCATTGTTGAGGTGCAGGTTGCCGTCGATATCTGTGGGCAAGCAGCGGAATGAGAGCGTGCTTTCCTCGCCGAAGCGATAGCGGCCGCGCGAGCGCGTGGTGAGCGCAGTGCGCAGGAAACGTCCCCAGACATACATTGCTGACAGCTCCGTATTCCCTCTCCGCGGGAGAAGGTGGCCCGAACGGCCGATTGAGAAACGACACGACATCAGGGCGAGCGAGCGCCGACCCTCACCTGCCTGTCGGCGCCCCTCCCACGAGCGGGGAGGGGCGCGCTTTCACTCAGGCCGCCTTCTTCTGGCCCTTGTAGGGATCGAAGCGGCTGTAGAAGGTCTGCTTCTTCGCGGCCATGTCGACGAGCAGCTTCGGCGCCTTGAATTGCGGCCCGTATTTCTTCTGCAGGCGCTTCGCCAGATCGAGGAAGTTCTGCACGCCCATGCCGTCGATGTAGGAGAGCGCACCGCCGGTGAAGGGAGCGAAGCCGAAGGCGAGGATAGAGCCGACATCGGCCTCGCGCGGATCAGTGACGATGCCCTCCTCCATCACCCGCGCAGCTTCCAGCGCGATGGTGACGAGGAAGCGCTGCTTCAACTCCTCCGTGTCGATCCCGTCGGGGTCCTGCTGCGGGTAGAGGTCCTTCAGGCCGGGCCACAGATGCTTCTTGGCCGGCTTTTCGGGATAGTCGTAGAAGCCCTTGCCGTTCTTGCGGCCGTGGCGGCCGTGCTTGTCGACCATCGTGTTGATGAGCGCGAACTGCTCCGGGTCGACGGCCTTTTCGCCCAGATCACGGATGGTCTGCTTCATGATCTTCTGGGCGAGGTCCAGCGCCGTCTCGTCGGTGAGCGCCAGCGGCCCCACCGGCATCCCGGCCGCGCGCGCGACGTTCTCGATCATCGGCGCGGGCACGCCCTCGATCAGCATCTGGAAGGCTTCCGACATATATTTCAGCACGCAGCGATTGACGTAGAAGCCGCGCGTGTCGTTGACGACGATCGGCGTCTTTTTGATCGCGCGGACATAGTCCATCGCCACGGCGAGCGCCTTGTCCTCCGTCTTCTTGCCCAGAATGATCTCGACCAGCATCATGCGGTCGACCGGCGAGAAGAAATGGATGCCGATGAAATCGGCCGGCCGTGCCGAATTCTTCGCCAGCGCGCTGATCGGGATGGTGGACGTGTTGGAGGCGAAGATCGCACCCTTGCCGATGACGGCTTCGGCCTTCTCCGTGACGCCCTTCTTCACCTCCGAATCCTCGAATACCGCCTCCACGACGAGGTCGCAGCCGTCGAGCTGCGCATAATCGTCGGTCGCGGTGATGAGCGAGAGCAGCTTTTCCTTCTGCTCTTCCGTTGCGCGGCCCTTCTTGATCGCCGCATCCATCAGGCCGGCCGAATGGGCCCTGCCCTTCTCGGCCGAGGCCGTGTCGCGGTCGATCAGCACCACGGGGATGCCGGCCTGCGCCGTGACATAGGCGATGCCGGCGCCCATGAAGCCGGCGCCGAGCACGCCGATCTTCTTGAACTTCGTCTCCGGTACGCCGGCGGGACGGCGCGCGCCCTTGTTGAGCTCCTGCAAGGAGACGAACAACGAGCGGATCATCATCGCCGCTTCGGTGCTGCGGAGGATTTCGGTGAAATAGCGCTGCTCGATGCGCAGGCCGGTCTCGATCGGAACCAGCAGGCCCTCATAGACGCATTTCAGGATCGCCGCGGCGGCGGGATAGTTGCCATAGGTCTCGCGGCGCAGGATGGCGATGGCCGGCGGCCACAGATTCGCGCCCGCCGCCGAATAGACCGGGCCGCCGGGCAGCTTGAAGCCCTTCTCGTCCCATGGCTGGACCGGCTTCAGCCCGGCCTTGATCATGCCCTTGGCGGCCTCGATCAGCTTTTCGGGCGCGACGATGTCGTGGATCAGGTTCATGGCCTTCGCCTTCTTCGGCGTCAGGTTCTGGCCCGAGGTGAGCATCTGGAGCGCGCTTTGCGTGTCGGTGAGGCGCGGCACGCGCTGGGTGCCGCCGGCGCCGGGGAAGAGGCCGACCTTCACCTCCGGCAGCGCCATCTTGACCTTGTCGCTGTCGGCCGCGACACGGCCGTGGCAGGCGAGCGACAGCTCGAAGGCGCCGCCCATGCAGGTGCCATTGATCGCCGCGACCCACGGCTTTCCGCAAGTCTCGATCTTGCGGTAGAGCCAGCTCATGCGGCCGGCATTGTCGAACAGGAATTTGACCGCCTTGTCGTGGTCCTTCGCCTCCAGCTTCGCGAACTCCACCGTCATGCGCTTGAGCATGGTGAGGTCCGCGCCGCCCGAGAAACTGTCCTTGCCCGAGGTGAAGACCACGCCCTTGACCTTGTCGTCGGCAACGGTCTGATCGACGACCTTCTCAAGCTCCTCCATCACCTCCTCGGTGAAGACATTCATGGAGCGGTCGGGCATGTCCCAGGTGACCAGCGCGATGCCGTCGGCACCGGTCTCGATGGTGAAATTGGTGTACTTGGCCATGTTCTTGTCTCCTCGCCCCGCCGTCACACGCGCTCGATGATCGTAGCGGTGCCCATGCCGGCGCCGATGCACAGCGTCACCAAAGCGGTGTTCAGATCGCGCCGCTCCAGTTCGTCCAGCACCGTGCCGAAGATCATCGCGCCCGTCGCGCCGAGCGGGTGGCCCATGGCGATGGCGCCGCCATTAACGTTGATCTTGTCATGCGGGATGTCGAAGGCCTGCATGTAGCGCAGCACCACGGAGGCGAAGGCCTCGTTGAGCTCGAACAGGTCGATGTCCTTGAGCGTCATCCTGGCCTTCTTGAGCAGCTTTTCCGTCACGTCGACCGGGCCGGTCAGCATGATGGCCGGCTCCGAGCCGATATTGGTGAAGGTGTGGATGCGTGCGCGCGGCTTCAGCCCCATCGCCTTGCCGCCCTTCTTGGAGCCCAAAAGCACGGCAGCCGCGCCGTCGACGATGCCGCTCGAATTGCCGGCATGGTGGACGTGGTTGATCGCCTCGATCTCGGGATAGCGCTGCACCGCCACCGCGTCGAAGCCGCCCATCTCGCCCACCATCACGAAGGACGGGTTGAGCGAGGCCAGCGACTGCATGTCGGTCTGCGGGCGCATATGCTCGTCATGGTCGAGGATGGTGAGGCCGTTCTGGTCCTTCACCGGCACGACCGAATTCTTGAACCAGCCCTTTTCCCACGACTTCGCCGCGCGCTTCTGGCTCTCCACCGCATAGGCGTCGACGTCGTCGCGGGAGAAACCGTATTTGGTGGCGATCAGGTCGGCGGAGACGCCTTGCGGCACGAACCAGCCCGGCAGGCCGACCGAGGGGTCCATGAACCACGACCCGCCCGACATGCCCATGCCGACGCGGCTCATCGATTCCACTCCGCCGGCGATGACAATGTCGTCGGAGCCGCCGGCGATCTTGGCCGCACCGAGATTGATCGCATCCAGTCCCGAAGCGCAGAAGCGCGACAGCTGGATGCCGGGCGCCTTGTTGTCATAGCCGGCCTCGAAGGCCGACGAACGCGGGATCACCGAGCCGGCTTCGCCGACGGGATCGACGCAGCCATAGATGATGTCATCCACCTGCGCCGTATCGAGGCCGTTGCGGTCGCGCAGCGCCTCCAGCACATGCGCGCCGAGCCGCACCGCCGGCACCTCGTGCAGCGAGCCGTCCTTCTTGCCGCGTCCGCGCGGCGTGCGCACCGCGTCATAGACATATGCGTCTGCCATTTCGTTTCTCCCTTGCTTTGCCGGCCGGTTCCGCTGTCAGAGCGAACGCGCGATCAGCAATTTCATGATCTCGTTGGTGCCGCCATAGATGCGCTGCACCCGCGCGTCGCGGAACATGCGCGCGATCGGATATTCGTTCATGTAGCCATAGCCGCCGAAGAGCTGGAGGCACTGGTCAACCACCTTGCCCTGCAATTCCGACAGCCAGTATTTGGCCATGGACGCCGTCGCCGGGTCGAGCCCGCCGGCGACGTGGCGCGCCACGCAGTCATTGTAGAAAACGCGGCCGATCGTGACCTCGGTCTTGAGTTCCGCCAGCCTGAACTGGGTGTTCTGGAACTCCATCACCGGCTTGCCGAAGGCCCTGCGCTCCTTGACGTAGTCGATGGTGAGCGCCAGCGCGCGCTCGCACATGGCGATCGCCGTCGTGCCGATCTGCAACCGCTCCTGCGGCAATTGCTGCATGAGCTGGACAAAACCCTGTCCTTCCTCCGCGCCGAGCAGGTTGGCGGTCGGCACGCGGACATCGTTGAAGAAAAGCTCGGAGGTGTCGTTGGATTTCAGCCCCACCTTGTCGAGGTTGCGGCCACGCTCAAAGCCTTCGACCTCATCCGTCTCCACGACGATCAGCGAGGTGCCCTTGGCGCCCTTCGACGGATCTGTCTTGGTCACCACGATGATGAGATCGGCGAGCTGGCCGTTGGTGATGAAGGTTTTCGAGCCGTTGATGCGGTAGTGGTTGCCGTCCTTCTCGGCGCGGGTCTTCACACCCTGCAGGTCGGAGCCGGCGCCCGGCTCGGTCATGGCAATGGCCCCGATCAGTTCGCCGGTCGCCATCTTGGGCAGCCATTTGCGCTTCTGTTCCTCCGAACCATAGTGGAGGATATAGGGCGCGACGATGGAGTTGTGGAGCGCGATGCCGAAGCCATCGACGCCGACATGGCTGACCGCTTCGATCAGCGCGCTCTCATGCGCGAAGGTGCCGCCCGCGCCGCCATATTCCTCGGGCATGGAGGCGCATAGAAGGCCGTTCTCGCCGGCTTTTTCCCAGACCGCGCGGTCGAATATCTCGGCCTTCTCGAATTCGTCATAGCGTGGTGCCACCTCGGCTTCGAGGAAGCGCGTCGCCATGTCGTAGAACATGGCGACATCTTCCGACGCCCATTCAGGCGCGGGCAGGCCGAGCACGGAAGCAGGTTGGTTCATGGCTCGGTTCCTCCCGAAAGCAGCGCCCGATACTCGCCCCTAAAACGCCTCGGCGTCCAGCGCCATCATGGATTCCGCGCCCGACGAGATGCGGGCGAGGTGTGCTCCCGTCTCGGGCATGAGCCGCTCCATGAAGTAGCGGCCGGTGACGAGCTTGGCCTCGTAGAAGGACACGTCGCCGTCGACGCCGGCGGCGAGTTTCTCCTGCGCGACCTTGACCATGCGAGCCCACATGTAGCCCAGCGCCACGAGGCCGAAGAGGTGCATGTAGTCGGTGGAGGCGGCACCGGCATTATCCGGCTTCTGCATGGCGTTCTGCATCAACCACATGGTCGCCGCTTGGAGATCGTTGAGGCCCTTCTTGAGGCCCTTGGTGAAGGGCGTCATCTTCTCGTCGGCGCGGTTCTGCTCGCAGAAATCGCCGACATCCTTGAAGAAGGTCTGCACCGCGCGGCCGCCATTCATGGCAAGCTTGCGGCCGACGAGATCGAGCGCCTGGATGCCGTTTGCGCCTTCATAGATCTGGGCGATGCGGGCATCGCGCACGAACTGGCTCATGCCGTGCTCTTCGATATAGCCGTGGCCGCCGAAGACCTGCTGCGCCATCACGGCATGCTCGAACCCCTTGTCTGTCAGCACGCCCTTCACGATCGGCGTCATCAGGCCCATGTGGTCGTCGGCCGTCTGGCGCTCCTTCTCGTCGCCGGAACGGTGCGCGAGGTCGGAGTTGAGCGCCGTCCACAGCACCAGCGCCCGGCCGGCCTCGTTGACGGCGCGCATCGCCATCAGCGCGCGGCGGATGTCGGGATGCACGATGATCGGATCGGCTTTCTTGTCGGGCGCCTTCGGGCCGGAGAGCGCGCGGCCCTGGATGCGCTCCTTCGCGTAAGAGACAGCGTTCTGATAGGCGATCTCGCCCATGGACAGGCCCTGAAGCCCGACGCCGAGGCGCGCTTCGTTCATCATGGTGAACATGGCGCGCAGGCCGCCATTCTCGGCGCCAATCAGCCAGCCCTCGGCCGCGTCATAGTTCATGACGCAGGTGGCATTGCCGTGAATGCCCATCTTCTCCTCGATCGAACCGCAGGAGACGGCATTGCGTTCGCCCGGATTGCCGTCGGCATCGAGCCTGAACTTGGGCACGATGAACAGCGAAATGCCCTTGGTGCCCTCGGGCGCGCCCTCGATGCGGGCGAGCACCAGATGGATGATGTTCTCGCTCATGTCGTGCTCGCCGGCGGAGATGAAGATCTTCTGGCCGGAAATGAGATAGGAACCCTTGCCCGTCGGCACCGCCTTGGTGCGCAGCAGGCCGAGATCGGTGCCGCAATGCGGCTCGGTCAGGTTCATGGTGCCGGTCCACACACCCTCGACCATCTTCGGCAGATAGGCCTGCTTCTGCTTGTCGGTGCCGTGGGTGAGGATGGCGGCGATCGCGCCCTGGGTGAGGCCGGGATACATCATCAGCGCCATGTTGGCTGACGACATATATTCGCCGATGGCGGAATGGAGCGCGTAGGGCAGGCCCTGCCCGCCATATTCGGCCGGCACCGAAAGGCCCATCCAGCCGCCCTCGCGATACTGGTCGTAGGCGGCCTTGAAGCCCCGGGGCGTGGTCACGCTGCCGTCATCGTGGCGGGTGCATCCTTCCTCGTCACCGACGCGGTTGAGCGGATGCAGCACGTTCTCGGCCAGCTTCGCGCCCTCGGCGAGGATCGCTTCCAGAACATCGGCAGGCGCGTCGGCGAAACCGGGCAGGTTGGCGTGGCGCTCATAGCCCAGCACATCGTTGAGGACGAACAGCGTGTCCTGAACCGGAGCCCTGTAGATCGGCATGAAATTCCTCCAGAAAATCGTGCGGGATCGCCGCCTGTCGCACAGGAGGGCGATCGACGGGCAAATGCGTAGCAAACTTTGACGTTTGCGTAAACGTCAATTCGCATGAAGACGCAGCGATTTTCTTCGGATGAGGAGCGCAAGGGAGGCCCCCTGGCGCACCCTGAACCGAGAAATGGGGCCTGTCCTATGCCGCGATCGAGGCGCGCACCTGCCCGATCATCATCGCGGCCCTTGCGGCCTCGCGGCCTTTCTCGACGAAATGCGCGCGGTAGATCTGGATATGGTGTTCCGTTTCCTGAAACTGGTGCGGCGTCAGCGATACCGACAGGACGGGAACGCCTGTATCCATGCCGGCACGCATCAGCCCGTCGACGACCGCCTGGGCGACAAATTCGTGACGGTAGATTCCGCCGTCGACGACGAAAGCGGCGGCGGCAACGGCGGCATATCTTCCCGTCGCGGCGAGATCACGCGCGAGCAGCGGCATCTCGAATGCACCGGGAACGTCATAGACATCGACCTGTTCGGCGGGAATCAGTTCGCAAAAGCCATCAAGCGCCCGGCTGACGATTTCGGCGTGCCAGTTGGCCTTGATGAAGGCGAAGCGGGTGGGTGTCATTGTGATCTCCTTTGGCAGCGACACGGCACCCAAGGCGATCACGCACGGCCATATGATCCGAAGGACCACATCGCCGCCCGTTCTCTTCCATCCGGACTCTAACCGTCGGCTCAGGCATCTCACCTGATCTGCTGACCCTTCCATCGGAAGGCGCTCGCGGGCTCGCAGCAGGAAGCTGCATACCGCCGGTAGGGACTTTCACCCCGCCCTGAGAACAGAGAAAGGCTAGGTGAGGAAATCGGGCTTGGCAATGGGGTGGAGAAGGTTGTCCTCCAAGCACCCCATTGCCTGCTCCGAAAGCCGGCGCGCAAAAGCCCTCCGCCGCGCGGCTGCGCTGCGGAAGGCTTCGATGCGAGGAAATGAGATGCCGGTCAGCCGGCGGCTTTGCGGCTCGAAAGCTCGGTCTTCACGTCGCCGATGAGCTGCTGGAGATCGCCGATCGCCTCGCCCAATATTTCGCGCTGCTTGTTCAGGCGGACGAGTTGCCGCTCCGACTTCTCCAGCGTGAATTTGAGCTGCTTGGCGTTGGTCCCCTTGGGATCGTAGAGGTCGATCATCTGCTTAACCTCGCGCAGCGAGAAACCGACCTTGCGGCCGAGCAGGATCAGTTTCAGCCGGGTGCGGTCGCGCTGGGTGTAGAGGCGCGTGCTGCCCTGGCGGATCGGGCTGAGCAGACCCTTGTCCTCATAGAAGCGCAGCGCGCGCAGCGTGACGCCATATTTGCGCGCCATGTCGCCGATGCGGGTCAGGTTGTCCGGGAGATCGTCATTGACCGATGCCCGCGCGGCAGCGGCTGTGTTCATGTTCATCATTTTTCTTCTTAGCCCTTCTCGATGCGCCGCGCCCACGCGACGCCGCTTCGACCCGATGGGCGTGATCTCGAAGCAGGGGGTTGATCGTAAAAAGGCACATCCGCATCAGGGCTGCGCCTGTGACGTTTACGTAAGGGATATAATAAAGGCGCAAATTTGTTGCAACGCCCAAAAGGCCGCACCGGCGGCCTTGCACAACACAACTATTTGCATCTCGGTAAGGTTGGTTAACGGCTTGTTTACCACGTTGGAGGGAAGGTGCGGCGGTCGGTCACCCGTGCGCTCCTGTTTCTCGTCGGTCACGGTCATTGGGTAAGGCAGGGCGCAACTGGCCCGGACCAGAACCTCACCTGACGACACGACGACCCGATTGACGGCCGGCGCAAACCGGCCCGGTTGCAAACAGGCGTGGCGATGGACAGAACCGGTTCACCTCTCGATACGATCAATGCCGGCCGCAAACGCCGCGCGACCTCGTCCGTCGACGATCTCGACCGCATGCTCGCCAGGCTCGAGGGCCGCGCCGATGATGGCGGATGGCGGCGCGAGCCGTCCTATCATCCGGTGGAGCCCAGATCCGAACGGCAGCCGGGCGAAAGCTGGGAGCGCCGCTTCGAGCAGGCGGCCCGCGTGCGGCCGCTGCGCGAATCGATCGAGACGGTCAGCCGCGACGCGCAGCGCCAGCGCTTCCATGAAGACAGCCTGAGCAGCGTGTCGCGCATCGCGCAGGAATTGCAGGCGATGCGCGAGGAAATGCGCAGCCAGATGGGCAGCGGCCTCCAGAACGAGATGGAGCAGGTGCGCAGGGAAATCCAGCGGCTTGCCTCGAATGTCCAGCATGCGCAGCCGCGCGAGCTCGGCGCCGAATTCGAACGCCTTTCCGATGCCGTGCGCTCGCTTACCGAACGTTCCGACGACCGCTCCATCAACGTGCTGCGGCTGGAACTCGAACAGTTGCGCAAGGCGCTCGACCAGGTTGCGCGCGAAGAGACCGTGCGTTCGGTCGACAGGCGCTGGGATGAATTCGACCGCCGCTGGAGCGCGCTGGAAAGCAGCGTGACGCAGCGCGGCGCGGGTGCGAACGAGCTTCGCGCCATTGGCGAGCAGGTCGCCACGATGATGCAGACGCTGTCGGCCATGCCGGATTCGCGTGCCATCCGCTCACTGGAAGACAAGGTGCGCATGCTGGCCGGCTCGGTGGAGCAGATCGCGCAGCGCCAGGGCGGCGTCTCGCAGGAGACGATCGCCCTCATCGAGACGCGGCTGGACGAGATTTCGCGTGCCATCGTCGCCTCCTCGCTGACCGCCCATCCGGTGAGCTTCGACCCGGAGCCCTTCGAGCGGATCGAAGCGCGCATGACGTCGCTCGCCAGCCAGATCGACGAACTCTTCGCCGACCGGGCCGACACCCCTGCCCTCATCGACCAGATCGTCACGCTGTCGAGCCGCGTGGATGGCCTCGCCCGGCGCATCGACCTGCCGGAAGCGACGGTGGAGCGCCTGACCGACCAGATCGGCATCGTCATGGCCAGGCTCGACCATGCGCCGGCGCAGGACATGGAAGCTGTCTTCAGCAATCTGGAAGAACGCTTCGAACATCTTTCCGCGATGCTGGAGCGGCGCCAGGAGGATGCGGCGGAACAGGGTCATCTCCTTTTCCGCGAACTGGAACGCCGGCTGGGGATGGTCGCGGACCGTCTCGACCGGCAGCCTGCCCCCGTCGAGCCGGAGCAGGTGCTGCATGCGATCGATTCGCGCTTCGCCGAACTGGCGCAGCGTCTGGAAAGCGGGGTGGCAAGCGCCAAGGCCGATGACCGCGCCTCCATGGACGCCCTCGAAGCGCGCCTGATGGACATTGCCCACCGGTTGGAGGACAGCGCCAGGCATCCCGCCATCGAGCCCGGCATCATCAGCAGCCTCGAGGACCAGATCGCCGGTCTCTCGGCGCATCTGGCGCAGCCCTCGCAGCCGCTGCCCGAATTCGACGATATCTCGCCGCGCCTCGACCATATCGAGAAGGCGATCGCGGGAAGCCGCGACGCCGTGCTGGCAGCCGCCCGCCAGGTGGCCGTGGAAGCCGCCCGCAGCGTGGCCGGCGCCCCCGCCGACAGCCAGGTCGCCAGCGAATTGACCGAGGAACTGCGTGCCCTCGACGCGCTGACGCGCCGCTCCGACGAGCGCAACGCCAAGACGTTCGAGGCGATCCACGACACATTGCTGAAGATCGTCGACCGGCTGGGCACGCTGGAAGGCCAGCGCATCGCGCAGAGCGTGAAGAATGCCGACGACGCGATGCCGGCCCGCATGCCGGATGCCGATATGGACGTGCCGGCCTCCTTCATGTCGCCGCGCCTCTCGCCGACCGAGGCCGCCGCGGCGGCAGCCGTCCATGCGCTCGCCAGCGCGGACGAAGAGGAAGCGGCTGAACCGGTCGCCGCGCCGCGCAAGTCGATGCTGAGCGGGCTGACGCGGGCCTTCAAGGGCCGCAAGGACCGTGCCGAGCCGGCAGTCGCCGCCGAAGCGGCTCCCGAAGTTGCGCCGGTGGAGCCCTCCCTCGACCTGCCGCTCGATCCGAAACTCGCCAACCGTCCGCTGGAGCCCGGCTCCGGCGCGCCGGACCTCGGCGCGATCATGAAGCGGGTGCGCGACGAGCGCGGACAGCCCGCGCAGCAGAACAATGCCGACGCGGCGAAGACGGATTTCATCGCCGCCGCGCGGCGCGCCGCACTGGCCGCCGCTGCGGAAGCCGATGTGGTGAAGCGCGGCGCGGCTTCCGATACGGCCGGCAGCAAAGGCAGGTTCGGCCAGACCTTGAAGAACAAACGCACCATGATGCTCATGGCCGCCACCGGCATATTGGTGGTGCTGGCGGGCGCCCAGCTCAGCTCCGCTTTCCTCGGCGGCGGCGAATCCGCACCCGCGGTCGCGCAGGCGGAGGTTCCAGCCACGACGAGCACCGTCACAGGGCAGACGGACGCCGCGGCGGAGGTCGACGACACCGATCCGGCGCAGGCTGAAACCGCGGAGGCGGCGACGGAGGCCGCGCCCGAAAATGTCCGCAATGCCGACGCAGCGCCAGAACTCGTGGCGCGCGCCGCACCCGCGGAAACGGCCGATGAACCGGCGCTCGTCGAAGAGGTACAGGACGATCCCGACAGCACCGCGGCAAGCGATGCCGACGCGCCCGAGGAAATGGCCGCGCTGACGCCCGCCTCGCCGGCCGTACCGGCCGACCTCGGACCCCAGCCGCTGCGCGAAGCCGCGATCGATGGCGATCCGCGCGCCATGTATGAGATCGCCAGCCGCTATGCCGAAGGGCGCGACCTGAAGGCTTCGCCGGACCTCGCCGCCCAGTGGTATCTCCATGCGGCCGAGCTCGGCTATGCGCCCGCCCAGTACCGCGCCGGAAATGTCTACGAGAAGGGCATCGGCGTGGCGCGCGACGCAGCCAAAGCGAAAACCTGGTATCTGAAGGCGGCCGAACAGGGCAATGCCAGCGCCATGCACAATCTGGCCGTGCTGATGGCCATGGGCGCCGAGGGCAAGGCCGACAATGAGGGGGCCGCCCACTGGTTCCTCGAGGCGGCCGATCTCGGCGTCAAGGACAGCCAGTTCAATCTCGGCATCCTCGCGGCCAAGGGCGCGGGCATGCCGCAGAACCTGGAAGAGTCCTACAAGTGGTTCTCGCTGGTCGCCGACAGCGGCGACCGCGATGCCGCCTCCAAGCGTGACGAGATCGCCAAGGCGCTGCGCCCCGAACAGCTTGAAAAGGCCAAGGCCGCAGCCAAGCTGTGGAAGCCGCGCCCGCTGGATCCGGAAGCCAACCGCATCGACATTCCCGCCGAATGGACCGACGCCAAGGCCGTGAATGTCGACATGAAGCAGGCCGTTGCCAATATCCAGACCATCCTGAACAAGAACGGCTACGACGCCGGACCGACGGACGGGCTCATGGGCGGCAAGACGAAGGAAGCCATCGTCGCCTTCCAGAAGGACAATGGCATGGAGCCGTCCGGCCAGGTGAACGAGACCTTGGTGAAGGCGCTGCTGGAACGACGCTGACAAGCGACGCACCGCCGGAAATCAAGCAGCCTGCCCGGTCCCGAACCGGGCAGGCTGCTTATTCATCATAGAGGCCGTTGTTGTTTGACTCCGCCCCAATGTCGGCGCAAGAACGGCCTATCCTTTCCAGTCTGCGGCGACCCGGGATCACCGCTGCGAAGATTTATCGAGTATATGGGTGAGCATCTATCTCCCGATCGCCGAGATGTCCGTCAACCTCTTCGTCCTGCTCGCCATGGGCGCGGCGGTCGGGTTTCTTTCGGGCATGTTCGGCGTCGGTGGCGGCTTCCTCATCACCCCGCTGCTGATCTTCTATAATATTCCGCCGTCCATCGCGGTCGCCACCGGCGCCAACCAGGTGATCGCCTCGTCGATCTCGGGCGCCATCGCCCATTTCAAGCGCGGGACGATCGACTTCAAGCTGGGAGGAATGCTGCTGCTGGGCGGCGTCTTCGGCTCCACGCTGGGCGCCTTCGTGTTCGCGATGCTGCGCCGTATCGGGCAGCTCGATCTCTTCATCTCCATCCTCTATGTCGGCTTTCTCGGCATTGTCGGCGGGCTGATGCTGGTGGAGAGCCTCAACACCATCCGCCGCAGCAGGGGCGGCGCGCCGGCCACGCTGAAGCGCTCCGGCCAGCACAACTGGATTCACCGCCTGCCGCTCAAGATGCGCTTCCGCGCATCGAAGCTCTTCGTCAGCGTCATTCCGGTGCTGGGGCTGGGCGCGGGGATCGGCTTCCTCGCCGCCATCATGGGCGTCGGCGGCGGCTTCATCATGGTGCCGGCGCTGATCTACCTGCTCAAGGTGCCCACAAATGTCGTCATCGGCACCTCGCTGTTCCAGATCATCTTCGTCACCGCCTATACGACGATCGTCCACTCGACGGCCAACCAGACAGTGGATGTGGTGCTGGCCTTCCTGCTGATGATCGGCGGCGTCGCCGGCGCGCAATATGGCGCCAAGGCGGGACAGCGGCTGCGCGGCGAACAATTGCGCGCCCTGCTGGCCGCACTCGTGCTTGCGGTGGCGCTGCGGCTCGGCTTCGATCTTTTCGTGCGGCCCGAGAGCGTCTATTCGCTCGCACCGCTGGGGCTGGAGTGATGCTGCGCGCCGCCGCGATAGCTGCGCTCGCCCTTGCGGCGGCCGGGACGGCCTATGCCCAGCAGCAGCCTGCGCCGGCCGAGCCGTTCATTCCCTTGCAGCAGAGCCCCCTGCCCGAGCAGATCCAGATCGGCCTGTCCACAGACAGGATCTCCATCACCTCCGATTTTTCCGGTGCCGACCTCACCATTTTCGGCGCAATCGAAAATGCCGACCTGCTGCTGGCCCGCCAGGGCCGCTATGACGTGGTGGTGGTGCTGGAAGGCCCGACGCGGCCTGTCGTAGTACGCCGCAAGGACCGCGTGCTCGGCATGTGGATCAACACGGATTCGGAAACCTTCACCAATGTGCCGACCTCCTATGCGGTATCGACCACGCGGGTCTATCAGGACATCACCGGTCCCGACAGCTATCGGCAGCTCTCGCTCGGCCCGGCCAATATCTACCTCGCACCGCTAGAAGCCGACCGCCCGGCGCCGACCATCGAGGAGTTCCGCGCGGCGCTGCGCGAGCGCAAGCTTGCCAGCGGGCTCTACAATGAGCGCATCGGCGGGGTGCAGTTCCTGTCGCAGAACCTTTTCCGCGCCACCGTGAGGCTGGCGCCCAACGTGCCGGTCGGTTCGCACCGGGCGCGAGCCTTCCTGTTCCGCAACGGCGTGTTCCTCGACGAATCTTCGGCGACGCTCGGCATCTACAAGGCGGGTTTCGAGGAATCGATCCATGCCGCCGCGCATGATTACAGCTTCCTCTACGGCCTCTTCGCCGTGGCGCTGGCCGTGGTGACGGGATGGGTCGGAAGCATCGTCTTCCGCCGCGAATGAGGCCTTGGCTTTATTCTACGCAATTCCGGACGCAAAACCGCTGCATACTTTTGCTGGAATTGCTCTAGCCTCGGCTAAGCATGGCGCCGTCGATCGGATAGACCCGCTCCGTGCCCAGCATATAGGCCATCAGCCGATTGGCGCCGAACAGGCCGGCATAGGCGCGGTCGAGGACGTTCAGCATGCCGGTGAAGGCGCCGAAGGCGGGCATGACGAGGCGCTCGCCGTCGCTGGCGAAGCAGCGGCGGCGTACCGAGCGGCCCTGCCGCACCAGCCGCGCGCCGGGATGGAGATGGCCGGCGATCTCGCCCGCACAGGGGTGCGGCGATGGCTCGTGCCGGAAAGTGAGGCCGCCGACGCACAATTCATCGACTGCGCTGCCGGCAAGGCCCACCGGCGCCTCGGGATCATGATTGCCGGCGATCCAGTACCAGTCGCGCCCGGCGGTCAGCGCAGAGATCGCATCGCGATAGGCCGGCGGCAGATGGGCCGCGCCCAGCCTGTCGTGGAAGGAATCGCCGAGGCTGACGACGATGCGTGGGCGGTAGGTTTCAAGTACCATGGCGAGCCGCGCCAGCGTGGCCGCCGTATCGTAGGGCGGCAGCATGACGCCGCGTCGCGCAAAGGCCGCGCCCTTCTCCAGATGCAGGTCCGAGACGGCGAGCAGCGACAGGCCGGGAAAGAACAGCGCGCCCGACGGATCGCAAAGTGCCGCCTCGCCCGCCAGAGCGAGTTCGGCATGCCTGGGAATGGAAGCGGCGATACGGGCGCTCATCTCTTCTCGAAATCGGGGCCGAGCGCATCGTCGATCACACTGTCGGCAGCTTCCGCGAGCAGGCTCTCATGGGCGCTGCCGGCGACCGACTCGCGGCCGATCTCCAGCATGATCGGCACCGCGAGCGGCGATATCCGGTCGAGATTCTTATGCATGATTCGACCGCTTATGCGCGAGAGCATGGCGGCAAGTCTGCTGACATCGAGCAGACCGGCGGCCGCATCGGCGCGGGTGGCGCGCAGCAGGATGTGGTCCGGCTCATGGCTGCGCAGCACGTCATAGATCAGGTCGGCCGATACCGTGACCTGCCGGCCGGTCTTCTCCTGCCCCGGCTGGCGGCGCTCAATCAGCCCGGCAATGACGGCGCAGTTGCGGAAGGTGCGCTTGAGCATCCAGCTCTCGTTCAGCCATGCGTCGAGGTCGTCGCCCAGCATGTCCTCGTCGAACAGCTCATCCAGCGAGGGCCGCTCCTGCCGGAAGCGCAGGCCCATATCGTCCAGCCCCCAGACGGCGAGCGAATAGTCGGTCGCCACGAAGCCCAACGGCTTCGCGCCCGCCCGCTCCAGCCGTCGTGTCAGGAGCATGCCGAGCGTCTGGTGCGCCAGTCGCCCCTCGAAGGGATAGACGACCATGTAATGGCGGTTGGCGCGCGGAAAGGTCTCGACCAGCAGGTCCTGCGCGGGGGGCAGGACGGATTTTTCCGCCTGGAGCCGCAGCCAGTCCGACACCTGGTCGGGCAGCGCCGACCAGCGCGCCGGGTCAGCCAGCATGCCGCGGACTTCCTTCGCCAGATACGTCGAGAGCGGAAATTTTCCTCCCGCATAGGAGGGCACCTTGGCGTCGTTGGCGGGCGCGTTCGACACGAAGCATTCGTTCTCGCGAATGCCCTCGAAGCGCAGCACCTTGCCGGCAAAGAGGAAGGTGTCTCCCGGCGACAAGGTTTCCAGGAAATATTCCTCGACCTTGCCGAGCACCGGCCCGCCGCGCGAAGCGACCTCGCCGCCGGCCCGCACATAGCGCACATTGAGCGCCGGCGCCTCCACGATGGTGCCGACATTCAGCCTGTATTGCTGCGCCACGCGCGGGTGCGAGACGCGCCAGCGGCCATCCTTGTTCCGGCGGATCTTCGCATAGCGCTCATAGCTGCGCAGCGCATAGCCGCCGGTGGCGACGAAATCGACCACGCGGTCGAACGTGTCGCGGTCGAGCCCGGCATAGGGCGCGGCGCGGCACACCTCGTCATACAATTCGTCGGCTAAGAAGGGCGCGCCGCAGGCGCAGCCAAGCACATGCTGGGCGAGCACGTCGAGCGCACCATCGATAAGCGGCGGCGTGTCCTGCGCGCCGAGATAGTTGGCCTCCAGCGCAGCGCGGCACTCCAGCACCTCGAAGCGGTTGGCCGGCACGAGGATGGCGCGGCTCGGCTCGTCCAGCCGGTGGTTGGCGCGGCCGATGCGCTGGGCGAGCCGTGAGGCGCCCTTGGGTGCGCCGACATGTACGACCAGATCGACATCGCCCCAGTCGATGCCGAGGTCGAGCGTGGACGTGGCGACGATGGCGCGTAGGGCTCCCTCGCCCATGGCCTTCTCGACGCGGCGGCGCTGACCGACATCGAGCGAGCCGTGATGGAGTGCGATCGGCAGCGAATCCTCATTGATGCGCCAGAGCTCGCCGAACAGCAATTCGGCCTGGCTGCGCGTATTGACGAAGAGCAGCGTCGTCCTGTGGCGGCGGATCGCCTCATAGACATCGCGCACCGCATAGCGCGCGGAATGGCCCGACCATGGCACATGTTCCTCGGTATCGAGAATGGTGATCTCAGGCTTCGCGCCGCCGGTGACGGTGATGAGGTCGGCCATGCCGCCGGGTGGGTTCTGGTCCACCAGCCAGCGGCGCAGCTCATCCGGCTCGGCTACCGTGGCCGAAAGACCGATGGTCTGGAGCGGGGGCTGGAGGCTGCGCAGCCGCGCCAGGCCGAGCGCCAGCATATGACCGCGCTTCGAGGTGACCAGCGAGTGCAGCTCATCCAGCACCACATGGCGCAGGCCGGAAAAGAAGCGGTCGGCATCCTTGGCGGCGATCAGCAGCGCGAGCTGTTCGGGCGTGGTGAGCAAGATGTCGGGCGGCACGAATTTCTGCCGCGTGCGCTTGTGCGCTGGCGTGTCGCCCGTACGAGTCTCGATGGTGATGGGCAGGGCCATTTCGGCGACAGGCCGGCCGAGATTGCGCTCGATATCCACGGCGAGTGCCTTGAGCGGCGAGATGTAGAGTGTGTGGATGCCCCGCTCCGCCGAGCCGGCCTTGCGTTTGCCGCGCGCGGCCAGATCGACCAGCGAGGGCAGAAAACCGGCCAGCGTCTTGCCCGCACCGGTGGGCGCGATCAGCAGGACAGACCTTCCTTGTTGCGCACGATCCAGAAGGTCGAGCTGGTGCGGTCGCGGCGACCAACCGCGGGATGCGAACCAGCGCTGGAAGGGCGCCGGAAGCGATGCTTGCCCGGCGGCGACGGGGCGATCGATCGTCACCACGCTGGGTGCTCGCGAGGTGGTGTCGCGTCAGGCTGGGGGTAGTGCCGCGCGCCGACCTTCCCGGCGAAAGGTAGACAACCAGCAGGTCGGAGGGAGGTAATGTACGCAGGCATTGGCGGAAGGTAGGGCCCGCCGGCCGCTCCGCCAAGCCTCAATGCAGGGTTAGCGGCATGGGTTCGGTTTCCGCCCCGACAGGCAGCGCGACGGTGCACGCCTGCCGCTCCGCGACAACGATCAGCCCTTCCAGCGGCTCACCGGCATCCATGCGGATCATCGCCGTTTCCATGGAAAGGATGTCGAGACCGCAATCGGCCAGCAGCGCGCGCAAGGCAGGCCTCGAATGCGCGTAGCGGCGGGAGTGCCGCAGCAGGAAGGGAATTTCATCCGCGCCACGCTCGACGGAGAAGGCGAACAGCGCGCCGACGGGCAGCGCGGCCGCCACGCGCCGCACGATATCGGCAATATCGCCGACATACATGAAGACATCGGCGGCCGCGACGAGATCGACGCCGGCTGGAAACACGAAGCGGTTGAGGTCGGCATGGGACAGGCGGTCGTAGAGCCCCTTGCCTTCCGCCCGCTTCAGCATCTGCGCGGAAATATCCACGCCTTCCATGAAGCTGACGCGGCTGCGCAGATGCTCTGCGAGCAGGCCCGTGCCGCATCCCAGATCGACCGCATGGGCAAAGCGCGCGCGGCCCGTCGCGGCGAGGGCGGCGGAGAGCAGTTGCGGCACGCGGTAGTCGAGCTGGCCGACCAGCGCGGCGTCGAAACTGTCGGCATACTGGTCGAACAAAGTCTCCACGAAGGCGATGGGCGGCGCGTCGAGCCCTTCCACGATGCCGACGAGTTCCAGCTTGAGCGCCGCGCCCAGCCGGTCCAGCGGATCGAGGCGCAGCACCTCGCGCCAGGCATCGGCGGCCTCGGCAGTGCGGCCCGCCACCTCGATCATCTCGCCGAGACGGAACCAGCCGGCCGTCCAGCCGGGCACCAGCTCCAGCGCATCGCGCATCAGGTCGGCCGCGGCGGAAGCCTCGCCGGCTTCGAGAAGCATCTCGGCATAGGATGCGCGGCGATCGGCAACGAGATCGCCTGACGACATCTGGACTGGCTGCATGAACGGGGTTCCCTGGCCCTTCCGGCAAGGGCTGGCGCTTATCTGCCCAAAAACGGCGCTTGGCAAGAGGCTTTTCCCGGCGGGCGGAACGCCTATCTTAGCGGGATGCAGGCGCGCCAGCTTCTCCACACTTGGCCCGAAGGGCTCTATTGCCCGGCAGGGGATTTCCATATCGACCCGGTGCGGCCGGTGAAGCGTGCGCTGATCACGCATGGCCATGCCGACCATGCGCGGCCCGGCCATGGCAAGGTGCTGGCGACGCGGCAGACGCTCGACATCATGCGCCTGCGCTATGGCGACGATTTCGCCGGCAGCGAACAGGCGATCGCCTATAGCGAGACGATCGATCTCGGCGGCGCGCAGGCCACCTTCCATCCAGCCGGCCATGTGCTCGGCTCGGCGCAGATCGCGGTGGAAGCGGGCGGCATGCGCATCGTCGCGTCGGGCGACTACAAGCGCGCGCCCGACCCGACGACGGCGAATTTCGAGGTGGTGCCCTGCGATGTCTTCATCACCGAGGCGACCTTCGGCCTGCCGGTCTTCCGCCATCCCGATGCCGGCGTGGAAATCCGCACACTGCTCAAATCGGTGGACGCCTTTCCCGAGCGCACCCATCTGGTTGGCGCCTATGCGCTGGGCAAGGCGCAGCGCGTCATCCGCCTGCTGCGCGACAATGGCTATGACCGCACGATCTTCATCCACGGCGCGCTGGTGAAGCTGTGCGAATATTACGAGTCTCAAGGGGTTGCGCTCGGTCCGCTGGCACCGGCCACGCTGGACAAGGGCGATCGGAAGAGCTTTGCCGGCGAAATCGTCGTGGGCACACCGTCAGCCTTTGCCGACCGCTGGGCGCGGCGCTTCGCCGATCCGGTCTCCTGCTTCGCCTCGGGCTGGATGCGCATCCGCCAGCGCGCCAAGCAGCGCGGCGTGGAACTGCCGTTGATCATCTCCGACCATTCGGACTGGGACGAGCTGACCGAGACGATCACCGATACCGGCGCAAGCGAGGTATGGGTAACGCATGGCCGCGAGGAGGCCCTGGTGCGCTGGTGCGAGCTGCAAGGCATCGCCGCCCAGTCGCTGCATCTCATCGGCTATGAGGACGAGGGGGATTGATGGGCGCCATTCCAGGGCACGACCCGGCGGTCTCGCCCCGAGGCGGAGCGTAGCCTCTCATGGACCGCTTCGCCGATCTCCTCGACCGACTGGTGCTGACGTCATCGCGCAATGCCAAGCTGAAGCTGCTCGCCGACTATTTCCGCACCGTGCCCGATCCCGACCGCGGGCTGGCGCTGGCTGCGCTGACCGGCGACCTTTCCTTCGCCAGCGTCAAGCCCGCCGTGCTGCGGCAGCTGGCCATCGAGCGCATGGACCCGGTGCTGTTCGCCTATTCCTACGACTATGTCGGCGACCTGGCCGAAACCCTGTCGCTGGTCTGGCCCGGTGGCGAGGAGGAGGAGAATGGCGAGGTTTCGCCAAGCCTTTCCGAGGTGGTGGCAACACTCCAGAACACCAGCCGCGCGGCCGCGCCCGCGGTGCTTGCGGCGCTGCTCGACCGGCTGCACATCCCGGCACGTTTCGCCGCCATCAAGCTCGTGACCGGCGGCCTGCGGATTGGCCTGTCGGCACGGCTCGCCAAGCAGGCGCTGGCCGATTTCGGCAACGTCGAGGCAAGCGAGATCGAGGAATTATGGCATGGGCTGAAGCCGCCTTACCGCGAGCTCTTCGCCTGGCTGGAAGGCAAGGCGGAGAAGCCGACAAGTGCTGCGCTGGCACTGTTCCGCTCGGTGATGCTGGCGACGCCGCTGGAAGCATCCGACCGCGCGCGGCTCGATCCGGCAGACTATTTCGCCGAATGGAAGTGGGACGGCATCCGCGTGCAGGCGGTGGCCGAAGGCGGCGTGCGGCGGATCTATTCGCGCTCCGGCGACGATATTTCGCTCACCTTTCCCGACTTGCTCGACGCGATGGATTTCGAAGGCGTGATCGATGGCGAGCTGCTTGTCGGCTCGCCGGCACAGGGACCGCGCAGCTTTTCAGACCTGCAGCAGCGCCTCAACCGCAAGACCGTCTCGGCGAAGATGCTGCGCGACTTCCCCGTCTTCGTGCGCGCCTATGACCTGATGTTCGACGGGCCGGTGGATATTCGCGACGAGCCCTTTCCGCAGCGGCGCGAGAAGCTGATCGCGCTCGTCGCCGGGCTCGATCCCGAACGCTTCGACATCTCGCCGCTGGTTACCTTCGACGGCTGGGAGGCGCTCGACGCGATGCGCCGCGACCCGCCGCATCCGATCATCGAGGGGGTGATGCTGAAGCGGCGCGATTCCACCTATGTGGCCGGGCGCCCGAAGGGGCCGTGGTTCAAGTGGAAGCGCGACCCCTACACGGTGGATGCGGTGCTCATGTATGCGCAGCGCGGCCACGGCAAGCGGTCGAGCTTCTATTCCGATTATACATTCGGCGTCTGGGCCGGGCCGGAAGATGCGCCGGAACTGGTGCCAGTGGGCAAGGCCTATTTCGGCTTCACCGACGAGGAGTTGCGCCAGATCGACAAATATGTGCGCGACAATACGGTGGAGCGGTTCGGGCCGGTGCGCTCGGTGCGCGCCGACCGTGGGCACGGGCTGGTGCTGGAGGTGGCCTTCGAGGGCCTCAACCGCTCGACGCGCCACAAATCAGGCGTGGCGATGCGCTTTCCACGCATCTCGCGCCTGCGCTGGGACAAGCCGACGGCCGAGGCCGACCGCATCGAAACGCTGACGGCGCTGCTGGACTGACTATTGCACGGCGACGCGGATGGCGAAGATGTCGACCGGCCGCCCCTCATTGGCGATATCGGGAACGATCTCGATGGAGCCCGCGCCAGCGGGCGTGCCGGAGGGGATGGCGACCTCGAAGAGATATTCGCCACGCTCGGCGGCAAGCAGGTAGCGGCGGCGGCCGCAATCGCCCAGGCCGGCAAAGTCGCAGGCGATGGAAATCTGCGTCTCGCGCTGCTCCTCGCTGCGGGCGTCGATACTGAAGATGGCGGTCCTGCCTGCAAGCCGCTGCAACGTCCCCTCGCCGATGTCGAAGCCAATGGCCGCGCCTTCGCTGGTGGAGCGGATGCGCAGGAAGGCTTCGCCGGCATCGGAGGCGACCTCGGCCGACGTGCCGCCCGGCGCGCGGATGCTCGCGGGATCGGAGGGTTCGAACACGTCGATCCAGTTCAGCACCTCGGCGCCCGGCAGCGCGGTGGCCGGCTCGCCGTCATCCTCGGGCGTGAAGGATTCCTCCTCCAGCGTGGCGGGGGGATTGGCGACCCCGCCACCACCCGGACCAAAAACCAGCGGCGCATACCACCACAGGCCGATGGCAAGGGCGGCCAGCACGGTGAAGACGGAAAAGAGCAGCGCATAGGGCTGTCGCCGCTCGGCTCGGAACGTGCGCGCATCGAGCCGGTCGCGTTCGCCCAGCGACAGTTCGCCAGCGTCCTCGCGCGCCGGCGCCGGGCTTCTGCCTTCGCCCGGCGCGACGTCGAGCGACGATGTACCGGCAGCCTGCCGCCGATCCGGCCCGACGGGCGAAACCTCGTCCGGCAAAGGCGCGGTGGCCGGCATATCCGGCACGGCCTGTTCAGGCTCCAGCGCCGGCATATATTCGCGCTCGATGGCGACGACATGCTGCTTGAACAGCTCACGGCGGCGGGCAGCACCCTGCGCGTCGATGCGCGGATTGTCTTCCATCGCCCGCTGGAGGGACGAATAAGCGACACGGTAGACGCGCTCGCGAAAGACGCGGTCGTCTGCATTGCCCTTTTCCAAAGCGTTCCTGATCGCCCGCTCGATCGCGTCCAAATTCCAGCGCCTCTCCGCTTCGCTTTCCCTATCGTTAGACGCTGATGCGACGACAGGCAACGGAGGATAACGACGTAGTTCCCGCTCAGCCTTGCGGCTCAGGCACGATCTGGATAAATCGAATGACGTTTACGCACACGTCAATTCATCGGAGGAGACCCGCATGGCGTTGCCTGAAATCCTGACCGACAGGTTGCGCCTGCCCGTCGTCGCAGCGCCTCTCTTCATCATCTCCCATCCGCCGCTGGTGCTGGCGCAGTGCAAGGCCGGCGTGGTGGGTTCCTTCCCGGCGCTCAATGCCCGTCCCGAAGCGCAGCTCGACGAATGGCTGGCGCAGATGACCGAGGAACTGGCAGCCCATGATCGCGCCAATCCCGGCCGGCCGGCGGCCCCCTTCGCGGTCAACCAGATCGTGCACAAGTCGAATCCGCGCCTCGAACACGACCTTGCGCTATGCGTGAAATACAAGGTTCCCATCGTCATCACCTCGCTGGGCGCGGTGCCGGAGGTGAATGAGGCGGTGCATTCCTATGGCGGCATCGTGCTGCACGACATCATCCACGACCGCCACGCCCGCAAGGCGATCGAGAAGGGCGCGGACGGGCTCATCGCGGTAGCCGCCGGCGCGGGCGGCCATGCCGGCACGCTCTCGTCCTTCGCGCTGGTGCAGGAAATCCGGCAATGGTTCGACGGGCCGCTGCTGCTCTCCGGCGCCATCGCCAATGGGGGCGCGGTGCTCGCGGCACAGGCGATGGGTGCGGACCTCGCTTATGTCGGCTCACCCTTCATCGCCACGCGGGAAGCGCGCGCGGACGACGACTACAAGCAGATGGTAGTGGCCTCGAAGGCTGCCGACATCGTCTATTCCAACCTCTTCACCGGCGTGCACGGCAACTATCTGCGCGGCTCGATCGTCGCGCAGGGGCTCGACCCCGACAATCTCCCGCAATCCGACCCCTCGACCATGGATTTCGCCAATTCGGCGACGAAGGCATGGAAGCATATATGGGGCTGCGGACAGGGGATCGGCGCGGTGGATGCGGTGGTGCCCGCCGCGACGCTCATCGACCGCCTTGCCGCAGAATATGCCGCTGCGAAGGCGCGCTTGGGCATGTAGGCGCCCGCATCACAGAGAAGGCGCAAAGCACAGCTTTCTTCTCCCCTTTTACGGGGAGAAGTGCCCGGCAGGGCGATGAGGGGCAGCACGAACCGCCGATATCAGAAGCCTCCGGTGCCGATGGATCGCAGGCCGCCTCCGTGGAGGAGAGCAAGCGCCAAGGTGTCTCAGTTCGCCATGACGATGCGGCCTTCGGTCTTCGGCGTGTAGGGCACGTTGTTGGCGAGATATTCCGCCACCACTTCCTCCAGCCCCGGGCCGAAATCGTAGAAGTCCGTCGACTTCTCGGCGAAGACCTTGTAGCCGTCGCCGCCGCCGCGCATGAAGTTGTTGGTGGCGACGCCATAGACCTTGGCCGGATCAATCGCCACCCAGGCATCGCCCTCCTTCACCTCGACCTTGCTGACGCGGCCGGCATTGGGCGCGACCGACTTGTCGAGCGTGAAACGCAGGCCGCCGACCTGCGGGAATTTGCCCGCGCCTTCCTCGATACCGCTTACGGCGGCCTCGAGCGCAGCGACGATGTCCGCACCGGCCAGTTTCATGGTCGCCAGCGTGTTCTGGAACGGCAGTACCGACAGCACGTCGCCCACGGTCGCGGTACCGGCATCGATCGAGGCGCGCAGGCCGCCGCCATTGGTGATGGCGATCGTCATGCCCTGATCCGCCGTACGCGCCAGCATCGCATCGGTGACCAGCACGCCCATGGCGCATTCCTGCGCACGGCAGGTCTCGCGGCTGCCGTCGATCACCGCCGTGACCTCGCCGATCGGCGTCGCCTTCATCTGCTCGATCGGGGCGGCGAGTTCCTTGATGCGCGCCTCGATGCCCTCGTCGGGCGTGACCGAACCGTCAAGCACGATCGTGTCGCCCTTGGCGTCGGTGATGTAGCCGTCCTCATCGAAGGTCAGCGCAAGTTCGCCGAGATATTTCGAATAGGCATAGGCCTGCACGATCGGCACCGCCTTGCCGGCGGGGTTCTGCACCAGTGTGGCATAAGCGGGAGCGCCCTCCACCGTGTTGGACAGGAGCGTGTGGCTGTGACCGCCGACGATGGCGGAAATGCCCTCGACCGCGGCGGCGATTTCCTGATCCTTCAGGAAGCCGACATGCGACAGCAGGATGACCTTGTTCACGCCCTCGCCGCGGATACGGGTGACCGCATCCTTCAGATAGGCGATCTCCTCGCCGAAGGTGACGCCTGCGCCGGGCGAGGAGATGTTGGCGGTATCGGGTGTCAGCACCGACAGGATGCCGACCTTCTCGCCGCCTACATCGAGGACCGTCCATTCCTTGATCTTGCCGGAAAGCTTCTGGCCGTCGGCGACCTTGATGTTGCCGGACACGACTGGGAACTCCACGAGGTCGATGAAATCGGCGAGCGTATCGGGTCCATTGTCGAATTCATGGTTGCCCACCGCCATGACGTCGAAGCCGATCTTGTTCATGAACTCGGCTTCGGCCTTGCCATGATAGGTCGTGTAGAAGAGCGAGCCCTGAAACTGGTCGCCGGCATCCAGCGTGACGACATGCGTGCCGCAGGCCTCCAGCGCCTTGCGGCGCTCCCAGACCTTGGTGGCCAGGCGGCCGACGCCGCCGAAACACTTGTTCTCCTCGGCATCCTTCACCGAGCAGGTGCTGTCCGTGCGGCCGATCGACTCAATGCGTGAATGCAGGTCGTTGATATGCAGGACGTTGAGCGTGAACGCGCCCTGCGCGTTTGCGGTCGTCATGCGGAACATGCCTGTGCCGGCCGCGCCCGCTACGACCAGGCTCGCACCCGCCACCTTGAGGAAATGGCGGCGACCGAGTGATGCTGTTTTGCTTTCATTGTTCGACATTGCAAGGCCTCCTGGAATGGCGGCGCATGCCGCCCTGTTGATCCGTTGAACCTGCCGGCATCACGCCGGGTCGCTGGCCGCCCCGTTGCAGAGCGGCCACATGCAGGATGTTTCTCACCTTTGACCGGATGGTCAAGCGAAACCGCTCAAGCCACAATGCGTTGCGGGGCGGATGCGAAACCTGCGCTCGTCATTTCGCGCGCATCGGTTTTCGCTGGCAACGGCAGTGGAAAACTGTCATCTGGGGAAAGAGGGTCCATCATAGTCTTGTCATGCCGATAGCCCGTACCGCCTTCATCTGGACAACGCTGGGGCTGTTTCTCGCTGGTTTCCTGGCGCTGCTGTCCATTGTCATCACGTCCTGGTGGCTGATCGAACGGTCGGAACAATATTTCGACGATGTGCTACAGGCGCGTGACATACGCACGGTTGCGGTCGCCGTGCGGAAGGATCTCCAGGACATGGAGACGGGCCAGCGCGGCTTCATCCTGACCTCCGACGAAGCCTATCTCGAGCCCTATGAGGTGGGGCGCGGAGATGTGATCACCTCCTATGAGGGCCTCAAGGCCATGCTGGGCGCCACGCAGGAAGCATCAAGCCTTGACCGGCTGGGCCAGGCCATCGCCAGCAAGATCGGCGAGATCGACGAAACGATCCGGCTGCATCGGGAAGGCCGCACGAACGAGGCCATCGAGATCATCCGCACCAATCGCGGAAAAGCCGCGATGGACGACGCCCGCACGCTGCTCGACCGGATCATCGCCACAGCTGATGCACTGGTGGGCAATCGCGTCGAGGTGCACCGCGCAAATACCAGCGCGCTGCGATGGGTGACGATCGTCGGCGGTCTGTTCATCATCGCCGTTGCGGGTGGCGCCCTATTCGCGGCCATGCGCTATACGCGCGAGATCGTCGCTGCGCGAGCCGAACTCGAAGTCCTCAACGATGCCCTGGAGGAACGGGTGGAGGAACGGACGGAGGACCTCCTGCGTGCCAATGAGGAAATCCAGCGTTTCGCCTATATCGTGACGCACGACCTGCGCGCGCCGCTCGTCAACATCATGGGCTTCACCAGCGAGCTCGACCAGACGATGAAGACAGTCCAGTCCTATGTGCTTGCAGATGGCGAGCCGCTGAGCGAGCAGTCGATCCACGAGGCCCGGACCGCTGCCGCGGAAGACCTGCCCGAGGCAATCGGCTTCATCCGCGCCTCGACCAAGAAGATGGACGGCCTGATCAACGCGATCCTGAAAATCTCGCGCGAGGGCCGCCGGCAGGTCAAGCCGGAGACGATCGAGATGGGCGAACTGCTGGAAAACGCAGCCGCCAGCGTCCGTCATCAGGTTGCCGAATCCGAAGGCGAGGTCGCCGTCTCCGCGAAAATTCCGCCGATCGTCGGCGACCGCTTCTCACTCGAGCAGATTTTCGGCAATCTCCTCGACAATGCCGTCAAATATCGCGCTGACCGCCCCATCCACATCAAGATCGCCGCCAGGCCGCTGCGGGGCAACCGCGTGCAGATCGACGTGGCCGACAATGGACGCGGCATCGCCGAACAGGATCACCAGCGTGTCTTCGACCTGTTCCGCCGCGCCGGCACGCAGGACAAGCCCGGCGAGGGCATCGGGCTGGCCCATGTGCGCTCGCTCGTGCGAAACATGGGCGGCGACGTCAAACTGACATCCGAATTCGGAGAAGGAACGACCTTTTCCGTTATCCTGCCAACGGATATCCGCAGTATCGTAAGGAGTAACAACGTTGAGCAATGAAGGAAAAGCCGTCACGATCGTGATGATCGAGGATGACGAGGGCCATGCCCGCCTGATCGAGAAGAATATCAGGCGAGCGGGCGTCAACAATCCGATCCTGCCCTTCACCAATGGCACGGCCGCGCTCGACTTCATTCTCGGCACGGACCGCTCCGGCGAGGTGAGCTCCGGCAAGCAGATGCTGGTGCTGCTCGACCTCAACCTGCCGGACATGACCGGCGTCGACATATTGGAGAAGGTCAAGACCAATACGCATACGAAGCGTACGCCGGTCGTCGTGCTGACGACCACCGACGACGATCGCGAGATCCGGCGCTGCTACGATCTCGGTGCCAATGTCTACATCACCAAGCCGGTCGACTATGAGAATTTCGCCAATGCCATCAGGCAGCTTGGCCTCTTCTTCTCGGTCATCCAGGTTCCGGAGACGACCTGATTGGATAGCAACGCCCTGCGCATCCTGCATATCGACGACGACGAGGCGCTGGCGCGCCTGGTAGCGCGCGCGCTCGGTCGCAGCGGCTATGTCGTGGAAAACATAAACGATGCCAGCGCCGGGCTTCAGCGCATCGCCGCTGGCGGAATCGATGCGGTCATCCTCGACCACTATCTCGCCTCGGGCACGGGCCTCGGCATGCTCAGGCAACTCGGCCAGATCCCCGACGCGCCGCCGGTCGTCTATGTGACCGGATCGTCGGAAACCTCCATCGCCGTGGAAGCGATGAAAACCGGTGCGGCCGACTATGTCCACAAGAGCGTCGATGACGATTTTCTTCCCCTCCTGACCAAGGCGGTCGACCAGGCGGTTGCGAAAGCGCAGCTCGGCCGCGCCAAGGAAAAGGCCGAGCAGGAAGTACGGGCCGCGCGCGACCGCGCCGAGCTGCTGCTGGCAGAAGTGAACCATCGCGTGGCGAACAGTCTCGCCCTGACCGCTTCGCTGGTGCGCATGCAGGCTTCCGCCGTCGCCGATCCGACCGCGCGCGATGCGCTCAACGAGACGCAGGCGCGCATCTCGGCCATCGCCCAGTTGCATCGGCGCCTCTACACATCGGACGACGTCCGCACGGTCGAGCTGGATTCCTACATCGCGATCCTCGTGCGCGAACTCGACTCCTCGATGCGCGCAGCCGGCCAGGGGCGCGCGACGCGCCTCGACCTGGCTTCCTTCTCGATGCCGACGGACCGCGCGGTCTCGGTGGGCATGATCGTGACCGAACTCCTCACCAACGCGTATAAATACGCCTACCCAGCGCATGCAGAGGGTGAGATCCGCGTCAAGCTGGAACTGGCGGGCGAATCCGGCGCCATCCTTTCCATCGAGGATGACGGCATCGGCTGGAACGGCAAGGGCAAGCCCAAGGGCACGGGCCTCGGCACACGCATCGTGCAGGCCATGGCCACCAATCTCGGCAGCGAAATCGCCTATGGCGATGGGCGGAACGGGACGCGTGCGGAAATCCGCATCAATGTGACGCCGGCCGCGCACTGATTGCGCGGCAGCAGGAGAGCATTTCCGCATCATGAAATCGCGGGAATGCCCTATCTCTTTGTTCTAACCGCATTTGTGCGACGCCAAGCGATTCGGCCCGACTGAAAAATGCTCTGGCGGAAAGCGATGGAGCGATAGAGCGACGGGCGCCGCTCCACCCCTGTCTTTGACTTGTCAGGCCTTGGCGGCGGCGACCGCGCGTTTGGCCATCACGACGATCAGATTTGCGCGATATTCCGCCGAGGCGTGGATGTCCGACATGAGGCTGTCGGCGGCAAGGCTGAGCCCTTCCAGCGCCGACGGGTCGAAGTTCTTCGACAGCGCGGCCTCGATTTCCTCCGCGCGGAAGACGCCATCATCGCCGGCGCCGGTCACGGCCACGCGAACCTCATCGCCGCGCTTCGCCACGAAAACGCCGGTCATGGCATAGCGCGACGCCGGGTTCGGAAACTTCGCATAGCCGCCCTGGTCGGGACCGTCGAAGTTCACCGCGGTGACAATCTCTCCCTCCTCGAGCGCGGTTTCGAACAGGCCGGTGAAGAAATCCTCGGCGGCGAGTTCTCGCCTGTCGGTAATGATGGTGGCGTTCAGCGCCAGCATGGCGGACGGATAGTCGGCCGCCGGATCATTGTTGGAGATCGAGCCGCCGATCGTCCCCATGTGGCGCACATGCGGGTCGCCAATATGCGATGCAAGATGCACGATGGCATGGCAAACCTGCCTGAGTTCCTTGCTCGTCGCGACCTCGACATGCGGCGTGGCCGCGCCGATCGTGACCGACTTGCCGGAAACCTTGACGCCTCGCAGCTCCGGGATCCGGCGCAGGTCGACCAGATCGGAGGGTGCGGAGAGCCGGGTCTTCATGGCGGGAATCAGCGTCATGCCGCCAGAGAGCAGCCGGCCGTCCTCGGCCTCGCCGAGCAGCTTGGCGGCCTCCGCGACGGAGGAAGCCCGGTGGTAGTTGGTCTGGTACATGGTCGTCTCCCTTCGGAAGAGCGCGAACAGCAAGTAGCGAATGGCGAATGGGACCCTACCCTGCTGCCGTCCGCTTTTCTTCTCTATCCGCTACTCCCTGCTCGCTTCAGTGTCTCGTTACGGATTTCAGGGCCGCCCACACCTTCTGGGGTGTCGCCGGCATGGAAAGTTCATTGGTTCCGATCGCATCGGTGATGGCGTTCATGACGGCCGGTGGCGAGCCGATCGCGCCGGCCTCGCCGCATCCCTTGATGCCGAGCGGATTGCCGGGGCACGGCGTGTTCTGGTGCGACACGCTGAAGGATGGCAGGTCGTCGGCGCGCGGCATCGTGTAATCCATGTAGCTCGCCGTCAGCAGCTGCCCCGTCTGCGCATCATATTGCGTGCCTTCCAGCAAAGCCTGGCCCACGCCTTGCGCGATGCCGCCATGGACCTGGCCCTCGACGATCATCGGATTGATGATGTTGCCGAAATCGTCAGCCGCCACGAACTGCACGATCTCGGCGCGGCCGGTGTCAGGGTCGATCTCCACCTCGCAGATATAGCAGCCCGCCGGGAAGGTGAAGTTGGACGGGTCGTAGAACGCGCCCTCCTTCAGGCCGGGCTCCATGCCCTGCGGCAAATTGTGCGCGGTATAGGCGGCCAGCGCCATCTGGAACCAGGGCACCGACTTGTCGGTACCGGCGACCTTGAGCTCGCCATTCTCGATGACGATGTCGCCCTCGTCGGCCTCCATCAGGTGGGCGGCGATCTTCTTCGCCTTGGCCTCGACCTTGTCGAGCGCCTTGACCACCGCCGACATGCCGACCGCGCCCGAGCGCGAGCCATAGGTGCCCATGCCCATCTGCACCTTGTCGGTGTCGCCATGGATGATGCTGACGGAATCGAGCGGCACCCCGAAGCGCCCGGCAACGAGCTGGGAGAAGGTGGTTTCATGCCCCTGCCCATGGCTGTGCGAGCCGGTCAGGACCTCGATGGTGCCCACCGCATTGACGCGCACCTCGGCCGATTCCCACAGGCCGACGCCGGCGCCCAGCGAGCCCACAGCCGCCGAGGGCGCGATGCCGCAAGCCTCGATATAGCAGCTCATTCCGATGCCGCGCAGCTTGCCGCGCGCCTTCGCTTCCGCGCGGCGCGCCGGAAAGCCGGCATAGTCGGCCGCCGCCGTGGCGGCGTTCAGCGAGGCTTCATAATCGCCGGCATCGTAATTCATGATGACCGGCGTCTGGTGCGGGAACTGGCGGATGAAATTCAGCCGGCGGAGCTCGGCGGGTGAGACGCCCAGCTCCCGCGCGGAAGTCTCCATCACACGTTCCACCAGATAGGTGGCTTCAGGCCGGCCGGCGCCCCGATAGGCATCGACCGGGGCCGTATTGGTATAAACCGCGCGCACATTGGCGTGGATCGCCGGGATGTCATACTGGCCCGACAGCAGCGTGGCGTAGAGGTAGGTCGGCACGGCGCTGGAGAAGAGCGACATATAGGCGCCGAAATTGGCGATCGTATCGACCTTCATCGCGATGATGCGGTTGTCCGCGTCGAAGGCCAGCGACACTTCCGACACATGGTCGCGGCCATGGGCATCGGCCATGAAGCTCTCGGTGCGGTCGGCCACCCATTTCACCGGCACGCCGGTCTTCCTCGACGCCCAGAGGCAGACGATCTCTTCCGGATAGATGAAGATCTTCGAGCCGAAGCCGCCGCCCACATCGGGCGCGATGACGCGCAGCTTGTTCTCCGGCGCGACATTGTAGAAGGCGCTCATGACGAGACGCGCCACATGCGGGTTCTGCGAGGTGGTCCAGCAGGTATAGTGATCCTCGCTTTTGTCGTAATGGCCGAGCGCTGCGCGCGGCTCCATCGCGTTGGGGACGAGGCGGTTGTTGACGATCTTCATGCGGGTGACATGCGCCGCCCTGGCAATGGCGGCATCCGCCGCACCGGCATCGCCAATCTCCCAATCGTAGATCAGGTTGCCGTCGGCCTCGGGATGGAGCTGCGGCGCGCCGGACCGGAGCGCGGATACGACATCCGTGACCGACGGCAGTTCCTTGTAGGTCACGTTCACCGCCTCGGCGGCGTCGCGGGCCTGTCCGCGCGTCTCGGCGACGACGATGGCAACCGCATCGCCCACATAGCGGACGCGGTCGACCGCCAGCGGCGACCAGGCGCCCATCTTCATCGGCGTGCCGTCCTTGGAATGGATCATCCAGCCGCAGATCAGATTGCCGATACCGTCGGTCTTGAGCTCGCGGCCGAGCAGGATATCGATGACGCCCGGCATCTCCCTGGCTGCGGAAATATCGATGGCGGTGATTTCAGCATGCGCATGCGGCGAGCGGACGAAGGCTGCCTGCTTCATGCCCGGAACGACCATGTCGTCCACATAGCGCCCCGCACCGGTGATGAATCGCTTGTCTTCCTTTCGCGCCACGCGAGCGCCGATACCTTCCACACCCATTTCAGAACCTCCTCCGGATCCGAATGCCAAGAAGCGTTTGGAGACTGGCTATGATGACCTGACAAAAGCGGCTGCGGATTTTCCCTGCTTGCCGCCCTATCCGGTCGGATCGATCATGCTGCCTTCTGTCCCTCGCTGCCCATCGCCTTGGAGGCTGCAAGGATCGCCTTGACGATATTGTGATAGCCGGTGCAGCGGCAGATATTGCCCTCCAGCTCGGCGCGCACGGTCGCCTCGTCCAGCCCTTCGGGATGGCGGCGGATCATGTCGGTGGCGGCCATGATCATGCCGGGCGTGCAGAAGCCGCATTGCAGGCCGTGGTTCTCCTTGAAGGCCGCCTGCACGGGGTGCAGCTCCGCGCCGTCCGCCAGGCCCTCGATGGTGAGGATTTCCGAACCCGACGCCTGGACTGCCAGGATCGAGCAGGACTTCACCGATTTGCCGTCCATATGGACGACGCAGGCGCCGCACTGCGAGGTGTCGCAGCCGACATGGGTTCCCGTGAGCCCGAGATTCTCGCGCAGGAAATGCACGAGCAGCGTCCGGTCCTCGACGGAGCCGGACACCTTGCGGCCATTCACGACCAAGGAAACGTCTGACATGAAACCTCCTCCGGATATTCTGGCGGCAGCGACGAAGCCGATGACGCACCGGTCCGAAGCTTACCGCAGAGATGTAAAGAGTCCATGCCCGCCAACGGCAAATGATGCAAGGATCGAGACACGCAACTCCATGCGAAATACGCCGCCGGGCATCGCTTTTGGCTGCTTGATATTCGCCGCCAATCAGTCTATCACGCGCCCGACCGAGCCGCCATCACGCGGCTCATGCCGCTTTAGCTCAGTTGGTAGAGCATCGCATTCGTAATGCGGGGGTCGCGTGTTCGAGTCACGCAAGCGGCACCACCCATTCCTTGTCTTTCCGACGTTTCTCCGTTGGCCACAAACGGGATCGCTTTTCCCGTGGCTCGGGGCAGCTCACAAACTGGTTTCGGATTAGGCTATCAATTCCTTTAGCTGGTTCGAAGCCGCGCATCCGTACGGGGCAAGGTTGCAGCGCAAGCTCGAACATGGCGGACATCCATTCTGGATGTTCGTCGGAGCTGCGGTCAATTCGGCCGTCTTCGTCGTGAGATTTCTCGCCTCGACGCTGGCAATCCGGGCATCATTGGCTATCAAATGGCACAATGAGCACGTTTGAAAATCTTCGTCTTTTTGTCGCGGTGGTCCGGGAAGGCAGTTTCTCTGCCGCGGCACGGAGCGTCGGCGCGGTTCCTTCCGTGGTGATGAAGCGGATCAACCGGCTTGAAGACGAAATCGGGTCGCCGCTGTTTCACCGGTCGACACGCCAGCTGCGGCTCACGGAAACCGGCGAGCGGCTGCTGCCGCGTGCGATCTCCCTGATCACCGATCTCGCCGACACTTTCGGCGATTTACGGGAATCGAGAACGCGCATGACTGGGAGCATCCGCGTCAAATGCCCCACCACCCTGGGCGTAAGATTTCTGACACCCGTCTTCGCCGGCTTTCTTCGCGCGCACCCGCAATGCCGGCTCGAACTGGTCCTGCTCGACAGAAGCGTCAATCCTGCCGAGGAAGGGTTCGATATCGCGCTGGGGGCGATGCCGACTTCGTTCTCCAGCGTCGCCGAATACCCGTTCGCCGCCTATCCCAGAACCGTGGTGGCATCGCCGATATATCTCGAGAATGGTCCGCCAATCGAGAATCCCAGGGATTTCGTGAACCATTCATGCCTGGTGTTCCAGACAACGGGTACGCTTTGGTCGTTTACCGGGCCGACCGGTCCCGTCACCGTCTCGGTCAATGCGCGCCTTTCCACCAATGACAGCCTTACCCTTATCGATTGCGCCGTCAGGGGGCTGGGGATTGCGATTGCCTCAAGCTATCTGGTGCAGCCGCACATTGAAGCTGGCGAGCTGGTCGAGGTGCTGCCGGAGTGGAAGCCCCCGCAATTGTGGGTGAAGGCGCTGGTGCCCGAGGCCAAGCGCGACAACCCGCTCATCCAGGCCTTCATTGCCTGGCTGCGCGACGCCGTGGATCCGACGCCGCCCTGGGCAGCGGAGGCGATCGTCAGCGACGCGTGACAGCCATGTCGATCAGCCTCGCATGTGCGACAGCTACCGGCTCCAGCAATTCCGGGCACACATCCTCGGGCAGGTCATGACGCGTATGACAGGTCCTGTTGACGCCCAGCACGGCAAAGGCGCGTTCGTAACCGCGTGAGGCGATGGTGGAAAGTTCGCCGGCCTCGGACAGGATCTCCTGCGGATCATCGAGTCCCGGCAATCCGGCAAAGGCCAGAGAGGCGTCTTCCAGCAGGGACGGCGTCGTCATGCAGACCCGGTTGGTGTCGGCATGCACGAGGCGGCGGCCGCCCCTGATCGTGCTTTGCGCGCGGGATGCAAGCCCGGCGCCGATATGAGCCCAGACATCCGTTTCGGCCGCCGGCGGCGCCTGGTCGAGAGCCGCATGCGTGCCGGCGAAACGGAGTTCGTGAGCGCCGCTGTTCAGCAGAAAAAGCGAGTGGTCGGGAAAGGCCTGCGGCAGCCAGCGGGCCAGGGCGAGAAAGGCGGCCGTGCCGGTGCCACGCTCCACGGAGCCGGTAAAGAAGCAGGAACGCGGCGTCGAAAGCGCGATATGGCGTGATCCGCGCTTCAAACGGCCGATCAGTGTCGGGCTGTCGCCCTCAGCCTGCGTACCGGTGAGAAACATGGTCATGGGAATGCTGGCGGCCGCATTCGACGCATAGACCGGCAAGTCGGACGGGCGGCCGATGGCAAGCGGGATCGGCGCGGAAGGACGATCGGCGAAGGTGTTGAGGGCGACGATGTCGCCGGTCGGGCCGCAAGGCAGGATGATGACGGCCAGCGCACCCGCCTCGACGCAGATCTCCAGCATGCGGCCGATCGACGAGGTCCAGATCGCGGCATGGCGCGCATGCGGTACGACCAGGACCGCGATCCGGTCGCGCGCCACGATGGCGTCGGACACATCATGGACAAGCGCCAGCCGCGCGGTGATGCCGCGCGGCGGGGTCGGAACCACGATGGGTTGTGGATAGAGTTCGAGGCTGCAATCCTGCCCGGCCAGTTCGCAGCGGTCGGGCAGGAAAGTCGCAACAGGAACCGGCAGACGCTGCACGTCATAGCCGCAGCCCGAAAGTTCGGCCTCGATCCAGTTCGCGGTCTCGTTGTCGCCGGCACTGCCGGCCGGCTTAACGCCGAAACGAGCATGCGTCAGAAGATCGGCCCACAAGCTGTCGGTCCTGAACGTCGTCAGCGTCATGTCGCGAACCTTATTCGTACATCTCGGTCGCGCGCTTCATCATGTCGGCGCGGACCTTCGGATCGTCCTGCATGCCCAGCAGCGGCGTGTCGATCAGCGGGCGGACATTTTCAGGATACTTCTCCTCCAGCCCCGCGACGGTGGGCCGGCGGCCGGAACTCGCATAGATCAACTGCGCCTGCTCGGACAGGAAGAAGTTGATCAGCAGGCGGGCGGCATTGGGATGCGGGGCACCCTTGACCAGGCCAAGGTCGAAATTGGCGTAGACCACGCCTTCGCTCGGAACGATGACCTCCAGCGGGAGCCCCTCGTTCAGCAGCGTGTCGGGAAGGATGAAGGGAGCGTAGACCGGATATTCCCCACGGGCCACGCGGCGCGGGCTTTCGCGGATCTCCCGGCTGAAGATCGGCTTGTTCTCGGCAAGCTTGCGCTGGTAGTCCTCGCCGAGCTTGTCATAGGTGACGGCGAAGAAGACGCCACCGCCGCCGATGGCACGGAAGTCGTCGGCAAGGATCTTGCCGCGCCATTTCGGATCGGCGAGATCCGCCCAGGACTTCGGACGCTCCGCCTCGGGCACACTGGCATTCACGGCGATGCCCATGCCCTGCGAGAAGACCGGCAGGCGCAGTTCGTTGCCCTTGAAGCCCTCCGCCAGATTGGCCGCATTCGGAATGTCGCCATGCGGCTGCAGCACGCCCATCGCCTCGAGGGTCGTGGACCCGCCGGACAGGGACACGTCGGCACTCGGGCGGCCCGTCGCCACTTCGAGGCGCATGCGCTCGAATAGTTCGCTGCCGCGCAGTTCCAGCTTCTGCACCTCGATGCCATATTCCGCCGTGAAGGCGGCGATGATGTCGTCGAGATGGGAAACGCCAACCTGCCCGCTATAGAGCGTGACCGTGCGCTCCGCCTTGCCAGCGGCGACGATCTCGTCCCAGTTCTGCTGCGCCATTGCCGGCGCGGACAGGCCAAGCGCGACAAGCCCCGCCGCGAGATATGTTCCGATCGAATTAATTCTCATTTCGGTTCCTCCATGTTGAATCAATGACACCGGTCACGCCTCGGCCGGCACCGCCCAAATCGCCCGATGCGGAACGGTCAGTCGCAGCCTGTCTCCTGCGACGACCGGCACGAGGGGCGAGGCTTCGATCTTGAGGGGGCCGCTTTCGGACCCGACCTCAACCGAGCGGCTCTGTCCACGGAAGACCGCGTGGGTCACCGTGCCGTCCCATACGGGATCGGTGGCGTCGGCTCCTTCCGTGCTCCCGATACGAAAATCCTCCGGCCGCAGGATGATGCTGACCTGGTCTCCCGGCTTGAAGGGCGTGGCGGACAGGCAATCCCCGGACCAGCCATTGCCGCGCACCGAAAGGCGCACATTGTCCTCCGTCGTGGCGGAACAGGAGATCACTTCCGCCGAAAGCTGGTTACGCGCGCCGAAGAATGCCGCGACCTGGCCGCTCTTGGGGAAGCGGTAGACCTTCTCAGGCTCCCCTTGCTGGAGAATGCGGCCCGACTGCATGACGACCACCCTGTCCGACAGCGACATCGCTTCCGTCTGGTCGTGGGTAACGTAGATCGCCGTGATGGCGAGGCGCTGCTGCAGGGCGCGAAACTCGTCGCCCATCTGCACGCGCAGGCGCGCATCGAGATTGGAAAGCGGCTCGTCGAGCAGCAGGACCTGGGGCTCGAACACCAGGGCGCGCGCGATGGCGACGCGCTGCTGCTGGCCGCCCGACAGGTCGGGCGCCGGGCGATCGGCGAAGCGCTCCATCTCGACCAGGGCGAGCGTCTTCAGCACGCGGTCGCGGATCTCGGCCTCCGGCCGGCGGCGGATACGCAGCGGATAGGCGACATTGTCGAATACGGTCATGTGCGGCCAGATCGCATAGGACTGGAATACCATGCCGAGATGACGGCGCTCCGAGGGAACGAAGAAATTCCGCGACGGCTCGGAAACCAGCCTGTCGCCGATGAGGATGCGGCCCGACGTGTTCTTCTCCAGTCCCGCGATCATCCGCAGCGTGGTGGTCTTGCCGCATCCGGAAGGTCCGAGAAGCGTCAGAAACTCGCCGCTTTTGATCGACAGGTCGATATTGTCGACCGCGACGAAATCGCCATAGCGACGTCCAACGCCCTCAAGCTCGATACCAGCCATTTTCACTCTCCCTCAAAGCTTGCTGACGCGTGACCGGATGACCCGCAGCTGCAACCATCGCAGCACAATCACGAGAAGGATCATCATCAGGCCGATGACACTGACCTGCTCCATCCGTCCGTTGCTCCACATCTTGAGGAGGGTCACCGAAAGGACCTCGGAACCGACGGAGTAGAGCAGGATGGAAGCGGACAGTTCGCGCAGGATGCTGAAGAAGGTCAGCACCCAGCCGACCGCGAATGCGGGCCAGGCCAGCGCGATGAGGATGTAGCGCATGGTCTGGAGCCAGCTGGCGCCGTGGACGCGCGAGCATTCTTCCAGATCGTAGGAAAGCTGGTGATAGGCGCCGCTCATCACGCGTGTCGCCACCGGCGTGCCCAGCGCCATATAAGCGATGAGCAGCGCCCAGATGGTGCCATAGACCTGCAGGGGTCCGGGCAGCACAGCAAAGGCCCACAGGAAGCCGACGCCCAGCACCATGCCCGGCATCATCCATGGCAGCCAGGCCATGAGGTCGATGAGCCGGCGGCCGCGATATTCGGTCCGCACGGAGACATAGGCCACGACGGCGCCGAGAACCATCGTCGCCGTGGCGCCTATCAGGCCCAGCGCGGCGGTGTTGCGCAGCGCCCGCCAGAATTCCTGATTCTTCCAGACGCTCCGGTAGTGGTCGAGCGTCAGCATGTCCCAGCTGTAGAAGCCGAAGAACTTGAACAGCGAGCCGACCAGGAGCTGACCGACCGGCAGCGCCACGGTCAGAACGAAGAACAGCACGCAGATGCCGAAGGTCACCCAGCGCCAGGGGCCTAGCTCCACGACCGCCGGACGGAATCCCTTCCCCGTCACCGTCTGGAAGCTGCGCCCACGCAACACCCACCACTGCCACAGGACCAGCAGCAGCATGAGGCCCAGCACCACGAAAGAGAGCGCGGTCGCATATTGATAGTCGGCGACCGCAGAATGGTTGATCGCCGAATAGATCTCGGTGGTGATGACGTTGATGCCGACGGACGTGCCGAAGAACAGCGGCGACTCGAACGCTTCGATACCCTTGATGAAGCTCAGGATGAAGGAGCTGGTGAGCACCGGATAGATGAGCAGGATCGTGATCCGGCGGAAGGTCATCCAGCGCGAGGCGCCGCACATGCGGCTGGAATCCTCGAGCGACGGGTCCATCGCCCGGAAGGCATCGACCAGGAACAGGAACAGGAAGGGGATCGAATATTGGCACATATGCCAGACCACCCCACCCCAGGAATAAACGTTGACGAGGGGCCCCTGGAAGCCGGTCAGCCATGTCCAGGCGAGATTGATCACGCCGAGCTGGGGGTTTCCCAGCATTCCCCATGCCATCGCCGTCAGGATGGGCGGAATGAAGAATGGCAGCGTGATCAGCACTTCCAGCGTGCCGCGCATCGGCGTATCCGTCCGTGCGATGATCCAGGCCAGAAGGACAGCCGTCCCCAGGGATATGACCGTTTTGGCAAGCGACAGCAGGACGGTGTCGAACAGGATCGACACATTGCGCGGGCTCATCACCTTGGCATAGCCGTCGAGATTGAGAACGCCTTCCATTCCAGGGGGCGTGGAACTGAGGCTGCCATAGAACAGCATCGCCAGCGGATAGAGCGTGAGGAAGGCCAGCAGCAGGATCAGCGCGAAGAGCGCCATGTCGCGCGACAGGGCGCTGCTGGCCGCCGCCATCCTCAACCGTGCGAAAAAGCCCTCACGGGTTCCATCTCTCAAAGCCGTGTCGCTCACTTGGATCTCCTCCTCGATGCTCCCTCGCAGCCATCGTGCGCCGTGCGAGATGGTGGCGAGATTTACGCCTCGGCTGATTGCGGGATGGCATGCGGCGCTTCCGGCGCGCCGGCCTCGCGAACGAAGGCGCCTTGCCGGCGCAGCGTCGCCTGGAGCTCCGCTATATCCACCTCACGCGGCTGAACGCCGCGATTGGCGGCGATCCCCGCCGCCGCGCCGGCCGCGTGTCCGGTAAGCCAGCACTGCGGAATCTCGCGCATGAACCCGTGGCTGTTGGCGTCGCAGGAGACATGCCGGCCGGCGGCCAGCAGCCCGTCGAGGCGGGCCGGGACAAGCGCGCCATAGGGCACCGAAATGACCGGAAACTTGGGCGACACCGACGGACTCACCCCCACTTCGTCGGCCAGCGCCACGCCGGAGGCCCACTGCTTGCGTTCGATCCGCGCCGCGCCCGCCAGCCGCCGCGTATGACGCACGCCGAGCTGCGGCGCCGACAGCAGCATATAGGCGTTCCGGAATCCCGGCGCGTGGCGGCGGAAGAACTCGCAATGCGCCTGCATGAAGCGATGGGAGCGGATCTCCACCTCGGTAATGTCGTCGACATTGAGGGCGGACAGTCCCGATTGCCGCGGGCCCAGGAACAGCGCGATATCGTTGCGCCAGGACACGTAGGGCGTCTGGAAGAAGCCGAGCGTGTCGCGCCCCAGCTGGTTGAGCTCAGCGAAAGCGGCTTCCTCGTCGTGGCGGAACGACAGCCAGGTCTCCATGTCGACGCCGCCCAGCATGAAGCCGGTATTCATCGAGTGATGGACGTCTCCTTCCTCGATGTCGGTATCGAAGCCGGCCCCGGCCCGCGCGAAAACGTCGCCGTCGCCGGTGCAGTCGACCACCACCTTGGCCATCAGCGCCTGGCGGCCTTCCTTGCTCTCGAAGATGACGCCCCTGACTGCGCCCTCGCGGACCACCGGCACGGCGGCCCAGGAATGGAAGACGATGCGGCAGCCCGCCTCGATCAGCAATTCCTGCGAAGTCAACTTCAGGCGCTCGGGGTCGATCGTGGGAGCCCAGGTGACGATGCCGTGGAATGCTGAGGTGCGCAGGCGCCAGTATTTCGCCAGCGCCGCATCCCGAACGCCCCACAATTCGCGGTCGGGGCCGGCCTTCCCTTCTGCCGGGAGCCGGTCCAGCACTTCCTCGGCGAAGCCGCGAATGACCAGCTTGCCCTGCCAATCGGTCATGCGGTCGATCCAGATCACCACGCCGCCGGTCGAGAGGCCGCCGAGATGGTTGTAGCGCTCCATCACGACGACATCGGCGCCGGTGCGGGCCGCCGCCAGCGCCGCCGCCGTTCCGGCCGGGCCGCCGCCCACCACCAGCACATCGCATTCATGGTAGACCGGGACGTTGCGCGCTTCCTCGACCACATGCCCGCTGCCATTGCGGCGCGGGAAGACATAGCGGCCGGACTCGAAGATATCCGAGCTCAGGAAACGATCCTCGTTCTGGCGGATTTCCCGAACAGCCGGTGTATCGGTCATGAACATTCTCCTCCGACGCCGGCGCAAATGCACAGGCGGACACTGAAGGCTGTCCCCTTAAACGCAGCCGGCGTCCGGGAGAATGTCCTAATCAGCGACGTTTGCTATCGCGAATTCGCAAAGATGACTGTCGCGTTGTGACTTTTCCGCGTAGCAAATGCCCATTCCACAGGCGATATGAGCGTTTCCACAGCCATGATCTGTTGCGAAACGCGATAACATCTGGCGCGCCTTAAAACTTCCGCCAGCGATCGGAACAGTGCAAAGGCAACGTGCCTTTCACGGAGGGAGCGGCAATGCGCGCGCAACGACTTCTTCATTCGCCCATCATCACGGCGGCATCGTGCGATCGGATCGGGACGAATATCAACGGCCCGTCGCTGATCAAGGTGCCCGATTGGGTCGAGGCACCGCTCGGCAGCTACTATCTCTATTTCGCCCATCATCGCGGCGACCATATTCGCCTTGCCTATGCCGACAGCATCACGGGGCCGTGGCACGTGCATCGCCCGGGAGTCCTGCCGCTTTCGGAAGCAGGCTTCTCGCATCACATCGCGTCGCCGGAGATCGTCGTCGACGACACGGCGCGGGAAATCCGCATGTTCTTCCACGGCGGCGACGAGATAAAGAATCAATACACCCGGCTCGCAACGTCGCGCGACGGGCTGGCCTTCGCGGCCGGCGCCGAGAACCTGATGAACCCCTATGCGCGCATCTTCAACCATCGCGGGTCGACCTATGCGATCGCCATGCCCGGACAGTTCTACCGCTCGGCAGATGGCAGAAATTTCGAGGCAGGCCCGCTGCTCTTCACCCGTGACATGCGCCATACCGCAGTCTGGGTAGAGGACGACCTTCTGCACGTCATCTACAGCAATCGTGGCGATGCCCCGGAGTCGCTGCTTCACTGCACAATTGACCTGTCGACTGACTGGAATGGCTGGCGGCCATCCGCGCCGACTGTCCTGCTGGCTCCGGAGCGCGACTATGAGGGGGCCCATTTGCCGGTCGTCCCGTCGGTGATCGGTCCGGCGGACGAACCCGTCAACCAGTTGCGCGATCCCGCCGTCTATTTCGAGCATGGGCGCCGATATCTCATCTACGCCATTGCCGGCGAACAAGGCCTGGCGCTCGCAGAGCTCTTTCCCTCGTAGAACGATGCGGGCAATGTCTCTCGAACGAACCCCGATCCCATGAAACGCCTGTTCCACACCGCGCATAGATTGCTGAATGGTTTGCGGTCCCGGCAATTCCTTGCATCGCGATATCGGCCCGAACTCCACTATATGAGGGGCCCCGGCCCGGCCACGGCCGCGAAGGACCGACAGCCCTCCCCACCGTCCGACGCCGAATGGAAGGATATGGGTACATAAAGGCCAATGGCGTCCGGCCCGGCATCCGGTTCAGCAACCATTCATCTTCGTCCAGGTTCAATAGGCCGGGGTGGCATGACAGGAGGATTGAATGGATAGACGACTATTCCTGACCGGGCTGCTCGGAATTGCCGGTGCAGCGACAATGGCGAAGGTGGCTGGCCCAAGCGCCGCCGAAGCCGGTGTCATGAATGCCAACGGTATCCTGGACGAACTCGCGGATTCCACGCCTGACGTGACGAATGTCGACCACCGTCCGGGACATTGGCGCCGACATCGCGATCGCCGCGACTGGCGTCGCCACCATCATCGGGGCGATTTCCACCGCCCGCGGCGACCACGCCGGCGGCCCTGGCGCGAGGTGTGCCAGCGCTATCGCCGACATGGCCGGGTGTATCGCCGCTGCTGGCGCGAGCCTGTCTGGATGTAGGCCTTCAAGACCCCGGCTGCGGCCGGGGTCTTCGTTTGCACGGCCGACAAACTGGCACGGCGCCATGGCCGCTCTTGGCGCCTTCATGGAACGGATTGGCCTTTCCGCGCTTTCGTTGAGCAGGCGCAACAGCGTCAAATCGAAGAGGGGCAATCCATATGACGGAATTCGGTTCGGACACGCTCCCTGCAGTCGAAGTGACGAGCTATTCGCTCGAAATCCGCGACGGGGACGGTTTTCTCGGCGACCGCGCGCGCAAGGGCGCCTTCGCCGAGGTGCTGGACGAATTGCGCCAGGCTGTCAGCAAGGCTGCGGAGGATCCGCTCGGCGACAAGGCATCCGACCGGTTCTCCTCCGGCGATCTCGACAAGATGCTGCTGAAGGAGGAGCCCCGCATTGCAGGCATGGTTCTGGGTGCCGTCGAGGGATTCTCGCAGCGGCTCGCGGATGTGTTGCAGCGTTTTCTCGACGAACCTTCCTGGAAGGGCGTGGAACGGATCGCGGTGGGCGGCGGGATGCGCGACAGCCGCATCGGCGAATTCATCATCGGCCGCACGGCCACCCTGCTCAATGCCGGCGGGCACAAGGTCACGCTCATGCCGATCGCCAACGATCCCGACCATGCCGGCATGATCGGCGGCGCCTATCTCGTTCCGACCAAGAACCTCACCGGCTGCGACGTGATGCTGGCGGTGGATATCGGTGGCTCCAACATCCGTGCCGCACTGCTCGAATTGCCGGAGAAGCGCTCCGCCCGCATGAAGAACACCAAGGTCATGAAACTCGAACATTGGGAATACAGCCGCGAGGCGGAGGACCTCGGGCGCGGCGACGTGGTGGAGCATCTCGTGGACATGCTGGAAAAGCTCGCCGAGCGCGCGCTGAAGGACGATCTGGTCGTCTGCCCCATCATCGCGGTGGCCTGCCCCGGCAAGATCGACGAGGACGGCTCAATCCTCGCAGGCGGCCAGAACCTGCCCGGTAACTGGGAGGCCAGGAGGTTCAACCTGCCCAAGGCCATCGCCAAGGGCCTGCCGGAAATCGGAGGCACGGCGACAGAGGTGGTGATGCACAACGACGCCGTCGTCCAGGGGCTGAGCGAGATTCCCGCCATGACCGATGTCGAGCGCTGGGCCGTGGTGACGATCGGGACGGGTCTCGGCAATGCGAGCTTCGTCAACCGGGGCAAATAAGCATTCGGCTTTGCGGGTTCCTGTCGGTTTCGTCTCATGCCCTGTCGGCTTCGGCGAGAAGCAGCGCGAAAAGTTCGGACAGGCTGGCGAGGCCGAGCTTGCGGTAGCCGCGTGCGCGCAGCGTGCGGACGGTGTTTTCCGACACGCCCAGTTCCAGCGCGACGGCCGCCACCGAACGGCCGCCGGCGAGCACGTCGAGCACATCCGCCTCCCTCGCCGAAAGCGCGGCGAAGCCCGGCCGTTTGCGCTCGCGCAGCGATGCCACCCGGCGCCGACGCGGCACGGCCTGGAGGCGGTCGACGCCCACCAGCTTGTGACGCACGACGATCAGGGCGTTGACGAGCGGCAGGAGCAGGCGCAGCGCCGCTTCCTCTTCCGCGCCGATCCCGCCGTCGCGCATGCTGCGATAGTAGTTGACGTTGTAGACGGCCCCTTTGTCGATGCTGACGCAGGAGACGCGCTCCAGCAGGCTCGAGCGCCGATAGATCGGCCAGCGCGGATCCGTTTCTTCCGGCCGATGTATCTCGAATGGAGGCGCGTCCGGCCCGGCGCCCTCGAGCAAAGCAGCAAGGCGTGCGGCATATTCCGGTTGCGCCTGCGATTCACGCGCATTGCGCCGGATGCGATATTCGCCAAGATCGCCCGCGAACAAGGACATGACCTGTTCCGGCCGGCGCGCGTCGGCCACGACGAAGACGCCAAAATTGCGCAGCACGCAGGCGTGGGAAACCGCGCGCAGCACGCGCTTGCCGAAGTCCGGTGCGTCGACGCCGTGCGTCAGTGCGGCAAGGTCGCGCGCCAGCGCCGGGTCAAGCAGGAGATGATTTTCCATTGTCATCCTTCAGGGTGACATACGGAGCGACAATCCAGCGTAGGATCGTCTTCGTCAAGCTTCATCCGGCGCGCTGCGGCATGCCGGGCCAGACGGGAGGAACCCTATGAACGCGCCTGTGATCCGTGCCGACCGCACGCCGCTTCAGCGCACGCTTGCGGATTTCCGCACGCCGCTTCTCTACAATCAGTGGTATGTGGCCGGCTATTGCGAGGATTTCGGCGAGGCGCTGACCGAGCGCATGCTGCTCAACCGTTCGCTGGTCTTCTATCGCACCAGCACCGGAGAGCCGGTCGCCTTCCAGAACCGCTGCGCGCACCGCGCCTATCCGCTGGCCAAGAGCTGGCGCGAGGGCGACAGCATACGCTGCCGCTATCATGGCGCGAAGTATAACAGCGACGGCGAGATGACCGACGTGCCCTGCCAGGAGCACTGCCCGAAGGTGAAGCTGCGCAAATATCCGCTGCGCGAACAGGGGCCGCTGGTGTGGATCTGGATGGGCGATCCCGACAAGGCCGACAGCGTGCCGCTGCCGGAAACGCCGTTCCTGATCCGCGAGGATGGCTGGGAGTTCTGCACCGGCAGCTTCCACATGGAGGGCAATTACCTGCTGATGATGGAGAACCTGATGGACCTGACCCATCTGCCGTTCCTCCACCGCGACAGCTTCGCCTTCCCGCCGGAATATGCCGCGATCCCGATCGAGGTGGAGACCAACGGCACGCAACTGCGCTATGCCCGCATCGGCGGCGCCAACAACAAGTTCCACCACCGCAAGGGCTTCTTCCCGGAAGACATGGTCGAGCGCTTCGACACCGAGCCCTATCATGTCGAGGGGATCGGCGAGTTCGTGAATCCGGGTTTCACCTATGGCCGCAGCGAGTTCCAGTCGCTGGAGCCGAAGGAGGGGATGCAGAACGTCTTCCAGACCCGGGTGATCCACTTCCTGACGCCGGAAACCGATACGACCACCCATTACTGGTATTTCCACGCGCGAAACTATGCGCAGGACAACAAGGCCCATACGGAGAAGGTCCGCGCCACGCTCGCAAAGGGCTTTGCGGAGGACATGGAGGCCGTGGCCGACCTCCAGCGCCTTTTGACCACCGACAACCACATCTATCGCGAGGTGCATTTCGCCGGCGACAAGCCGACCGTCGCCATGCGCCGCATCGTGGCGCGGATGGCCGAGGCCGAGCAGGCCGGCGGCTGAGGGCTCCGCCTTGCAGACCGACCTCTATGTGCTGACGGCCAGCCGCCCGAAAGTGGCGGTGGGCGAATTGCTCGCGCATCTCGCCGGCATGCGGCTGACCGCGGTGCTGGTCGAGGAATGGCCCGCTCCCACGGTCTATGGTCGGGAGCACCTCGCCTTTGGCGGCGAGGTGCTGATGGCCTGGCCGGACGAGGGTGTGCTCGCCGGGCGTTTCGATGCGCTGGCTGCGCAAGGCGCATGGCGCAGGCTGGTGCATGCCAATTACGACATGCGCATGGATGGGGTGTGCTTCGCCCATCAAGGGCCGGTGACCGAACTGTTCGGGCCATCGGCGACCGGTTATTACCTGTCGATCCAGCCGCATGGCGGCAGCCGGCTGCTGCATGCGGCGATAGCCGACTGGCTCGCGGCACAGCATGGCGGGCGCGTTGTCGATCCCTACGAGCCGCAGGCAATGGATGGCGCGCCGCGATGGCAGCGGCTGGTTGCCGGCAGCATCGCCAATCCGGACCGACTGCGCGCCTGACCGCCGCTATCTTTCGCCCAGAAGCGCCGGCAGGTCGGCGATCGAGTCGATGATCTCATCCGCTTCCGCCAGGTCTTCCTGCCTGCCATTGCCGGACAGGACGCCGATGACAAGGCCGCAGCCGGCGGCGCGCCCGGCCATGATGTCATGCGCATTGTCGCCGACCATGGCGATTTCGCCGAGGCCGAGGCCGGTCGCGCCGGCAAAGGCCCGCACTACGTCCGGCGCGGGCTTGGGCTGCGCGACCGAGTCGAATCCGTAAGCGCTGACGAACATTTCACTCAAGCCCAGCAGGGCCAGCGTCTCCCGCGCGCCACGTTCGGAATCGTTCGTCGCCACACCGAGCAGATAGCCCCGCCGATGAAGCAGGCCTACCGCATCGTGCATGCCGGGCAGCGCGACCGCGGCCTTCGCTCCGTAATTCGCGCCGAAATCGTTGAATGCGGCGATCCGTTCCGCCAATGCCGCGCCGGAAAGACGGGGGTGCCACAGCGCGACGACATCGGCATTGGTGCCGGCGGCGAAGACGGAGCCTGCCCGGAAACGTCCCGTCGCGGGGTCGTAGCCTGCCTGTTCGAGCAGGACACCGGCCCGCGCGGCATCGCCTTCCGCAGCCATCAGCGCCATGCTGCGCGCGAAAGCCAGCCAGCTGCCTTCGAAGTCGATCAGCGTGCCGTCCTTGTCGAACAGCACGCCCCTGACATGCCTCATGCGCGCAGCGAGGCGATATGGCCGACGAGACCGGCCGTGGAACTGTCGCGCCCGCTTGCGTCCTGACTGCCTTCCACGACGGGCAGCAGACTCGTCGCCAGTTCCTTGCCGAGTTCCACGCCCCATTGGTCGAAGGCATTGATGCCGTAAAGCTGCGCCTCGACGAAGACACGATGCTCATAGAGCGCGATCAGGCGGCCAAGCGCGAAGGGATCGAGAATGCGGTGGACGATGGTGATCGAGGGGCGGTTGCCGCTGAATACACGGTGCGGCGCGATTTCAGCGATATCCTCTTCACTCCCGCCCTTGGCGCGCATCTGCGCCTGCGCTTCCGCCAGCGAACGCCCCTTCATCAGCGCCTCGGACTGCGCCAGGCAGTTGGCGAGCAGCAGGTCCTGATGGTTGCGCAGCTCCGGCTCGTGCCCCTCCGCGCCGACGATGAACTCGATCGGGATGATGTCGGTGCCCTGGTGCAGGAGCTGGAAGAAGGCGTGCTGGCCGTTGGTGCCGGGCTCGCCCCAGACCAGCGGCCCCGTCGGCGTGGCGACGGGCTTACCGTCCACGGTGACGCTCTTGCCGTTGGATTCCATGTCGAGTTGCTGGAGATAGGCGGGAAGACGCGACAGCCGCTGGTCGTAGGGAATGACCGCGCGCGCCGGATAGCGGCAGACCACACGATGCCACCAGCCGACCAGGCCGAGCAGCATGGGCAGGTTGGCCCGGAACGGCGCGGTGCAAAAATGATCGTCCATGGCCGCAGCGCCATCGAGCATGCGGTTGAAATCGGCCGGTCCGACCGCGATCATGATCGGCAGGCCGATGGCCGACCACATGGAATAACGGCCGCCGACCCAGTCCCAGAAGCCGAAGACGCGGTTTCCCGGAATGCCGAAGGCGGCGACCTTGTCGAGCGCCGTGGAGACGGCGCAGAAATGCGTGCCGACCGCCGCCTCGCCCAGCCGCGCTGCGATCCACGCGCGGGCCGTCGCGGCATTGGTCATCGTCTCGATTGTCGTGAAGGTCTTGGAGGCGATGACGAACAGCGTCGTCGCGGGGTCGAGCTTCGCGATCGTATCGGCGATATGCGCGCCGTCGACATTGGAGACGAAATGCGTGCGCGGGCCGTCATGATAGGGGGCCAGCGCCAGCGTCGCCATGACCGGCCCGAGATCCGAGCCGCCAATGCCGATATTGACGATGTCGGTGAACGGCTTGCCGCCCGCTCCGGCGAAGCGGCCGGAACGCACGCCCTCGGCGAAGGTCGCCATGTCGGCGAGCACCTTGCGCACGCCGGCAAGCACATCCTCGCCGTCGAGAAGCAGTTGCACATCCGCACGGTTGCGCAGCGCGGTGTGAAGCACGGCCCGGTCTTCGGTATTGTTGATATGCTCGCCGGAAAACATCGCGTCACGCCGGCCCGCGACATCGGCAAGGTCGGCGGCCTGCTCCAGCAGCGCCATGGCATCGTCGCTCAGCGCGCATTTGGAGACATCGAGAAGCAGGTCGTCGAGCCGGGCCGATAAGCGGCCGAAGCGGCCGACATCACCGGCGAAGGCCGCCCTTATGTCGCTGGCGCCGGCCTGTGCGGCACGCAGTTTCTCGATCAGGTCCGCGAGGGGAGTGGGCATGGGCAACCTGCTGTTCGGGAGACGGTCCACATGTGTAAGCCGCTCAACATGGCGGCATCAAGGAAAATGGAAACGGCCGCCGGCAGGCTGGCCCAAGGCCGAACCATCACTGGCGTAAAAGCAAACCATCAGCAATATTCATTGGCGCAAGCTGTTGGGCCACGACTAGTCTGCCTCCTCTTGCGTGATATTTGCGGCGCATGAGGGTGAGGATCATGGCGACACGAAACGACAGCACGATCTGGGCGGGACTGTTCCGCATCTCGGCGGAATCGGGACAGACATTGCAGGCGCAGATCCGGCAGGCGATCGTCGCGGCGATCCTCGACCGGCAGATCGCGGCCTCAATGCCGCTGCCCTCCTGCCGCGTGCTGGCCGAGAAGCTCGGCGTGGCGCGGGGTACGGTGGTGCTGGCCTTCCAGCAACTCGTGGATCAGGGCTTCCTCATCGCGCGCGAGCGGCGCGGCCACTTCGTCAACCCGGAAGTGCTGGCGACGCCATCGCGCCCGGCGCATACGGCGGCGGCAAATGCGGGCAGGGTCGACTGGAGCGCGCGGCGGCAGGTGGCGGCCAGCGACATTCCCGACCCCGGCACGGCGCGCGACTGGATCAGCGCGACCTATCCCTTCGTCTACGGTCAGTTTGATCCGGGCCTGTTCCCCACCGCCGAATGGCGCGAATGCAACCGCATGGCGCTGGCCGTGCTGGAAATCCGCAACTGGGCGGGCGACGTGGTGGACCGCGACGATCCGCTGCTGATCGAGCAGATCCAGGCGCGGCTCCTGCCGCGGCGCGGCATCTTCGCCAATCCCGACGAGATCATCGTGACGCTCGGCGCGCAGAACGCCCTCTACATGCTGGCGACGCTGCTGATGGGCAAGGGCGCGAAGGTGGCCATGGAAGACCCCGGCTATCCCGATGCACGGTCGATCTTCCGCCTGTCCGGGGCCGGGGTCGCACCGGTGCCGGTCGACGCCGACGGGATCCAGGTGGACCGGATTCCGGCGGATGCGGGCTATGTCTTCGTGACGCCCAACCACCATTGCCCGACCATGGTGCCGCTCAGCGAGGCGCGGCGTCAGGCGCTGCTGGCGGATGCCGCGCGCCACGACCGCATCATCATCGAGGACGGCTATGACAGCCAGCTCGCCGACGGCGCGCCGCAGCAGGCGCTGAAGAGCGTCGACCGCTTTGGGCGCGTCATCTATGTCGGCTCCATGTCCAAGACGCTCGCGCCGGGCCTGCGCATCGGCTACATCGTCGGCGATGCGGCGCTGATTGCGGAACTGCGCGCGCTGCGCCGCTTCATGCTGCGCCATCCGCCCGCCAACAACCAGCGCGCCGTGGCGCTGTTCCTGTCGCTCGGCCACCATGACGCGCTCGTGCGCCGGCTCTCGCAGGCCTTCGCGGAACGGCGGCAGCGCCTGTCCGATGCGCTGGCGGCACATATGCCGAACTGGCGCCTGACGCAGGCGCCGGGCGGAACTTCGGTATGGGTCGAGGGGCCTGCCGGCCTCGATACCGCCGCGCTCGCGGCCGACGCGGCCCGCCGCAACGTGCTGATCGAACCGGGCGGGCGCTTCTTCGACGGGCCGGCAGAACGCACCCGCTTCATGCGGCTCGGCATATCCTCCATCGGGCTTCAGCAGATCGAGCCCGGCATCCGCGAACTGGCGCGGGTGGCTCGGCCATCCGTTGCGGCCTGACGCAACCGCGCCGCGATTTACAAGCGGCGCGCGACAGTCTAGTTGCTGGTTCGATTTTCCGTTCGCAGCATTTTGGAGGAGGGTTCGTCATGGCGATGGACATGTCTGGCGAGGAGCGCATCACGGCACCGGTCGACAAGGTCTGGGCAGCGCTCAATGATCCCGAGATCCTGAAAGCCTGCATTCCCGGCTGCGAGAGCCTCGAAAAGCGCGACGATGGCGGCTTCACTGCCGTGGTGTCGCTGAAGATCGGCCCCATCAAGGCGAAGTTCAACGGCGAGGTCGAGCTGCAGAACCTCAACCCGCCGCATTCCTACACGATCGCCGGCGAGGGCAAGGGCGGCATTGCCGGCTTCGCCAAGGGCGGCGCGGACGTGACGCTGAAGGAAGACGGCGCCGACACGACGATCCTCACCTACACTGCCAAGGCGGATGTCGGCGGCAAGATCGCCCAGCTCGGCAGCCGGCTGATTCAGTCGACCTCGAAGAAGCTCGCTGGCGAATTCTTCTCCAGCTTCAACAAGATGGTCAGCGAAGGCTGACCCATCCCGGGAGCTGGGGCCGAAGCCCCACCTCCCGATGCTGCGGCTATTCGAAGATGATCGCCGGCCCGTCCCCGCGCTCGCCGCCCAGGGCATCGCGCACTTTAGTCGCGATCTCCTTGTAGACCTTCGCCTGCGGACTGTCGGGAGCGACCGCCACGACAGGCCGGCCGGCATCTGATCCCTCGCGCACATCCATCGTCAGCGGCACCTCGCCGAGGAAGGGCACGCCGAGGCGTTCGGCTTCCCTGCGCGCGCCGCCATGGCCGAAAATGTCGTAGCGCCGACCGGTGTCGGGGGCGAGGAAGTAGCTCATATTCTCCACGATGCCGAGCAGCGGCACGTCCACGCGCCGGAACATGTTCAGCCCCTTGCGCGCATCGATGAGCGCAAGGTCCTGCGGCGTGGACACGATGACCGCGCCGGCCAGCGGCACCTGCTGGGCCATTGTGAGCTGCGCATCGCCGGTGCCGGGCGGCATGTCGACCACCAGCACGTCGAGTTCGCCCCACTGGACCTCGCGCAGCATCTGGGTCAGCGCCGAGATGACCATCGGCCCGCGCCAGATCATCGGCGTCTCCTCCTCGACGAGAAAGCCCATCGACATCAGCTTGATGCCGTAATTCTCCATCGGGCGCACGATCTTGCCATCCACCGTGGTCGGCTTGCCCGACACGCCCGTCAGGCGGGGGACCGAAGGCCCGTAAATGTCGGCGTCGAGCAGGCCGACCTTGAGCCCTAGCGCCGACAGGCCGAGCGCGAGATTGACCGCGGTGGTGGACTTGCCGACGCCCCCCTTGCCCGAGGCGACGGCGATGATGGCGTCGATGCCCGGCACGCCGCGCTTGCCCGGCTGCTGGCCGGACGGCGTGCCGGCGGGTGCGTGGGAATGGCCGTGCGGCCGCGGGGGCGCAGGACGCGGGGGCGCGGGACGCGGGGGCACGGGACGCGGAGGAGCGGCCTCCATGCCGCCGCCCTTCTTCTCCGCCGTCAGCGCCACGACAGCGCCCGCAACGTCAGGCAGCGCCTTCACGGCCCGTTCGGCGGCTGCGCGCAACGGCTCCAGCGCTTGCGCCCGCGCCGCCGGCACGGTGATGGAGAAGAACACCTTGCCGTCCGCGATGAAAATGTCCGACACGAGGCCGAGCGAAACGATGTCGCCCTCGAAATCCGGCCCCTTGATGGTCCGGAGCGTGTCGATGACGGCTTCCTTGGTAACGGGCATGACATGACTCTATCTTCGGGACCTCCGAGATAGAGCAATTCACCGCGCGAACCAAGGCATGGGGGCGCGACCTAAAGCCCATGGCGCGCTCATGTCCCGCGCTATCGCGCTTCGGCGCTCTCTGCCTGCGCCCGCACGAAGACGAAGTCACCACCCTCGTGGCCAACCTTCTCGATCGGCCGGTATTGCGGCTCTTGGTCGGAGTTCGCCACAACCGCCTGCAGGATATAGTCGTCGAACAGTTCGCGGGCCGAGAAGGCATCGTGCTGCATCTTTTCCAGCCCGGTGAGCAGGGCGCGGGCGAAGATGGAATGACCGTCGCCGCCCAGATCGGCCACCGGCTCATTGTTTCCCGAACTGATGACCACGCGCGCCCGGCGCGACTTGAGCGCCAGCAATGCCTGCATGCGCTGGTCGGCGGCGATCTTTTCGGCATCCGCGGGACCGCCGCGCAGCAGCGCGCCGGAATAGCAGGAATCGGAAATCAGGATGATGTTTCCGGCCTGCATGCGCTGGATCGCCGCCGATATGTCGGCGGCCGACAGATAGCTCGGCTCGAAGCCGGATTCGGCATCGCTCGGCACCCAGTAGGCCGTGGACGTGACCGGCTCGAAGACGCCATGGCCGGCATAGAAGATCAGCACCACGTCCTTCTCGCCGACGGCACGGCCGACATGATGCAGCGCCACCTCGATCTCACGCTTCGTGGGATCCTTGAGAATGAGCGGCAAACGCGCACCGGCGGCGGTCGCGATCTCGGTCTGGAAGCCGAATTTCGAGGTCAGCAGCGCCGCAAGCGCCTCGGCATCGGCGAAAGGCGTCGACAGAGAAGCGAAGCCGGTGGCGCTGCCATAGCTCTGATTGGCGATGATGACGGCAATGCGCCGCCCCTCGCCTTCCAGCGCCTTGCGGTCGCCCTCATAGACGAATTCGAGCGTATAGGGATGCAGGCGCGAGTCGGCGGTAACCGCGACGACGTTGATGCGGTTGAGGCCGTTCTTGAGCTGGACGGTGCCGCGGAAACGGCCTGTCCCGTCGAGCGCGGCCGGCTGCTGGTCGATATGGACGCCGAGCGCCCGCGCCGGCCAGTCGACAACGCCCTGTATCTCGATTTCCTGCCGCTTGACGACGCTGGCGCCCCGCTTGGGCGTCGGATTGAGAATGCGGATCGCGCCTTCGCCTTGCTGGGCACGGATCGATTCCGCCACCAGGGCCAGGTCGGGGTTCGACGCATCGATGCGCGGATGAACCTTCCGGTAGCTCTCCGAGAGATAGGATTTGCGGATATTCTCCGCGATGCTGCGCGGCGTCGCCATCGGTTGCGCCAGCGCATTGGCGAAATAGAAGCTGAACAGCCCGTAGGTCCGCGCGTTGGGATCGCCCCGCGGCAGTCGCAGTTCCGGCGTCATTTCCGCCGCATCCGAGGCGTAGAAGACCGCATAGTCGCCATGGCCCGGCATCAGCGTGTGCATGCGAGGCGTATCCGCTTCATTGTCGCGCGCAAATTCGAACGTCCATGCCGCATCTTCCGCAGCGGCGCGCTGGCGGGCGCGAAGATCGGCCGCGGCGGCGTAGAGGATGTCCAGGCCCACGATCGCATGCGCCCCGCGATTGCGCACCGCGACCATGAAGTCGGAAATGTCGCGGCCCAGCATGACTTCTTGCCGTTCCGCCACCTCGTCGTCGAGCAAAAGCAGCACATCGCTGAAGCGTCCGCCGAAGGCGTTTTCGACGAAGCGCGCCTGCGGCGGGGCGAAGACGGGCTTTTCCGTCGCGATCGCCGTGGCAAGTTCCTCGAGGCTCGTCCCGGCATTCTCGAAAGCAGCCGCGTCGGCTTCGCGATTTGCCCAGCGAAGCGCGGCCGGGGTCAGGACATCCGAAACGCGCAGGCTGCGGTTCGAGAAATGCAGCAGCACCCGGTCGTCGCATCCGGCAACCGACAGGACTTTCAGGAAAGCATCGCGCACGCCATCGCGATCGGCGTTGGCATCCTGCCGCACATGGACATTGTCCCGCGCGACGCCCAGTTGCGGCAGCAGGGTTGCGAGAAGGTCGAGATCGTTCGCGACACCCTTCAGAACCGGAGCGCCAAAGCCCAGTCCTCGCCCGGTGCCGACCAGGATGGCATGCGTCTGCGGCTTTCGGCGCGGATCGCAGCCCGGCGCCGCAACATCGAGGGCCGCATAGTCGACCAGCGGCTCGGCAAGGCCGGGAACATAGTCGAGCGCGGTGCGATAGTAGAGCTCCACCAGTTCGTAGAGCGGCGCCAGTTCCGCCGCGCGCGCGGCGGCTTCCTTTTCCAGCCGCTCCTTGCGCGCCTTCTCGTCCAGCAGCACCGCCGCCGAACGGGACTGCGTCGGCATGAAGACGACGAGCATCGCCAGCACGGCCAGAAACAGCTTGCTCATGAAAACCCACCCCATTGCCCGGCCGGCCGGACCCGTATTTCCGCCCCGGCCAAGTGTCGCCTTCACCCTAGGGAATGCAAGCCCTTGCGACGTTTTTGTGGCCGGCACCATGCGCGATAGCATGGTCGATGTCGGGAATGCAGCACGTGCAGCGTCCTTGTGCATGAATGCCACGCAACCAAGGAGACGCAGGATGAACAAGCTCAGCACATGGCTCTGGTTCGAGACGGAAGCGGAGGAAGCGGCCCGCTTCTACGCCTCGGTCTTCCGCAACGCCACGCTCGGCAAGGTCGATTACGCACCGGCCGGCGGCGAACCCTATACGAAGGAAGGCCAGGTCCTGTCGGCCGGCTTCTCGATAGAGGGCCATGAATTCTATTGCCTCAATGGCGGAGCGCATCCCGAGGCGAAGCCGAACGATGCCGTCTCTTTCCAGATCCTGTGCGCCGACCAGGCCGAACTGGACGAATACTGGAACAAGCTTGCCGCCGATGGCGGCAAGGAGGTCCAGTGCGGCTGGGTGAAGGACCGCTACGGCTTCTCCTGGCAGATCGCACCGGCGATGCTCCACCGCCTCATCCAGAGTTCCGACCGGGAAGTGGCGCGGCGCGTGACCGAGGCCATGATGAAGATGGTCAAGCTCGATATCGCGACGCTCGAAGCCGCCGCGCGAGGCTGATGAAAGGAGCGGCGTCCGGATGTCCGGACGCCGCGCAAAATCAGCGCTGGCGCATCGGCGCGAGCGCGCTGGCCCAGCGGTGGAGTTCGTCCAGCATCAGCTTCGCCCCGTCGCCGATGGGCTGGCTCGGCGTGAAACCGTCATCGCCGAGGAACTGCGCGACCATGGGCACTGGAACGCCTTCGGGGATGGGCATGATGCGCAGCGTGGTGAGCAGCGACTTGAGCGACTGCGCGGCGCGCAACCCGCCCGATATGCCGCCATAGCTGACGATGCCTGCCGGCTTGTAGGCCCATTCGTGGCTCAGATAGGTGAGAGCGTTCACCAGCGCGACCGGCGCGACATAGTTATATTCCGGCGAGACGAAGACGAAGGCATCGGCCGATGCGACCGACTTCGCCCAGGCCTTGGTGTGGTCGTGCTGGTAGTCCTGCATGCGGGGATGCTTGGGCTCGTCGAAGACCGGCAGGTTGAACTCCGCCAGATCGACGAGCACCGGTTCGAACCCCCCGTGTTCGCGGGCGAATGCGTCGAACCAGGCCGCAACCTTCGGGCCGATCCGGCCTGGCCGGGTGCTGCCTATGATGATGTTCAGTTTCAGTGCCATGGAACGTCTCCGGTCTTGCTTGAGAGGCGCGTGTGATAGGCGTGACCGCGGTGCCCATGCAAGAAGGCACCTTCGCGTTACCTGCACTGGCGAATGAGCAGCGCTGCGGATAATTTGAGCCGATGATCGACAAGCTGGAATTCTTCATCGCCCTGGCCAGGGCACGCCATTTCGGCAGGGCCGCCGAGGAGATCGGCATCACCCAGCCGACCCTTTCGGCGGCCATCAAGCAGCTCGAGGAGCAACTGGGCGTAATGCTCGTCCAGCGCGGATCACGCTTCAAGGGGCTGACGCCCGAGGGCGAGCAGGTTCTGGCCTGGGCCCGCCGCATCGTCGGCGACGCGCGCACCATGCGCGAGGAGATGCGCGCCGCGCGGCAGGGCCTTTCGGGCCGGCTGCGAATCGCCGTGATCCCGACCGCGCTCGCCATGGTGCCGCGGCTGACGACACCGTTCCGCGAGCGCCATCCCGGCGTGACCTTCTCGCTGCTGTCGCACACCTCGATCGAGGTGCTGACGCTGCTCGGCAATTTCGACATCGATGCAGGCATCACCTATGTCGACAATGAACCGCTCGGCCGGGTCGTCTCGGTGCCGCTCTACGAGGAGCGCTACGGCCTCGTGACGGCGGCCGGAAACCCCTATTCCGAGCGCGACGGGGTAAGCTGGGCGGAAGTGGCGGAACTGCCGCTGTGCCTGCTGACCCCCGACATGCAGAACAGGCGGCTGATCGACCAGCATCTGGCGGAAACCGGGGCGAGCGCCCGGCCGACGCTCGAATCGAATTCCATGCTGGTGCTCTTCAGCCATATCCGGACCGGCAAATGGTCGTCGATCATGCCGCTCAACCTGACCAAGACGTTCGGTTTCGCCGAGCCGATCCGCACCATCCCGATCGTGGAGCCGGATGTCCGCCACATGGTCGGCCTGCTCGCGGCGCAACGGGAACCCCACACGCCGCTCGTCGCGGCGCTGCTGGAAGAGGCCCAGGCGCTCGCCCGCATCCTGTAAACATGTATGCAGGGTGCGCAGACGATAGATTTATTCTATCGTATGACGGCCCATCTTTATTGACTTTATCCCTCATGCCGCCGCCATAATGAGATGAACGGACATTTCGTCTGTATGCATACAGGGAGGGCGCTGCATGTCGCAGGCGCAGAGTACCCAGATCGAGACCCGCACGCGGGCCGTGATCGCGGAGAATATCGGGCTGGAGGGACCGCTCCTTCCCATTCTCCACGCGATTCAGCATGAATTCGGCTATGTGCCGGCCGAATCGCTGCCGGTCATCGCCGACGCCCTCAACATCTCGAATGCCGAGACGCATGGCGTGGTCAGCTTCTATCACGACTATCGCCGCGAGCCGGCCGGCCGTCATGTCATCAAGCTCTGCCAGGCGGAAGCGTGCCAGTCGATGGGCTCGGGCGCGGTCGCCCGCCGCTTCCAGGACCTGCTCGGCATCGGCCTGCACGAGACGACCGCCGACGGCCGCGTGACGCTGGAACCCGTCTATTGTCTCGGCCTGTGCGCCTGCTCGCCAGCCGCCATTGTTGACGGCGAGGTGATCGGCCGCCTCGACGAGGAGACGATCGGCGAGATCGTCGCGGGAGTGCAGGCATGACGCGCAAGATCTACATCCCCCGCGATTCCGGCGCGCTGGCGCTCGGCGCCGACAAGGTCGCGCATGCGCTTGAGGACGCGATCGCGGCACGCGGCATCGACGCAACCGTGGTGCGCAACGGTTCGCGCGGCATGTTCTGGCTGGAGCCGATGGTCGAGGTCGAAACGGCGCAAGGCCGCATCGCCTACGGGCCGGTGAAGGCAAGCGACGTTGCCAGCCTGCTCGACGCCGCGCTGGCCGAGGGCGGCGCGCACCGGCTGCGGCTGGGCAAGCCCGAAGACATTCCCTTCTTCGCGAAGCAGACGCGTCTGACCTTCGCCCGCTGCGGCATCATCGACCCGCTGTCGCTCGAGGATTACCGCGCGCATGGCGGCCTGCGCGGCCTGCAGAACGCTGTGGCGATGGCGCAATCGGACATCGTCACGACCGTCACCGAATCCGGCCTGCGCGGGCGCGGCGGCGCCGGCTTCCCCACCGGCATCAAGTGGCAGACCGTGCTCGGCGCATCGGCCGACCAGAAATACATCGTCTGCAACGCCGACGAGGGCGATAGCGGCACCTTCGCCGACCGCATGATCATGGAGGGCGACCCCTTCGTGCTGATCGAGGGCATGGCGATTGCCGGCATCGCGGTCGGCGCGACCAAGGGCTATGTCTATATCCGCTCGGAATATCCGCATGCCATCGCCACCATGCGCAGCGCCATCGCGACCGCGCGGCGCGCAGGCGTGCTCGGCCTGAACGTGTTGGGTTCGCCCAACATGTTCGACATGGAGGTGCGCGAGGGCGCCGGCGCCTATGTCTGCGGCGAGGAGACCTCGCTGCTGAACTCGCTGGAAGGCAAGCGCGGCGTGGTGCGCGCCAAGCCGCCGCTGCCGGCGCTCCAAGGCCTGTTCGGCAAGCCGACGGTGGTCAACAATGTCATTTCGCTGGCCTCGGTGCCGATCATCCTCGACAAGGGCGCGGCACACTACAAGGATCTCGGCTTCGGCCGCTCGCGCGGCACCATGCCGATCCAGATCGCCGGCAATGTCAGGCATGGCGGCCTGTTCGAGGTCGCCTTCGGCCTGACGCTGGGCGAGATCGTCGACGAGATCGGCGGCGGCACGGCCACCGGGCGGCCGGTGAAGGCGGTGCAGGTGGGCGGGCCGCTCGGCGCCTATTTCCCGCGCGAGCTTTTCGACACGCCGTTCGACTATGAGGCTTTCGCTGGCAAGGACGGGCTGATCGGCCATGCCGGCATCGTCGTGTTCGACGACACGGCCGACATGCTCAAGCAGGCGCGCTTCGCGATGGAGTTCTGCGCCATCGAGAGCTGCGGCAAATGCACGCCCTGCCGCCTCGGCTCCACGCGCGGCGTCGAGACGCTGGACAGGATCGCCGCCGGCATCCAGCCGGAAAAGAACCTCGAACTCGTCACCGACCTGTGCAACACGATGAAATTCGGATCGCTTTGCGCGCTCGGGGGTTTCACCCCATATCCGGTGATGAGCGCGATCACGCATTTCCCTGATGACTTCACGCCACGCGCCGTCCCGGCCGCAGCCGAATAGGAGCCACGCCATGGGTCTCGTTCACGAAATCGACTACGGTACGCCCGCCTCCAAATCCGACAAGCAGGTCACCCTGACGGTCGACGGCAGGACGGTAACCGTGCCGGAAGGCACCTCGATCATGCGCGCCTCCATGGAGGCCGGCGTCGAGATTCCGAAGCTGTGCGCCACCGACATGGTGGACTCCTTCGGCTCCTGCCGCGTCTGCCTGGTGGAGATCGACGGGCGCAACGGCACGCCCGCTTCCTGCACCACCCCCGTCAGCGAGGGCATCGTGGTGCACACGCAAACGGAGCGCCTTTCGGCCATACGGCGCGGCGTGATGGAGCTCTACGCCTCCGACCATGCGATCGGCCGCGGCGAGAGCGTCGGCACAGGCGCCAGCGAGTTCGACAGGGTCGCCGCCGAGATCGGCTGGAACGAGAACCGCTATGGCGACGACGGCCGCAACCATGTTGCGCCCGGCAACGGCTCGCTCAATGTCGACTATCTCGCCCGCGATACCACGAACCCCTATTTCGAATACGATCCGGCGCAGTGCATCGTCTGCTCGCGCTGCGTGCGCGCCTGCGAGGAAGTGCAGGGCACCTTCGCGCTGACCATCGAGGGCCGCGGCTTCGAGAGCCGCATGGTCGCGTCGATGAACCAGGACTTCATTGAATCGGAATGCGTCTCCTGCGGCGCCTGCGTGCAAGCCTGCCCGACCGATGCGCTGCGCGAGAAGTCGGTGCTGGAAAAGGGCCTGCCCGAATGGTCGGCCGTCACCACCTGCGCCTATTGCGGCGTCGGCTGCTCGTTCAAGGCCGAGATGCGCGGCGAGGAGCTGGTACGCATGGTGCCGTGGAAGGACGGCAAGGCCAATCGCGGCCATAGCTGCGTCAAGGGCCGCTTCGCCTATGGCTATGCGACACACAAGGAGCGCATCCTCAACCCGATGGTCCGCGAGAAGATTTCGGACCCATGGCGCGAGGTGAGCTGGGACGAAGCCTTCGCCCATATTACGAGCGAGTTCCGCCGCATCCAGTACCAGTACGGCAAGGGCGCCATCGGCGGCATCACCTCGTCGCGCTGCACGAATGAAGAGACCTATATCGTCCAGAAGCTGATCCGGCAGGGCTTCGGCAACAACAATGTCGACACCTGCGCGCGCGTCTGCCATTCGCCGACGGGCTACGGGCTGGGCCAGACCTATGGCACCTCGGCCGGCACGCAGGACTTCGATTCGGTCGAGGACAGCGACGTGATCGTGGTGATCGGCGCCAATCCGGCGTCGGCGCATCCGGTTTTCGCCTCGCGCATGAAGAAGCGCATCCGCCAGGGCGCGAAGCTCATCGTGATCGATCCGCGCCGCACCGAAATGGTGAAGTCGGCGCATATCGAGGCCGCCCACCACCTGCCGCTAAAGCCCGGCACCAATGTCGCCGTGATCACCGCACTGGCGCATGTCGTCGTGACGGAAGGCCTGTTCGACGAAGCCTTCATCCGCGAGCGCTGCGACTGGTCGGAATTCGAGGACTGGGCCGCCTTCGTGGCCGAGCCGGCCAATTCGCCCGAGGAAGTGGAAAATTTCTCCGGCGTGCCGGCCGAGACGATCCGGCAGGCCGCGCGGCTCTATGCCACCGGCGGCAACGCCGCGATCTATTACGGCCTCGGCGTGACCGAGCACAGCCAGGGCTCCACGGCCGTGATGGCCATCGCCAATCTCGCAATGGCAACCGGCAATATCGGCCGCAAGGGCGTCGGCGTGAACCCGCTGCGCGGCCAGAACAATGTGCAGGGCTCCTGCGACATGGGCTCGTTCCCGCATGAGCTGCCGGGCTATCGCCACATTTCCGGCGATGCCGTGCGCGACATCTATGAAAGCCTGTGGGGCGTGAAGCTCGACAACGAGCCCGGCCTGCGCATCCCCAACATGCTCGATGCAGCCGTGGAAGGCACGTTCCGCGGCATCTACATCCAGGGCGAGGACATCTTGCAGTCCGATCCCGACACCAAGCACGTCTCGGCGGGGCTGGCGGCGATGGAATGCGTGGTGGTACAGGACCTGTTCCTCAACGAGACGGCCAATTACGCGCATGTCTTCCTGCCGGGCTCGACCTTCCTGGAGAAGGACGGCACCTTCACCAATGCCGAGCGGCGTATCAACCGCGTGCGCAAGGTGATGGAGCCGAAGAACGGCTATGCCGACTGGGAGGTGACGCAGCTTCTCGCCCGCGCCATGGGGTTGGACTGGAACTACACCCATCCGTCGCAGATCATGGACGAGATCGCCCAGACGACGCCCTCCTTCCAATATGTCTCCTACGACCTGCTGGAGAAGATGGGCTCGGTGCAGTGGCCCTGCAACGAGAAGGCGCCGGAAGGCACGCCGATCGTGCATATGGATGGTTTCGTGCGCGGCAAGGGCAAGTTCATCCGCACCGAATATGTCGCCACCGACGAGAAGACCGGGCCGCGCTTCCCGCTGCTGCTCACCACCGGCCGCATCCTGTCGCAATATAATGTCGGCGCGCAGACGCGGCGCACGGACAATGTGGTGTGGCATGCCGAGGACCTGCTCGAGATCCATCCGCACGATGCCGAGCAGCGCGGCGTGCGCGATGGCGACTGGGTGCGACTGGCGAGCCGCGCCGGCGAGACGACGCTGCGCGCGCAGATCACCGACAAGGTGGCGCCGGGCGTGGTCTACACCACCTTCCACCACCCCGACACGCAGGCCAATGTCATCACCACCGATTTCTCGGACTGGGCGACCAACTGCCCGGAATACAAGGTGACCGCGGTTCAGGTCGCGCCATCCAACGGCCCCAGCGGCTGGCAGGAAGAGTATAACGAACTCGCCCGCCGTTCGCGCCGCATCGAGGGCCGGCTGGAAGCGGCGGAGTAGGCAGGGACTTGCGCGAACCCCTCACCTCGACCATCCGCATCGCGCGCCGGGCTTCCGGCGCGGATGCGGCGGCGCGCATGGTGCCGGAGGAAACGCCCGTGGCGCTCTCCTATGCCGGCACAACCCATGCGGTGATGATGGCCTCGCCCGCCGACCTCACGGATTTCGCGCTCGGTTTCTCGCTGACGGAAGGCATTATCGGTTCGCCCGAGGAGGTCGAGACGATCGACATCATCGAGGATGCCGGCGCCGGCATCGACATCCAGATCAGGCTGAAGGACAGGGCCAATACGCGCTTCGAGGCGCGGCGGCGGCGGCTGGCCGGCCCTGTCGGCTGCGGCCTGTGCGGTATCGAATCCATCGACGAGGCGATGCGGCAGGTGCCGAAAATCCGTCAGTCGACGCTTACACTTTCAGCGACCGAGATCACCGACGCGGTGCGCCTCCTGTCGAAGCAGCAGCCTTTCCATTCGCAGACCGGTGCGGTGCATGCCGCCGGCTTCTATATGCCGGGCCGCGGCATCGTCGCGGCGCGCGAGGATGTTGGCCGTCACAACGCGCTCGACAAGCTTGCAGGCGCACTTGCCAGCGCCGGCATCGACGGCGCGAGCGGCGCGGTGGTGGTGACCAGCCGCGTCTCGGTCGAGATGGTGCAGAAGACCGCGGCAATCGGCGCGCCCTTCATCATCGCCGTCTCCGCACCAACGGCGCTTGCCGTGCGCACCGCCGACGAGGCCGGCATGACCCTGGTCGCGCTGGTGCGCGGCGACGATTTCGACGTCTTCACGCGGCCTGACCGCGTTTCCATCGGAGCTGCCAGCCATGTCGCATGATGCGGACATCCACCACCTGCATGCCAAGCTGATCCGCATGGCTAACCAGATCGGAATCTTCTTCGAATCCAAGCCGCATGATGAGGGCGTGGCGGGTGTCGCCGAGCACATCAACAAGTTCTGGGAGCCCCGCATGCGCCGACAGTTCTTCGAGGCGGTGGACAGCGGCGGCGAAGGGTTCAGGCCGATCGTGCTGGAGGCGGCCGCCAATATCCGCCGGCCGGCAGCACCGGAAATTCCGCCTGCACAAGCCGAACAGGCGGGCGCGCCGCGCGCCTGACTTAGAGCATTTGTGCGACGCCGAGCGGGTCCGCTCGGCTGCAAAGATGCTCTCTCCTTTTGTCTTTGCGCAATTCCGGACGCAAAATCGCTAAGCAATTTGCCGGATTGCTCAGGTCGTCAGCAGCGACAGGCCCGGAACGCGGTTGATAAGGCTGCGGTTCTTCATCACGAAGTCGAGGTTCTGGCGCGCCAGCCGCGCATGTTCGCGCGCCAGCGCCTCGGCGCGGGTGCCCTCACGCGCCTCGATGGCTTCCACGATGGCGCGGTGGTGCGACTGGCCGATCCATAGCGAGGCACGGAACACCGGCAGTTCGGCCTGCGCATGCATGAAGGCGCTGGGGCCGGCGAAGGGGAGTTGGGTCACCTTTTCCAGTTCGCGGCGGAAGATCTCGCTGCCCGACAGGCCCGACAGCATGTCGTGGAACTCGGCATTGAGCGCGACATAGGCGTCGAAATCCATGACCTCGGGCGAGGCCCCCAGCGCTTCGTCGAGCCGGGCGAGCAAGCCCCTGGCAAAGGCGATTCGCGACGAGGTCACGCCGCGCTCGGCGGCGAGCCGCACTGCGGCACCCTCCACGAGGCCGCGCAGTTCGATGGCATCGGCCACATCCGCCTCGGTGAAGGAGCGGACGGCATAGCCTCCCGAGGGAATCGCCTCCAGGATGCCCTCCTGCTCGAGGCGTGCGAGCGCCGCCCTGAGCGGCGTGCGCGAAATGCCCAGCCGCTCGCTGATGGCGATTTCCGAAAGCCTTTCACCAGGCGCGACATTGCCGGAATAGACGAGGTCCCGCAGTCCGAGGATCGCCTTCAAAGATTGCGACGAAGCCCGTTCCTCGCCTGTTTTCACTGCCACCGGCCTTCCCCCTCGACGCCTGCCATGCTGCATTTTTGTGTCCATGCAGCGTGTATACAGGATATTTGTCAAGTAGCCTTTTCAGCGATGGCGTGTTAGCGACACGCGGTTTCCCGATCATATCGAGCTTGGAGGTTCGCCCATGTCCGTCGCCCAGCCCCCCTATCGCGCAGATCATGTCGGCAGTCTGCTGCGTCCTGCGAAGGTCAAGGATGCACGGCACAAATTCTACGACGAGAAGTCGATCCCGCAGGCGGAACTGAAGGCGGCCGAGGACGAGGCGATCGTCAAGGCGATCAAGATGCAGGAAGATGTCGGCCTTCCGGTCGTCACGGACGGCGAGATCCGCCGCGCCTTCTGGCACTATGATTTCATGGACGATCTGGTCGGCTTCGAGCTGGTGGAGCGTGGCGAGGGCTTCCAGTTCCACGGCAAGCAGATGAAACCGCTGCATCCGACGATCCACGGCAAGCTCGATTTCCCCGCCGACCATCCGATGATCGAGCACTACAAGTTCGTCGCCGCCAACACCAAGGTAATGCCGAAAATCTCCATTCCGGGCCCGAGCTGCTGCCATTTCCGCACCGACCCGAAGGACATCACGCCGAAGGAATATCAGGATCCGGAAGCTCTCTTCGCCGATCTGGCCAAGACCTTCGCCAAGGCCGTGCAGGCCTTCTACGATGCCGGCTGCCGCTATCTCCAGATGGACGACATCTTCTTCGCCTATCTCGGCGACCCGAAGCATCGCCAGGCCAAGAAGGAGGTCGGCCAGGATCCCGACTGGCTGATCGACCGCTATGCGTGGATGATGCACGAATCGATCAAGAACAAGCCCGCCGACATGGTGATCGGCATGCATATGTGCCGCGGCAACTTCGCCTCCACCTATGCTGCCGAAGGCGGCTACGATGCCGCCGCCGATGCGATCTTCAACAAGACCGGCGTCGACATCTTCTTCATGGAATATGACAGCGAGCGCGCCGGCGGTCTGGAGCCGCTTCGCCTGCTGCCCAAGGGCAAGCAGCGGGTCATGCCGGGTTTCATCACCACCAAGACGCCCGAGTTGGAAAAGATCGACGACCTGAAGCGCAAGTTCGACGAGGCGTCGAAATATGCCGACATCGACCAGATGGGCATCGCGCCGCAATGCGGCTTTTCCTCGACCGACGATGGCAACAAGGTCACCGAGGACGACCAGAAGCGCAAGCTCGAAGTGGTGGTGAAGACCGCCGAGGCGATCTGGGGCGGCGTAGCGAAGTAATCGCCATAGGCGTGCTATTAGACAAAGGCCGGTGCGGTTGTCCGCGCCGGCCTTTTGTTTGGGCGCTTACCGCCGGCCCTGTATGCAAGGCGACCTAAAAAGAGTTGCGATGATTGCGCTTTTAGGCTGGATCAGGGCCAATCGACACGGCATTGTGTATGCAATGCCTATTCGCCGACCCTGCCCGACAATTCGAGAACGAGACATGTATGCGCAGCCGCGCAGCCATGGTGCGCGCATATGACGGCAGCCGCCGACGGGCTTCCGACACCCCGGCGCTACTGGGCTGCTTTCTCCGTCGCCACCAGTCTCGTCGTCTACGTCATGGACGCGTCAATGGTCACGGTCATGCTGCCGGTGATCGCCGAAAGCCTCGGCGTGGCGCCGAGCCAGGCGATCTGGGCCATGACCGCCTATCACCTCACGCTCGCCTGCCTGCTGCTGCCATTGGCGGCGCTGGGCGAAAAATACGGCCAGTGGCTCGTCTATTCCGCCGGGCTGGTGCTGTTCTCCGTCGGCGCGATCTTCAGCGCGTCCTCCACGACGCTGGCAACGCTGATCGCAGGGCGGGTGCTGCAAGGCATCGGCGCGGCCGGCGCGCAGAGCATGACCATGGCGCTGCTGCGCCATTCCTACCCCAAGGCACAGTTCGGCCGCGCGGCCGGCATCAATTCCACCGTGGTCGGCGTCTCCATGGCGTCCGGCCCGGCGGTGGGCGCGGCGATCCTGCTGATGGCGGAATGGCGCACGCTGTTCCTCCTCGTCCTGCCGGTGGCCGCCTTCTCGCTCGGCGTCGGCCTGCTGGCGCTGCCGCGCATCTCGCGGCGCACGATCCGCTTCGACTTCGCCGCCGCCGCGATGACGTCGCTCGCGGTGCTCTGCTTCGTGCTGGGGCTCAACGAGATGCGCGCCGGCGCCGATGCGCTACGGTTGGCGGGCCTGCTCGGCATGGCCACGGTGATCACCTTCTTCCTGGTGCGGCGGCTCAGGGGAACGCCCGACCCGGTCCTGCCCATCGACCTCCTGTCCGTCCGCATCATCGCGCTGTCGCTCACCACCTCGCTGTGCCTCTTCACCGCGCAGGGCATGACGATGACCGCCCTGCCTTTCCACCTCGCGCAGGCAACCGGCCTTTCCGCCGGGCAGGTGGGGCTTCTGATCACGCCATGGCCGGTCGCGATGGCGATCATGGCCAATGTCTCCGGCTGGCTGTCGGAGCGCCATTCCGCGCGGCTACTATGCGCCTGCGGCATCGCCATCATGGTGTTCGGCATGACGATGATGGTCTTCCTGCCAGACAGGCCGACCGTCTTCGAGGTGCTGTGGCGCATGGCGGTGTTCGGCACCGGCTTCGGCCTGTTCGTGACGCCCAACAACCGGCTCGTCATGCTCAACGCGCCGCTGTCGCGCGCCAGCGCCATCGGCGGGCTGGTGGCGATGGTGCGCATGATCGGCATGTCGCTCGGCGCGACGATGGCCGCAGTGATGTTCAGCTACTGGCCGGAAGACCCCGGCCATGCGGCCTTCACGCTGGCCGCATGCGTGCTGGTCGTCGCCTTCGTGCTGTGCTGCGTGCGCAAGACATCTCAGGAAGCAGCCTGATCAGGCCGCGCCCCGCGCCCGGTGCCAGTCGAGCATCCATGTCGCGGCGCCGACATTTTTCGGCGGGTGGGCCAGCACGGCGTCCTCGTTGATGTCCGTTCCCCAGCCGGGCGCGGTCGGCACGATCAGTTCGCCATCCTCGACCTGCGGCGAGACCGTCACGATGTCGTGCATCCACGGCACCTCGTCCACGTCATATTCCATGATGCGGAAGTTCGGGATCGCGGCGCACAGATGCGCGCCCATCAGCGACGACAGATAGCCGTGCGCGTCATGCGAGGCGACATTGACGTCGAACATGTCGGCCAGCACCGCCATGCGGTAAGCCTCCATGAAGCCCACCCACTGCGGGTCGATGATCGCCACATCGACGGTCTGCTGCTGGAGGAAAGGCAGCATGCGGCGGCGGTTGTAGATCGTCTCCAGCGAGGCGATCGGCGTCGTGGTGGAGCGGCGGATGTCGGCCAGCGCTTCTGGCAGATAGGTGTCGATCTCCAGCCAGGTCATGTCGAACTTCTCGACCGCCTTGGCGATGCGCTTGAAGCCCTCGGGCCGGAAGTTGAAATTCAGGTCCATCAGCAGGCCGGTATCCGGGCCGATGCCCTCGCGGAACGCGGCAAGCTGGTCCTCGATCGCGCCCAGCACCTTGCCGGTGAGGTGCAGTTCCGGCGAGCCGGCAAGGCCGGAGAAGCCGGGGCGATGCTGCGCGGGTGCGGCGCCGTCGAACAGGATCGGATTGGTCTTCAGCGCCTTGAAGCCGCGCCGCACCACTTCCTTGCCCAGCGTCACCAGATCCTCGACCTTGCGGATCGGCGCAACGCCGGCTTCCTTCTCGAAAAGCTTCGGGTCGCGGATGCGATAGGTGCCGCAATGCGACCAGTAGACCGGCACGCGGTCGCGGTAGCGTCCGCCGAACAGGTCGCAGACCGGCAGGCCGGCGGCCTTGCCCTTGATGTCGAGGCAGGCATTCTCGATGGCCGCCGTCGCCTGTGCATTGGCACCGCCTTCGGCCATGCGCGTGCCGGCATAGAGGCGCGCGCCGATGGCGCCGGCATTGCGCGGGTCGAGGCCGATCACCTTCTCGGCGATGACGCGGATGTTGGAGGTGAGGCCCGGCCCCGCCATGCCCTCGTGGAACTCGGCCCAGCCGGTCAGCCCCTCATCCGTGCTGATCTTGAGGAAGGAGAGGTTCCGCCAGCCGCCGTCGGCATGCATGTCCTCGATCTTGGTGATGCGCATCGCGTGCTCCTCCGCCAGCAGGGTCGAACCGACTTCTTGCGCCAGCAGATCAGGAGACGGAAGTGGCGGACATGAAAAAGGCGGGACCCGGTCGCCCGAGTCCCGCCTGTTCAAACGCATTGGCCCGACAAGTCAGGCCTTGTGGAAGCGCTCGTCCTTTTCGGCCATGCGGCGCAGCAGGCCGGGCACCGCGAAGCGCTCGCCGAAGGCGGTGGCAAGCGCGTCGCTTTCGGCGACGAACTCCTTCGCGCCGACCGTATCGACATAGCCCAGCGGCCCACCCAGATGTGCCGGATAGCTCCAGCCGAGCACCGAGGCGATGTCGGCGGCGAGCGGATCGTCGATCACGCCTTCCTCCATCGCGCGCGCGGCTTCAAGCGACTGCGTGTTGATCAGGCGCTTGCGCACGATCTCGACCGGCAACGGCTTTTCGGCGGCAGGGAAGAGATCAGACAGGCCCTTCCAGAGTTTCGGCCCGTCCTCGCCATAGTCGTAGATACCCTTGCCGCCGTCGCGCCCGACACGGCCGGCATCGACCAGCTTCTTCAGCGCCTCCACCGCGCGGCCGTCCTTCATCGACTGCGGCTGGCCCTCGCCGCTCATGGAGATCATGATGTCGTGCAGCAGCGGCAGCTTGGTGAGCTCCGCCAGCGTGACCGGGCCGATGGCGAAGCCGGCATTGAGCATGGCATTGTCGATGACCTGCGGCGGCACGCCCTCGGCCAGCAACGTCAGCGCTTCCGACGAAAGCGAGGAGACGAGGCGGCTTGTATAGAAGCCGAGCCCGTCCTTCACCACGATCTGCGTTTTGCGCATCAGCGAGGCGACATATTGCGCCTCGTCGAACGCCTTCTGCGAGGTCTCGGGCGAGCGGATCACTTCCAGCAGCTTCATGGTCTCGACCGGCGCGAAGAAATGCATGCCGATCATGCGCGACGGGTCACCGAGCGCCGAAGCGAGCTTCTTGATGAGGATGCTCGACGTGTTGGAGGCAATCGTCACCTCCGGCCGCAGCACCGCTTCCAGCTTGCGGTAGACGTCATGCTTGACGTCGAGCCGCTCGAACACGGCCTCGATGACGAAATCCGCATCCTTGAGCGCGCCGTAATCGTCGGTCGCGCTGATGCGCGCCATGATCGCGGCCTGCTGCTCCGCCGACATGCGCCCGCGTGAGACGAGCTTCTCGCCGATCTTGCCGATGCGGCCATGGCTCTCGGCGGCCTTCTCGGCCGAGATGTCGATCAGCACGACATTGAGCCCCGCACGCGCGGCGGTGAAGGCGATGCCGTTGCCCATCGTGCCGCCACCAACGACGCCGAGCGTCTTGATGCCGTCGCCTATGCCTGCCGGCGGGCGCGGACGCGCCGCGCGCGGGCCGTAGAACAAAGTGCGCACCTTGTTCTTGGCATAGGGCGAGGCGGCGAGCTTGGCGAAATGACGCTTCTCGATCTCCAGCCCGGCATCCAGCGTGCGCTGCATGCCGTGATGCAGGCAGGCGAGGATCGCGGCTGCGGCCACGTCGTCCTGCCCCGCACGCGAGCGGTATTTCGCCCAGCGGCCGGCGAACCAGCGGCGGCCGGGGACGGATTGCGGGTCGAAGCCGGGGGCGACGAAACCCTTCTCGTCCCACTTCTGCACCGGCTTGGGGCCGGAGAGAACCCATTTCGCGGCCGTCTCGATGAGATCCGATGCCGGCACCACCTCGTCGATCAGGCCTGCGGCGAGCGCATCATTCGTCGACAGCGTGGTGCCGTTGATCATCAGCTCCGCAGCCTTGTCGATACCGATCAGGCGCGGCAGGCGCTGCGTGCCGCCGCCGCCAGGCATCAGGCCGAGCGAGGCTTCCGGCAGGCCGAACAGCGCATCCGGCCGGTCGGCGGCGATGCGGCGGTGGCAGGCCAGCGCCAGTTCGTAGCCGCCGCCCAGCGCGGTGCCATTGAGCGCGGCGACGACCGGCTTGCCGCCCGTCTCCATCTTGCGGATCGCGGCCAGGAACGGCTCCACGATCGCCTTCACGTCATCCGGCGTCTGCACCGAAAGAAGCTGGTTCAGGTCGCCGCCGGCGGCAAAGCTGTCTTTGGACGAGGTGACGACGATGCCCTTCACATCGGCATCGGCGATCAGCTCGCCGATAGCCTTGTCGAAGGCGGCGTTGAAGGCGAGGTCGAGCGCGTTCTGGCTGCCCGGCGTGTCGATGGTGAGGACGGCGACGCCGTCGGGACGCTTGTCGATGTTCAGCATCTCTCAGCCCTCCACGCGTTCGATATAGGTGGCGACGCCCATGCCGAGGCCGACGCACAGGGTGACGATACCGCTCTCCTTGCCGGTGCGCTCCAGCTCGTCCAGCAGGATATTGGTGATCATGACGCCGGTGGCGCCGATGGGATGGCCCATAGAGATGCCGCCGCCATTGACGTTGACCTTGTCATGGGAAACGCCGGTGCGCTCCATGAAGCGCAGCACGACCGAGGCGAAGGCTTCGTTGACCTCGTAGAGATCGACGTCTTCCGGCTTCTTAGCCACGCGCTTCAGCGCCATCAGCGTGGCGTCGGCCGGCGCGGCCAACATCAGGCTGGGGTCCATCGCGGCATTGGCGAAGGAGCGGATGACCGCGCGCGGCTTCAGGCCCATGCGCTCGCCCGCCTCGCGGGTGCCGATCAGCATGGCCGCCGCGCCATCCACGATACCGGACGAATTGCCGGCGGTGTGGACATGCTCGACCGCCAGCACTTCGGGGTAGCGGCGGCGGGCGATGGCGTCGAGCCCGCCCTTGAGGCCCATATCCCTGAAAGCCGCCGGCAGCTTGGCCAGCGTCTCCATGGTGGTCTCGGGGCGCATATATTCGTCCTTCTCCAGAAGGACGGTGCCGTTCTCGTCCCTGACCGGGACGATCGACTTCGCGAAGCGTCCGCCCTGCCAGGCGGCGGCCGCGCGCTTCTGCGATTCTACCGCATAGGCGTCGACGTCTGCGCGGCTATGGCCGTAGAGCGTCGCCATCAGGTCGGCGGAAATGCCCTGCGGGATCATGTCGATGCGGTTGTTGAAGATGGCGTCGGAGCCGTTGGGGCCGCCAGTGCCGCCGATGGGGATCAGCGACATCATCTCGATGCCGCCGGCCACCAGAAGATCGCCCTGGCCGGACATGACGCGCGCGGCCGCCGTGTTCACAGCGTCGAGACCCGACGAGCAGAAGCGGCTGACGGTGGAACCCGGAATGCTCTCCGGCATGCCGGCATAGAGCAGCGCCGAACGGGCCAGATCGGACCCCTGGTCGTTGACGCCGTCGCCGACGCCGAAGATCACGTCTTCCGGGTCGGCCTGCGAGAAGCCGGTGCGCTGGTCGAGCGCGGCCAGCACGGCCGCGCTCAGTTCCACCGGCGACAGCGTGTGCAGTCCGCCATTGTGGCGTCCCTTGCCGCGCGGCGTGCGCACGGCGTCGAAGATATAGGCTTCGGGCAAGATCCGCTCCCTCCTGCACTGGCAGCCGGCAGACTCCGATCGAGCCTGCCGCGACATGCCGATTATTTAACTCATTAAGTTTTTCCGTAAGCCTCCGGCGGGCATCTTGTCAACGCCGTTCAGGACGGTTCGGAGCTCTTCAGGCGCCGCCGGCGATCAGAATTTCCGGCCTCGGCCCGCCATTATGGAGCGCTTCCACATCCCCGGCGCGTGTCTTCAGCACCGTCTTCTGGCTGACGCTGCCCTTGTCGGTGATCTCGCCAAGCGCGCCGTCGGGCGGCGTCGGCAGGATCATCGCGCGCGCCACGAAGGTCGATGAGCCACTGCCTTTCGCCGCCAGCCTGTCGAGCACATCCTGCAAGGTCGCCACGACGCGCGGATGACCGAAGGCGTCGACGGCCGGCGCATCGTCCGGCAGGCCGGCATGGCGGCGCGCCTGAAGTGCGTCGAGGAAGAGCAGCGCGCCGACCTCGTTGCGGTTCTCGCCGGTGATGACCGCATCGCGCAGCAGCGGCGAAGCCTCGGTGATCAGCCGATCGCGCAGCAGGCCGACGCTGACCCATGTGCCGGTGAGCAGCTTGAAGTTCTCGCCCAGCCGCCCCTCATAGGTGAGGCCCTGCGCAAGATCGTCGGGATCGACGGGGGCCATCGCATCGCCGAAATGATAAAAACCCTCGTCGTCGAAGGCCTTCGCCGTCAGTTCCGGCTGGCGCCAGTAGCCCGGCGTTACATTGGGGCCGCGCACGCAACCTTCGAGCCTGCCGTCCACGGGGTGGAGCTTGATCTCGACGCCCGGCACCGGCAAGCCGACCAGCCCGCCGCGCGGATCGGGCCAGTTGACGCCGAGCGCCACCGGCGAGGTCTCCGTCGAGCCGAAATTGGAAAAGAACGGCACCTTCGCGCCGAGCGTTTTCATGCCGAGCTCGTTCAGTTCATCGATGATGGGCTGCGGCATGGACGAGCCCGAATAATAGAACATGCCGAGGTCGCGGAAGAAGTTTTTCCGCAACTCCTCATCCTCCCACAATGCCGGAATGAGCTCCTGAAAGGCGGAAGCCGCGCTGAAATAGGCGGTCGGCGAGATTTCGCGCAGGTTGCGGATCGTCCTGTCCATCAGCCCCGGCACCGGCTTGCCGTCGTCGATATAGAGCGTGCCGCCGAGATAGGCGGTCATGCCGAGGATCATGTTGGCGCCGGACGTATGATGCCACGGCAGCCATGACAGCAGCACCGGCGGGCGCGTGCCCATGACGGGAAAGTTCTGCAGGAACATCTGCTGGTTGGAGCAGATCATGCGATGCGTGTTGGTGACGCCCTTGGGCGCACCGGTCGAGCCCGAGGTGAACAGGATTTTTATCACGTCGTCGGGCCGGATCGCCGCATGGGCGGTCTCGACCTTGCCGGTCGGCACCGTTTCGAGAAGCGACGTGAATGAGGTGTGGCCATATTCGTCAGCCTCGCGCAGGGCGACCACCTCGAAACCGGATATGGCGGTTCCCTTCAGGGCGCGGTCGAATTCGGCAGCGCTTTCCACATAGACGAGACCCGGCGTCAGCAGGCCCAGCACATGGTCGAGCTTGGAAAACTCCTTCGCCAGCAGCGAATAGGCCGGCGAGACGGGGCAATAGGGAATGCCGGCATGGGCCGCCGCCATCGCCAGCAGCGCATGGGCGTTGGAGCCGGGCGAAAGGATCGCGACCGGCCGCTCGGGCCCGAGATCACGCGCCAGCAGCGCCTCGGCCAGCGAGCGTATCCGCACGGCGGCCTGCGCATAGGTCACCTCGCGCCATTCGCCGTCCTCGCCGCGCTCGGCGATGAAGATGCGGTCGGGATGCTCCCTGGCCGTCGCGAACAGACGCTCGGTGATGACGCGCGGATAGGGCGCCAAGGCCTCCTTCGAGCGCATCAGGATGGCGCCATCGCCGCGCCGCTCCACCGCGACATCCCAGGTCCCCAAAGGCACGTCGATGAAACCCGACGCCTGCGCTCCAGTACTCGGCAGCATGTGTCTTCCTCCCTGACGCCGCCTCACCGCACGGGAAACGGCACGTGATGCAATTAACAAGTTAAAGGTCTACCCGCAACGCGCGGCAACCATGTCACGCGGCTGTCGCAGATGGCTGGTAGGAGTTTCCTCATCGGGCGATCGACCACGGATGCACTGGTAGATGGCGCGGCAGGAAAGGTCAGGCATTGCCTGGCCTTTTTCGTTTTCGGCAGGCGATCACGGCCATTCGGCGAAACTCGGCTGAGGCGCTGCCTGGCCGGCTGCGCGCAATGCCGCCATCTCGTTGCGGTAGCGGCCCGGCGTGGTGCCGGTCATGCGCTTGAAGAAGACGGAGAAGTGCGCCGGGTCGTTGAAACCCAGCGTGTGGGCGAACTGCTCCACCGTCAACGGCGAGAGCTCCAGCCGCGACATCGCCTCGTGCAGCACGCGTTCCGAGATCAGCGCCTTGGGCGACTTGCCGACGCCATCGGAACAGATGGCATGCAGCCTGTCGGCAGAGATGCCGAGCGCGGCGGCATAGCGCGCCACGCTCCAGTGATCGCGGAAATTCAGCTCCACGAGCTGGCGGAAGCGCTGGAGGATGCCTGCGCGCTTGCCCATGCCGGAAATCGCCAGGCCCGCGCCACCGGTGAGACGGAGCATGGTGACGAGCATGATGCGCACCAGCGCGGAAATGATAAGCCGCGATCCTTCCTGCGGGTGCTGCGTTTCGCGCAACACCCCTTCGAAGCAGCGTTCGAGGATGCGGGCCTTCTCACCCTGCCCCGCGAGCGACAGGACGAAGCTGCGCTCGGCGAGAAGACGCAAATCACGCGATTCAGGCTCGTCGCCCAGCGCCGAGAGAATGGTCGCGTCGGTTACGGCACCCCGGTAGCCGGTCGTTCCCGCCTCGGTGCGCAGGCGGCCGGGCCGCAAGGAGCCGACAAGAATGAAGGCCGGCCCCTCGGCGCTGAACCGTTCCGCCCCGGCTTCCACCTCGCCCGCACCGTCCGTCAGCAAGGCAAGCTGCCGCTGCGGCACGCCCTGCCGGTTGAACGACCAGATGCGCGGATGGAGGCTGCTTTCGATCCGTTCGGCCTTCACGGCATGTCTCCGGCATTCACTAAACCGTCATTTTATCGGCTGCCTACCAGAAAAATACAATATAAAGCCAGAAAGTTGCATTACACACGACTACAGCTTCTGTTTGCTTTCATACAGCGCATGGTCCTGGAGGCTTGGCCATCGGCGCTGGGGAGATTGTCTTGAACCTGAACGCGTCCGTGCCGGCGCAGATGCCGTCCGCAGGCAACCGCGCGAATGCGATGGCCCTGCACGCAGCGGTGCCGTCCGCATCGCTGGCGGAAGCGCGCCATGCCGCGAATGTCGCGGCCAAGGCGTTCCCGGCATGGTCGGCGACCGCGCCCGGCGAGCGCCGCGCCTTGCTCGAAAAGGCCGCGGCGATCCTGCTGGCGCGGCGCGAGGAATTCGTGCGCCTCATCGCCGCGGAGACCGGCGGCACGCGCGACTGGGCGGAGCTCAATTGCCGGCTGGGCGCATCGATCGTCCGCGAGGCGGCGGCGATGACCACGCAGATCGGCGGCGACGTGATCCCCACCGACCGGCAGGGCAGCCTCGCCATGGCGCTGCGCCAGCCCTGCGGCGTGGTGCTTTCGATGGCGCCGTGGAATGCGCCGATCGTGCTCGGCACGCGCGCGCTGGCAACGCCGCTCGCCTGCGGCAACACCGTCGTCTTCAAGGCGTCGGAACTTTGCCCCGGCACCCATGCGCTGCTGGGCGAGGTTTTCGCCGAAGCCGGCCTCGGCGACGGCATCACCGCCATGGTGCACAATGCCGAACAGGGCGCGACAGACATTGTCGAGGCGCTGATCGCCCATCCGGCGGTGCGGCGCGTCAACTTCACCGGCTCCACCCGCTCCGGGCGCATGATCGCGGAAATCTGCGCCCGCCATCTCAAGCGCTGCCTGCTGGAACTCGGCGGCAAGGCGCCGCTCATCGTGCTGGATGACGCCGATATCGAGGAAGCGGTGAAAGCGGCGGCCTATGGCGCCTTCTTCCATCAGGGCCAGATCTGCATGTCGACGGAGCGCGTGCTCCTCCACGAAGATCACGCCGACGATTTCCTCTCGCGGCTGGCGCGCCATGCAGCGCTGATCTCGGCACGCGACGGCGCGGCGGATGCCGGCCGCATCGGGCCGATGATCTCGGAAGCCGCAGCCCAGCGCGTCAAGGCGTTGATCGACGACGCCACGCGCAAGGGCGCGCGGCTCGTCACCGGCGGCACGCAGCGCGGCGCCTGGCTGGAGGCGACGATCCTCGACGGCGTGTCGCCCGACATGCGCATCTATCACGAGGAGACATTCGGGCCGGTGGCCTCGGTGATCCGCTATGCCGACATCGACGAGGCCGTCTCCATCGCCAACGACACGGAATACGGGCTGGCGGCGGCGGTCTTCGGCCGCGACGTATCGCGCGCGCTCGACGTGGCGCGGCGGCTGGAAACCGGCATCTGCCACATCAACGCAGCCACCATCCATGACGAACCGCAAATGCCGTTCGGCGGGATGAAGGCGTCCGGCTATGGCCGCTTCGGCGGCCGGGCGGGCATAGAGGAATTCACCGAACTGCGGTGGGTCACGATCCAGAGCGGCAAACAGGATTATCCGCTTTGAGGTATCGGCGCCGGCGACGGTCGTCGGCGCGCGGAAAGCAACAAGGGAGGTATGAAATGCTCAGAAGGACAATGCTCGCACTGACCGCTTCGTCGGTCGCAATGGCCTTTGCCGGCGGCTTCGCACAGGCACAGGAAGAGACGATCAAGCTGGGCGCATCCGCGCCCAAGACCGGCCCGCTGGCCGGCGGCGCCGCCGTCACCCACTGGCCGAACATCCAGATGTGGATGAAGGAAATCAACGATGCCGGCGGCCTGCAGGTCGGCGACAAGAAGATGAAGATCGAGCTCGTCGAATATGACGACAAGACGAACGGCGAAGAGGCGATCAAGAACATCCAGCGCCTCGCGACCGTCGACAATGTCGACTTCATCGTCACACCCTATTCGACCGGCCTCAATATCGCGACCGCGCCGATCATCGCGCGCTACGGCTTCCCGCACATCACGACCAGCGCGGCGACCGATGGCGTGACCGAGTTCGCACAGCGCTGGCCGAACTCCTTCTGGATGCTCGGCACGTCGAAGCAGCTCGGCGCCGGCGTGGTCGAGGCCCTGGGCAAGCTCAAGGCGAGCGGCGACATCGGCAACAAGGTGGCGCTGGTCAACGTCGCCGACGCCTTCGGCCTCGAACTGATCGGCGCGACCAAGCCGGCACTGCAGGAAGCGGGCTTCGAGATCGTCTACGAGACCTCCTATCCGCTCGGCACGCAGGATCTTGCGCCGGTCATCAGTGGCGCCAAGGCTGCCGCGCCCGACGCGTTCGTTGCTTTCTCCTATCCGGGCGACACCTTCGCGCTCACCGAGCAGGCGCAGGTGCAGGGTCTCGATGTCGGCGCATTCTACACCGGCGTCGGCACCGCCTTCCCGGCCTTTGCCGGCCGCTTCAAGGAGAAGGCCAACGGCATCATGGGCATTGGCGGCGTCAATTCCAATGACGAGAAGATCAAGTCCTATTTCGAGCTGAGCAAGAAGGACACCGGCGTCGAGCCCGACTATTGGGCATCGGCCACGACCTATGCCGGCCTGCAGATCCTCGGCCAGGCGATCGAGAAGGCCGGTTCGAAGGACAAGGCCGCCGTCGTCGCGGCGATCAAGGCCAACACCTTCGACACGATCATCGGCCCGATCTCCATGCCCAACAATGTCAACGAGAAGGTCTGGACCGTCGGCCAGTGGGACAATGGCGTGTTCAAGGCCGTCGCGGCGGACGGGCTCGACGTCGCCGGCGAGCCGGTCAAGAAGCCGGCGTGGTAATATAGTCGCCGGCACTCCATCCCTCCCCGCACCGGGGAGGGATCAGGAGCGGGACGACTTCTCCCGCTCCCTCCATTTCGAAGGCAGAAGCTCCAGCATATGAACATTCTCGTCACCGGCATTCTGCTGAGCGGCACCTATGCGCTGATCGCGCTCGGGCTGACGCTGCAATATGGCGTCGCCCGCATCATGAATCTCGGCAATGGCGAGACGCTGGTCGCCGCCTGCTTCGTGGCGTTCTGGCTCTATACGGGACTTGCGATCAATCCGCTCCTCGGACTGCTGCTGATCGCGCCCACCGCCTTCGTCATCAACTGGGCGATCTACGCCGTCGCGCTCCAGCCGCTGGTAAAGCGCGCGAAGAATCGCGGCCAGCTCGAATCGGATTCCATCCTCGCCACCTTCGGCCTGCTCTTCCTGCTGCAGGGACTGATGCTGCTGGCCTTCGGCGGCGAATACCGCTCCTACACCTTCCTGGCCGAGCGCTTCGACATTTTCGGCTATTCCTACGGCCTGAACCGGGTGGTGGCCTTCGTGGCGGCGGCGATCATCGCGGCGGCGCTGTGGTTCTTCCTCTATCGCACGCGGCAGGGAACGGCGCTGCGCGCCGTGGCGGTCGATCCGAACTCCGCCAATCTCGTCGCCATCGACGTGGCGCGCACCGCCGCCTTCGCCTTCGCGCTGGGCGGCGCGGTGACGGCCTGCGGCGGCGCGCTTCTGTCAACCTTCTACACCTTCAACGCCTCGATGGGCGTGGTCTTCACCATGAAGGCGCTCATCATCGTCATCATGGGCGGCGTGGGCGACCTGCGCGGCGCGATCCTCGCGGCCATCATCCTCGGCGTTTCCGAGACGCTGGTGGCGAGCCTCATCGACCCCGGCCTGACGATGGCGGCGACCTATGGTCTGTTCATCCTCGTCCTGCTCTTCCGGCCGCAAGGCATCTTCGGGAGGGCCTCGTCGTGAGCGGCTTTCTCAGCGATCTCAGGAGCGAAGAAAAGCGCTCGCTGGCCATCGGCGCCGTCATCGTGGCCGTCGCGGCGCTGCTGCCATTCTTCGATCAGGGTTTCTACCTGTCGATCTCGGTCAACATCATGCTCTATGCGGCGCTCTGCACCGCATGGTCGCTGTTTTCCGGGCCGACCCATTATGTCTCGCTGGCCACCGCCGCCTTCTACGGCCTGGGCACCTATTCGGTCGGCCTGGGCATCGACATCCTGCCCTATCCCGTGCTGCTGTTGATCGCGGCTTCGGTGGGCGCGGTCGTCGCCGGGCTGGTCGGTGCGATGACCCTGCGCATTTCGGGCGTCTATTTCGTCATCTTCACCTTCGGCCTTGCGGAATTCGTGCGCCAGCTCGTCACCTGGACGCAAACCAAGTTCGCCACGGCGATGGGGCTCTACGTCTTCACCGACTTCATGGAGCAACACATCTACTGGATGCTGCTAGCGCTGACGGCGGTGGTGTTCCTGACCGGCTTCCTCATCAACCGCTCGCGCCTCGGCTTCGCCATGACGGTGATCGGCAATGACGAGACGGTGGCGCGCCATGTCGGCATCGACACGGCGCGGGCCAAGATCATCCTGTTCATGGTGTCGGGCGCGTTCATCGCCATCGCCGGCGCCATCACCGCGCCGCGCTACACCTATATCGAACCGCCATCGGCCTTCAATCCGATGATTTCCTTCCTCGTGGTCATCATGGCGCTGCTGGGCGGCACGCGGCGGCTGTGGGGGCCGCTGGTGGGCGTCATCCCCTTCACCATCATGATGGACATCATCTCGTCGCGTTTCCCGAACCATACCTCGATCGTGATCGGACTGGCCTTCTTCGCCATCGTCTACCTTCTGCCGGACGGTGTGACGGGGCGGCTGGAGCAGTTGCGGGCAAAGTTCCGGGCACGCAAGGCCGGCGACCATGCTCCGGCCATCGCGGAGAAGCAGGCATGAGCGCGCCGGTCCTCTCCGTCAACCATGCCCGCAAGCAGTTCGGCGGTCTCGTCGCCGTCAACGATGTCTCCTTCGAGGTGAGGGAAGGCGAGGTGATCGGCCTGATCGGCCCCAACGGTTCGGGCAAGACCACGATGCTCAACCTGATTTCCGGCGCACTTGCGCCCACAGGCGGCGAGATCCGGCTGGCCGGCGAACGCATATCGGGCCTGGCAGCGCACCAGATCGCGCGCAAGGGCGTTGCCCGCACCTTCCAGCTCGTGCGCGTGCTGCCCTCGCTCAATGCCGAGCAGAATGTGATGGCAGGCGCGGTGTTCGGCCACCGCAAATTGTGGGGCCACGAGGCGCAGGAGCTCGCACGCAGCCTGCTCGATCTGGTCGGCCTCGCCGGGCGGGGCCAGATGCCGGTTTCGGCGCTGACCTATATAGACCAGAAGCGGGTGGAGCTGGCGCGGGCGCTCGCCGCCGATCCACGCGTTTTGCTGCTTGACGAATGGCTGGCGGGGCTCAATCCCAGCGAGCTCCAGATCGGCATCGCGCTGATCGAGAAGCTTGGGCGCGAGGGCCGCACGATCATCATGGTCGAACATGTCATGGATGCGATACGATCGCTGTGCGGACGTTGCGTGGTGATGAATACCGGCCGCAAGATCGCCGAAGGCGATGTCGAGGACGTGCTTTCCGACCCCGAGGTCGTGCGCGCATATCTGGGTGACGACGACGATGCTTGAAATTCGCAACCTTGGCGTCCGCTATGGACGGCACATCGCGCTCGACGGCGTTTCCGCCACGGTCGAGAAGGGCGAGATCTGCGTCATCCTCGGCGCCAACGGCGCCGGCAAGTCGAGCCTGCTCAAGGCGATCGCCGGCATGGTCAGGGCCGAACCCGGCACCGAGATCGTCATGAACGGCCGCCCGATCACCGGCATGAAGCCGCACCGGATCGTGGAGGAAGGCATCGCGCTGGTGCCGGAAGGCCGGGGCATCTTCGGCGACCTCACCGTGGCGGAAAACCTCCAGCTCGGGGCCTTCGCACAGCGCGCGCGGGCCCGGGAGGCCGAAACGCTGGCGCAGATCTACCGGCTGTTCCCGCGCCTTGCGGAGCGCAAGAAGCAGATCGCGCGCACCATGTCCGGCGGCGAGCAGCAGATGGTGGCCATCGGCCGCGCGCTGATGTCGCGGCCCGACATCCTGATGCTCGACGAGCCGTCGCTCGGCCTGTCGCCGCTGCTCAGCAAGGACCTGTTCAAATCGCTCGCGGCGGTGGCGGAAACGGGCGTCGGCATTCTGCTGGTAGAGCAGAATGCCCGCCTCAGCCTGAAGATCGCCCGGCGCGGCTATCTGATCGAGAACGGGCTCATCACCGGCGAGGACACCGCCGCCGCGCTGATGACCGACCCGGCCGTCATCAATGCCTATCTCGGCGGCAGGGCTTCGCCTTCGGCGCGCGGCGTGAAGAAAAGCGATATCCGCCTCCCCGCGCCCTTCGCCCTGCCGACGGCGCTCGACGCGATGGGCCGGCTGATGGGCAAGCTTGCCGAGCGCGCCGGCCGCATCCATGCCGCTTTCATCCGCGCGCTGCGCCGCGATGCGCCGGTGCCGAGCGCCTTCGCGGGACGCTACGATCCGCAGCTGGAAAGCGATCCGTGGGATGCGGTGGAACGGCCGGCGCCCGCCGCGCGGCCATCTGCACCGGACAGGCCGCTCGCCGCACACGATGCGAAGGCCGTCGCCGAGACCGCCGGGATGCTGGCCGAGCGCGCCGCTGCGCGCCTGTCGGAGCACCTCGCCGCCCGGCGCAAGGCCAAGCCCGCGACAAGCGAGAGAGACGAGGCCGGTGCCCCGACCTCGACGGCCTTCGTCGCGGCATCGCCTGCCATCTCGCGCCCCGCATTCGACCTCGATATCGCCTCGCTCGCTGCCGGCGCCGACAGGCGGTTGAAGGAGCACCTTGCGCGCCGCCGCCCTGCTATGCCCGCCGCGCCAACTCCTTCGGTGCCCCGCGCCGAGCCTGTGCCACGGGTGCGCGACGAAGGTGGCATATCCGCCATGATCGAGAGCGCCGACCGACGGATGCGCGAACATCTTCATGCCCGGCGGACGCCCCCCGCGACGGCGGCGGAGACAGCCGCAGCACCATCGCCTGCCCTTTCGGCGCCACCGCCGCCAGCCGCCGCGGAACACGTGGACTATGAAGCCCTCGCTACCCTTGCCGGCGCACGCATGCGCGCGCATGTCTCGTCTTCGCGGCAAGAGACGCCAGCGGCAGCGAAACCCGAACGTGCCGCCGACACACCGCCCGCCACGCGACCGCAAGCGGAGTCGGAATCCATCGACGATCTCGCCCGGCATGCCGGCGAACGGCTGCGCGAGCATCTTTCCGCCAATCGCGATGCCACGCTGACCGCCCGGGTGCGGCTGTTCGAGGAAGAGCGCCGCGAGCGCGAGGAAGCTCTCGCCCCGGCCGAGCCGGAGCCCGACAAGGCGGAGGATGACGCGCTGCCGATGCTGGGCCATAACAGCCAGGGCGTGCTGATCGACGAGGACGAGCCGGCCGTGCCGCCCGCACCGGAAGCTGCCGAATCCAGCCTCGACCTGACCCGACTCGCCTCGCGCGCAGCGGAAATCCAGGCGGCGCATACGGCAAAGCAGCGCAAGCGGCTCACCGTCTTCAACTTTTCACCCGAAGGATGGTCCACGGGAGACGATCCGCGTAAGACCAATCATGAATCCGCAACCAAGCGGAAAGAGCACAAGGAGGCATAGGCCATGGCACGTGTATTCGAAGGCATGTTCATCGGCGGCGGATGGTCCGCCACCAAGAAGACGTTCAAGGACTATAATCCGGCCGACGGGTCTGTCTGGGCCGAGGTGCCGGATTCCGGCCGTACCGAAACCGCATCCGCGATCGAAGCGGCCCATGCCGCCTTCCCCGAATGGTCGAAGCTGCCTTTCTCCAAGCGCGCCCACTACATCCACAAGGCGGCCGAGATCTGGAAGCGCCGCCAGATGGAGATCATCGACGCCATCCAGGCGGAAGGCGGCGGCTGGTTCGGCAAGGGCATGTTCGAGACCGGCTATGTGACGGAGGTCTTCGAGGCTGCCGCGGCATCGGTCTGGAACCCGATCGGCGAAGTCATGCCTTCGGAATATGGCAAGGTCTCCATGGCCGTGCGCCGGCCGATGGGCGTGGTGTCGGTCATCAGCCCGTGGAACTTCCCCTGCATCCTCACCGCACGCGGCTTTCTGTTCCCGCTGGTCGCCGGCAACACGATCGTGCTCAAGCCCTCGGAAGAGACGCCCTATCTGGGCGGCCTGCTCTTCGCCGAGATCTTCGAGGAAGCCGGCCTGCCCAAGGGCGTGTTCAACGTCGTCACCTGCTCGCGTGACAACGTCCGCGAAGTCGGCGACGAGCTGATCGAGCATCCCTACGTCAAGGGCATCTCCTTCACCGGCTCGACCGCCGTCGGCCGCCAGATCGCGGCCAAGGCCGGCGCGCATCTCAAGAAGTGCTGCGTGGAGCTGGGCGGCAAGGATTCGCTGATCGTGCTGGAAGACGCCGAGATGGAGCGCGCCACGCAGGCGGCGAATTTCGGCTCCTTCATGCATCAGGGCCAGATCTGCATGTCGGTCGAGAAGGTGCTGGTGCACGAGAAGATCTTCGACGACTTCCTCAAGAAGTTCGTCGAGCGCGCCTCCAAGCTGAAGGTCGGTGACCCGACCAAGAGCAAGGAGCACATCATCGGCCCGCTCATCAATGACAAGCAGGTCGCCAAGGTGAAGGAGCAGCTCGAAGACGCCATCGCCAAGGGCGCCAAGGTGGTGCTCGGCGGCAAGATCGACGGCCGTTTCGTCGAGCCGACGATCCTCACCGGCGTGACTCCGGACATGAAGCTCTATCAGGACGAGACCTTCGGCCCCGTGGTACCGGTGATCCCGTTCCGCACCGACGAGGAAGCGGTCCAGATCGCCAATGACACCGAATACGGCCTGTCGGCCGGCGTCATGACCCGCGACGAGGCGCGCGGCCTCGCCGTCGTCAACCAGCTCGAAACCGGCAACTGCCACATCAACTGCTCGTCGGTGAACGACGAGCCGCATGTGCCCTTCGGCGGCTTCAAGGCGTCGGGCGTCGGCAAGCATGGCGGCCGCTGGTCGCTCGAGACCTTCACCGAGACCCGCTGGATCACGCTCGATCGGGGTGGCCGTCCCTATCCGCCGATGTTCTGATCGGGGTTCATTCGGAAAGCGAGGGGCGGCGCATGCGCCGCCCTTCTTCTTTTTATCGAATTGCGCAAGACCCCGTTCACCCTGCATGTTCACCCGAACGAAGCCTTTCGCGGCTATCCGTCGAATATCGAACGGTAGAGCGGGGTACGAAACATGCGAAAGCTCATCGCCTGTCTTGGCGTCACGCTGGCATTGCTTGGCGGGTTTCCTGCGGTTGCTTCGGCCGCGAATGTCGTGGCCCGCGTCAGCATTTCAAACCAGACGATGACCGTAGTGCAGAACGGCGTGGTCAAGCACAGATGGCGTGTCTCCACTGCGCGCAAGGGCAAGGTGACGCCGCGCGGAAGCTGGACAGCCAAATGGCTGTCGAAGAACCATCGCTCCAGCCGCTACAATAATGCACCGATGCCCTATGCGATCTTCTACAGCGGCAATTTCGCCGTGCATGGCACCAACCAGACCAGCCGGCTGGGCCGCCCGGCATCGGCCGGCTGCGTGCGCCTCGACACCGCGAATGCGGCAAAGCTCTATTCGATCGCACAGCGCGTCGGGCTGAAGAACCTGCGGATCGTCGTCAGCCACTGAACCAGTCAGCGCGCGGAGACCCACCGCGCCAGCCGATGCGCAGCATCCTCTACCTGGTCCAAGCGGCGGTGGAAGCACAGCCTGAAATGCGCCGCGCCGCCCGCGCCGAAGGCCGTGCCGGGCGCCACCCCGACGCCGGCCTCGTCGACGATGCGGAAGGCCGCGTCATAGGAATCCGCCACGCCGTCTATCGCGAAGAACAGATAGAAGGCGCCCTCCGGCGGCGCCAGGCGCACCCTGCCGGTGCCGGTCAGGGCTGCGCAGACTATGTCGCGCGCCCGCCGCGCCCGCTCCACCTGCTCGGCTACGAAGCCGTCGCCCTCGTCCAGCGCCGCGACCGCGCCGCGTTGCAGAAAAGCCGGCACGCCGGAGGTGGAATACTGGATAAGGTTCTCCACCACCTGCCCGAGCGAGGGATGCGCCCTGATCCAGCCCATGCGCCAGCCGGTCATGGCCCAGTTCTTGGAGAAGGTGTTGACGAAGAGGATGCGATCCTCCGCGGCCATGATGTCCATGAAGGAGGGCGCGCGCAGGCCGTCATAATAGAACTGCGTGTAGATCTCGTCGGCGATGATCCAGAGGCCCTGTTCGCGGGCAATGGAAAGCAGCGCGGCAATTGTTTCGCTGTCGGCGGTCCAGCCGGTGGGATTGGATGGCGTGTTGACGAACAGGGCCCGCGTGCGCGGCGTGATCGCCGCCCGCAGCGCGTCCATATCGAGCTTCCAGCCCTTCGCGCCCTCGGTGAGTTGCAGCGGCACGGCGTCGATGCCTGCCACCCCGGCGGCCCCGGCGAAATTCGGCCAGGCCGGTGTGAAATAGATCACCTCGTCGCCCGCACCCGCCACCGCCTGCAAGGCAAGCTGGATCGCCTGCATGCCGCCGCCGGTGACGAAGAATTCCTCCGGCGAGAAGCTGTGCCCGAAATGGCGCTCGTGATAGCGGGCAATCGCCGCGCGCAGGTCGGGCACGCCGCGCTGCCAGGTGTAGAAGGTCTCGCCTGCGGCCAGCGCATCGGCGGCCTTGCGCGAGATGAAGTCCGGCGTCGGCAGATCGCCCTCACCCGCCCAGAGCGGAATGACGCCCTGCCGGCTGCGGCCATAATTGGCCAGCGCGACGATACCGCTTTCGGGCGCCTGCCGGGCGGCGGGCCGCAGGCCGTCGAGAAGGCCGGTGGCGGCGGGGGACGGAATTTGGTTCATGACGCTGCTTCCGGTTGGCGAATGCGCGAACCGGTGTAGCTCATGTGCCTGCGATGCTTAAGTGCCGACCATTGGGCCAGCGGTTGACGCGCCGGCAACCGCCCTACCTTCCGAACAGCCGCTCCAGCGCCTTTTCCAGCCGCGAGCGTTCGTCGGGATCGGCGGTCGCCGGCATGATGAAGCGGTTCATGAAGGCCCGCGCATCGGCAATGTTGACTATGCTGGCGCGGCGCAGGATCGATAGCGTCGACAAAAGCGCGTTGCTGTCGCATTGGTCGGGCGAATAGGTCCAGTAGTCGCCATTGTCGCCCGCCGTGCGCTCCATGCCGCAACGCGCTTCGGGCGGCGCATCGCGCCAGAACAGCGCCAATATGTCGGTCAGCGCCGACGGATTGTTGGCGTAGTAGCTGTGCGCCAGCATGTCGTCGCCGATGCTGGTCATGTCGATGGAATCGACCTTTGCCGAATGGACGATGCCCTTGCCGCCCTGCCCGGCCCGCGCGGCATCGCCATGGATGCGGCGCGACACGGCGAGCGCCCAGTCCTTGTCCGAGGCATAGAGCGTGACACGCTGCGCCACCGGGCGGATCGTCTCCACCATCGCCGAAAACAGTCCCGCATCGAGGTCCGGCGCGGTGAAGAGCACCTGGTCGAAGGCCGGCGGCTCGCCCGGATGGCGCAACGCATAGAGTTCGAGCGCGTCGGTCATGGCGCGGTTGCCCATGGAATGGGCGATGAGGTGGATGCGCTTCGCTCCCGACTTCGCCACCACGTCTTCCAGAAACAGCGTCAGCCGCCGGCCGCTCAAATTCACCACCGCCGTGTCGGCAATATAGCTCAGCAACGAGCCGCGCGACGGCCAGGAATAGAGGATCGGCACGCCGTCGAAATTCATGTCAAAGGCCATTTGCGCGGTGCGCTGCGCAGCCTCGCCAAACGGCACGTTGAAGCCATGCACGAAGACGAAGGCGGCATCGGAATCGTTCTGTGCGAGCTGGTCGCGCATTTCACCGAAAACGGCATCCGCCGGCTGCGGCGTCACCGATTTCAGCACGACATGGCGGCCCGGATCCTCGCGGAATTCCAGCGTCCAGATCGACGGCCGCTCGATCTTGCCGGGCAGGTGATTGGGCGGGATCGATACCTCGGCGGTTCCCATTTCGAGCTCGCCGCCCCGCGCGCCGCCGTAAAATTCGTTCGGCTCCTCCGTACCGCTGCGGGCACGGTCGGTGGCGTAGAATATCTTGACCGTGGTGAAGCCGAGATCGGGATCGACCGCAAAGGGGTCGCGGCCGGTCTCGTCGCGCGTGCGGCGGAATTCCTCTGCGGCTTGCGCTGCCTCAGCCGCCACCTCCGGCGCCGATGCAGCCAGTGCATCCAGCCGCACGGCGATCGCCTCGCCGTCTTCCGCCCGCCCGGCTGCTAACAGAATGTCGAGCGTCGACGCCAGCGCATCCAGCGTCACCGCGGGATCGGGAATATGCTCGCCCGCCGCGGCGAGGCGCGCAAGGACGGGAAGCAGCTCCGGCGAGGTCTCTCCCGCCTGTTCGACCATCGCATCGCGCAGGGCAGCGAGCGTCGTGGCTTCCTCGACGAAACGTCCTGCATCATGGAGAATCGCCGCCTTGCGCGACAGAAGATCCTGCCGCAGGCGAAAATCGTCGCCGGCCTCTGCCAGCGCCACATCGATGAGCGCGACCGCCTGCTGGACCTCGCCTTCCTCGACCTTTTCGGCGATGCGAATGTCGAGGAACGGATCGAATGCCTGCGCCTGCACACCAGTCGCAAGAAACGTGAAACAGGCGACGGCGCACGGCATCAGCCAGCGCCGCAGCACCTTCCCCGAAGCATCGGCCCCGCGCATCCTGCCGCCTCCTGTCGCCCGGACAATTGCCTATGCTCGATCGATGACGATCACACGACGCGTCCTGCGCGATCGCCATCGACCAAGCTATTGGACCGGCCAGGCGGCAAATATTGGACGCGGCCGGAAAATTGTCCAGCCGCGGCTGGGCTTCAGTCCATATGGGCGGCGGCCGGTGCCCCGACAGGCGCGGCGGTCGGCATGCGCAGGAGCAGCGCCAGCGGGATCGCCACCAGCGTGACGATCAGCATCAGCTTGAAATCGTCCACATAGGCGATCATCGACGCCTGCTGCTGGATGAGCTGGTCGAGCTGCGCGAGCGCGGCGGGATCGCCAGCCGCGGCCGCCGGCGAGGCGATCTGCACGTTCGGATTGTAGGGGGTGATGAACGCCGCCAGTTCGGCATGGTTGATCTGGACATTGCGCGTCAGCATCAGCGTCACGATCGAAATGCCGATCGAGGAGCCGATATTGCGCACCAGGCTGAACAGCGCCGTGGCGTCGGTGCGGAACTCCGGCGCGAGCGTCGCGAACGCCATGGTCGACAGCGGCACGAAGACCAGGCCGAGACCCAGCCCCTGCACGACGCCCGACACGATGATGAGGTGATCGTCCATCTGCAGCGTGAAGTTCATCATCATGTGCAGCGACCATGCCGTCAGCAAGAGGCCGGTCACAACCAGCGCACGCGCGTCCACCTTCTGCACCAGCCGCCCGACGAGGATCATGGAGATCATCGTGCCGACGCCGCGCGGGGCCATGACGATGCCGGTCAGCGTGGTCGAATGGTTGAACAGCCGCGACAGCATCGGTGGCAGGAGCGCTAGGCTCGCCAGCAGGATCACGCCGACCACGAAGATGAAGACCAGCCCGGTCACGAAATTGCGGTCGGTGAAGATGCGCGGATCGATGAACGTGTCCTTCGCCGACATCAGATGGATGGTGAACACCCAGAAGCCGGTGATGGACAGGCCAAGCTCGATCCAGATCTCGGCCGAGGCGAACCAGTCGACCTCGGCGCCCCGATCCAGCATGAGCTGCATCGCGCCAACGCCCAGCGACAGCATCGCGAAGCCGAAGAAATCGAAGCCGCGCAGGCGCTGCGCCACCTTCGGCAGATAGGCGGCGGAACCCAGGAAGGCGATGATGCCCACCGGCAGGTTGATGAAGAAAACCCAGCGCCAGTTCAGCGTCTCCGTCAGCCAGCCGCCCAGCGTCGGGCCGATGATCGGGCCGATCATGATGCCGGCGCCCCAGATGGCCATGGCCTGGCCATGGCGCTCCTTCGGGTTGATGTCGAGCAGGAAGGTCTGCGACAGCGGCACGATGGCCGCGCCGAACAGGCCCTGCAGCACGCGGAAGACCACCATCGCCTCCAGGCTCCATGCAATGCCGCAGAGCATCGATGTGGCGACGAAGCCGACAATGGAGATGAGGAAGAGTTCGCGACGCCCGATGCGGTCCGACAGCCAGCCCGTCACCGGCGTCATGATCGCCGCCGCGACGATATAGGAGGTCAGAACCCAGTTGATCGTGTCCTGGCTGGCGCCCAGGTCGCCGGTCATGGTCGGTAGGGCGACATTGGCGATCGTGGTGTCGAGCACCTGCATGATCGTCGCCAGCATGATCGCGACTGTGATCAGGCCGCGATGGGGAATATCGGCGGGGGATGTCGTTGCGGTGCTCATCGCACGGACCTCGGTGGATCGCCGGCCGCCGCTTCCGTTTCCGCGTATCGCCGGAGCGAATACGGGGGGTGGAGCGGCGCTGAGCCGGGATCTCTCACATCATTTTCCAGGCAGTCGTGCGGCCTTGCCGGCGCTGCCTATTCGCTCGCGCCCGCGAAGGCGCTCGGCACCAATCCGCCAAAGCCGCGCGCATGGCCGGTATCGACCTCGACTAGCGCGCTCATGCCGGTGCGCAGCCGCGCCAGATCGTCCGCGCCCTCGACCTTGAGCCGGACGGGAATGCGCTGGGTGACCTTGACCCAGTTGCCGGTGGCGTTCTGGGCGGGCAGCAGCGAAAATTCGACGCCGGTGCCCGCGCCGATCGCCTCGACCGTGGCCTTCAGCGGCCGGTCGGGAAAGGCGTCGATCCAGATTTCGGCCGTCTGGCCCGTCTGCATATGGGTGAGCTGGGTTTCCTTGAAATTGGCGTCGATCCAGCTGTTGCCGGTTTCGACGAGCGCGAAGATCGGCGACCCCGCCGCGACGAACTGGCCCTTCTGGAAGGAAGCCGCCTGATAGAGGACGCCATCGGCCGGCGCCGTCACAGTGGTCTGCGCCAGATTGTAGGCGGCCTTGTCGCGGGTGGCGATCGCGGCCAGCACTGCCGGATGGCTGTCGGTCTCGATCCGTGCATCACCGCCAAGTGCGGCCAGCGCACTCGTGACAGCCTCATCGGCGCCAGCTTTCGCATCTTCAGCCGTGCGCAGGTTGCGCGCCGCATCGTCCAGCAGCGCCCTGGTCGCCACGCCCTTGTCGGCAAGGTCCTTCTGCCGCGCCAGCTGGTCCTGGAAATAGATCACGTCATTGCCGGCGGTCTTGGCCTTTGCCTGCGCCTGGCTGAGCGCCGCGCGCAACTGCTCGACCTGGAGCCGCGCCGAGGCAAGTGCTGCCTCCGACTGGGCGAGCGCGATGCGATAGGATGCAGGATCGACGACGAACAGGACGTCGCCAGCCTTGACCGCCGCATTGTCGGCCACATGGCTTTCGACGATCCGCCCAGAAACATCCGACACGATCGAGATGCGCGCCTGGCGCACATTGGCATTGTCGGTTTCCTGATACCGGCCGCCCACGGCCCAGAAATACGCCCCGCCGGCGGCAAGAAGCAAAGGCAGCGCCAGCATCAGCCTCCAGCGGCGGCCGCGGCCGCGCTTCGGCTGCGGCTCAAGCGCCGCAGCGGGTTCAGGCGCGAGCCTGACCGGCTCCTGCCGCCGTGCTTCGGGTTCGGTTGCCTGCTCGTCATTGGCATTGGCAACGTTCAGGGAGGCGCTACTCATTTCAGGAAGCCTTTTTCGCACTGGTGGCGGCGGCCGCGTGGTCGTCGTCGGAAAGATTCTGGATAATGGCCTTGAGGCCGCGAATGGTGGTCCGGCGCGTGTCGGTATCGAGCCCGGCAAGCGCGGTTTCGTAGACGTCCGTGGCGACGCACCGCATGTCGTCGAAGATCTGCCGGCTCTGGGCGGTGAGATGGATCGCCCGCACCCGCCTGTCGCCCGGATCGGCCCGCCGCTCGATCCAGCCGGCCTCTTCCATCCGGTCGATCAGCCGCGAGACGCTGATCGGCTCGATTTCGAGCAGCTCGGCCAGCCGCGCCTGCGTGACGCCCTCTTCCTTGAAGACGCGCACGACGAGCCGCCACTGCGCCGATGACAGCCCGTGTCGCTCGGCACGTTTCTCGAACGAGCGGCGCAGCAGGCGCGCGGCGTCATGCAGGAGGAAGCCCAGACGGTCTGTCTCGTCGGACGGCATAGCGGTTCCGTTCTGTTTAATGAGCCTCCTATATGATGAGCCTGCTCATATAATCAATATCGCTGCCGCATTTTTTTGAAGTCGGGACATGCTCACAGCCGGAGACGACAAACGCATTCCCTTCGACACAAGCCGTTGATGCGCGCTGCCTGATCGTCTAAGAGGGCATCATATCCGGATGCACCCGTAGCTCAGCTGGATAGAGTGCTGCCCTCCGAAGTGACCGGGGCGAAAAGTGTAGCGCTGACGGGGATTTCTGCCCCTCTTGCATTCTCTGAAATTCAACGTCGCCGAACCGAATTCATAGGCACGATCCCGCCACTCATGGCCATGTCCCATCGGCGCCTTGGCTCGATTTCCATTCGTGATAGAGCGCTGCCTAATTAACAGACGACTCTGCGGCTTACTCGACACTCCGGAAGTCCTTACCCCTGCTGGCGATTGTCACTGCCTTCGAGTGCCGCCGCATCGCTTGCCAGCGCCATCGGCACGATCCAGCCACACATCAGCTCCGGAAACCTCCTTGGCCCCTTCTCGGAGGTATCCTACGCGTCAGAGGCACAGGTGAAGGAGGTGCTTCATGGCGACGATCCGCCGGCTCAGAGGTCGATGGCAAGCGCAGGTCAGACGTAAAGGAATTCCCCCGCGTGCCAAGAGCTTCGATGCGAAAGCCGACGCCGAGAAGTGGGCGCGCAACCTCGAAGCCGAACTGGATCGTTGCGGCAATCTGCCGGACACGCGTCTCGCGGAGCAGATGACCGTCCGTGAACTGTTCCAGCGCTACCTGCGCGAGATCACGCCGGAGAAGCGCTCGGCGTCGAGCGAGACCTATCGCATCAGGGCGATCATGAAGCGCTCGATTGCTCATCGGACGCTGGCGCTGCTGACACCGCAGCATATCGCTACCTACCGCGACGAGCGAATGGCGGAAGTATCCGCAGGGACCGTGATCCGCGAACTGAACTCGCTTGGACACGCGATCGACATCGCACGCAAGGAGTGGGGCGTGCATCTGCCGCAGAACCCCTGCCGTTTGATCCGTCGCCCCAAGACACCACGCGGCCGGGATCGCCGCCTTAGGCCTGACGAGGAACAGCGTCTTCTCGACGCTGCCGACAAGGGTCGCAACCCGTTCCTGCGCCCGCTCGTCATCGTCGCGTTGGAGACAGCCATGCGACAGGGAGAACTGCTCGGGCTTACTTGGTCGAACGTCGATCTGGATCGACGCATTGCTCATCTGCCGGTCACGAAGAACGGCGATCCACGGAACGTGCCTCTGTCCTCGCGCGCCGTCACGGTGCTACAGGCTCTCCGGACCACCAGCAGCGGCGAGCAGGTCTTCCCAACAACGAAGAGTGCAGTAGGACAAGCGTGGCTGCATCTGCGACAGCGTGCCGGCTCTTCGGATCTGCATTTCCACGATCTCCGCCACGAAGCCGTGACGCGTCTGCTCGAAAGGGGCTGGAACGTGATCGAGGTCGCAACGGTATCCGGTCACAAGGAACTCAAGATGCTCCAGCGCTATTCGCATTTACGTGCGGAGGATCTGGTGGAGCGATTGGGTTAGATGAAACTATTCATGGCCGTAAAGTCTTAGTATTTCTCTTCGAAAACTTTAAAGCGAAGTCCTAGAAATATCCACCGTCCGTGATCCGGATGCCCTTTGGCTTCCGACGCATCGGGATGCCTAAGCACCTATATTCAAGTTGGTAAAGTTTACATCATATCAAATTCTGTGTTCAACCAACTGCATGAGCACTTGACTGATATCTCTCTAAATTTACCAAAAGTTGACGAAAAGGACGCCAAAAAAACATTTGCATATCCGTCAACTAAGCCTTGTCATCAGGTAAATGTGCTGCTGAGCCCGCTTCGGGTGCGACCTCGAGAGTAATCTTTCACGCGCCTTGGCCGTCGCAGCAATTGGCAGGATAGGTAGATATCACACTTGACGCAGCAATCCCTTGAACGGTCACCTATCCGCGGATAGCCTTGGGGAACAGCATCTTATTACTATTCTTAGTATAAGAATTCATGTCGATTTTCTCGGGACTGTTTTGATGCATCATCAGATCTCACGATTTGCGAGCGATCGAGGGTCAGCTCCTGCCAGTCGGCAGTATACCACTGAACGTCGTCGCAATGGATAGGTCTCGAACGAGCCGAGTAGCCCGAGCCTGCAAATGCAACGTCTATTGAAGCTCTCGTAATAAGTTGAGGCACCGCTCCCCTCGGCAGCACTCCATTTATCGTGCGGATTCGTGTATGCTCGATGGCTATGAGCGAATAGCTAGACAGTCATTCAAGTTGAATGCCACCTGCGGCGACATACTGATAACTGGCATGTGTCAGGCGAATAGATCGCAATACGAGCGCTGACGACGAGTCTATCCTTCGCCTACATGTCCAGTGATTTGCGGAGATCCGCCCTTTGCGCTGTAGTGAAGGAAGGTCTCGATGACCGACGCGCAACCGGAGTCCTCCGTGCCAATGCTCAGCACTGGCGAGACGTGATTGTGCCCTTCCAGCAACGCAAAACGCGGCGCGGTTCCGTTCACCTCCCAAAGCTTTGCTGCAAGCTCGAAAGTTGGCACGGCAAGAGGGGCTGGGTCGAACTCAGAGACTAGCAAGAGAAACGGCGTATCGGAACGCCGCACATGGCTGAGTGGCGAGCGCTCGACGAAGGTTTCGGGATCGTCGCCGAAATAGGCGACGATGTTTGCGGCCAGATTGTCTGCATGCAGGCGATAGACGCCGCTTGCCAGCACGACGGAAGAAATGCCCTTCGGCTCCTGCTCTTGCGGGTCGCAGAACCAGGCCAGCGTGTGCGCCGCGCCAGCCGACTGGCCGAAAACGCTCACGTCCTGCGCATTGGCGCCGAGCTCGTCCGCATTCTCCTGCAGCCAGCGCACCGCAAGCCCGACATCCTTATGGCCGGCGGGCCAGCGATGGGCGGGCGCCAGCCGGTAGTCCATCACCGCAACCACGAAGCCGCGGCGCGCGAAGTGACGACCGAGATTGGCATAGAACCCGTCCCGGCCATCCTTGCTGCCGGCAACGAAGCCTCCGCCCGGCACAAACAACAGAATGCGCCGCCGCGCCGGGTTTTCGTCCGTCGCGTAGAGGTCGAGCTTCTGCCTTTCCCCCGGCCCGTAGGCGATGTCGGGCCGGACGGAGATGCCTTCGCCGTCGTCGGTCAGCAGCGGGCGGTAAAGCGCGCGCGTTTCCTTTGCCACCTCGATGTCGAAGCGCGTGCCGATTGCCGCCAGGCGCTGTCTGATCTCCGCCGTCATCCCTGTCCCTCCAGCCCTGCCGCTTCCATCACCTGAATGCCGGCATCACGTCCTGCGCAAACAATCCGACCGACCTCGCGCTTTCCTCGAAGGTCATGTTGCCGAAGGCGAAGCGGCCAATGAGATAGTCCGCGCCCGACGTTTCGATCTCCTGCGCGACCCATGCGCGGGCACCGGCCGGGTCTCCCATGAACATGGTTCCGCTAGCCATCTTCTCCGCCATCTGGGGGTCCTGCATGCGCGGATCGAACTTGTTCCACAGGTAGTTGAACTTCTCCACCCATGTGCGGTGGTGGCGCATGCCCGTTTCGCGGGCACGTTCCGCATTCTCGTCAAGGAAGATACCGCGCATGATGCCGGCCTTCGGTTGCGGTTTGCCGCTCGCACCATGATGCTCACGCCAGGTGCGGCGAAAGATGTCGATGATCGGAGCCGCCGCCGCCGCGGGCTTGTTCAGCACAAGATTAAGACCGCGGCGGGCGGCATCCGCTGCGCCGGCCTCGTTGCCGGTAGCGACCCACATCGGCGGCAGCGGTCTCTGGTAGGGTGAAAGCTCAATGGGCACGCTGCGATATTTGAAGAATTCGCCGCTGAAATCGACGCGATCCTGGGTCAGCGCAGCAAGCAGCACCTGCAGACCCTCGCGGAATTTGTGCGGAGCATCGAGGTGCGAAACGTTGTAATAAGCAAGTTCGTAAGGCGAGATGCCGCGCCCGACAGCAAATTCGTAGCGGCCCTTGGTCATGTGATCGATCATGCAGATCTCGCTGGCGAGACGCAGCGGATCGTAAAGCGGCAGCACCAGCACCATGGGCGCGAAGCGCAGCTTCGTTGTGACCTGTGATGCGGCAGCGATGAAGATATTGGGCGACGGTGCCAGCCCGAGCGGCGTGAAGTGATGCTCCGTCACATGGTAGGCGTAGAATCCGGCTTCGTCATATATCTGAGCCAGCTTGAGGCGGGCTTCGAACGTCTCGTGCGCGGGCACGTTCTGCTTGTCGATATGGTCTGCCGCACCGAACAGTATCTTCATCGACCTACCCCTCCCAAGACAGAGGACAAGGGCTAGGGTTTGTCAGGGTGCCTGTCAACTGGCGCTCGTGCTGCGCTTACACCTCCTCCGCGTCTTTGTGTCTTCCAAAACCGCGCGACCGCCAAGACTTCGGCGCGTCTTGCTTGAGCGGTTGCCTAAAATCCGATGAACAAAATTCGCCACGTTCGGAGATCGTGTTCTTTACGAGCCCAATGCTGCGTTCAAGCCCGCAAGATAGAAAGTTAGATGAGATGACCGTAGAGGAAATACAGGAGCATATGCGCAAGCAGTGGGCCGCGAGTAAGCGCCGGAAACGGGCGCTCCACTTTTATCAGCTACCCACCTTGGCCCTAGATTGCGCCAATTCTTCCGCCAGTAGTGCCGCTTTTTGAGGGAGATCGTCCCGTCGAAAAGTCTCGCCGCTAACGTGAGACTTGCCTTCAGCCCCAGCTTCCGTTTGTGACGTGGCATCCACCGGAGAAAGCGCGGCGATGACGATCAGAGCTACCAGATTAAACAGGAAACCGAGAACAAACCAGCTGACGACATCCCGGTTTTTGTTGGATGCAAGGACAGCACAGCCACCTCCGAATATGACGCCACTCAGTCCAAGAACCAACAGCAATTCCATCTTCCTCTCCTCCGAGAAACCGTCCCGAGAGCGAAAGGGAACCTTTGTCCGATAGACCATTCTTGCGATTGCGGTCGTCGTTGCACTCTGGAATTTCAAAGACTTCCGGGAGAGCACAAATTTAAGCCCGACAGAGCGAAAAGGTTCCTTTATATCAATGACTTAGATGGAAAATTAGGACGGATTAATATGAAGCTCATTGGATACGCTCGTGTATCGTCGATGGAACAGAACCTCGACCTCCAAATTCTTGCGCTCAAAGCAGCCGGCTGCTCGCGGATATTTACTGACCATGGGTTATCCGGAGCAGACTTCCAACGCCCCGGCCTGCGCAAAGCGCTCCGACAACTCAAAGAGGGCGACATGTTTACCGTATGGCGTCTCGATCGCCTCGGTCGATCTCTGATTGACCTTATCAGCACGGTCAACGGCTTCTCGAAGCGTGGCTGCGAATTTCGTTCGCTGACGGAGAACATAGATACCTCAACATCAGGAGGTCGACTCCTATTCCACGTTATGGGCGCCATGGCCGAGTTCGAGCGATCCATCATAAGCGAGCGGACGAAAGCAGGAATGCAGGCCGCGCGCGCGCGGATCCGTTATCGGGCGACATCCATCCATGACGATTGAACAGACCGAGATGGCACGACGAGCAATTGAGTTCGATCGGAGGCCTGCCTGGGAGGTTGCGGTTGAATATGGCGTGCACCCAAAGACATTGGCACGACTTCTCCGAGCTACGCGATCCTAGACGCCACTGCTGCTGCCCTATCGTGCCTGCGCTCAATGGCGGTCAACATGTCGGAACCGGCGGACGAGTGCTCCTAGGTTGTTGCGCTGTGAAATTCGCTCCACCTGGTGCGGGAGCATCTACCAGAAGAGCGCAGGAGCTCCAGGGCTGGCTCGGCATTTCTTCGCAATGTTCTGGCCTGACCCCATAGGGTGGTCCGGTTTCAATCTTAGTGCATGATGGGCATCTGGGCCATCGCCTGGGCAGATGGGGGTGCCGATCCGGGTGATTGTCCGGGCCAGACGATTGCCTCCGGT
>Ga0182735_1000101_pt1 | contig 115075 bp, 101 predicted proteins | sample eDN5th30CKraftMG_FD_128524 | JGI IMG/M metagenome (GOLD analysis project Ga0182735, IMG submission 128524) | Enriched Miracle-Growth compost microbial communities from Emeryville, California, USA - eDNA 5th pass 30_C Kraft MG (version 2) (version 2) ... | reverse complement strand
GGCGCGCAGCTGCGCCCACGGCAACACACGGCCGAGCCAGTGCAGCAGCGGCTGCAATTGCGCCCAGGCCCAGGCCTCCAGCAGGAACGCCAGCGCCAGCAGCAGCCACAGCGCCTTCTTGATCCTTTGCATGCGTCCGTCCTGCATGGGCCAGAAACAGCGACGGCGCGAACCGGAGGTCCGCGCCGCCCGCACCCCGGAATGTGTCCGGAGATCAGATGTGAATCGCGCGCTTGTCCACCGCGAGCGCCGCCTCGCGCACCGCTTCCGACATGGTCGGGTGAGCGTGGGTCGAGCGGGCCAGATCCTCGGCCGAGCCGCCGAATTCCATCAACACCACCGCCTCATGGATCATTTCGCCGGCATTGGCGCCGACGATGTGCACGCCGAGCACCCGGTCCGTCGCCTTGTCGGCCAGCACCTTGACGAAGCCGTCCGTCGCAAGATTGGCGCGGGCGCGGCCATTGGCGGTGAAGGGGAACTTGCCGACGTTGTATTCAACGCCCGCCTTCTTCAGCTCTTCCTCGGTCTTGCCGACGGAGGCGATCTCGGGCTGGGTGTACACCACCGCCGGGATGGCGTCGTAGTTCACGTGCCCGGCCTTGCCCGCCAGCATTTCGGCGATGGCGATGCCTTCGTCCTCGCCCTTGTGCGCCAGCATCGGCCCGACGACCACGTCGCCCACGGCATAAATGCCGGGGACATTGGTGCGGTAATGATCGTCGATGGTCACGCGCCCGCGCTCGTCGACGGCGACGCCAACCTCCTGCAGGCCGAGGCCTTCGGTATAGGGCCTGCGACCGATGGCGACCAGCACGACATCCGCCTGCACCTGCTCGGCCTCGCCGCCAGCCGCCGGCTCGACCGTGAGGGTCACGCCTTTCGCGTTTGCCTTGGCGCCCGTCACTTTGGCGCCGAGACGGAACTTGACGCCCTGCTTCTGGAACAGGCGCTGGGCCTGCTTCGCCACCTCATCGTCCATGCCCGGCAAGATGCGGTCGAGGAACTCGATCACCTCGACCTCGGCGCCCAGACGCCGCCACACCGAACCGAGCTCCAGGCCAATGACGCCGGCGCCAATCACCACCAGGCGACCAGGAACCTTGTCCAGCTCCAGCGCGCCGGTGGAGGACACGATGCGCTTCTCGTCGATGTCCACGCCCTTCAGCGGCATGACGTCGGAGCCGGTGGCGATGACAATCGCCTTCGTCTCCAGGGTGGTCTTCGCGCCGTCCTCCGCCGTCACCTCAACCTTGCCCGGCGCGGTGATGCGACCGGCGCCGATGTGGCTGTCGATCTTGTTCTTCTTGAACAGGAAGGCCACGCCGTTGACGTTGGCCGAGACGGTGTCTGTCTTGTGCCCCATCATTTTCGGCAGATCGAGCTCCGGCGCGCCCACCTTGACGCCAAGCGCCGCCAGACCGTGACCGGCTTCCTCGAACATCTCGGAGGCGTGCAGCAGCGCCTTCGATGGAATGCAGCCGACATTGAGGCAGGTGCCGCCGAATGTCTTGCGCTTCTCCACCACCGCCGTCTTCAGTCCAAGCTGGGCGGCCCGGATGGCGCATACATATCCGGCCGGGCCGGAACCGATGACGACGAGATCATAGGACATGATTGAACTCTCAGTGCCACGTACAGGGGAAGCGGTCGCCGCCGACGCCGGCGGTCAGGGCCGGTCCGGCGTCGGGATAATTGCGCGTCGGCTCAGAGATCGAGCACCAGACGGGTCGGATCCTCAAGGTTCTCCTTGATCCGAACAAGGAAGGTGACCGCTTCTTTCCCGTCGATGATGCGGTGGTCATAGCTCACCGCCAGATACATCATCGGCCGGGCCACGATCTGGCCCTTGTAGACTACCGGGCGCTGCTCGATGCGGTGCATGCCCAGGATCGCCGACTGCGGCGCGTTCAGGATCGGCGTCGACATCAGCGAGCCGTAGATGCCGCCGTTGGAGATGGTGAAGGTCCCGCCCTGCATGTCCTCGATCTTCAGCTGACCGTCGCGGGCCTTGCGGCCATAGTCGGAAATCTGCTTCTCGATGTCGGCGATGGAAAGCATGTCGGCGTCACGCACCACCGGGACGACCAGCCCCTTGTCCGTGCCGACGGCGACGCCAATGTGGTAATAATTTTTGTAGACCAGATCGGCGCCGTCGATCTCGGCGTTGACCGAGGGCACGTCCTTCAGGGCGGCGACGGCGGCCTTCACAAAGAAGCCCATGAACCCCAGCTTGGCGCCGTGCTTCTTCTCGAAGGCGTCCTTGTACTGGGCGCGCAGTTCCATCACCGCCGTCATGTCGACGTCGTTGAAGGTCGTCAGCATCGCTGCGGTCTGCTGGGCGTCCTTGAGACGACGGGCGATGGTCTGGCGCAGCCGGGTCATGCGCACCCGCTCTTCGCGGGATGCGTCATCGGGAGCGGACGGCGCGCGCACCGCGGCCGGAGCCTCGGCCTGCGGAGCCGGCGCGCTGGCGAGACGCGCCACGGCGCCGAGCATGTCGCCCTTGGTCACCCGACCATCCTTGCCGCTGCCAGCGACGGCAGCGGGATTGACGCCGCTTTCCGCCGCGATCCGGCTAACCGCCGGGCCATTCTCCACCGCGGCTTTCGGCGCGGCGGCGGGGGCCGGCGCGGAAGCGGCCGGGGCGGCCTTCGCCTCTTCCTTCTTCGGCGCAGGCGCTGCGGGGGTTGCGCCAGCGGCGCCTTCCGTGATGGCTCCGAGCAGCGCCCCGGCGGCGACCGTCTCGCCTTCCTGCGCCACGATCTCGGCCAGAACGCCCGAGGCCGGCGCATTCACCTCAAGCGTCACCTTGTCGGTTTCAAGTTCGCACAGGGGCTCGTCCGCCTTGACGGCGTCGCCAGCCTTCTTGAACCAGCGGCCAATGGTGGCCTCGGTCACCGACTCGCCAAGGGTAGGAACGCGGATTTCGGTCGCCATGATCGTATCGGTCTTTCTTTCAGCGACGGTGCGCCTCGGGCGTTTTCCGGGCGGGCCGGAAGCAGCGGGAGCGCCGCGTCAGATTTCGGATCGGGCGATTGGCGGCCAGGCCGCTGCGACTCGCCGAATTGTGTTTCCAGACGCGCTCATTGCTGGCAGGACCAGCAGCGCGCTTCTTCCCGGACTGTCGCCCGACAGGCCTTTGTGAGTCCAGCCGCCCCTGTCATCTGGACGGGCGCCCCGGGGCAAGGCGCGCCGGAAACCGGCCGCGCCGCGCCCCTGGTCCTCAGGACGCGAACGCGTCGTCGAGGAAGGCCTGAAGCTGGGCCTGGTGCTTCGACATCTGCCCCACCGCGGGGGAAGCCGCAGCCGGACGCCCGACGTAGCGGGGGCGTTGTGTCCTGGCGTTGCAATGCTCCAACACCCAGTCGAGGTACGGTTGAACGAACGTCCACGCCCCCATGTTGCGCGGTTCTTCCTGGCACCAGACCAGCTCCGCGTTCGGGAAGCGGCTGAAGATATTGGTCAGCGTCTTCACCGGGAACGGATAGAGCTGCTCGGCGCGCAGCAGGTAGACATCGTCAACGCCGCGCTTTTCGCGCTCTTCCAGCAGATCGTAATAGACCTTGCCGGTGCACAGGATGACGCGGCGGATACGGTCGTCCTTCACCAGCCTGATCGGGCTGGCGTCAGGATAACGCTCGGCGTCATCGTGCAGGATGCGGTGGAAGGTCGAATCTTCGCCCAGCTCCGACAGGTGCGACACGCAACGCTTGTGCCGCAGCAGCGACTTCGGCGTCATCAGCACCAGCGGTTTGCGGAAGTCACGCTTCAGCTGCCGGCGCAGGATGTGGAAGTAGCTGGCAGGCGTCGAGCAGTTGGCCACCTGCATGTTGTCTTCGGCGCAGAGTTGCAGATAACGCTCAAGACGCGCCGACGAGTGCTCGGGCCCCTGGCCTTCATAGCCATGCGGCAGCAGCATCACCAGGCCGGACATGCGCAGCCACTTGCGCTCGCCCGACGAAATGAACTGGTCCACCACAACCTGGGCGCCGTTGGCGAAGTCGCCGAACTGGGCCTCCCAGATGGTCAGGGCATTGGGCTCGGCCAGGGAGTAGCCATATTCAAAGCCGAGCACAGCTTCTTCCGAGAGCATAGAGTTGATGGCCTCGTAGCGCGCCTGGCCTTCACGCAGATGGTTCAGGGGCTTGTAACGGCGGTCCGTCTCCTGGTCGTGCACCACCGAGTGGCGCTGCGAGAAGGTGCCGCGCTCCACGTCCTGGCCCGACAGGCGGACGGGATTGCCATCCAGCAGCAGCGAGCCAAAAGCCAGCGCCTCGGCGGTCGCCCAGTCAATGCCTTCGCCGCTCTCGATCGCCTTGCGGCGGGTGTCGAGGAAGCGGACAATGGTGCGGTGAGCGGTGAAGTCCTTCGGCAACTCGGTCAGACGCAGGCCAATGTCCTTGAGCTCAGCCACCGGCACGCCGGTGTGACCACGGCGCGGATCGTCGCTGTCCTCGCGGACCGCCTTCATGCCGGACCAGCGCCCATCGAGCCAGTCGGCCTTGTTGGGCTTGTAGGTCTGCGCCGCCTCGAATTCGGCGTCGAGGTGAGCGCGCCATTCGGCCTTGCGCTCATCCACCTGCGCCTCGGTGACCACGCCCTCGTCAATCAGCTTCTTCGCGTAGATGTCGAGAGTCGTCTGGTGCTTGCGGATGGTCTTGTACATCAGCGGCTGGGTGAACGCGGGCTCGTCGCCCTCGTTGTGACCGAACCGCCGGTAGCAGAACATGTCGATGACCACCGGCTTGTGGAAGCGCTGACGGAATTCCGTCGCCACCTTGGCCGCGAACACCACCGCCTCCGGATCGTCGCCGTTGCAGTGGAACACCGGCGCCTCAACCATCTTCGCCACGTCCGACGGATAGGGAGAGGAGCGCGAGAAGCGCGGATTGGTGGTGAAGCCGATCTGGTTGTTGATGATGAAGTGCAGCGAGCCGCCGGTGCGATGCCCCTTCAGCCCCGACAGGCCAAAGCATTCCGCCACCACGCCCTGGCCGGCGAACGCCGCGTCGCCATGGATCAGCAGCGGCATGGCCTTTGAACGCTCGATACGGTCGTCCAGCTGGTCCTGCTTGGCGCGCACCTTGCCGAGCACCACGGGATCGACGATCTCGAGGTGGGAGGGGTTGGCGGCCAGCGACAGGTGCACCTGGTTATTGTCGAACACGCGGTCCGAGGAGGCGCCAAGATGGTACTTGACGTCGCCCGAGCCCTCGACGTCGTCCGGCTTGAACGAACCGCCCTTGAACTCGTTGAAAATGGCGCGGTGCGGCTTCGCCATCACCTGAGCCAGCACGTTGAGGCGGCCACGGTGCGCCATGCCGAAGGAAATGTCGCGCACGCCAAGCGCCCCGCCGCGCTTGATAATCTGCTCCAGCGCCGGAATGATCGCCTCGCCGCCATCAAGGCCGAAGCGCTTGGTGCCGGTGTACTTGAGATCGAGGAACTTCTCGAAACCTTCCGCCTCGATGAGCTTGTTCAGGATGGCGCGCTTGCCTTCCGGCGTGAACGCCACCTCCTTGTCAGGCCCCTCGATGCGCTCCTGGATCCAGGCCTTCTCGACCGGATCGGAGATGTGCATGAATTCGAAGCCGATGGTCTGGCAATAGGTGCGTCGCAGGATGTCGAGCATCTGGCGCACGGTGGCGAATTCCAGCCCGAGCACATTGTCGATGAATATCTTGCGATCGTAGTCGGCTTCCTCAAATCCGTACGATGAGGGGTGCAGTTCGACATGATCTCCGCGCGGCTCAAGGCGCAGCGGATCGAGATCGGCGTGGAGGTGACCACGCATGCGGTAGGCGCGGATCATCATGATGGCGCGCACGCTGTCGCGCGTGGCCTGGGCGACGGCGCCTTCCGTCATGACGACGCCCTGCTCCTGCGCCTTCTTGCGCAGCTTGTCGCCAACGATCTTTTCGGCCGGCCAGTCCCCGTCCATGGCCGAGACCAGCTCGCCATTGGCGGGCACAGGCCAGTTGGGGCGCCGCCAGGAGGCGCCTTCGGCATTCTTGCGCACCAGCGACGCGTCGTCGCTCAGACCGCCGAAAAATTCCCGCCACTCGGCGTCAACAGAGGCCGGGTTGTTTTCATACCTGGCCTGGAGTTGCTCAAGATAGGCGGCGTTACCTCCGTAGAGGAACGCTGTGTCGGCAAAAAGAGCGTTGTCGTCCTGTCGCGCCATAACTGTCTGTCCCTGCCGGAACCCGCCGGCCGCCACCTGAACGTGGCGCGCCATGGAAGGCCTTTCAGCCCTGGTCCGCCTCTCTCCGGTTGGAGAGGCGGAGCGCGAATCGGCCGTCGGTGGTCGATCCGCCATTGTTGATGTTCGCCTGGGCCTGTTACTGAAATCCAAAACTGGCGAGGATATGGTGTTTTTCGCCAGTTTTGCCAGTGAACGGCCGCGAACTGCTCACATCAGCCCTTGAGGACCTCGACGAGCGTCTTGCCGAGACGGGCCGGAGACGGCGACACGCGAATGCCGGCGGACTCCATGGCCTCGATCTTGTCCTCCGCGCCGCCCTTGCCGCCGGAGATGATGGCGCCAGCGTGGCCCATGCGGCGGCCGGGAGGAGCGGTGCGGCCGGCGATAAAGCCAACCATCGGCTTCTTGCGGCCGCGCTTCGCCTCGTCCTTGATGAACTGGGCGGCGTCTTCCTCGGCCGAGCCGCCGATCTCGCCGATCATGACGATCGACTCGGTCTTTGGGTCAGCCAGGAACATCTCCAGCATGTCGATGAACTCGGTGCCCTTGACCGGATCGCCGCCGATGCCGACAGCCGTGGTCTGGCCGAGGCCTTCGTTGGTGGTCTGGAACACCGCCTCATAGGTCAGCGTGCCGGAGCGCGAGACGATGCCCACATTGCCGGGCTTGAAGATGTTGGCCGGCATGATGCCGATCTTCGACTCGCCAGCAGTGACGACGCCGGGGCAGTTCGGGCCAATGAGGCGCGACTTCGAGCCTTCCAGCGACCGCTTGACGCGCACCATGTCGAGCACCGGAATGCCCTCGGTGATGCAGACGATCAGCGGGATTTCCGCGTCGATGGCCTCGCAGATCGCGTCAGCGGCGCCTGGCGGCGGCACGTACACGACGGAAGCGTTGGCGCCGGTCTTCGCAGCCGCCTCGGCGACGGTGTCAAACACCGGCAGGCCGAGGTGGGAGGAGCCGCCCTTGCCGGGCGCGGTGCCGCCAACCAGGGTCGCGCCATAGGCGATGCCCTGCTCGGAATGGAAGGTGCCGGTCTTGCCGGTGAAGCCCTGGGTGAGGATCCGGGTGTTCTTGTCAATAAGAATGGACATCAGCCCTGCTCCTTCACGGCCTTCACGATTTTCTGCGCTGCGTCATCGAGATCGTCAGCCGGAATGACGTTCAGACCCGAATCACGAATGATCTGCTTGCCTTCCTCGACATTGGTGCCTTCGAGGCGGACGACCAGCGGCACCTGGAGGCCAACGGCCTTCACGGCGGCGATGACGCCGCGCGCGATGACGTCGCACTTCATGATGCCGCCGAAGATGTTGACCAGGATGCCCTTCACGTTCGGATCGGAGGTGATGATCTTGAACGCCGCGGTCACCTTTTCCTCGGAAGCGCCGCCGCCGACGTCCAGGAAGTTGGCCGGCTCTTCGCCGTACAGCTTGATGATGTCGAGGGTCGCCATGGCGAGGCCGGCGCCGTTGACCATGCAGCCAATGGTGCCGTCGAGGGCGATATAGGCCAGGTCGTACTTGGACGCCTCGATCTCCTTGGCGTCTTCTTCGGTGAGGTCGCGCAGCTCCATCACGTCCGGGTGACGGTAGAGGGCGTTGCTGTCGAAGCTGATCTTGGCGTCAAGGCACTTCAGCTGACCCTGGGTGGTCACGATCAGCGGGTTGATCTCGAGCATCGACATGTCCTTGGCCGTGAAGGCCGCGTACAGCGATTCAACCAGCTTGCCGGCCTGCCTGGCGAGCTCACCAGTGAGGTTCAGCGCCTGGGCGACGCGGCGACCGTGGTGCGGCATGACGCCGGTGGCCGGATCAACCGAGAACGTGAGGATCTTCTCGGGCGTGTCATGCGCGACCTGCTCGATGTCCATGCCGCCTTCCGTCGAAACGACGAAAGCGATGCGGCCGGTCTCGCGATCCACGAGCATCGACAGGTAGAATTCCTTTTCGATGTCGGAGCCGTCCTCGATGTAGAGGCGGTTGACCTGCTTGCCGGCTTCGCCGGTCTGCACGGTCACGAGCGTGGCGCCCAGCATCTGCTGTGCGAATTCACGGACCTCCTCAACCGACTTGGCCAGGCGCACGCCGCCCTTCTCGCCAGCCGAGGCTTCCTTGAATTTGCCCTTGCCGCGACCGCCGGCATGGATCTGGCTCTTCACCACCCAGAGCGGACCGCCGAGCTCGCGCGCGGCAGCCTCCGCTTCTTCCGGAGAAAAGATCGCCTTGCCGCGGGAGACCGGCGCGCCGAACTCCTTGATGACGGCCTTGGCCTGGTACTCGTGGATATTCATACGAAGCGTCCCTCTATGCCCGACGGGGCTTCCTTTGTGAGCGCGCCAGCTTCGGGTAAAGCTGCGCGAACCGTCTGTCTGGCCCCATCAAGGCGCCGTTCCAGTCTGGACAGATGCCGGAGCAATGTCCGCGCAGAGCGCCATGCGCCTTCTGAAGGCGGCGACAGCCCCTGCAAACGTCGCGCGCTCCGCATCATCCAGACTCAACCCGATGATGCGTTCGACGCCGCGCCGGCCAATGACGACCGGCGCGTTCACGACAACGTCGCGCTCGCCATAGTCCCCATCGAGGCGCGCCGCCAGCGTGAGCACGCGTTTCTGATCGCTCAGATAACTTTTTGCCGCGATGACGGCCAAGGCGGCCGGCGCGCTGGACGCCGAACCGGTCTTCAGCCCACTTCCAGGCTCGCCCGCAACCTTGCGCGCGCGCGCCACCGCGGCCTCGATCCACTCCCGGCCGGACTGTCCTGAAGGGACAATTTCCAGGAGCGGAACACCGGCAACCGTCGAATAGCGCAGGAGGACCGCCGTGTCATCGGCGTCAAACTCACCGCCAATGACATTGACCCGCACATCGGCGACCGCCACATCCAGTTCACGTGCGAGCTGGAGCGTGAGTTCCGCTGCGAAAGAAGACGCGGGGACACCCACTATACGTTGCGGCGCCATCCCTGACGCTTCCTGCAATCGCGCCGTCATGATTGCCGCAGGACCGGCGAGACACACGACAAAGGCGTCACGCGCCACATCGCCAATCACCCGGCCGATCTGCGTCATGGCGGCGGCGTTCATCGCTATCCAGTCCTCATTGGAGGAGAGCGAAGCAGGCGGGAGTCCCGCGGCGACGATGACAACGTCGGCGCCGTGGATATCCCCGAGGTCCTCCGAAGCGGCGACATCGAGCGTTTCGCCGGCCACCGCCGCAGCACGACGCATATCGGCGGCGCGCTTTTCCGCAACGCCCGTGGCGGTGTCGATCAGGCGCAGCCCCGCCACACCGGAGCGATGCAGCAGCTGGGCCACCAACTGCCCCGCATGCCCCACGCCAACAATCGCAACGACGCCTGTTCTCATGCCCCTGAGGCCACCGGTTCCTGTTCCCGCCACAATCGGGCATTCAAGCTCGCCAACCGCGACATGTTTCGCGGCGGCAGGGCCGTTTAGACAGGTTCCGCATTATGTTTCAAGTGGTTGACGCCGGCGCCTGGACCCCGCTGGACCCGCCCGCCGACCCACATCAAAAAGTCGGCAACCGACTGGCGACATTACCGAAAATCTAACAAACACTCCCCTTTCCGCCGGGGGGAAAGGTCAATCTACGGCAGTTACAGATTTCTATTTTTGTAAATTGTTACACGATGCCCGCGCGCATGACCCGCAGCACAATGCGCACCGAAGCCTGCAAGCGGTTGTCGATCAGAACCCGGACCCGCGTGGCGTCCTCAAGCACCGGGGAGGGGTGGGTGAAGCGGTGCAGCGCGTCGACAAGAAACGCCAGAGCGGCGTCGCGATCAGAGACTTCGAAAATCCCGGCGATGCGCCCTTCATCAATGACATCGCCGAACAGCCGTCGCACCCGGCCCAGGTGCCGGCGCGCCAGCGGCCGGTTCCCAGACGCAGCGCTGGCGTAAAGCGCGAACACGGGCGGTTCGCGCTCCAGCAGGTCGCGATACCCGCGCGCCAGGGCATAAATCATCCGCTCAAGCTTGTCGTCGGCGGGATCTGGGGCGCCGGCCACATCGGCCAGATGCGCTTCAACCGGCCGCAACGCTGCCGCCGCCACCGCATCGAGAAGGTCCTCGCGCGACGAAAAATACCGGTAGACGTTCGCATGGGTCATGCCAGCTTCTTCGGCGACAGCAACCAGCCGGACCCTTTTTGCGCCGCCCCTGCGCAGATGCTCCGTCGCGATCGTCAGCAACCGTCCCTTCGGATCACCGGACAGGCGACGGTCGGCGGCGGTCACCTGACGCCTCCCTCCGCGTCGACCCCCACGTCCGCCCCTTCCGGATTGGTCACGTCGCCCAGATCGGTGGGACGCCCATAGGGAAGCGCCAGATAGGCCTCAGACTGCATTTCCATCAGACGTGAAACGGTGCGGTCAAACTCGAACGCTTCACGCCCGGATGTCGCGGTATACAGAGCCGTTGGCTCAGCCTGGGCGGAAGCCAGCAGCTTGACCCGATATTCGTAAAGGGTGTCGATCAGCGTGATGAACCGTTTGGCCTCGTTGCGCTTTTCCATCGCCATCACCGGAATGTTTTCGATGATGACGGTGTGAAAATTCTCGGCGATCGCCCGGTAATCGGAAGCGCCATAGGCCCGCGCGCACAGGTCATCGAAATCGAAGCGGCCGACGCCAGGACCGGCTTCCGGCACGGAAACCCGATGCCCCTTCACCGTCAGGGTCACCGCCCGTCCATGGGCCATGCCGGACAGACGACGGAAAGCGTCGCGCAGGGCTGCATGGGCTCCTTCATTCGCCGGCGTATGGAAGACCCGCGCGCCGGCGAGCTTCTCCAGGCGAAAATCGGTGCGTGAATCGAGTTGCACCACATCCATATGCGCGGTGATCAGATCGATAAACGGCAAAAACAGCCCGCGGTTGAGGCCATTCTCATACAGGCGGTGCGGCTCGACGTTTGAAGTCGCCACCACGGTGACGCCGTGGCTGAACATCGCCTTGAACAGCCGTCCCAGGATCATGGCGTCGGCGATATCCGTCACCGTAAACTCATCGAAACACAACAGCCGCGCCTCGGAAGCCAGCTCCGCTGCCACCACCGGAATTGGATCGACGTCCTTCGTCCTGCCGTCCTTCACCTGCTGCCGGAACGCGAAAATGCGGTCATGGGCGTCAGCCATGAACTCGTGAAAATGCGCCCGCCGTTTGCGGTCGATGGTGATTTCCTCGAAAAAGAGGTCCATCAGCATGGTCTTGCCACGCCCGACCAGCCCCCAGATGTACAGGCCGCGCAACGGCGCGGGCGCCGGTGGTTTTCGTCCGAACAGACGACCGAGCAAACCGCCGCTGCCCTGGACCGCCCCGGTCTCCATGCGTTCGAGCAGCGCGTCGAACTCACGTACCAGCATTTCCTGGGCCGGGTCACGTTCAATCGCCTCGCTGGCCACAAGCGCGTCATAGCGCGCCTGCACCTTGCCGGAGCCGTCGCGCCGCGCCATAGCCGATGCAGACTGAACGCCCAATATCCCGCTCCATCCCCGCGACACTGCCGGGGAACTTCAAAACCGTCTGATCACGGGCAAACGGCGCCCGCAGGCGCCGTTCTGTTTCCAACCGCCCTGTAACGCAAGCCTTATTTGCTCAGTGTCAGCGGCGCGCCAGATTTGGCGATTACGCCATTGAACTGCCCGCCGTTGTCGCGCAGGCGGGCGACGACGCCGCCGCGGGCGTACAGATAGACTTCGCCGTCACGGAACTCCCAGGCGTTGACGCTCTGAAGGTCCTTGTTGGCGCAGCCCGAGGTGCTGGCCCGGTACAGGTCGAGCGACGGGGTTGATGACAGGGTCACGCCGCAATTGCCCGCTGCCTCCCGCGCCGTCCAGCGACCGATGGCGCTGGAACGGGTCGCCGGCGGAGGCGCCGCCGGCGTCGCCGATGGCGTCGTTGCCGGGGAAAGGCCGGCGACATTGGTCCCTCCGGGAGCGGCTGCGCCTGGCATGTTTGGATCAGGCGCGATCACCGCGCCCGGGGCCGGCGGCAGGGGGCTGCTTTCCACACGGCCGGCCGCAGAGGCGCCAAGGCCAGGCTCGATATCCGAGTCCACCGTAGCCTGACGCGAAGGCGCGGACCGCCGGTAACCTCCGCCGTCATCGAAGCGGCTGGACTGGCAGGCGGTGAGCGCCGCGGCGACCGACACAACAGCCGCCAGGCGCAGAAAACCGGCGCCGCTCTTCCGTTCAAGCTGGGAGTAAGTGCCAAACAGCATGTGCGCGTTTCCCGGACCTCTTTGATGCGATCCCCAGCAGGGACCATGCCATGTCTAGCCCGGAACGTGCCCCGGGCGAAACGCCAGTCATCCGATATTCACGTAACTGTGGCCCCAAAACAAGGCGGCGCCGGGCAAGGCCCGACGCCGCGCATGCAAATAACGTCAGGACGGGTCAGATCTGGCGAACCACCATCATCTTCTTGATTTCCGCGATGGCCTTCGCCGGATTCAGGTGCTTGGGGCACACATTGGCGCAGTTCATGATGGTGTGGCAGCGATACAGCCGGAAGGGGTCTTCCAGCTTGTCGAGCCGCGCGCCAGTATCCTCATCGCGGCTGTCAATCAGCCAGCGATAGGCCTGCAGCAGGGCCGCAGGGCCCATGTAGCGGCTGCCGTTCCACCAATAACTCGGGCAGGAGGTGCTGCAGCAGGCGCAAAGGATGCACTCGTACAGACCATCGAGCTTCTGCCGGTCTTCCGGCGACTGGCGCCATTCCTTTTCCGGGGCCGGCGTCACCGTCTTCAGGTAAGGCTCGATCGCGGCGTGCTGCGCGTAGAACGTGGTGAGATCCGGCACCAGATCCTTCACCACCGGCATGTGCGGCAGCGGATAAATGCGCACCACGCCCTTGTCGACGCACTCATCAATGCCAATGGTGCAGGCCAGCGTATTGGCGCCGTTGATGTTCATCGAACACGAACCGCAGATGCCCTCACGGCAGGAGCGGCGCAAGGTCAGGGTCGGATCGACGTTGTTCTTGATCCAGAGCAACGCATCCAGAACCATCGGGCCACAATCATCGCGATCGACGTAGTATGTGTCGATGACAGGATTTTTGCCGTCGTCGGGGTTCCAGCGATAAATCCGGAACGTGGTGATGCGGGCGGCCGAGGCAGGCTTCGGCCAGGTCTTACCCTCGGAAATCCGGGAGTTCTTGGGCAGGGAAAATTCGGCCATCTCGCGTCCAGCCTCAATCTCGTCATCGGCCCGGCGACCTTCGCCGGCCGGGCCATTTCAACGTCCGTCCGGCGTCCGGACGAGGATGCTCAGTACACGCGCGCCTTCGGCTTGATGTACTCGATGTCGTCGGTCATCGTGTAGGTATGCACCGGGCGATAATCGATGGTGACGTTACGGGCGTGATCATCGACCCAGGTCAGGGTGTGCTTCATCCACTCTGCGTCATTCCGGTCCGGGAAGTCCTCACGCGCATGGGCCCCGCGGGACTCCTTGCGGTTGACGGCGCCTTCCATGGTGACGACGGCCTGGGTGATCAGGTTGTCGAACTCCAGCGTCTCCAGCAGATCGGAATTCCAGACCAGCGAACGATCGGTGACGCGCACGTCGGCGGCGGAGCGCCACACGTCATGGATGAGCTTCTTGCCCTCTTCCAGAACTTCGCCAGTGCGGAACACGGCGCAGTTGGACTGCATGGTCTTTTGCATGGCGAGCCGCAGCTCCGCGGTCGGCGTCCCGCCATTCGCGTAACGGAACTTGTCCAGACGCGACAGGGCGAGGTCTGCCGAATCAGCCGGCAGGTCAGCGTGCTTCTGGCCGGGCTTGACCAGTTCGGCGGCGCGCAGGCCTGCGGCGCGACCGAAGACCACGAGATCAATCAGCGAGTTGGAGCCGAGACGATTGGCGCCGTGCACCGACACGCAGGCGGCTTCGCCAAGCGCCATCAGGCCGGGAACCACCGAATCCGGATCGCCGCCAACCTTGGTGAGCACTTCGCCGTGATAGTTCGTGGGAATGCCGCCCATGTTGTAGTGCACGGTCGGCAGCACCGGGATCGGCTCGCGCGTCACGTCGACGCCCGCGAAGATCTTGGCGCTTTCGGAGATGCCCGGCAGACGCTCGGCAAGGATCGCCGGATCAAGGTGATCCAGGTGAAGATAGATGTGATCCTTGTTCTTGCCGACGCCACGACCTTCGCGGATCTCGACGGTCATCGAACGGGAGACCACATCGCGCGAGGCCAGGTCCTTGGCGGATGGAGCGTAACGCTCCATGAAGCGCTCGCCTTCGGAGTTGGTCAGATAGCCGCCCTCGCCGCGCGCACCCTCGGTGATGAGGCAGCCGGCGCCATAGATGCCGGTGGGGTGGAACTGTACGAACTCCATGTCCTGCATGGGCAGGCCGGCGCGCAGCACCATGCCGCCGCCGTCGCCGGTGCAGGTATGGGCCGAGGTGGCCGAGAAATAGGCGCGGCCATAACCGCCGGTGGCCAGCATCGTCAGATGCGAGCGGAAGCGGTGAATGGTGCCATCGTCCATCTTGATGGCGATGACGCCGCGGCAGGCGCCATTGTCCATGATCAGGTCGATGGCGAAATATTCGATGAAGAACTCGGTCGAATTGCGCAGCGCCTGGCCATACAGCGTGTGCAGCATGGCGTGGCCGGTGCGGTCAGCGGCGGCGCAGGTGCGCTGGGCTGGCGGACCGTTGCCAAAATCGGTGGTCATGCCGCCGAAAGGGCGCTGGTAAATCTTGCCGTCCTCGGTGCGTGAGAAGGGCACGCCCCAGTGCTCCAGTTCATACACGGCGGCCGGCGCGTTGCGCACGAGATATTCGATGGCGTCCTGATCGCCCAGCCAGTCCGACCCCTTGACGGTGTCGTACATGTGCCACTTCCAGTTGTCCTCGCCCATGTTGCCGAGCGAAGCGGCGACGCCGCCCTGGGCCGCCACCGTGTGAGAGCGGGTGGGAAACACCTTGGTGATGCAGGCGGTGCGCAGACCGGCCTGGGAGCAACCGACGGTGGCGCGCAGACCGGCGCCGCCGCCGCCGACGATCACCACGTCGAACGTATGGTCAGTGATCGGGTAGGCCCGGCCGTTGATGGTGTAGGTAGCAGAGGCTGACATCGATCACCCCGTTGAGGCTCTCCGGGGAAACAGCGAGGCTTCCAGCGGCGGAGAGGCAAAATACGACGATTGAAAAAACGACCGGCGGCAGTCGGCCGGACAGCCTCAGAGCAGCAGGCGTCCGACGCTGAGCTTGCCGATGGCGAACACGCCGACCAGCCCGACCGCCACGCAGAAGAAGGTGTTGGCGATGACCGCGACGACGCGCTGCGCCCTGTTCGGCAGGTAGTCTTCGATCACCACCGTCATGCCGATCCGCATGTGGATGGCGACGGACACCACCAGAAGCAGCAGAACGACCGCCGAGAACGGATGCGACACGATCGCCACCGCGGAGGCATAGTCGCGGCCGTAGGCGGCGGCGAGAATCCACAGGAACGGCACGATCAGCAGCAGGTTGGCGAGCGCCGTCAGGCGCTGGCGCCAGAAATGCTCGGTGCCATGATGAGCCGCGCCAAGGCCGGTGACATTGGCGCGGGGCGTGCGGAAAGAACGGTTTTGCGTAGCCATTGCCATGCCTCAGCGCGCCAGCGCCACGATCACCCAGAAGGCGATGGTGAGCACGATGGAGCCAACCAGGGTGAATTTCGCCAGCGCCATGCGCGCGTCGCGCTCGAAACCGGCGCCAGTATCCCAGATGAAGTGACGGATGCCGCCAAGCAGGTGATGGAACAGGGCCCACGTGTAGGCGACCAGCACCAGCTTGCCGATGATCGACGTCATCAGCCAGCGGGCGCATTCATACGGGCCAGGACCGGCGGCGAGGGCGAGCAGCCAGCCGACGATGAGCACCGTGCCGGCATAGAGCGCCAGGCCCGTCATGCGGTGGAACACGGACATCGCCATGGTCCACGTCCACTTGTAAATCTGAAGATGCGGCGACAGCGGCCGGATATCCTCCAGCCGCCTTGCGGGCGATTTCGCCTGAACCTCCGCCATGAAGACGTCTCCACTCAACCCGCGCGGCGTTCGCCGCAAATGACATCAACGCTGGGGCGCGCGCCACAGGCCTGAACCTGTCGTGATCACGCCGTCTGCAAGGGGCTGCGACACATGGCCCGCCCTAATTTGGAATGGTTCCTAACCAATGTTCGCGTTGCCTGCAACGGACGATTCGACATTCATGCGAATCAGCCTGCCAACCAGCCCGGCCAACCAGTCGCCGGAACGCATCCACTCCCGCTTGCGCGAACATTACGCCCGTCATGCGAGGGCAGCCGTCACCACGCACCGCGCAAACATGAAACAGGCGCCGCCTGCCGGTTCAGCAGCTTCCGGCCCCGGCTCCATCAGGATGAAACCGGCTCCGCGATGCGGAACAGCTTGCGGATTGCTGCATCTGTTTAGAATGACGTTAATCTGTAATGGCTCGCAATCAATGAGCTTTTCATGTACCCATCCTTCGCCATTCACGAAGGATGGATCATGCGTTTTGATCTCACCGATCTCCTGCTGTTTCGCAATATCGCCGAGGCCGGCTCCATCACCAGGGGCGCCGAGCGCAGCAATCTGGCGCTGGCGGCGGCCTCAACCCGCGTCCGGCAGATGGAGGAAAGTCTTGGCGCTGCGCTTCTTGTGCGGCGAAGGCAGGGCGTCACTCTCACCCAGCCCGGCATGACGTTCCTGCAGCACGCGCGCACCCTGCTGGACCAGGCTGAGCGGTTGCGGGAGGATATGGGGCGCTACACCGAAGGACTGGCCGGTCACATCCGCGTGCTGTCCAACACCAATGCCCTGACTGAGTTCCTGCCGGAAGCGCTTTCGGCGTTTCTCGCCGCCCATCCGCATGTCTCCGTCGATCTGGAAGAACGTCTGTCCGGAGAGATCGTTGGCCTGATCGCTGAAGGGGCCGCTGAAATCGGTATCGTCGCCGGCACCGTGGACCGCGGCGCGCTGGAAACGTTCCCCTTCCGGCGCGACCGCTTCGTGCTGGTGGTCGCCCGGGACCATCCACTCGCTGGCGGCGAGGCGCAAATACCCTTTGCCGCCATTCTGGATCATGAATTTGTGGGTCTGGACCGTTCCAGCGCCCTGCAACGCTTCCTCGCCGCCAAGGCGGCGCGCGCCGGCCGGCCGCTGCGCCTGCGGGTGCAGTTGCGCTCATTCGATGGCGTATGCCGGCTGGTTGAATGTGGCGTCGGCGTCGGCGTCGTCCCCGAAACCACCGCGCAACGGGCGAAGCGCATCATGAAGATCGCCGCCATCCCCCTCAGCGACGCCTGGGCCGAACGGGAACTGTTCCTGTGCGTGCGGAGCTACGCCGGGCTGACGCCCCTGGCGCGGGAACTGGTCAATCACCTCCAACACAACTGACGCCCGACATGAAAAAAGAGCGCCCCGGTCGGGGCGCTCTTCCGGTATTGCTGGCCACCGACATTCGCCTTAACGAACCACCAGCACCCAGTAGTCGAAATCGAGAATGACTGACGGGTCCATGTCCTCGCCAGCCTTGCACGGATGCGCGGCGCACGGCTGGTTTTTGGTCGCGATGGTGCGCAGGCGCAGCGCGCCCACGTCGGAGCGGCCGGGAACCTCCGCCTTGTCCAGCACTTCGGTCCAGGCATAAACCGTATCGCCCGAAAACAGCGGCGCCACGTGACGGCCGCCATTGATCGCCGCGATGTGGAAGGCGTTGCCAAGGCCATTGAACGACAGCGCCCGCGCCAGGGAAATCACCACGCCGCCATAGATCAGGCGCTTGCCGAAGCGTGTGTCCTTCGCGGCGTGGCCGTCGAAGTGCACCTTGGCGGTGTTCTGGTACAGGCGGGTGGCGATCTGCTGTTCAGCCTCCTCCACCGTCATGCCATCGACGTGGTCGATGCGCTCGCCCACCTCATAATCGTCAAAGCGGTAGCGGCTTCCGGCCAGTTCGTTCGACCAGGCGCCCACGTCGAGCACCGGAACGGCGGCGCCAAGATCTGCTGCGGCGACAGCCTTTTCGAGCTGCGGCACATGCTCGCCGGTGGGCGCCGCTGATTCGTCAGCCTTGCGCACCATCACCCACCGCACATACGCCAGCACCGCTTCGCCGTTCTGGTTGTAGCCGGTGGAGCGGACGTAAACGACGCCGGTCTTGCGGTTCGAATTCTCCTTGAGGCCAATCACCTCGGACACGGTGGAGATCGTATCGCCCGGATAGACCGGTCGCAGAAAACGGCCTTCCGCATAGCCGAGGTTGGCCACTGCGTTCAGCGAAATGTCAGGCACCGTCTTGCCGAACACCACATGGAACACCAGCAGATCATCCACCGGGCTGCGCGCATACCCGATGCTGCGCGCGAACGCGTCGGACGACTGCACGGCGAAGCGGGGCCCGTATAGCGCCGTGTAAAGCGCCACGTCGCCAGTGGTGATGGTGCGCGGCGTCGCGTGACGGATCACCTCGCCGATGCGGAAGTGTTCGAAAAAACGGCCCGGATCGGTCTTCTGCGATACCCCGGACGCCTTGTTGTCTGCAGTCATGGCCAGCTCATATATGAATGCACTCTCCGGCGAAATGAGCGTCAGTTCGCAGGAAGACAATGCGTGAAACCAGAAAGACGGATCGTCCGGGCGACCAGGTGGAAGCCCAGCTCAAGAGCGCATCAGAAGCGCACGATCACCTTGCCGAACGCCTGACGCCCTTCCAGCCGTTCAAGCCCCTTCAGGAAATCCGGCAGCTCGAACACCGAATCGATCACCGGATTCATGCCCCGCGCCATCTTGTCCAGCGACTGGACGATGTTGCCCATGCTGCAGCCGAAGGAGCCGGTGATGCGGTATTGCTGCTGGAACAGCTGCATCAGGTTCAGGGTGGTGGAAATGCCCGAGGTGGAGCCACAGGTCACCAGACGACCGCCGCGCTTGAGGCACAGCAGGCTGCCGTTCCAGGTGTCGACGCCGACGTGCTCGAAAACCACATCGACGCCCTTGCGTTTAGTCGCCTTGCGCACGACGCCTTCGAAGCGCTCGGTGCGGTAGTTGATGACCATGTCGGCCCCGAGCGCCTTTGCCCGTTCGCCCTTGGCGTCGTCGCCGACCGTCGTATAGACGTAGCAACCGATATCCTTGGCCATCTTGATGGCGGCGGTGCCGATGCCGGAGCCGCCCGCGTGCACCAGGATGGTTTCGCCAGGCTCAAGTTTCGCATTGTCGAACAGCATGTGCTGCACGGTGCCAAAACCGATCGGCGCGCAGGCGGCGTCATCGAAGCTGACGTTGTCGGGAACCTTGATAACCAGGCGCTCGGGACGGTTGATCAGCTCCCGGGCAAAACCATCGACATGGAAGCCAAGAATGCCGGCGACATTCTCGCACAAATTGTCGCGGCCTTCCCTGCAAGCCTTGCAATGCCCGCAGGTTTCAGCGCCGTACATCACCACCTTGTCGCCAGCCTGAAAGCGGCTGACGCCTTCGCCAACCGCCACAACCTCCCCGGAAGCCTCGACGCCCGCAACCTGGGGCATCTTGCGGCGAGCGAAGGCCATGCCGCGAAAACCCCAGACGTCGAGATAGTTCAGCGCGATGGCGCGCGTGCGGATCTGCACCTCGCCCGCGGCGGGCGGCGGCGGCGGCTCGATATCGGTGAGGCGAAGATCCCGATCACCAAAAAGCTGAAGTGCGCGCATGGTCGGTCCTGGTGCGCCCGTTTCCGGGCGGTTACGTGCGGCAGCCGAACGGAGCTCGCGCGCCGCCCGCCTGTCCGGCCCGGCCTGCTGCTCCAGCCCGGGCCCATGATCCTGCCGGCGCATCAGGCAACCGGCCAGTGAAGCGCCTCAGTACCGGTGCGCGCTGATCTGGGCCGACAGGCCGCCATCGACCGGCAGCACAGCGCCAGTTATGTATGAAGCGGCGTCGCTGAGAAGGAAGGCCGTCAGCGCCGCAACCTCTTCGGTGCGCGCGAAACGACCGGCCGGAATCTGCTTTTCAAGCGTGGCGCGATGCTCGGCGTAACGCGCCATCATGTCAGTGTCGATGAAGCCAGGCGCTATGGTGTTCACTGTGACGCCACGCTTTGCGGTTTCCACCGCGAGCGTGCGCAACCAGGAGGCCACGGCGCCCTTGGACGCTGCATAGGCCCCATTACCTGCATTCGCGTGAATGGAGGTAATCGAGCCGATGGCTACGATGCGACCGGAGCGTCCCCGGACCATACCGCGCACCAGCGCCTTGGCGATCGTCGTCAGCGACCAGAAATTGACCTGCATGGCCTCCTCGGCCTTTTCGCGAGCCATCATCGCCGCCAGGGCGTCATAAGACTGACCGGCGTTGTGCACGAAGCCGTAATAACCCTCGTCCTCATGCGCGGCGCAAAAGGCGTCGACGGCGGCCTGATCCGCCAGATCGAGCTGGAAGGCGCGATGGGCTTCGGACGACGACGCTGCGGACAGTTCGGCTACCAGCGCCTCCGCGGCGGAGCCCGACGACCTGTAGGTGAAATCAACGTCGAAACCGGCCTGGGCCAGAGCGCGGACGATCGCCGCGCCAAGCCCCTTGCCCCCGCCAGTCACCAGAACGCGCCTGCTCATAAACCTTCCTTCAAATGAACACGGCGCCCATGGCGCCGCGTCGGTCTGCAGCCCATTCCGGCCAGTTCAACCTGGCTCGCCAGAGAACACCAGACAGGTGTTTTGCCCGCCGAAGCCGAACGAGTTCGACAGAACGTAACGCACATTGGCGTCACGGGCGACATTCGGCACCACATCGAGCTCGATGGCCGGATCCGGGACGTTGTAGTTGATTGTCGGCGGAATCCGCCCCGTGGCGATGGTCATGAGCGACGCCACCGCCTCGACTGCGCCCGCGGCTGTGAGGGTGTGCCCCACCATCGATTTGTTGGATGAAATCGGCACGGATTTCATCCGTTCGCCGAGCACCGACGCCAGTCCCAGCGCTTCCATCTTGTCGTTCTCAGGCGTGCTGGTGCCGTGCGCATTGACGTAGTCGATGTCGTCCGGCGACAGGCCCGCGTCGCGGATCGCGCCTTCGATGGCGGCGATCGCTGGCGCGCCGTCCGGACTGGAGCGCGTGCGATGGAAGCTGTCGCCTTTCTCGCCGCATCCCAGCACGAAGCCAAGAATCTTCGCGCCGCGCGCCAGGGCGTGGTCATAATCTTCCAGCACCACCGCAGCCGCGCCTTCGCCCATGACAAAGCCGTCGCGATTCTTCGAAAACGGCTTGGAGGCGCCTTCCGGCGGATCGTTCTGTGTCGAAAGGGCGGAGAGCAGCGAGAATCGGATCAACGATTCCGGGTGAACCGATCCATCGGTTCCCATGCAGAGCGCCGCCTGCGTTTCGCCGCGCCGGATCGCCTCGACGCCAAGTTGGATCGAGGTCGCGCCCGACGAACAGGCCGTCGACAACGAAATTGGGGATCCCTTGGTCCCGAAACGCCGCGCGACATTCTCGGCGACGGTCCCGAACAGGAACAGTTCGTACCATGCCCGGAATTTCCCGGTGCGTGCGCCAGCCAGCAACGTGGCGTAGGTCACGTCCTCGCCATTGGCGCCAGCTTCCGCCAGCGCCCGCCGGTGCGGCCACTCCATCTCGACTGGCGGCACGGCGATGAACAGCGGACCAGGAAAATCCCCCGGCGCGCCGATGCCGGCCTGGCCAACAGCCTCCGCGCCAGCCCGCATCGCCATTTCCTGCGACAACGCCGGAGCACAGAACGGCTCCGCCTTGATGAAATCAACGGTGGCGGCGATCGTGGTCTTGAGACCCGCAACGGGAAAGCGGCTGAGCCGCTTTACGCCCGACTGGCCTGCCGTGAGCGCGGCCCAGTTGTCCTCCTTGCCCTCGCCGAGGGAGGTGACAATGCCAAGACCGGTGACAGCCACCAGTGGCCGGCCTGCCCTATCGCGATGTGGCGACGTCATGCGCGCTGCTCCGCCAGAAAAACCATGCGTTTCAACCCACGCGCGACAGACGCGCGCTTCCCTCTCCACGCCGGTGACCGACGCCAGTCACCACCGCGTCGTCATACAACCCCTCTGAAAGGGCGGCGGCCGCCAGCGCAACGCCGGCCGGAAACTGAGGTTCGACCAGATGCCCGAACAGATCGCCCGTGACATGGACCGTGGCGTCGCCAGCCCGCCGGGCGAGCACTGACTGCTCCTCGGCGGTCACGCCGGCGGCGCCGGTGGCGCCGGAAAACACCACGCCCCGCGATGGATCAAAATCCGCAGCAATCCGCTCCCACATCCCGTCCAGCGATGCAGCGACGGACCCTGGCTTGCGCACGGGCATATCCGACGCGACAGCATCGAGACGGGCAAGCGGCGTAGCCCCCCGCGCCCTGGCGACGTCCGCCGCCTCCACAACCAGAAAGGCCGACCCCGAACCCAGAATGAAGCCGCCGCCGCGATCTTCACGCTCCGTCACTGGCGCATACTCATGCGTCCAGAGATAATCAGCCATGGCGTAGATCAGCAGTACGTCCGGGCGCTCGGCGTTGTAGGAGCCGCCGACAAGGAACGCGTCAGCCTGCCCGGCGCGGATGCGCGCCTCGGCAATGCGCAGGGCGTCAACACCAGCCTGCTCCTCGCCCATGAAGGTGCGGGAGCCACCGGTCACCCCGTGCACGATCGAGATATTCCCGGCCAGCAGATTCGAGAGCTGGGCCAGGAACATGGTGGGCCGGATATCGCTCATCAGACGCTCATTGAGCATCTCGGCTGGATGCTCGGAGAGCGGGGCCTGGGTCAGAATCTGGCCGTCCACCGCATAGTCGCGCTCGCCGCCACCTGCGGCGACAATCATTTCGAGCCGTCCCAGCCGCTCGGCGTCGCCTTTCAGGCCGGCGGCATCCAGCGCCATGCCGGCGGCAAACACCCCAAGCTTCTGCCAGGCTTCCATCTGCCGCTGGTCAGCCTTCTTGGGGATTTGCTGTTCGTATGGAACCGCGACGACCGGGTGAACGCGATAGGGCGCGAAACTGTCGTTATCGACCTGGGGCGCGTCGCCTTTTTTCAGCGCCTCCAGATGCGCCGCGACGCCAACACCAGCGGACGACACCATGCCAATGCCAGTAATCCAGATTTCGCGGTCCATTCAGGACGCCTCCGAAGGAGCAAGACCGATATCGCGCGCCCTCTCCTGCATCAGCGCCGACATACCGTCAGGGAATGGCAGCAGCCGGAACATGAGCTCGGCGTCGCAGATTGTTCTGTCGTCGCTGCGAATCCGGGCTTTGGTCACCGCATAGCCAGATCCGAGATGCTCAAGACGGGCTTCGATTTCAAGACGCGCGCCGGGGCCGACAAATGAACGAAACTTTGCCTTCTCCACCCCGGCAAGGAAGGGCATACGATCATAGTCGCTGAGGGCGAGCAAGAGAAAGCCCGAGGCCTGGGCCATCGTCTCCGTCAGCAGCACGCCTGGCATCAGCGGATACCCGGGAAAATGCCCTTCGAACACAGGACTTTCCATGGGAACGGTCGCTGTCGTAAGGATGCGCTTGTCGCCCATGTCGAGCGCAGCGACCCCGTCGATCATCCTGAAATATTCGAGATGCATAGAGGCGCCTTCAACGGGTTGAAGAGCCGTATCCGTCTGGATACGTCTCTTCAGGCACGGAACAGATCGTTATTCAGCCCTGCTTCGCGGCGACGAGCTGGTCGATGCGATCACACAGGTTCTTCAGGACGAAGTATTCTTCCGCCGGGACCTTGCCCTCGTTGACTTCCTGGGTCCACTGCTCGAGCGGCAGCTTGATGCCGAAAGCCTTGTCGATCGCGAAGGCAATGTCGAGAAAGGCCAGCGAATCAACGCCGAGGTCCTCGATGGCGTGCGACTCCGGCGTAATCTGCTCGCGCGGAATATCGCAGGTGTCGGCAATGATGTCTGCAACGGTGTCGAAAGTGGACGCCATTACGTGCTCCTGATCCTGTACAGGTCTGATGCATCCGGAGAAACACCGACTTGCTGAAATGATTCCAGCCAACGCGCGCTGGCCGGTTTGGGCGTACCTATACCGCCGTCGGGGGTGTTGTCCAATGGCGTTCACCGGATTTGATCGCGACGCCTCCAGCGCCCATGTCGCAATGGCGCCAGTGGCCTGGTCCATTACAAGCGCCCGCCATCCGCCCGTCATCCACCACAGGTCGACGTTTCGCGACATGCCTTCATGATGTATAGGTGCGCCTTTCGACCTGGTGGCCAACCAGCGTACAAGGCCACATTTTCCAGCAGTGCGGCAAGCTGGCGTCACGCCCGCGCCGCCATCGTCCCTCGGCGGACGACCAGGCTCCAGGAGTATCATGTCTCTCAAGCCATCATCCCGGGACTGGCAACGGGCGATCGCAGACGCGCGGCAGGGCCTGTCAGCCTGGCACGTCTGGAACCTGCTGGCGATGACGGACATACGCCAGCGCTACAAACGCTCGCGCGTCGGCCCTTTCTGGATCACGCTCAGCATGGCGGCCTTCGTAGGCGGCATTGGCCTCGTTTATTCGACATTGTTCAAACAGGACATCCGCACCTATCTGCCCTATCTGGCGGTCAACTATGTGGTCTGGACGCTGATCCAGGGCATCATCATGGACGCCACGGGGGTTTTCAGCAGTTCCGGCGTCTACCTCCGTCAGGAGGCCATGCCGAAGACCCTGTTCGCCATGCGGCTGATCATGCGCAACCTCATCATGTTTGCGCATAATATTATCATCATCCCCCTGGTGTTCCTGCTGTTTGGCGTCTGGCCCGACTGGGAGATGCTGCTCGCCATCCCGGGCATGATCATGCTGCTGGTCGCGGCCTATCCGGTTGTGATGCTGATCGGCATGATCTCCACCCGTTTCCGCGACACGCCGGTGATCATCCAGAACGTGCTGCAGATCGCTTTTTTCCTCACGCCCATCATGTGGAAAGTCGATCAGCTTGGCGCCGCCGCCCCCTTTGTGGTCGGCCTCAATCCCTTCGCCATTTTTCTGCGCATCGTCGCCGAACCGATGAACGGCCGGGCGCCGAGCCTGTGGACCTGGGGCGTCGCCATTCTCGTCATCGTCTTGCTGTACGCCATCACCGGGCCCCTGTTCGCCAGGTTGCGGGCGCGTATCGTTTACTGGCTGTGAGGGAGAGACGTCTTGGCCTCGATTATCCTTGAAAACGCCTGCGTCGAATTCCCGATCTACAATGCGCGCGGTCGCTCGATCCGGCGCAATCTGATGGCTCGCGTTGGCGGCTCCGTCGCTGCGGACGGCGACGTCGTTTCTGTCAACGCCCTGAAGAATATCAACCTCAGGTTGACCAATGGCGACCGACTGGGCCTTCTCGGTCACAATGGCGCCGGCAAGTCGACGTTGCTGCGGGTGCTGTCAGGCGCTTACGAACCGTCATCCGGCACGGCCGAGATCGAAGGCGCCGTGTCGTCGCTGCTCGACATCACCATGGGCATGGATCCGGAGATGAGCGGGGCCGAGAATATCGTCCTGCGCGGGGCAATCATCGGCATGACCATACCGGAGGCGCGTGAGCGTATTCCGGAAATCGCTGAGTTCGCGGAAATCGGCGACTTCCTCGATCTGCCCATGCGCACCTATTCGTCCGGCATGAACTTGCGGCTGGCCTTCGCCATTTCCACGGCGATCCGACCCGACATCCTGCTGATGGATGAACTGATCAGCGTCGGCGACGCCGCTTTCGCCAGCAAGGCGCGGCAGCGGGTGCAGGAACTGATCGCCAGCGCCGGCATTCTCGTGCTGGCTTCACATGATCCAAAATCGCTGCTGGAATATTGTACGCGCGGCATCGTCATGGAACACGGCCAGATCGTCTTCGACGGCCCGATTGAGGAGGCCATCGTGCGGCACGGCATGGAAGTTCCCGAGATCAAAAAAGAGGTTCCCGCGGCAACGGGCGCGTAGTCCTGGCGGTCTCCCATCAAACCGCCCCTGCTATGGAAAGGGCCCGGGACACATGTCCCGGGCCCTTCTCAATTGCCGTTCCTGGGCCCGTTGCCTCAGGCCGCGAGCTGGCGCAGCACATAGTGCAGGATGCCGCCGTTGCGGAAATATTCCAGCTCGTCGAGGGTATCGATGCGGCAGATCAGCGGCACACTGAGTTTTTCGCCATTGGCGCGGGTGATATCCGCCGTCAACGTCTGGCGCGGGCGCAGGCTTTCGCCAAGACCGTGGATCGTGACGGTTTCATCACCCTTCAGGCCGAGAGTCTGCCAGTTCGTTCCAGGCTCGAACACCAGCGGCAATACACCCATGCCCACCAGGTTCGAGCGGTGGATGCGCTCGAAGCTCTCGGTGATCACGGCGCGCACGCCAAGCAGGTTGGTGCCCTTGGCGGCCCAGTCACGCGACGAACCGGTGCCATATTCCTTGCCGGCGAACACCACCAGCGGCGTGCCCTCCGCCTGGTACTTCATGGCGGCGTCATAGATCGGCATCTGCTCGCCACCCGGATAATGGATGGTGACGCCGCCTTCCACACCCGGAACCATCTGGTTCTTGATGCGGATGTTGGCGAAGGTGCCGCGCATCATCACCTCATGGTTGCCGCGACGGGTGCCGTACTGGTTGAAGTCGGCAACGGCGACGCCATGATCCAGCAGATATTTGCCTGCCGGGCTCGCCGCCTTGATCGAACCGGCGGGCGAAATATGGTCGGTCGTGATCGAGTCGAGGAACAGCCCCAGCACGCGCGCGCCGACGATGTCCTCCACCGGCTTCGGCGTTTTGGTGATGCCAACGAAGTAAGGCGGATTCTGCACATAGGTGGACTGGCTGTCCCACCCATAGGTGTTGCCGCCAGAAATCTCGATCTTGCGCCAGTTCTCATCGCCCGTGAACACATCGGCGTAACGGGCGCGGAACAGCGCCTGGGAGATGTTCCGGTCGATGAACTCCTGGATTTCACGGGAACTCGGCCAGATATCGCGCAGGTAAACCGGCTGGCCGTCAGAGCCGACGCCCAGCGGATCGCTGGTCAGATCGACCTGCAGTGACCCGGCCAGGGCATAGGCGACCACCAGCGGCGGCGAAGCCAGATAATTGGCGCGTACGTCCGGATTGACGCGCCCCTCGAAGTTGCGGTTACCCGACAGCACGGCGGCGGCGACAATGTCGTTGTCATTGATCGCCCTGGAAATCTCCTCCGGCAATGGCCCCGAGTTGCCGATACAGGTCGTGCAGCCGAAGCCGACCAGATTAAAGCCCAGCTTGTCGAGTTCAGCCTGCAGACCGGATTTGGCGAGGTACTCACCCACCACCTGCGATCCCGGCGCCAGCGAAGTCTTGACCCACGGCTTCGACTTCAGCCCCTTCGCGGCGGCGTTGCGCGCCAGCAGGCCAGCGCCGATCATCACGCTGGGGTTGGAGGTATTGGTGCAGGACGTAATGGCGGCGATTACCACGTCGCCATGGCCGAGGTCGAAATTCTTGCCCTGCACCTGATAGCGTTTGGCGATCTCGGCGGCCTTCCTGAACTCGCTCTCCATCGAAGCAACGAAGCCCTGCCTGGCGCCGCTCAGCAACACGCGGTCCTGGGGGCGCTTGGGGCCAGCAAGCGACGGCTCGACGTCATTGAGATCGAGGAACAGCGTATCGGTGAACACCGGATCCGGCGTCTCGCTGGTGCGGAACAGGCCCTGGGCTTTGGCGTATTCGGCCACCAGCGCCACACGCTCCGGCGCGCGGCCGGTCTTGGCCAGCCAGTCGACGGTCGCTTGGTCAATCGGAAAGAAGCCGCACGTCGCGCCATACTCGGGCGCCATGTTGCTGATGGTGGCGCGGTCTTCGACAGTCATGGCGTCGAGACCCGGACCATAGAATTCCACGAACTTCCCGACCACACCGCGCTTGCGCAGCATCTGGGTCACGGTCAGCACCAGGTCGGTGGCGGTGACGCCTTCGCGCAGCTTGCCGGCGAGCTTGAAGCCGACCACCTCGGGAATCAGCATGGACAGGGGTTGGCCCAGCATAGCCGCCTCAGCCTCGATGCCGCCAACGCCCCAGCCGAGCACGGCCACGCCATTGACCATGGTGGTGTGCGAGTCGGTGCCGACCAGGGTGTCCGGATAAGCGACTTCAACGCCATTCTCATTGCGCGTCCAGACCGTCTGCGACAGGTACTCAAGGTTAACCTGGTGGCAGATGCCGGTGCCCGGCGGCACGACGCGGAAATTGTTGAACGCTTCCGAACCCCAGCGCAGGAACTTGTAGCGCTCTGCGTTCCGCTGGTACTCAAGACGGACGTTGTCGCCGAACGCTTTCGGCGTGCCAAATTCATCGACGATCACCGAGTGGTCGATGACCAGATCCACCGGCACCAGCGGATTGATCTTCACAGGATCGGCGCCGAGGCTGTTCATGGCGTCGCGCATGGCCGCCAGATCCACAACCGCAGGCACGCCGGTGAAATCCTGCATCAGTACGCGCGCCGGGCGGAAGGCAATCTCACGCTCTTCGGAGCCACGGTTGTTGGCAAAGGCGGCCACCGCCAGGATGTCGTCCTTGCGGACGGAACGACCGTCTTCAAATCGCAGCAGATTCTCGAGAAGAACCTTCAGGGAGAATGGCAGGCGCGATACGTCCGGCAGACCATTTTCCTCGGCTTTCAGCAGAGAATAATAAGCATAGGCGCGCTCGCCGACCTGAAGCATCTGGCGGCTTTTGAAACTGTCGAGAGAAGTCATGGCGAATCCTGAGCGTGACTGCGGGGAGACCGATCGACGCCTGTGTCGCCAACGTCTGCGGACAGGGCGACCGGTCACCTTCCGGATGACAGCGGACGCCCCGACCCCACCGGCATGGCCGGAATCATCTGGACGCCCAATGCGCGCGCCGCCCCGGGAGTGCCCAGGCCCCGCGCGTCACGCGCGCGGCGCAGCCATAATTTTTATAGAGCGTTTCTTCACCTTCCGCCATAGCCGCGAGTCATTCTAATCTGCGCATGACGCCATCTGGCGGGCGGATTCGCGCCGTTTCAGCCCGTTGCCCGGCGCTTCGCGACATGGCACACAGCCTCCATGATCCTCACAGCCAACAACCTGTCGTGTCGCCGTGGCGGCCGGCTCATTTTCCGCGACATTTCCTTTCGCGTGGCGTCGGGATCAGCGCTTGTCATCACCGGCGACAACGGCGCCGGAAAATCGAGCCTTATCGCCATGATCGCCGGCCTTCTGCCGCCAGCAGGGGGCGACATCACGCTCAGCAATGATAAGGAGCGGGCGCCCGGCGAGCTGATCGGCCTCCTGGCGCATCGCGACGGTCTGAAGCCGTCCCTGACCGTTCAGGAGAACCTGTCCTGGGCGCGAAGGCTTCTGGGCGCCTCCGCCACGGGAATTGGCGAAGCGTTGGAAGCGGTGGGCCTCAGCCACGCCATGGACATGCCGGTGGAGCATCTTTCCGCCGGACAGCGCCGCCGGGTTTCGCTGGCCAGGCTTCTCACATGCAGCAGGCCCGTCTGGCTGATGGACGAACCAGCCGGCGCGCTTGACCAACGCTCGATCCGCGGTCTCACCGCTCTGATGCAGCGGCATCTTGCCGGGGGCGGCATGATTATCGCGGCGACCCACCAGCCGCTTGGCCTCGACAATGCCCTGACGCTGCACCTCGCCCCTCCCGCTATCGACGCCGGCGACGAAGAGCCGTTTTGGGAAGACGACGACTGCGAAGACGAATTGCTGATGGGATACGCGCCGGCGCGGGCCGCACCATGACAGGAGCGCTGGCGGCCATCCTCCAGCGTGACATTCGTCTCGCCCTGCGTCAGGGCGGCGGCGCGGCGCTGGGCCTGGTTTTTTTCCTGCTGATCGTCACCATGACGCCGCTGGCGATCGGGCCGGATCCGGCGCTGCTGGCCCGCATCGGGCCAGCGATGCTCTGGCTTGCCGCTGTCCTTTCCATTCTCCTTGGACTGGACCGTCTGTTCCAGGCCGATGTGGAGGATGGTTCGCTGCAACAGATGCGTCTGTCATCGGCCCCACTGGAACTGGTTGTCCTGGCCAAGGCCACGGCGCACTGGCTGGTGACCGGTCTGCCCCTGGTGATCGCGGCTCCCGCCTACGGGTTGCTGCTGGCGCTGTCGCCAGCGGCCATGCTGGCGGTCACAATCACCCTGCTGGTCGGTACGCCTGCGCTGGTATTCATTGGCGCCACCGGGGCCGCGCTGACCGCCGGCATGCGCCGCGGCGGCCTGCTGCTGGCGATCCTTTCCCTGCCGCTGATGACGCCCGTGCTGATTTTTGGCGTATCGGCCACCATGTCGGCGCTGGACGGTCTGACCCCATTCCGGACCCCCTTGCTGGTCCTGGCGGCGCTCACCCTGTTCTCATTGGTTGTCGGCTGCGCCGCATCTGCCGCGGCGCTACGGGCGAGCGACTGAAACGGCGAGGGAAACGATCCGAGGATTGACAGCAAGGCAATGGCGCCCACTCTGGGGCTGACAGACGCCGCCATGACAGGCGCGGCGCCAATCCTCTTTACGTGAAGCTGATACAGGCAGGTTATGGCGAAACGTTTTCTGGTTACCGGCGGGGCGGGCTTTATCGGATCGGCCGTGGTCCGCAAACTGGTGCGCGACACGCCGCACGACGTGCTCGTTGTCGACGCGCTGACCTATGCCGGCAATCTCGATTCGCTCGAGCCGGTCGCCAACAACCCGCGTTACCGTTTCCTTCAGGCCGACATTCGCGACCAGGGCGCCATGGACGCGGCGGTGACATCGTTCCGGCCGGACGTGATCATGCATCTCGCCGCCGAGAGCCACGTCGACCGTTCAATCGACGGCCCGGCCGAATTTCTGTCCACCAACGTCACCGGCACATTCACCCTGCTCCAGGCCGCCCTCGGTTACTGGCGCAACCTGGACGAAGCCGGCCGCGAGGCGTTTCGCTTTCACCACATTTCGACGGACGAGGTGTTCGGCTCCCTGGGAGCCGACGGCTTCTTCCACGAAGAAACGCCTTACCAGCCCAACTCGCCTTATTCCGCTTCCAAGGCGGCGTCAGACCATTTCGTCCGGGCCTGGCGCCATACCTACGGTCTACCCACGGTGATGACCAATTGCTCGAACAATTATGGGCCTTACCATTTCCCTGAGAAGCTGATTCCGTTGATGATCATCAACGCGCTCGAGGGCAAGCCGCTTCCAGTTTACGGCAAGGGCGACAACGTGCGCGACTGGCTGTATGTCGACGACCACGCCGGGGCGCTGATTGAAGTGGCGACCCGCGGTCGCGTCGGTGAGAGCTATAATATCGGCGGCTGGAACGAGCGGAAGAATATTGACGTGGTGCGCGCCATCTGCGCCCTGCTTGACGAGCTTGCGCCAGACAGCGCCGGGGGCAGCCGCGAGCGCCTTATCAGCTGGGTGTCGGACCGCCCGGGCCATGACCAGCGATACGCCATCGACGCCAGCAAGATCGAACGCGAACTTGGCTGGAAGCCGAAAGAGACGTTTGAAAGCGGTCTGCGAAAAACCGTCGAATGGTATCTCGCCAACCAGCAATGGTGGGATCGGGTGCGCTCAGGCGGATATCGGGGTGAACGCCTCGGCCTGTCCGCCTGATCCGTACACATAAAATCACAGGCTTTCTCCATGCTTTCCGTCACCCCTACCGCCCTGCCGGACGTCAAGATCATCACGCCAGTGCGCCACGGCGACCAGCGCGGCTTCTTCAGTGAAACGTGGAATCGGCAAGCCATGCGCGAAGCCGGCGTCGACGCTGATTTCGTTCAGGACAACCATTCGCTGTCCGGTCCGGTCGGCACCGTGCGCGGCCTGCACTTCCAGTCAGCACCGTTCGCCCAGGACAAGCTGGTGCGCGTGTCGCGCGGCCGGATTCTGGACGTGGCTGTCGACCTGCGTCGATCGTCCCCAACCTATGGCCAGCACGTTGCAGTTGAGCTTTCCGCCGAAAACTGGCGCCAGTTGTGGGTGCCCGTCGGGTTTGCTCACGGATTTTGCACGCTCGAGCCCGACACCGAGGTCCAGTACAAGGTGACGGCGCCCTATTCGGCGGCCAACGACCATGGCGTGTTGTGGAACGACCCGGATATCGGCGTCGACTGGCCGGTGTCCGGCGCAGAGGCCCTGCTTTCACCAAAGGATCTGAAGCAGCCGCGCCTTGCGGATCTTCCTTCCTGGTTCGATTGAACGCGCGCGTACGACAAACAATGGTGGTGAAAAGCCCATGCGGATTCTGGTGACCGGCACGGAAGGTCAGCTGGCGCGCTCGCTGCTGGAGCAGGCGCAAGGAGTAAATGATCTGTCAGTTTTTGCCTTGGGCAGACCTGATCTGGACCTGACGCGGCCGCACGCCATCGCCGGCGCCCTGGCTGGCGTCGACTGCGATGTGATCGTCAACGCCGCCGCCTATACGGCGGTGGACCAGGCAGAATCGGAACCCGATATCGCCCACGCGGTGAATTGCGATGGCGCCGAGGCCGTGGCCCAGGCCGCCGCGCGGGCAGACATCCCGTTCATCCAGATCTCGACCGACTACGTCTTCAATGGCCAGAAAGATGGCGCATGGAACGAAGACGACAGTCCCGATCCACTTTCCGTCTATGGCAAGACCAAACTTGCCGGAGAAATGGCGGTGCAGGCCGCGGCGCCCAAAGCCGCGATCCTGCGCACCGCCTGGGTCTACAGTCCTTTCGGCAAGAACTTCGCCAAAACCATGCTTCGGCTTGCCGAAAGTCGGGACGAGTTGTCCGTTGTCGCTGACCAGACCGGCGCGCCGACCTCAGCCCTCGACATTGCCGATGGCGTCATTGCCGTGGCGCGCAATCTCGCCGCCCGTCCCGACGACCCGGCGCTGCACGGCGTCTTCCACATGACGGCGACCGCCGGAAGCGCGGCTCCAACCTGGGCGGATTTTGCCGAGCAGATTTTCAGCGCCTCCCGCGCCCTCGGTGGACCTTCGGCGCAGGTGCGCCGCATCAGTACCGCCGGGTATCCAACGCCCGCCGCCCGGCCGCGCAACTCGCTGCTTGATTGCACACGGCTGGAACAGGCGCACGGCGTGCGCCTGCCATTCTGGGAAGAGCCCGTTGCAAACATCGTCCGGCGTATTCTGGCGGACAGCTAACGGGCAACGCCCTTCCATCAAAAGGCGATCCTGATTGAAGCGCAGAAAGGTCCAATCAGGAAATTGCCCTTGACCCTGTCATGTGTGCTCTCCCTTCTGAGGGGCAAAAACCTGTTCATGACGGTCCCCCGCGCCCATTTCAAACTTCGGCGCGGCTTGCCGCCATCGCCCGGGAACCTCGCGCCGGCGCTGCAGGGTCGTTCGCGCGCCACCATCGCACCGTGTCCAGCAGGCCGTCACGCAAGCCAATACGTGGGCGCCAGCCGAGCGCCCGGATCCGGGAACTGTCGAGCAATTTGCGCGGCGGGCCCTCCGGCCGCGATGGGTCGAAGATGATCCGGCCCCTGTAACCCACCGCATGCGCGACGAGGGTCGCGAGGGTGGCGATTGACACTTCCTCGCCCGAGCCAATGTTGAGAGGCGCGTCCCCGGAGTAATACTGCAAGGCATGAACCACGCCATCGGCGCAGTCATCCACATGCAGGAATTCACGCCGGGCAAGTCCAGAGCCCCAGATCACGCATTCTGGAATCCCGGCGGCTTTTGCTTCGCCCATGCGGTGGACCAGCGCCGGTATGACATGCCCGCGCTCGGGATCGAACCTGTCGCCTGGCCCATAGAGATTGGTGGGCATCACCGAGATGAAGTCATGCCCATATTGCCGGCGGATCGCCTGGGCCAGCTTCAGCCCCGCGATCTTGGCGATGGCATAAGCCTCGTTGGTCTGCTCCAGCGCGCCGGTCAGCAAGGCGTCTTCTGTCACTGGCTGTGGAGCCTCTCTCGGGTAGATGCAGCTTGAACCGAGAAACACCAGCTTCCTGACATCATATTTATGCGCGGCCCCGATAACATTGCCTGCAATCGCCAGATTGTCTGTCAGAAATTCCGCCGGCCGGGCGCTGTTGGCGACAATGCCGCCGACAGTCGCCGCAGCCAGCAGCACGATGTCGGGCCGATTGCCGGCCATCCAGGTCTCCACCTCCTGTTGCCGTCGCAAATCCAGCCGCCGCCGGTCGATTGTCAGGATATCGCACCGCTCCCGCAGCAGCCGCCGTCGCAGCGCGCCGCCAACCAGCCCGGTGTGACCCGCGATAAACACCCGCGCGCCCTCCAGTCGACAGGACGGCGCCGGCAGGACGTCGTTTCCGGGCTCTGGAAGATCAATGCGCCCGACGACGCCCGTCAGTGGAGAAACGTAAGATCGATGGATAGCCTGGCCCTGTACCGTAGCGCCCGACGTTAATCTCGCGCGGTCGACATAAGAAAGAGCCCTCATTTGGCGTCGCCCCCTCGCTCATGTAGCTTTAATCAAATATTAGCAAACAACGATAAATAGCAATACAGAAATGTCGATAATTTTTACAGATGAATGCTTTTGCAACCGCCTATCGATAAATGGTTGTCTTTTTCGCCAACCGAACGTCGCATGTACGCGCAAGTAGGACCAAGAAAAAGACAAATGAAGACAGGGAGCCGCACTCCGGGCGGCTGCCTTCACCAGCGTGGCGGCTGGACGCCAGGCTCATGGACGCACAGGGGAGGAACTGAATTTTCCAAACGCGCGTGGCGTAGACAGGGCGCGCGCCCGTCAGTCGCGTGTGGACGCGCCGACGCCGGCCGCCTCGCGGATCAGCATCTGCTTCACAACCGAAGAGCGTCCGGCCAGCCGGGCGCCCAGGCCGCGAATCAGCCGTAGCGGGGTAAAATCGCTGGAAAACAGCCGGTTCAGACCGTCTGTCACCGTCGCCATGGCGATGACGTCAGCGCGCCGGTTACGGTCATACGCGCGCAGCAAATTCATCTCGCCGGCCGGCAGGCCAATGCGGATTGCCTCGACCAGCGCATCGCCCAGCGTCATCACATCTCTCAGGCCAAGGTTGAGCCCTTGTCCGGCAATCGGATGCACCTGATGGGCGGCGTCGCCCACCAGCGCCAGGCCATCTGCATAAAACCGGCGCGCCACGCCAAGCGCGAGCGGGAAGGCGCCCACGGGCCAGGTTTCAAGCCGCAGTGAGCCGCGCTCAAGGCCAAATCGCCGCCGGATCTCGGTGAGCATATCCTCCGCGTCCATTGCCAGCAGGGCGGGAACGTCAGCCGCCCTTTCCGTCCAGACGATCGAAGACCGGTTTCCCGTCAGAGGCAGAATGGCGAATGGCCCCGAGGGCAGGAAGTGCTGAATGGCCCGGCCGCCGTGTGGGCGCTCATGCGCGAGGGTCGCGACGATGGCGGTTTGGCCATAGCCCCAGCCGTGCCAGCCGATACCTGCCAGCGCGCGCAGATTGGAGCGGGCGCCGTCCGCCGCCACCAGCAGGCTGGCCTGGCGTCGCGATCCATCGGAAAGCCTCGCCATTCCGGAAGAGCCGGCCGCAGCCCCGTTCCAAAGCCAGCGTTCGACCCGCGCATCGCACAGTTCAACGCCAGCCTCGACAGCAGCCTTCGCCAGGGCGTGCAAAACATCGTCATTCGCCAACATATGGGCGAATGGCTCGCCAGCGCCGACATCGCCCGAGAGGGACAGAAGTTTCGCGCGCACCGGATCAGCCAGCGCGCTATCGGTGATCTCCATGCTGGCGATGGCCTGGGCGCTGGCGGAAACAGCGTCCCACACGCCGAGCCCCTGGAGCAGTCGCCGGCCGTCCGCCGCCAGCGCCGAAACTCGCAGCGGGTTATCTTCCGGCGCCTTCTGCGCAGCTTCCGCCGCCGCCGGATCGCAGACCACGACCTGCACGCCAGATGCCAGCGCCTGCTTCAGCAACACCGCCAGCGTCATGCCCGCAATGCCGCCGCCTGCAATAATGATGGTCTGGGGGGAATGGGACACGACGCTTCCTGTCTGTGATCGGCACACCCGCCTTATAACGCGCCCGCTCCCAACTTTCACGCCAGGGCAAATATCCGCGCGCGATCCCCCACGCGGACAGACATGACAGCGACCCGCAAAGGCGTCACACTCCGCCCCAGGCAACGGTCAATCGGCTCTGAACGGGCCGGCGGAGGCGTCATGAGCAAGGCCATCGACAACCTTCTGTCGATTCTGGATCTGGAAACCATTGAAGTGAACCTGTTCCGCGGCAGAAGCCCGCAGGATCGCTGGCAACGCGTATTCGGCGGGCAGGTCATCGGTCAGGCTCTGGTCGCGGCCTGCCGCACGGTCGAGCAGCGCACCCTGCATTCGATGCACTGCTATTTCCTGCTCGGCGGCGATCCGCGTGTTCCGATTGTCTATGAAGTTGATCGCATTCGCGACGGGCGCAGTTTCACGACCCGCGGCGTTTCGGCCATCCAGCACGGCCGGCCGATTTTTTCACTCACCGCCTCGTTCCATGTCGATGAGACTGGCCTCGACCATATCCAGCCGCCACCAGACGTGCCGCAACCTGAAGATCTGCCCAGTCAGTCCGACATTGATCCGGCCCTGCTGGCGAAAATGCCGGAGAACCAGCGCCGGTATTATTCCACGGCGCAGCCAATCGAGATCAAGGCCGTCGATTACCAGCATTATTTCTCCCGTTACTTTGCCCGTGAACCCACGACCCTGCCGTTCTGCGTCTGGATCCGGGCCGCCAACCGTCTGCCTGATGATCTGGCCATTCACCAGTGCGTGCTGGCTTACGCCTCCGACATGACGCTGCTCGACGTCACCCTGTTTCCCCACGGCCGCAGCGTCATCGAGCCGACGATCCAGAGCGCCAGCCTCGATCACGCCATGTGGTTCTACGGCGATTTCCGCGCCGACGAATGGCTGCTGTACGTGCAGGACACGCCGGTGGCGGGCGGCGCGCGCGGCCTGGCGAGGGGCAACATCTACACCCGCGATGGCCGGCTGGTCGCTTCCGTGGCCCAGGAAGGCATGATCCGCCTGCGCCCCGATCTGGCGCGCGCGCCGTGACAGACCTGCCCAAATCCAAATCATTCCCAATGACTAAAAATCAGGCGCCGGCATAAACGGCGCCTGATTTTCATTCCCCACCATTGTGATTACCAAAACGGGCTTCCGACTCGCCAGCCACTCGCTGAATGATCTCATATCTAATTGAAATACAAAATAAATATCTCATGCCGCCTGAGTAAATCAAAAACTGGCGCCCTTCTTGCTTTTGGATTTCCGGAGCCATGACCGCCGCAACGGCGGACGCATGGAGGAACCGGGGCCAACCGACTTTCCGGCTGACACGCCGGCAGGTCGCGCGACCAGCAATCGGGGGAAAGCAATGAAGATCGTCATGGCGATCATCAAGCCATTCAAGCTTGAGGAAGTGCGCGATGCACTCACGGCCCTGGGCGTCCATGGCCTCACCGTAACGGAAGTCAAGGGTTACGGCCGGCAGCGGGGCCATACGGAAATCTACCGCGGCGCCGAATACGCCGTCAGCTTCCTGCCCAAGGTCAAGATCGAGGTCGCCGTGCCATCCGCGATGGTGGAGGCGACGGTCGAGGCTATCGCCGGCGCCGCGCGCACCGGCCAGATCGGCGACGGCAAGATCTTCGTAACCTCCATCGAAAAAGCCCTGCGCATCCGCACCGGCGAAACCGACGACGACGCACTCTGAGCCCGCTGCCGGCCAGTATCTGGAGAAATAACATGACGCTCATGCGCACAACCGGCGCGCCCTGGCGCCTGCCGAGGGCCCTGGGCCCCGCCGCTGTCGGCATTGGCCTCGCCCTGTTTGCAGGGGCGCCCGCTGCGTTCGCGGCCGGGCCCACGCCAGCGAAGGGCGACGTCGCCTGGATGGCGATTTCGACCATCCTCGTTCTGGCAATGTCGATTCCGGGTCTCGCCCTGTTCTATGGCGGCCTGGTCCGCACCAAGAACATGCTCTCGGTGCTGACCCAGGTATTTGCCATCGTCTGCCTCGCGGCGATGATCTGGGTTTGCTATGGCTACTCCCTCGCCTTCACTGACGGCGGCTCCCTGAACAGTTTTGTCGGCGGTTTCTCCAAGGCCTTTCTCGCCGGAATCACCCCTGAGAGCACCGCTGGCACGTTCTCCAACGGCGTGGTCATCCCCGAGTTGATCTATATGGCGTTCCAGATGACCTTCGCCTGCATCACGCCGGCGCTGATCGTTGGCGCCTTCGCCGAGCGCGTCCGCTTTTCGGCGCTGCTGGTGTTCGTCGGCCTGTGGCTCACCTTCATCTACTTCCCGATGGCGCACATGGTCTGGTACTGGGCCGGCCCCGACGCGGTTGCGGCGGCGGCGCGTGAACTGGCGGCTGCAACCACCGACACGGCGAAGGCCGCGGCGCAGATCAAGCTTGACGCTGTCAACGCCGATGCGGGCATGCTGTTCAAGTGGGGCGCGCTCGACTTCGCTGGCGGCACCGTGGTGCACATCAACGCGGGCATCGCCGGTCTGGTCGGCTGCCTGATCATCGGCAAGCGCATCGGTTACGGCCGCGAACTGATGGCGCCGCACTCCTTGACCATGACCATGATCGGCGCATCCCTGCTGTGGCTCGGATGGTTCGGCTTCAACGCCGGCTCGAACCTGGAAGCCACCGGCGGCGCGGCCCTGGCCTTCGTCAACACCTTCGTGGCCACTGCCGCCGCGGCGCTGGCGTGGATGTTCGTGGAGTGGGCCTTCAAGGGCAAGGCGTCGCTACTCGGCCTCGTGTCGGGCGCGGTCGCCGGTCTGGTCGCCATCACCCCCGCCGCCGGCTTCGCTGGCCCGATGGGGTCGATCATTCTCGGTCTCGTCGCCGGCGCGATCTGCTTCTTCTTCTGCACCACCGTTAAGAACGTCTTCGGTTATGACGATACGGCGGACGTTTTCGGCGTTCACTGCATTGGCGGCATTGTCGGCGCCATCGCCACCGGCGTTCTGGTCGCTCCGGCGCTCGGCGGCGTCGGGCTTGTCGACTACGCGACCAATCCTGGAACCGCATCGCCTGCTGCTTATGTGATGGCGACGCAGGTCTGGGCCCAGATCAAGGCAGTGCTGTTCACCATCGTTTTCTCGGGCGTTGGCTCGGCCATCCTGTTCAAGATCGTCGACCTGGTCATCGGTCTGCGGGTCTCCGTCGAGGAAGAGCGCGAGGGTCTCGACATCGCCGATCACGGCGAGCGCGCCTACAACTATTGAGCGGAGGCGCCCGGATCTGGAGAACCCGGTCCGGACTCCCTGCCAAAAGACCTGGCGATCATCATTTGTCTCCGCGCCCTGTGGCGCGGAGATTTCTTTTGCGCGAGCGCGTCCTTCGCCCGCCCGGCGCGCCACAAGGTTAAGCGGGTCTTAACCCCCCAGCGGCTAGCCTTCGGGCATACCTCCACGAACCGCCAGGTCGGCATGCGCACCGTCAGACGTTCCACCTCGCCAGCCCAGGATCTCTCGTTGGCCGCCCGCTACTTCATGAAGCGGCGCGCCTTCGATCTGGTTGGAATCGCCCTGATCGTTTTCGCCATCACCATGGCGATCGCCCTCATCACATGGTCGGTCAGCGATCCCAGCCTGACCCACGCCACCGATAGCCGGATTTCCAACTGGCTTGGCGCGCCCGGGGCCGTCATCTCCGACATGGCGATGCAGTTGTTTGGCCTTGGTTCGGTCGCCTGGCTTTTGCCGCTGGCGGTCTGGGGGGTGTCGCTGGTCACGCGTCGCACCATGCCCGGCATGAAATGGCGAATTCCACTCTGGATTATCGGCGCCTCTGCGGCGGCGGCCGTCGCCAGCGCCATGCCGGCGACGGGCAGCTGGCCGCTGCCCACGGGGCTGGGCGGCGTGGTCGGCGACGGCGTGCTGTCCGCCGCGCGCGGCATGCTCGGCGTGCTTGGCGCATTCGGCAGGGTGCTGGCCGGCTTTATAATGGCCGCAATCGCCATTCTCGCGCTCAGCGCGGCCTGCGGCTACGGATTTGACGATCAGGCAAGCGAAGACGACACGGATATGGATTCATGGCGCGCCTCCCGGGGCAAGGAAACTGATTCGGACGAACCCGGCCTTGGCATCGTGTCGCTCGGCGCCATCGTGCATGGCTTCATGATGCTCAAGGCCGCGATCAGCCGCCGGCGCAACCGCCGCAAACTGGCGGCAGCCGCCGGCGCGGCGGCCCTGGGAGGCGTCTCCAGCGCATCAGCCAGGGGATCGGGAAGCCGGATCGAGCCCAGCGCCTTCCCGGACGGATTTCCGCCATCGCCGCCCGACCATGCTCCGGCGGCTATCGCTGTCCCGGCGCAGCCAGTCGAGGCTCCCCGCTCCCGCGTGCGCATGCCGCCAACGTGGCAGGAGACGCCGGTCACGCCCGCCGCGTCGGGCGTGGTCGAGCCACCGTGGCGTCAGGAGGAGGCCCCATCGCCTGTTCACGCCGCGTACGCTCCCGCGCACATGCGCGCCGCCAACCGCCAGGACGTGAACGTCGGCTATTACCCCGAACCCGAGGCAACCGCTCCTCTCGCGCCCACCGCCGCCTGGTCAGAGCCAGATGGCGCCCTGACAGCCCACGCCCAGGCCCAGCCCGTACAAGCCCAGCCTGTGCAGGTCCACGAGCCCGCTTCCGTTGCGTCGCACCCCATGACGCACGCGGCCGAATTCGCCGGAACAGCCGCGCGCGCCGCTGTTGGCGCGACCCGGGCTGCCGCTGCTCCGCAAAAAATCATCCCAACCGCCGCCGCCATTGCCGCGGCCGCCGAACTGTCCTCGCGCTTTGCCGCGCGCGTACGCAGGAAAGCAACTGCACCGGGAGAGGATCCCGGGAGCACAATCGCCGAAGAGGCGGCTGGCGTCCCCGCGGACACAATCGACACGGCGGAGACTACGCCTGCCGAGGCCACCCAGCCCTTCGTCCTGCGCCGCAAGCGCAGGGAGCCGGAGAGCGACATCGCGCCTGAAGACGCGGAGCATGGCGCCGACGATGTCGACGCAGACTTCTCTGCGGAGGCAGACCCTGTCGCGCCCACGCCGCCACGCATTCCGCCCCATGCGCTACGGGTTGGCGTTCCCCCCGCCATGACCTCAGCCGGTCCGGCGAATGATGACGCCGTTGCGGCGCGCCCTTCCCCGGTTCAGGGCGCAGCGGTCGCCGTGGCTGCGGCGCGGCCGGCCGCCAGGGCAGCCGTTGCCCCGCCACAACCCGCCTTCGATACGGAAAGCTACCAGTTGCCCGAACTGGCGCTGCTGGCGGAACCGCGCCGTCCGGCGGCGAACAGCATGCTGTCCGTGGAGGCCCTGGAGCAGAACGCTACGCTACTGGAAGGCGTGCTTGAAGATTTCGGCGTGCGCGGCGAAATCATCAATGTACGGCCAGGCCCCGTGGTGACGTTGTACGAACTGGAGCCCGCGCCCGGCACCAAATCTTCCCGGGTCATCTCCCTGGCTGACGACATCGCCCGTTCGATGAGCGCCATCTCGGCCCGCGTGGCCGTGGTGCCGGGTCGCAACGCCATCGGCATCGAACTGCCCAACAGCAATCGCGAAACGGTCTATCTGCGCGAACTGCTGGCCAGCGAGGATTTCTCGTCGTCCAAGTCCCGACTTGGCCTGTGCCTCGGCAAGACCATCGGCGGCGAACCGGTGATCGCTGATCTGGCGCGCATGCCGCATCTGCTGGTGGCTGGCACAACCGGCTCGGGCAAGTCGGTCGCCATTAACACCATGATCCTGTCGCTGCTGTATCGGCTGCGGCCCGATGAGTGCCGCCTCATCATGGTCGATCCCAAGATGCTGGAACTGTCGATCTATGATGGCATCCCGCACCTGCTGACGCCGGTCGTCACCGACCCCAAGAAAGCGGTCGTCGCCCTGAAATGGGCCGTGCGCGAGATGGAAGACCGCTACAAGAAGATGTCGAAGCTCGGCGTGCGCAACATCGACGGCTTCAATACGCGCGTCGGCGAGGCCAGGCGCAAGGGCGAGATCATCACCCGCACCCTGCAAACCGGTTTCGACAAGCAAACTGGCGAGCCCGTTTACGAAGAAGAAGTGATGGATCTGGATCCATTGCCCTACATCGTCGTCATCGTCGACGAAATGGCCGACCTGATGATGGTGGCGGGCAAGGAGATCGAAGGCACCATCCAGCGCCTGGCCCAGATGGCCCGCGCCGCCGGCATCCATGTGGTGCTGGCGACCCAGCGCCCGTCGGTGGACGTGATCACCGGCACCATCAAGGCCAATTTCCCGACGCGCATTTCCTTCCAGGTCACGTCGAAAATCGACAGCCGCACCATCCTTGGCGAGCAGGGAGCCGAGCAATTGCTCGGCCAGGGCGACATGCTCTACATGGCCGGCGGCGGCCGCGTCACCCGCGTGCATGGTCCGTTCGTCTCCGACAATGAGGTGGAGAAAGTTGTTTCCCACCTCAAGTCGCAGGGACGGCCGCAGTATCTGGAAGCCGTTACCGCCATGGAAGAGGGCGAGGGTGAGGAAGGCGGCGCCGTCTTCGACCAGAGCGCCATGGCCTCCGCTGGCGGCGATCTCTACGACCAGGCTGTCGACATCGTGCTGCGCGACCGCAAGGCGTCAACGTCCTATATCCAGCGCCGCCTGCAAATCGGTTACAATCGCGCCGCGTCGCTCATGGAACGCATGGAGCTGGAGGGCATCGTTGGCGCGGCCAATCACGCCGGCAAGCGCGAGATTCTGGCCCAGGGCGGTGGGGAGCAGGAAGACGACTGATCTTGCCCGCCCTCACAATGCCGGCTTCAAGGCTTATATTGTAACAGATGAGCCATTTGACCGACCAACCGGCGCGGGAAACGTCTTTCCCGGCGACCGGACAGACGAACAACGGAAAGTGTGGCGTCATGCGGCATCCCTCACCCGGGAAATTCTCTGAGGGGACCCGCACGGCGCGCCGCCCGTCCGGCCGCCAGGCGTCCCTGTGGTTCGCGCCTGCCGTTGTTTTGCTATTGTGCCTTGGCTCCGCTGGCGGAGCCAGGGCGGAATTCCAGTGGAACCCCTTCAAGCCAGGCTTCGGCAAGCAGGTCGCGCCGCAGGCGGAGCGCCCGCCGGTCGCCCCCCCGCCTGCTTCACTGACCGCCCCGGGCAAAACGCAGCCGGCGCCGGCTGCCTCAAAGTCCAAACCGCAGAATCCGGCGCCCACCAGGCCGGCGACAACTCCGGCGGCGTCCCAGGCCGCAACGCCCCAGGCTGCGCCGCAGCCGGATTCGGCCCAGGCGACGGCGCCACTGCCGCCGAGGCGGCCAGCCAGTCTCCAGGGCGGCGCGCCGGTAGCCGCCAGCGCGCCCACAGCTGCGGCGCAGCCTCGACCGGGCGTGCAGGCAGCGGCCGTGGAGGCGGCGAAAACAGCAGCGCGCACGGGCGCCAACCCCGTGCCGAAATCATCCGCTGAAGCCCTGGCGCGGGTGAATGAATGGCTTAACAGCTATGAGGCGATTCAGGCGCGCTTCATCCAGCACAATGCCCAGGGCCAGAAGGCGGAAGGTTCGCTCTATGTACGGCGGCCGGGACAACTGGTGTTCAAATACGATCCGCCGAGCACCCTGGAAGTGGTGGCGGATGGCAAATCCGTTGCGGTGCGCGACAGCAAGCTGCGCACCAATGACGTTTATTCCATCAGCCAGACGCCGCTGAAGTTCCTGCTGAAGGACCGCATCAACCTCGCCACCGACACCAAACTGCTGAACGTGGCGACCGATGCCGACGGCATCGTGCGGGTGGCGTTGTCCGATTCCTCCACGCTGGGAGGCACGTCGCAGATCACGCTGATCTTCGATTCCCGCGCCAACCAGCTCAAGCAGTGGAACATCGTCGATCCGCAGGGTTACCGGACCACCGTAGCGCTCTACAACCTTCAGGAGACGCCGCGCTAAAGCGCTTGCCGATCAGCATTCGCTTAAAACAGGAAAAACTGGAGCGGTTTCCGATCCAGTTGATCGAAAACTGCACCAAAGCAAACGGCCAGCGTCATCCTGATGCAGGCGGCGTCCGCCGTCACGGCAATTCCCTTCGGCGGCAACTTGCTCTAAATGCGGATATCCCCTGAAGTTTAACGTCCAGACCAGCGTAACTGAACCGGAGACCGCTGCTGACGTCCCGAACTGCCGGAGCAGACGTGCCGCTTTCCGTTACGACATGGAACATCAACTCGGTGCGGCTGCGCGCCGATCAGGTTATCCGCCACATCGACGCATGTAACCCGGACATCGTTTGCCTTCAGGAAACCAAATGTCCGGACGAGCAGTTTCCAAGCTCCGTATTCCGGCAGCGCGGGTACGGCCACATCGCCGTCAATGGTCAGAAGGGCTACCATGGCGTGGCCATTCTCTCGCGCATCCCGTTCGTCCGCACTGACGTGAAGGCCTTTTGTGGCCAGAACGATTGCCGCCACATATCAGTGCGCCTGCCAGCCCAGTGCGCCGACCTGGAAATTCATAACTTCTACGTGCCGGCCGGCGGCGATATCGCCGACCCGGCGCTCAACCCGAAGTTCCGTCACAAACTCGATTTTCTGGAAGAAATGCTGGCCTGGACCGGCGTCGACCAGCCAGCGCAGCGCAACAGCATCCTGGTAGGCGACCTGAATGTCGCGCCCTATGTCACTGACGTCTGGAACCACAAGGCGCTGCTCAATGTCGTCAGCCATACGCCCGTTGAGACCGAAGCACTGGAGAACATCCGGACAACCGCCGGCTTTGTTGACGCCGTCCGCAAGCTGGCGCCCGAACCGGAGAAGCTTTTCACCTGGTGGAGCTACCGCTCGAAGGACCACACGGTGAACGACCGCGGCCGCCGCCTGGATCATGTCTGGCTGTCGCCCGGCGTCGCCGCGGGGCTGGAAGATTTTGTAATTTCAAAGGAAACGCGAAGTTGGGAGCGCCCGTCCGACCACGTTCCCGTCACCGTGCGCCTCGATCTTAAAGCGATCCGGCGACCGGCCTGAAGCCAGTCCACATCTCCACAAGCAGCCGCGCTCCAGACGCCCTTGCCAGCCAGTCAGCGTCGCATGCCGGAAAAGCCTATTCCCCGTCCAGCCTGGCCAGACGCTGGCCGATCTGGCCAATTTCGCCTGACAGGCGGTCAAGGCGGTCCGACAGGGCATCCCTGACCGCTGCCGCAGAAGCCGGAAATTCAACCAGCACCCGCCGCACCATGTCGCGGGTCAACACCATCACCGTGACCGTTTCGGCGGCTTCGGCCCGCACGGTCCGCTCGGTGTCCACATACATGGCCATTTCATCCAGCAAATCGCCGGGACCCGCCTCCGTGCGGATATCCGGGCCGCCATCGGCAAGGATCACGCGACCGGAGAGGACAGCGACAGCGCCTTGCGCCATCTCGCCCGCTTCGAACAGCACGGCGCCCGGCTGGAATGTGGCGTGCGTCGCGGCAAACGCCAGCAGACGCAGGGCGTCTGGCTCAAAATTACGCAGTGCAGGCATTCGCGCCAATATGGCGACATCCTGGTCCAGTGACATCAGCTACCAGCCGCCTGCTTTCTGGAATATCCCCAACTGGAACAAAACCGGTTCAACAGGAACGGCTTTTTGCGCCAGCTTCCTGCCTCGACGTATCTTCTCCACGCAGGATGACGTCCACCTTGCCGGAAAAACGGGCTCACGGCGAAGTGGACTTCGCCCTCATCGCCATCATGGCGCGAGCCTGTAACCTCCAGCTTCGGTTACAAGTATCCGCGCCCGGGCCGGGTCTTCCTCGATTTTTTGTCGCAGACGATAAATGTGCGTTTCGAGCGTGTGCGTGGTCACGGTCGCATTGTAGCCCCAGACTTCTTGCAGCAATGTTTCCCGGCTGACCACCTTGCGGTCGGCGCGATACAGGAAACGCAGGATCGCTGTTTCCTTTTCCGTCAACTTCAGTTTGGATCCACGACCGTTGACCAGCAGCTTGGCGCTGGGCCGGAAAGTGTAGGGCCCAATTGTGAAAACGGCGTCCTCGCTGGCCTCATGCTGCCGCAACTGGGCGCGGATACGGGCGAGCAGCACGGCGAACTTGAACGGCTTGACCACAAAGTCATTGGCGCCAGCATCGAGGCTGAGAACCGTGTCGGTATCGGTGTCGTAACCGGTGAGCACGATAATCGGGCTTTTGAAACCGTTCTGCCGCATCACCTTGACGGCGTCACGCCCGTCCATGTCGGGAAGCCCCAGATCCATGACGACCAGATCGACGCGACGGTCCCTGACCCGTTCGATGGCGGCGCTGGCCGTTTCGGCGCCTTCGACGGTGAACTCGTCATTGAGCAGCAGCTGCTCCGACAGGGTGTCCCGCAAATCCTTCTCGTCATCGACGATGAGAATGTGGCTACGATGACTCAAGCGATTCTCTCCCAGACGGCGCCAGCTCACAGGTAGACCAGATAGCGACCATCAGGCAATATCGCGCCCGCAGGTCAGTCGGTCTGTGGCTATTGCAACTCAAGACGTCCAGCATGAAAAAAATTACGCGCGTGGTTGTTTATCAAACTCCAGGGAACCACAGAAGCGCAACCCTGATTGCAGGTTTCATGCGCTTTCCGTGCGTAATAGGCCGAAGCGGGATGCGGCCTCAGGGGCTTAAAACTGAAGGCGACGGGGTGACGCCCCAGGGACGTTTCCATGTTCGCAGGATTTTCTACCGGGCCGACAGGGTTAAAAGGCCGCTTACCAGCCTGCCCGCCACGCCGTTGCGACGGTCCGACGGCTGGTGCGACACAACCGGGGCTGGCGTCTATAACCGCCATGTCAGATTGCCGTGCAGATATGGCTGTGAGCAGATGTGGCGCGACGACCATCTATATGATATCGTTGCGGAAATAGATCACAATTATCAACCGCGCATCCAGGGAAAAGGCAGCGCCGTCTTCATCCATCTGATGCGCCCTGACAGGACGCCGACCCAGGGCTGCGTGGCCCTGCGCCCGCGCGATTTGCGCTTGCTGCTGCGTCACATTTCTCCAGAAACGGTGATTGATATCCGCTGAACGGCCGGCGCTGATCATGGTGGAAGCGCCGCCTGCCGCGTCAGCCCGATGTTCACATTCTCGCGAATCACCTGGTTACAGCGGCAGGCTGAACCATCAGGCGCGCGAACCAAAGATGGCGCTGCCCACGCGCACATGCGTGGCGCCGAGCATGATCGCCTGCTCGAAATCGCCGCTCATGCCCATGGAAAGCCGTGACAGGCCATTGCGCGCGGCAATCTTGCGCAGCAGCGCGAAATGCGGGCTGGGCGGGTCCTGCACTGGCGGGATGCACATCAGACCAGCGATCTCCAGTCCGAACTCATTTCTGCAGCGGGCAATAAAGTCGTCCGCTTCAGAAGGCGCAACGCCGGCCTTCTGGAGTTCCTCACCGGTGTTCACCTGAACAAAAAGCTCCGGTCTGCGGCCCGCCCGGTCGATCTCCCGCGCCAGAACCTCCGCCAGCCCCGGGCGATCAAGGGTATGGATCGCGTCGAACAGGGCTACGGCTTCCCGCGCCTTGTTGCTTTGCAGGGGGCCGATCAGGTGTAAGATGACGTTCTCATACCGCTCCCTGAGCGACGGCCATTTGCCGTGGGCTTCCTGAACACGATTTTCTCCGAACACGCGATGACCGGCTTCGAGCACGGGTATGATCTCCTCCGGCCCAAAGGTTTTGGAAACGCACACCAGCGTGACGTCCTGTCCGCTCCTGCCGCTTTCCGCGGCGGCGCGGTCACAGGCATGACGAACGGCGCCAAGACGCTCCGCGACCTGGAGGGATATGGTGGGGGGCGTTTCAGCGCTCATGGGTGCCTCTGGATCTGTCGGGGGACAGCCACCGGTTCCGTTCCGGAAAGCCGGTGGCTGTCTCTCCAGCCTGAATTGCGACGGGTCGCGGAAATGGGTGCGCATGCGCAAGCTTCAGGCTATGGGGAAAACGCTGCCGCCTTCGTACATCAGCGCCCCGCGCGAGGGAAACCGGACCGGGGCCTGACGCAGACCGCAGATATCTCCTTCGCACGCCCGCGTCGCATTGACCCCTGCCCGCAATCGTGGCCTAGTCCGCGCCAGTTTGACCCAAGCGCCTTTGCGCTTACCGGAGACGGGACGCCGCCTCCGGCGACGATGAACTGGACCAGGCTGGAAGATGACGCGCGAGCGCTACAACCCGAAGGAAACCGAACCACGCTGGCAGGCAGCCTGGGAAGAAAAGCAGCTCTTCTCGACGTCCAACGACGACAGCCGCCCCGCGTACTATGTGCTTGAGATGTTCCCGTACCCGTCCGGGCGCATCCACATGGGCCACGTTCGGAACTACACGCTTGGCGACGTGCTGGCGCGTTACAAGCGGGCGAAGGGCTTCTCTGTGCTGCATCCCATGGGCTGGGACGCCTTCGGCATGCCGGCCGAAAACGCCGCCATGCAGAACAAGGTGCACCCGGGCGAATGGACCTGGGCCAATATCGCCAGCATGCGCAACCAGCTGAAGCCGATCGGCCTGTCGCTTGACTGGGCGCGGGAGTTCGCCACCTGTGACCCCAGTTACTACAAGCACCAGCAACGCCTGTTCATCGACTTTTACAAGGCCGGTCTGGTCGACCGCAAGACCGCCAAGGTCAACTGGGACCCGGTCGATCACACCGTGCTGGCCAACGAGCAGGTCATCGACGGTCGCGGCTGGCGCTCGGGCGCGGTGGTCGAGCAGCGCGAGCTGACCCAGTGGTTCCTGCGCATTACCAGGTTTGCCGACCAACTTGACAGTGCGCTGGACAAGCTGGATCGCTGGCCTGAGAAAGTGCGCACCATGCAGCGCAACTGGATTGGCCGGTCGGAAGGCCTGCTGGTGCGCTTCGCCATCGCCAACGCCGCGGCGACGCCTGGCGCCGATGGCCAGCGCGATCTGAAGGTTTACACCACCCGCCCGGACACGCTGTTCGGCGCCGCGTTCATCGGCATCGCCGCCGACCATCCGTTGGCCCGGACGCTGGCGGCGCAGAACCCGGCGCTTGCCAGCTTTATTGCGGACATCCGCAAGACCGGCACCGCCCAGGAGGCAATCGACAAGGCGGAGAAGCGCGGGTTTGATACGGGCCTGCGCGTCGCCCACCCGTTCGATCCGGACTGGACGCTGCCAGTTTACGTGGCCAATTTCGTCCTGCTGGAATACGGCACCGGCGCCATCTTCGGTTGCCCGGCCCATGATCAGCGCGACCTGGATTTTGCCCGCGCCTATGACCTTCCGGTTACGCCGGTCGTCTGCCCCCCTGGCGTTGAGCCGGCTACCTTCCTGATTGGTGATGAAGCTTATGACGGCGAAGGCCAGCTGATCAATTCGCGCTTCCTCGATGGTATGTCCGCCAGCGACGCCTATGAGGAGGTGGCGCGCCGTCTGGAAACAGCCCAGCTCGACGGCGCTGCGGTTGGCGAGCGCAAGGTCAACTTCCGTCTGCGCGACTGGGGCATTTCCCGCCAGCGCTACTGGGGCTGCCCGATCCCGATGATCCACTGCGACGCCTGTGGCGTGCAGCCGGTTCCTGTCGACCAGCTGCCGGTTACGCTGCCGGAAGACGTGAGCTTCGACAAGCCAGGCAATCCGCTGGACCGGCACCCAACCTGGAGCAAGGTTGACTGTCCGAACTGTGGCGCGCCCGCCCGTCGGGAAACCGACACCATGGACACCTTTGTCGATTCATCCTGGTATTTCGCCCGCTTCACCGATCCGTGGAACGCCGGCGCGCCGACGACAGCCACGGCTGTGGCCAGGTTCATGCCCGTCGACCAGTATATCGGCGGCGTCGAGCACGCCATTCTGCACCTGTTGTATTCGCGCTTTTTCACCCGGGCGATGAAGGAAACCGGGCACGTCGATCTTGAGGAGCCGTTCACCGGACTGTTCACCCAGGGCATGGTTGTGCATGAAACCTACCGCGACGCCAGCGGCGCCTGGACAGAACCTGGCGACGTCCGCATCGAGAGCTCGGGCGCGGACCGGCGCGCGTTTCATGTAAAAACTGGCGAACCCGTCTCGATCGGTCCGATCGAGAAGATGTCCAAGTCGAAAAAGAACACGGTCGATCCCGACGACATTATTGCTGCCTATGGCGCCGACACGGCCAGGTGGTTCATGCTGTCGGACTCACCGCCGGAGCGCGACGTCATCTGGACCGACGAAGGCGTCCAGGGCGCATGGCGGTTTGTCCAGCGCGTCTGGCGCATCACCCAGGAAGTCGCTTCGCTGGAGGCGGGCTCAGGCGACGGCCCCTCCCCCGTGGCCAGGGCATTGCGCAAGGCCGCCCATCACGCCATCGCCGCGGTGAGCGATGATATCGAAAAGCTGCGTTTCAACCGCTGTGTCGCGCAGATTTACGAGTTGGCCAATGCCATCCAGAGCGCCATCAACAACGCAACGGAATCAGGAGATGGTTCGGTCGACGTCGTCGACGCCCTGCGTGAGGCCAACGCCATTCTCATCCAGCTGCTGGCTCCGATGATGCCGCACCTTGCCGAAAGCTGCTGGGAAGCGTTGGGGCGCAAGGAACTGGTGGCGACAGCGCCCTGGCCTGTTCACGATCCGGCCATGTTGGTGGAGGATGAGATAACCCTGCCGGTGCAGGTGAACGGCAAGAGACGCGCAGATATCACCGTTGCCAGGGACGCGGACCGCGCTACCATCGAGCAGGCCGCGCTTGCGGAAGATGGGGTGAAGCGCGCCATTGGCGACGCCGCGGTGAAAAAGATCATCATCGTGCCGCAGAGGATTGTGAATGTCGTCATCTGAATCCGGGCATGCGGTTCGCAGCCGTCTTCGGTCCATGCGCCTTCTGCCCTTGCTGGCCGTCGGCGTCTCCCTCTCCCTTGGGGGCTGCTTCCGGCCACTCTATGGAACGTCCCCGACCGGGCACAATGTTGCTGACCAGCTCGCTGCGGTGGATGTCGTGGTCGTGCCGAAAACCTCCCAGGAGCGGCTGGCCCACTACGTTGAGCAGGAACTGCGGTTCAATCTGAATGGTAGTGGCCGTCCGGCCGCCAAGGCCTACCGCCTTGAACTGGATCTGAGCCAGGAGGTGTTGACCTCATCGGTGAACCAGGCCACCGGCCAGGCGGTCGCGGCGATCCTGCGCATCAAGGCCAATTACAAGCTCATCGAAAGCGGCTCCACCAAGGTGGTTGCGGAAGGCGCGGCCAGCGCCTCCGCCGGCTATGACCGTACCCCACAGCGCTACTCCAACCTTCGCGCCGCCCGGGATGCGGAAATCCGGGCGTCCAAGGTCCTGGCCGAACAGTTACAAACCAAACTCGCCGGTTGGTTCATCGCGCGGCGCTGATCGGCCGGGCCGTGGCCTGCGCCGCAGCCAGCCCGGAGCTCCCCGTGCCGGATGACTGTTGTGGTTTCCATGCCGGTTTTGCCAGCGCGGAAAGGTGCCCATGGTTGCGGTCAAGCCAGCAGAGATCAACGCGGTCCTGAACCGTCCGCCAGACGTCCCGGTCGTGCTTGTCCACGGCCCGGACGCTGGCCTGGTGGCCGAGCGGGTCGGCAGACTCGTGAAAGCGGTTATCGACGGCGATGATGATCCCTTCCGCCTGTTGCGCCTGGATGGGGACATTGTGGCGGCGGACCCCATGCGGCTTGCCGACGAGGCCAACACCATCAGCCTTTTCGGCGGCAAGCGCGCCATCGTCATCCGGGCCGGATCAAAGAGCATTGTTCCGGGATTGAAGCCCCTTCTTGAGGCGCCGCCAGCGGATGCGCTGGTTATTGTCCAGGCGGGAGATCTGGCCCGCACATCGCCGCTCAGAACGCTCTGCGAGCGCTCCAGAGCGGCTTTGACCGTTCCCTGCTATGCGGATGGCCCCAGAGAGCTCGCCGTCCTTGTGGACGAGGTTATGGCGGTCCATGGACTACGCCTGGATAGCGACGCCCGTGTCCACCTTCTGTCGTTGCTGGGAGCCGACCGGCAAACGACCCGCAATGAACTTGAAAAACTCGCCCTGTACGCGCGTGGCGCCAACACTGTAACGATTGGGGACGTCGACGCTGTCTGCGGCGACGCCGCGTCCCTGGCCGTCGACTCGCTGGTTGACGGCACTTTTCTCGGCGACCTGAAGCGCCTCGACATGGATTGTAGCCGGCTGTTCGCCGACGGTAACGACCCGGGCGTGCTGGTGGGATTCCTGCTCAGACACGGGCTGATGCTGTTGTCGGCGCGGTCCCAGATGGAGAGCGGCTTTCCAGCTGGCCAGGCGCTTGAGAAAATGCGCCTTCACTTCAAGCGGAAGGACGCGGTTGATCGGCAGTTGGGCATCTGGCCAGCGCAGGATTTGCTGCTTGTAACCGGTGATCTGGGTCAGGCGGTCGCCCGATGCCGGCAGAATCCCCTGATGCGCCACGAGATCGCACGGGTAGCCATGTGGGCGGTCGCCATGCGCGCAGCGCGCCATCGCGCCCGGAACTGATCGCGGCCTGGAAAGACCAGCGCCGCGCCTCGCAACGGCAACAGTTCATGATTGTTTGACCGGCTGGCGTGGAATGAACGTCAAACGGCTCCTGGCGCCTCAACGCATCGCTGCACGATCCGACCGTGTTTCTTCCGGTTCTGGAGAAATCGCCATGCGTTCGCTAGCCTCGCAGGCGCTGACAAATCATGTCCAGCTGTTGCAGGGAGCTGTAGCGCAAACGCAGCTCACCACCCTTGTCGCCATTATGAGATATCCGGACGCGGGCGCCCAAAACGTCCTCCAGAACCTTCTCCAGAGCCCTTGTATCGGCATCCTTCGGCGCCCGGGTACGGGCCCGGCTGGGCGGTGTCTCCTCGCCCTGCTCGGCCTCCTCCTGCGCTATCCGTTCGGCATCGCGTACATTCAGGCCATTCTCGATGATCTGCCGGGCTACAGCCTCTGGATCAGCCACAGCCAACAACGCCCGGGCGTGGCCCGCGGTCAGGTCGCCATTGTTGACCAGTTTCTGAATTGACTCCGGCAATTTCAATAACCGCAGCGTATTTGCTACGTGGCTGCGGCTTTTTCCGATAATTTTCGCCAGATCATTCTGTGTGTAGCTGAAATCCTGCATGAGCTGATCATACCCCATTGCCTCCTCAATGGGATTAAGATCCGCTCGTTGGACATTCTCGACGATTGCAAGTTCAAGAGACAGCTTGTCATCAGCTTCGATGACAACAACGGGAATATCCGTCAATCCAGCCCGCTGCGCCGCCCGCCAGCGGCGCTCACCAGCGATCAGTTCAAATACGTCTGGCAGATTGGGCAACTGCCGGACAACGACCGGCTGGATAACGCCCCGCTCAGCAATCGAGGCAGCAAGTTCCTCAAGATCACTTTCGGCGAAGTGTCGCCGCGGATTACGGGGATTGGGACGGACAAATTCAATGGCGACACGACGCTGCCCACGAACGTTACTGGCGTCGCCCAGCGCCATATCACTGCTGGCTTCGCCGATCAGGGCCGCCAGGCCGCGGCCGAGCCGCGGGCGAGGTTCATCCGCCATTTCTGATGTCCCGTAACCTGTTCAAACACTATCGAACCGCACAGATATTCACGCCGCCCGGATCATACGCTCCCGCGCGATGACTTCCGACGCCAGCTTGAGATACGCCTGGGAACCCGCACACTTGAAATCATACAGCAGCGCTGGCTTGCCATGAGAAGGCGCCTCCGACACGCGGACATTCCGGGGAATGACGGTGTCATAGACCTTTTGGCCCATATAGCGCCGGACATCGTCAACGACCTGGTTGGAAAGATTGTTACGCGGGTCAAACATGGTCAGGACAACACCATGAATGCCAAGGCGCGGATTGAGCGCCGCCTTCACCTGCTCCACGGTCTTGAGCAGCTGGCTCAAACCTTCAAGCGCAAAAAACTCGCATTGCAACGGAACAACAACCGCATCCGAGGCCGTCAGGGCGTTAATGGTCAGCAGATTGAAAGACGGGGGACAATCAACCAGAACGTAGGTAAAAGCCTCCGCATCTTCTTTAGCCGCCATGGCGGTAATGGCGTTCTTCAAACGCTGTGCGCGGTCCCGTTCCGCAGCGATTCCCAGCTCAACGCCAAGAAGATCCAGTGTCGATGGCGCCACCCAGAGGTCAGGAACGGCTGTTTCCTGGGCGCAATCCTGCAAGGCAAGACCGTCCATCAACACGTCGTAGGTCGACAGCCGCCGCGCCTGAACGTCAATACCGAGACCAGTTGAAGCGTTGCCCTGTGGGTCCAGATCAACAATAAGCACCCGCTCGCCGATTGCAGCCAAGGCCGTGCCGAGATTGATGGCCGTCGTGGTTTTGCCAACCCCACCCTTCTGGTTGGCGAGCGCCAGCACGCGCGGCATCGCCCTCAGTGAGCCAGAAACAGAGGCGCCAGCCGACAAACCTGAAGCCGGTTTATCCGAGATACCCGTCGTCATCGCGTCGCTTCCCTGATTGACCTGATCCGCACGATCCGCGCCGCCTCATCCGTCCGACTCGCGATCAAATCATGCTCCATAGTCCAGGATATGGATGCCTGGGTCAACTCGGATACTACATCTTGTCCTTTTGGAAACAATGCGATAGCGCCACTTCTCAACACGTCTTTTGACCAGCCGACAAGCTGATCCAGCGAAGCAAGGGCCCGGGCAGTCACCACATCGACATCACCTGCAAATTCCTTGATGCAAGTCTCCACACGCTGCTGGTGAACGGTCGCAGAGGCGCCAGTCAATCTGATGACATGCCGGAGAAAAGCACATTTTCTGGCGTTGGCTTCGACCAGGTGGATGTGACCACCTTGCTCTGCCAGCAAAATTCCCAGGATGACCCCAGGGGCGCCCCCGCCTGAACCCAAATCCAGCCAGCGCTTACGACCTGAAGCCAGGCTGAACAGTTGCGCCGAATCAATGACGTGCCGACGCCACGCATTTACCAGGGTCGAGTTGCTAACCAAGTTCTTGGCCTGTTGCCACCGAGCCAGCTCGTCAATGTAAAGGCCGAACCTATCGATTGTTTCACGTGAAACAATACCGATATCGGCCAGCAACTCAACATCAGCCGCGGAAGGTCCATGAACGACGATCATACCGACGTCCCCCGAGCTGACGCCCGGCGAACCATCGCCGAAAGCAAGGTCAACGCCGCAGGTGTAATCCCCTCAATTCGCGCGGCTTGCCCCACGGTACCGGGCTTCACCTCAGCAAGTTTCGCCTGAAGCTCAGCTGAAATGCCCGGAATTGAGAAGCTCATACCCTCTGGTATCAAAATCGACTCAGACCGCCTGAAAGAGGCAATGTCCGCCTCTTGGCGCTCGAGGTAGACGGCATAGGTAGCGTCCGTTTTTAGCCTTTCCTGTAACGCGAGCGGTGCCTCGGCGAGTCTTCTGTCAATGGAGGAAATCTGGGCAAATGTACAATCTGGCCTGGAAAGCAGATCCATGGCCGACCGGCGGACGCCGTCGCGGTTAACCCGAACACCCATTGCATCAGCCTCATTTGGGCTGAAGCTCACACCCCGCAGAATCTCACGTAGTTCGAACAGGACCCGTTGCTTTTCAGCAAACCGCTCGGCGCGAACATCGCCAACGCAGCCAACGGTCAGTCCCAACGGAGTCAGTCGCTCATCAGCATTGTCTGCCCGCAGACTCAGTCGATATTCGGCGCGAGACGTAAACATGCGATACGGCTCCGTGACGCCATTGGTAACCAGGTCATCTACCAGAACGCCGATGTAGGACTGGCTTCTGTCGAAAATTACCGGCTCCAGGCCTCCCGCGAACCGGGCAGCATTGAGACCAGCTACAAGGCCTTGCGCCGCAGCTTCCTCGTAACCCGTCGTGCCATTGATCTGCCCAGCCAGATAGAGACCAGGAACGGTTTTCACCCCCAATGTCACGCTGAGCGATCGGGGATCCACAAAATCGTATTCGACAGCATACCCTGGGCGAACAATACGGGCATCCTCCAGCCCATCCATAGTGCGGATAAATGCTTCCTGAACATTGGTGGGGAGGGAGGTTGAAATCCCGTTTGGGTAAACCAGCGTGCTATCTAGGCCCTCAGGTTCCAGAAACACCTGATGCCCATCCCGGTCCCCGAAACGAACCACCTTGTCTTCTATGGAAGGACAATAGCGCGGGCCGCGACCGGTGATCTCGCCCGAATACATAGGCGCCCGATGCAAATTGTCCCGAATCATGTCATGCGTGCGTGAGTTTGTACGGGTTACGCCGCATTTGATCTGCGGATTATCAATCCTATCTGTAAGTTCAGAAAACGGCTCAGGCGGCGTATCGCCGGCCTGAAGTTCCAGGCGTCCCCAGGCAATCGAGTCGCCATCCAGGCGCGCTGGGGTTCCTGTCTTGAGACGCCCCATACGCAACCCGAGGGCGCGCAGGTTTCCGGATAACGAAATGGATGGCGGTTCACCGATCCGCCCGGCTGCGTGCTTCTCCTCGCCGACATGTATACGACCATTGAGAAATGTACCTGTCGTTAAAATACAGGCGTCACACCGCACCGTTCGGCCGTCTGCCAGTTCCACAGCTGCAACACGGCCATTCCGGAGGTTGAGGGAACTGGCTTCCCCGACGATGATGTCCAGACCCGATCCGTAGGCCTGCAGCATCGAACTTACGGCGCGCGCATACAGTTTTCTATCCGCCTGCGCCCGGGGACCACGTACTGCAGGCCCTTTCCTCCGGTTCAGCATTCTGAACTGAATGCCTCCACGATCTGCTGCAAGTCCCATCAAGCCATCGAGAGCGTCAATTTCCCGAACCAGGTGTCCCTTGCCAAGGCCACCAATTGCGGGATTGCAGGACATGACGCCAATATTATCTGCTGAAAGCGTAATAATTGCGGTTCGAGCTCCGAGACGGGCAGAAGCTGCAGCTGCTTCCGCTCCCGCGTGCCCGCCCCCAATAACGACAACATCGTAAAATGCCGTATTCACGTTAGCTCCTGTTTCACGTGAAACACGCAAAACCCATTACCCAAGATTCGCCGGAAACTATCACTTTCCGATGCAAAAAGCTGCAAAAATTCGATCCAACACATCATCGGCGCGCGCGTGGCCTGTTATCATACCAAGCTGAAAAATAGCCGACCGCAGGTCCTCAGCCCATAGAACCAAATGCGACCAGTCGAACAATTCGTCGCCTGAATCGAAAATACCAACAGGCAACCTCTCCAATGCAGTCAACGCGGATGAGAACGCGTCTCTATGCCGGCGTCGGGTAATGGCGATACCCTCTCCTACAGCGCTCGCTGGCATGGCCCCCTTCAGAAGCTCTATCAGACCCACTATTCCGGCGCCGGTTTTTGCGGAGACAGCGATATCGGCGCCAGAATCATCCACATGACCAGCCGCAAATCGATCGATCTGCGTCAGAACCCGAAACACGCGACCGTCGGTGGAACCTGGGATGTCTTTCCAAGCCCGGCGTAAACCCGGCGCAGCACATTCAAGCCAAAGAACTATGTCCGCTACACCCACCTGATCCACTGCGCGTGCAATGCCGATCTGTTCAACCGCATCTTCCGACCCACGCATCCCCGCCGTGTCGACAAGCCGCACGGGAAACCCGCCTATATCCAGATGGACCTCGAGCAAGTCGCGGGTGGTCCCGGCAACATCTGTTACGATGGCCACATCCCGGCCGGCCAAACAGTTTAAGAGAGTTGATTTTCCTGCGTTTGGCGGACCGGCTATGACAACGCGAAATCCATCGCGCACGCGCTCACCAATACCCCGGTCGGATAGCAGTTTCCTGAGATCGGCGCGAACCGTGTCGGCAATCTCCAATGCGGCGATGAAATGCCCCTCGCCTACATCGCCTTCATCGGAAAAGTCGATGTCAGCCTCTATCAGGGCCAGCGCATGAAGGAGAGAATCCCGCCACTGCGTCACGGGATCCGACAACGAGCCATAAAGCTGGGCCATAGCCTGCTTACGCTGGACAGAAGTTTCGGCATCGACGAGATCCGCAACTGCCTCGGCCTGAGCCAGATCCATTTTCCCGGCAATCACCGCGCGTCGCGTAAACTCACCCGGCCCCGCCAGTCTCAGACCCAATTTAGCCAATTCGGCCGTCAAAATATCAACGAGAAGCATATTGCCGTGAATATGAAATTCAGCGGCGTCCTCCCCTGTTGGGCTCTTGGTGGCAGGAAAATAGAGCGCCAGACCCTGATCGATTGTATCGCCTGAGCTATCTCGCAAAGTAACCAACGTCGCCATACGGGCCTCAGGCAGTCGCCCACAAAGCGATTCCAGCACGCTAACAACCTTGGGCCCCGTCACGCGGACGATGGCCAGAGCGCTTCTTCCGACGGCGGTCGCTGGCGCATAAATGGTGTCGGTTTCCGAGCCGTAAGAGAACTTCATCCGAATCGTCCGCTATCGCTGTTTCACGTGAATCATATCAAGATCAGCAATCGGGGGCCCACTCCGAGCCCACAGCCGCCCGCCAGCGAGGGTGAACCGATAAAAAAACGCCAGGCGAGAGCCTGGCGTTGTTTCACGTGAATCACATGGCCTCGTTCAGGTGTTCATCGAATCGAAGAATTCCGAGTTCGATTTGGTCTGACGGAGCTTGTCCAGCAGGAACTCAATCGCATCCACCGTACCCATCGGATTCAGAATCCGGCGAAGGACATACATTTTCTTCAGCACATCAGCCGGAACGAGAAGCTCTTCCTTGCGCGTTCCAGAGCGGGTGATGTCAATGGCCGGGAATACGCGCTTGTCAGAAACCTTTCGGTCCAGAATGATCTCAGAATTGCCTGTGCCCTTGAATTCCTCAAAGATCACCTCGTCCATACGACTTCCAGTGTCGATGAGAGCGGTCGCGATAATGGTCAGCGACCCGCCTTCTTCGATGTTTCTGGCGGCGCCAAAGAACCGCTTCGGCCGTTGAAGGGCATTGGCGTCGACGCCACCGGTCAGCACCTTTCCAGATGAAGGCACCACCGTGTTGTACGCACGACCGAGTCGTGTGATCGAATCCAGCAAAATCACGACGTCCCTGCCATGTTCGACAAGACGTTTTGCCTTTTCGATCACCATCTCGGCAACCTGAACATGCCGCGCAGCCGGCTCATCAAATGTCGATGAAATGACCTCGCCGTTCACCGACCGCTGCATGTCGGTGACTTCCTCGGGCCGCTCATCAATCAGCAAAACGATCAGATAGCATTCTGGGTGATTGGTCGTGATGGCCTGCGCGACGTTCTGAAGCAACACCGTTTTGCCGGTGCGCGGGGGCGCGACGATCAAACCACGTTGCCCTTTGCCAATCGGCGCCACGATATCGATAATTCGCGCCGAATAATCCTTCCTCGTGGGATCCTCGATCTCGAGCCGGAGCCGTTCAGAAGGATACAGCGGCGTCAGGTTATCAAAATGCACCTTATGCCGGATTTTTTCCGGATCTTCGAAATTAATGGTGTTGACCTTGAGCAAGGCGAAATAGCGCTCGCCTTCCTTTGGGCCCCTGATCGGACCTTCAACCGTGTCACCCGTTCTCAATCCAAACCGGCGGATCTGCGAGGGTGAAATATAGATATCATCCGGTCCCGGCAGATAATTGGAATCTGGCGAGCGCAGGAAGCCAAATCCATCCTGCAGCACCTCAACCACCCCCTCCCCGATGATATCCGTTTCCTGGGCGGCCAGCTGCTTCAGGATCGCAAACATCAATTCCTGCTTGCGCATGATTGAGGCGTTTTCGACCTGAAGCTCTTCCGCAGAGGCAAGCAATTCAGTGGGAGTTTTGGATTTGAGATCCTGAAGCTTGATCTCCCGCATGGGGGAATCTCTCACGTAATACAACTCCGGAAGGAGTTCTTAAGGGAAGGAAAAATCGCTCGCGGCCAGACGGCGCGATATTTGACTGGCGAACGTCAAGCCAGGATGCAACAGATCGGATGGCCCGGATGCGTTGGATTTCCCGCGAAATCGGTACTCACACACACGCTGCACGGCTTGGAGGGAAGCTATCCATAGCGCAATGCCTTAACGATAACAAGCCCATCAGCCTGATCATGGCCACGGCTTGATAATGACCAGCGCGACGATAGCCACCATCAGCACCGCCGGAAGTTCGTTGATAGCGCGATAGAACCGGCTGGAATGAGCGTTGCGATCCTCCCGAAACGCCAACGCCTGCCGCGACAAAAATATATGGAATCCGAGCAATATAACCACCAAGGCAACTTTTGCGTGAAACCAGCCGTCGCGCCACAACCCTGCGTCCCAGGCAAGCCAAGCGCCAGCGAGTGCAGACACCGCAGCCGCCGGGTTCATGATTCCCCGTAACAGCCTGCCTTCCATCACTTTAAACGTTTCAGCGGCGTCGCCGTTCTGCCGCGCCTCTGCGTGGTAAACAAACAGACGCGGCAGATACAACATGCCGGCCATCCATGAGATGACCGCAACTATATGAAGCGTTTTGATCCAGAGATACAGCACCACAGCCTCCGTATCAGGCGCTCCTGACAAGTCGCACCAGCTCCTCGACGTGCGCCACGGGCGTCGTCGGCTGGATGCCGTGACCCAGGTTGAAGATATGCGGGCCGTTGGACAGGGCGTCGAGAATGCGCCTGACGCCTTCCGCCAGTGCTTCACCGCCCGCCATCAGCGCCAGTGGATCGAGGTTACCCTGCACCGTTTTCATCGGCTGTACGGCCTGCGCAGCCCAGTTTACGTCCACGCCCCAGTCCAGCCCGAGTCCGTCAACCTCGGCGACCTTTCCGAACAGCGTGAGGTTCTGGCCGACGCCCCGGGCAAACACGATGACCCGAACATGGGGCCGCTGCGATTTCACGTTCTGGACAATCCGCGTAACCGGGTCATGACACCAGCGCTGAAATAGCGCCGGGGGCAGGGCCCCTCCGAAACTTTCGAATATCTGGACGGCCTGGGCGCCAGCATCAATCTGCGCGATGAGATAATTGGTCGACGCCTCCACGAGGAGGTCGATCATCGCCTGCAAAAAATCGGGATCCTGATAGGCAATCAACCTGATGGGCGCCTGGTCCGGCGTGCCCTTGCCGGCAATCATGTAACTGGCGACTGTCCATGGCGCGCCGCAAAAACCGATCAGGGCTGTCTGTCCGCCAGTTTCCTCGACCAGCTGCGCCCTGACGCGAGCAACCGTCTCCAGCACCGGATCGAGCCTTCCGAGATTTCCTGGATGGTCCAGACGGGAAAGGCGGGAATGATCGGTAACAGGATCGAGACGGGGACCTTCCCCCTCGGCAAACCAGACATTCTGCCCGAGCGCGTGGGGAACCACGAGAATGTCACTGAACAGGATTGCGGCGTCAAAACCAAATCGCCGGATCGGCTGCATGGTCACTTCAGCCGCAAGGGCAGGGTTGTAACAGAGATCCAGGAAGCTGCCAGCGTGGGCGCGGGTCGCCCGGTATTCCGGCAGATAACGGCCTGCCTGACGCATGAGCCAGAGCGGCGCGCGTGGGGTTCTTGCGCCGGACAATGCCTGCATGAAAAGCGATGCGTCCTGTCCCATGCGCACAGCCGTCCTTTTAAAAAGAGAGATATGAATCTTTGAATCTGTTTTTTTTTTTTAGGCAGGGGATTCTCCAAGCCCAACTCCGTCCACATACCATCCCCAGGGCCCGCTCCAAAGCGGCTCCGCCCGGACAAATGGTTAATGCTTCGTAAACGCTGGCGCGTTAACGGTCCGTTAAGAATTATGGCGACTTGCAGGCAATGTTATGCACCTCCTGCGATCCGGGAGCGGATTCGGCGCACAGGCAGGGCGGTGTTGAGAAGGGCGTGCATGGAATCCGGCCATTGCAGGCTGGCCCGACACAAACCGGGGTTCCGTGCACAGGGGCCCACACCTTTCCCCGACGGGGAGATGCAGGGTTGCGGGCCCTCACGGCTTTGATCGGGCGTCAGCGCGGAAGATTGCTGTGGCGTGGGAATGAGCGCGCGATCACAATGCGGCGCTATCGGGATCAGGAGCAGTCAATTGGGCAACCGGAGCTTTTTTCACTTACACCTGATATCGGATTCGACGGGTGAGACCCTGATCGCGGTGGCGCGGGCGGTTTCTGCCCAATATGACGGCATATCGGCCATCGAGCATGTTTACCCCCTGGTGCGTTCGCGCTCGCAGCTGGAGCGGGTTACCGATGGCATTCAGGCGGCTCCCGGCATGGTGCTGTACACCCTGGTGGACCCGGATCTGGCGTTGGAGGTGGAGAAGGTTTGCCTCGAAACCGGCTCGCCCTGTCTGTCGGTGCTGTCGCCGGTGGTGAACATGTTCGAGGCCTATCTGGGCGCGGCGTCGCGTGGTCGGCCAGGAGCTCAGCACACCCTCAACGCCGATTATTTCAAGCGTATCGACGCCATGAACTATACGATGATGCATGATGACGGTCAGTTGGTCAGCGGCTTGGCTGACGCCGACGTCATCCTGTTCGGCGTCAGCAGAACGTCCAAGACCCCGACAAGCATCTATCTGGCCAATCGCGGCGTAAAAACCGCCAATGTGCCCTATGTGCCGGGTGTTCCAGTTCCCCAGGGCATGACAGAGTTTCGCGGGCCCCTTGTCGTTGGCCTGGTCGCCAGCGCCGAACGCATCGTCCAGATCCGGCAGAACCGGCTACTCAGCCTTAATGCCTCCGACAGTTCCTCTTACGTGGATGAGGAGGCCGTCGCGGCCGAGATCACTGAAACGCGCCGGATCTGTGCGCGGAATCGATGGCCAGTTATTGACGTCACCCGCCGGTCGATCGAAGAAACTGCGGCGGCTATCATGGACCTGTACCGGGATCACCGTTTGCGTCAGACCAGTTCATGGGAGACGAGAGGGCAGGGCGCAGCCACGGGCCCGACGACAACATCATGACAAGAGGGATGTAATGATAAAGGGGCTCTGGCTAGCTGACATGCCGCTGGTGCTGGCGTCCGGTAGCACAACGCGTCGTGACATGCTGGCGGCGGCGGGTATCCCTGTTGAGGCCAGTCCGGCCGCCATTGACGAGCGGGAAGTGGACAGGGCGGCGCGCTGCGCTGGCGCGCCGGCCGCGACTGTCGCCATGTTGCTGGCCAGGGCCAAGGCGATGGAGGTTTCCGCCCGTTATCCAGGAAGGCTGGTGCTCGGAGCGGACCAGACGCTGGCCTGTGAGGGGCGGCAATATGACAAGCCAGCCGATATGGCGCAGGGCAAGGCGCATCTGAACGCCCTTTCCGGGCGCACCCATCATCTCCATTCGGCCGCGGCTTTGATCAGGGACGGCCGGATCGTGGGGGAAGCGCAATCATCGGCGGAACTGACCATGCGCCATCTCGGGGCGGATTTCATCGACGCCTACGCGGCCGCAGTGGGCCCCAAAGTCATGATGAGTGTCGGCGGCTATCAGCTGGAGGGACTTGGCTCCCAGCTGTTTGAACGCATTGATGGTGACTATTTCACCATCCTCGGTCTTCCGCTGCTGCCTCTGATGGGTCACCTGCGGGCAGCGGGCTATATGGCGGAGTAAGGCGTGGAACGGACAGAAAATATTGTGCGGGCGTGCGTTGTCGGCGATCCGGTTTCCCATTCGCGCTCACCGCTGATCCATGGCCATTGGCTGGAGCGCTTGGGCATTGCGGGGGCTTATGACCGGCGCCGGGTGAAAGCTGACGAGGTCGACGCGTTTTTGGACGAGGTGCGAGCGGGCAAACTTCGTGGCGGCAACGTTACCGTCCCTCACAAGGAGGAGGCGGCGCGCCGTGTGGACGTCCTTACTGACACGGCGCGCCATTTGGGCGCCGTCAATACCGTCTGGGAAGTTGATGGCAAGGTCTGGGGTGACAACACCGACGTTACCGGCTTTCTGGCCAATCTCGACGAGCGCAGTCCAGGTTGGGACCGCGAGCGGGAGAAGGCGATTGTTCTCGGGGCTGGCGGCGCCGCGCGGGCCATTATTTATGGATTGCTGACGCGGGGTTTCCGCGAGATCGGCATCGCCAACCGCTCTGTGTCCCGCGCCCGGAAGCTGGCGGAAGAACTGCAGCCCCAGGGTGAGCAGCAGCTGGTCCCGATCGCGTGGGACGCGCGCTCCGACGCCTTGAAGAATGCAAACGTCCTCGTCAACACCACCTCGCTGGGCATGACCGGCCAGCCGCCGCTGGAGCTTTCCCTGGAGGCGTTGCCGGTTCAGGCTGTGGTGCATGACATCGTTTATGCGCCACTGGAAACGGGCTTGCTGCGCGCTGCGCGCCAGCGTGGAAATCCGGCCGTGGATGGCCTCGGCATGCTGCTGCACCAGGCCGCGCCGGGCTTTTCCCGCTGGTTCGGCCAGGAGCCGCAGGTGACGGACGAACTTCGCCAGCTGATTATCGACGACATGAACAGGACCGCGGCATGACCTTCATTCTCGGACTCACCGGCTCCATCGGCATGGGCAAGTCAGCCACCTCCGCCATGTTCCGTGAGATGGGCGCCTGGATATACGACGCCGATGCGGCCGTGCACGCTATTTATGCCGGGCCGGCCACGCCGTTGGTTGAGGCAGCCTTTCCGGGGGTCGCCGATGAAAACGGCGTGGTGAACCGGGAGCGGCTTGGCGCCGCAGTGTTGGGTGATGCAGCTGCGCTCAAGCGTCTGGAGAGCATAGTCCATCCGCTGCTACGTCAGCATCAGCTGGATCTCGTTCGACAGGCTGTCGAAGCCAATGTTCCCGTGCTGGTGATGGATGTGCCCCTGCTGTTCGAGACGGGCGGGGACCGGCGCTGCGATGCGGTGGCTGTCGTCAGCGCCGATCCGGAAATCCAGCGGGAGCGTGTTCTGGCGCGTCCTGGCATGACGCCTGAAAAATTTGAAATGATTCACGTGAAACAGATGCCTGACGCCGAGAAGCGCCGCAGGGCCCATTTCATTATCGACACGGGACACGGGTTCGACCATGCGCGGCGTCAGGTGGGCGATATCCTCAAGACGATCGCCGGCCGTGAAGGAGCAGCCGCAAAAGAGTTACTGGCGGCTGCCTGAGATCTACAGGCGCTACGCCATCGAAGGGGTTTACGGGCGCGCACTGGCCCTTCCGTGCAGCGGCGCCCTGCCATTGAACGTCCCGCCAACCGGAGATCAGCCGTGAAGCTCAGGGAGATCGTTTTCGATACAGAAACCACGGGTGTTGACCCCCATAAGGGGGATCGCATCGTCGAAATTGGCTGCGTCGAAATTCTCGACCATCTTCCGACCGGGAACACGTTTCATTGCTATATTAACCCGCAGCGCGACATGCCTGCTGAAGCGTTCGCCGTTCATGGACTGAGCGCCGCGTTTCTGGCGGACAAACCGGTATTCGCCTCTGTGGCCGATGATTTTCGCGCTTTTATTGGCGATGCGCCGCTGGTCGCTCACAACGCGCAGTTCGATGTGAACTTCATCAATGCCGAATTCGCCCGGCTTGGCGTTGCCGCGCTCGACCCTGGACGCATCGTTGACACGCTGTTCATCGCCCGTCGCAAGCATCCAGGCGCCAACAACTCACTGGATGGTCTGTGTTCGCGTTATGGCATTGATAACAGTCGCCGCACAAAGCATGGCGCCTTGCTCGACGCCGAAATTCTCGCGGAAGTGTATCTGGAACTGCGCGGCGGCCGGCAGACAGGTCTGGATCTGAGTGTGGCGGAGGCGCCGGCCCGCGCCCGGATCGTTATCCAGACGACAGTTTCCGAAACAGAGATCTTGGCGCGTAGCAAGCCATTACCGGCTGTTCTGACAGAAGATGACCTGACGGCGCATCGCGCCCTGGTCGCCAGTATGAAGGACAAGGCCATCTGGCTGGACTATATCCAGCTTGACGATGCGGGCGCCGAAAACTGAGGAAAAAGCTGGAGGCGCGACGCCTTTTTTGCCGGATAAGCAAAAAAGGGCGGTGGCATGGCCACCGCCCTTTTTCAGCAGTTTCAAAACCGCCCGCCTTACTGGGCTTGCGCCGGAGCTTCAGCGAACTGTTCGGCGCGCTCGCGGTACAGGGCGGCGAAGTCGATTGGATCGACATACAGCGGCGGAAAGCCGCCGCCGCGCACGGCGTCAGCAACGATCTGGCGTGCGAACGGGAACAGCAGGCGCGGGCACTCGATCATGATGACCGGATGCAGGTCTTCCGCCGGAATGTTCTGGGCGCGGAAAATACCGCAATAGGTCAGGTCGAAGGCGAACAGGGTGTCGTTGTCGACCTTGGCGTTGCCCTCAAGCTTGAGCTCGACTTCAAAGTCCGTTTCCGACAGCTGCTGCGCGCCGACATTGACCTGGATGGAGATCTGCGGGGCCTTTTCCTGGGGAGTCAGGGACCGGGGCGCGTTCGGATTTTCGAACGACAGGTCGCGGGTGTACTGCGCCAGGCCGTTAAGCAGCGGGGCGCCGTCTTGCGGCTGCGGGCCGCCGTTTACAGACGTGTCTGACATGAAAGGATCCTCTCCAGGATGCGTCGCGTATACTCGGCGTCGCCGGTTATCTGTCGGCGAATGATTCGTGACGGACGTCAGAAGCCATGACGCCATGCGGGCGGAAGCGGCGCGCTAACATGGAACAGTCTCCCATACAAGCGCCAGTCTCTTCGCCGCCGAGATGATGAAAAGGCTAGATGTTCGACGATAGCACACCATATTATCCGGAGCATTCGCAAACACGACGGTTCTGGCGGTCCCCGATACCGCCAGCGTCTCCGAAAGCAGTCCGCCGCAGGTCGCGCCTGGCGTGGCCGGCGGTGGTTCTTACTGACCAGTTTTTACAGGTTTCCAGGGACCATGCAGGATTCGTTTGACCCGCTTACCATTATCTTTCTGGCCCTGGCGGTTTTCATTATCTGGAAACTGAGGTCGGTCCTCGGCCAGCGCACCGGCGGTGAGCGTCCGCCTTATGACCCCTTTGCCCGCAAGGACGCGGCGAAGCCCGATGAAAAGGCGTCGCAGCCGGATGGCGGCGGCAAGGTCATCCATCTGCCTGGCAGCGGTCCGGTTGCTCCCGCCGCCGGTCAGCCGTCGGGCGAGCGCTGGACGGGAATAGCCGAGAAGGGCGCGCCCGTCGCAGCCGCCCTGGACAGCATTGCCGCCGCCGAACCACAGTTCGACGCCAGCCAATTTCTGGAAGGCGCCAAATCCGCCTACGAGACCATAGTGCTGGCGTTTTCGCGGGGGGATCGCATTACGCTGAAATCACTGCTGTCGCAGGAGGTCTATGAGGGCTTCGAGCGGGTGATCGCCGAACGTGAAAAAGAGGGCCAGCGATCTGAAACGACATTCGTCGCCATCGCCCAGCCGGTAATCTCCGATGCCGAGGTCAGCGGCAAAAACGCCCAGCTGACGCTGCGCTTCACCTCGAAACTGATTGCCGCTACCCGAAACAGGGCAGGTGATGTGGTTGATGGTGATCCAGAAGGCGTGGTTGATGTCACGGACGTCTGGACGTTCGCTCGAACCCTGGGCAGCCGGGACCCCAACTGGCGGCTGGTGGCGACCGAAGCTGGCGGCTGAGGGGCGTCTGGTTGCCTCCCGCTTGAGTGACGTGATGGATTGAGTCGGGAGCGTTTCCAGGTCATGGAAACGCTCCTTTCGTTGATGCGGTCCCGGATGTGAAAAACCCTGCGGGCGGTTGGGAAGCCAAAGACAGCTGTTCGCGGGCATGATTCACGTGAAGCATTCCGGTTGCGCAGCAGAGCCGTCGCTGGACCACGTTGGTCCAGACTTTGCCTGGCCGGCCGCAAATGACCTGGCTGGAGTTCCTTATGACGCGCAAACGCCCGCGGGAGCTTGACCGGCAGGAGCGCCTCCTGTGGGAAACGGTGGCGCGAACCGTGACGCCCCTCCGGGGAAGACCACCGCTGCAGCTCCCCGTTGATCCATCGCCCGTGGAACGGACCGATGCGGCTCCGTCACATGCCCGGGAAACGGTCGCTCAAACCAGCGGAAAGGCCAGCAGTTCGCGCGACCTGCCCGCGGGAAAACCACCGCCAGCTTTGCCGCCCATGGTCGCCATGGCCCGTAAGGAACGCAGGGCGGTGGTCAGCGGCTCCGTGCAAATTGACGCCAAGCTCGATCTGCATGGCTTACGTCAGGATGAGGCCCACCGCACCTTGCGCAATTTTCTGTTGCGTTCCGCCGCAGCCGGCTGCCGCACCGTGCTGGTGGTGACCGGCAAGGGCGCGCCGGCGCGGGACGACGCGCCGCTCTGGCATGGTGATCGTAGCGAACGCGGCGTACTGCGCCGGCTGGCGCCCTTCATCCTGGAGTCCGCTGAACTCAGGGAGGTTGTCCTGGGATATGAAGTGGCGGGTCAGCGCCACGGCGGCCTCGGGGCTCTTTATGTGCGGTTGCGCCGCCGCAGCCGCTGACAGCGGGCTTTTTTATTCGTGGCCTGACTTGTGGCGTCCCCATCCGGGAAGTCCGCCGCCGAACCAGATGACGCCGCCATAGAGGGCTCCGCCCGTCGCGCATACCAGCAGCAGGACCGCGAGACGGCGGAGGCTGCTCCCATGGTTGAGGAGCGGGGCGCTGGCCACGACGAGGAGCGCCGCCGTCATGATGCTCGCCGCCAGCGCCTGAACCAGCAACGGCTTGAGGATGGCCAGCGACGGTCGCCACCAGTTCCGGTACGCCAGGATCAGCGCAATGGCGGCGCATTGCGCCCACAGGCCCGCTGCGACGGCCGCGCTGGCGCCGCCGACGCCCCAGTACGGCGTCAACAGAACCGCTGCGACGGCAGTGACCATGACGCCGGCGCCGCCGCAGGCGGCCGACGCCCAGGCCTGCTCACGGACCAGAAGCTCCTGCAACAGGACCCGCGCCGCGACGCCTGCAGGCAGGCCCGGCGCCATCGCCATCAGCGCCAGCGCCGTGCCGGTGACGTCGCCGGGAGAAAATGCGCCCCGTCCGAACAGGGTCTGGATGATGGGCTCCGCCAGAACGAACAGCGCCGTCGCCGCCGGCAGGCCAATGGAGAGCGCGGAAACCAGCGCATGGTCCAGCATTTTGTTGTCTGCAAGCGCATGGGCGGCGGAGGCGCCGGCGCGGCTGGCGCCAAGCTCTGTCAGCACAACAGAGCCTATGACAACGCCGGCTAATGAAAGTGGTAGCTGGAACAGCCGGTCGGCGTAGTAGAACCAGGCCAGGGCCGCTGGTTCCTGTGAGGCCACGGCCGAAGCGACGAGGCCTATGATCTGGAAACTTGCCGTTGCAACAAGGGCAGGCGCACCAAGCCGCAAAGCTTTGCCGACGCTGACCATCACGCCGTGTTGCAGGCCTTCGGCTGCCTGACGCAGAACCGGAATGAGCGGCCAGAGGACAAGCGCCAACTGCAGCAACCCGCCGGCGCTCAGGGACAAGGCCATCAGCGAGCCCATGGTCCGGGGCGTGCTGGTGACGTGCGGGATCACCAGATAGGCTCCTGCCAGCGCCGCATTGACGATGGCCGGCGCCAGCGCCGCGATGACATAACGCCGCTCGGCGTTGAGAAACGCGGCGGCGATCGACGCCAGCGTTGCCGCCCCGATAAACGGCGCCATCAGCACGAACCACCAGCGCGCCAGATCAAAATCCTGGGGACGGCTTTCCAGGCCCGGCGCTGACAGATGGATGGCGGCGCCCGCGCCCAACGCCAGCAAGGCGGCCAGAATGCCAAGCGCAAGTGTCGCCAGTATCAGTGTGGTCCGGGCGAAGGCTGCCGCGTGGACGTGGCCCTCCTGCATGCGCAGGCGAAGATAGATCGGGGTGAGGGCCGCGTTCAGCCCGCCTTCGCCGAGCGTACGGCGCAAGGCGTTGGGCGCCCGCAGGGCAGCCAGCAATGCCTCGGCCATGGGCCCGGCGCCCAGCAGGTTTGCCACCAGCACATCGCGAGCATACCCCAGCAGGCGGGATACGATCGCGGCGAGGCCAACCGCTGCAGCTGGCGACGCCAGTTTCATGGACGGCCCGCCACAACAGATCGCTTGCCGGCGACGCAGCTATGGAGCCCTAGCCCGCATGGCTGGGCTTCACGCCGGGGCTCGCTTATGGTCGGCTGGCCTGAGGCCAATGCCCTGTGCGCAGACCTGTTCACCGAATGACCACTCCACCAGAACGCATATTCATGACCGATATGGCTTCAGATCGCCCGCAAGCGCCAGCCCATAGTCCTGCGCCATCCGCCGGATCACCGTCCGCGCCGGGCAGGGCAATTCTGTTCCTTGCCATGGCGTCGTTCGTCAGCGCCGCCACTGCCCGCGTCGCCGATCCCCTGTTGCCGGAAATCGGTCGGGAATTCGGCGCCACGCCTGGCCAGGCGGGCCTCATCGTCGCGGCCTTCTCCATATCCTACGGCCTGCTTCAGGCTGTCTACGGCCCAGTCGGCGATGCCTTTGGCAAATATCGCCTGGTCGCCATCGCCACGTTCCTTTCGTCGCTCGGCGTCATTGCCAGTGCGTTTGCCGGTTCCCTGCATGTGCTGGCTGTGACCCGGCTGCTGTCCGGAGCCACCGCGGCCGCCATCATTCCCCTGTCGATGGCGTGGATCGGCGATGTGGTGCCTTATGACCAGCGCCAGTCGGTGCTGGCGAAATTCATGAGCGGACAGATTCTGGGACTGGTGTTCGGTCAGGCGTTTGGCGGCATGCTGAGCGAAATCATGGGCTGGCGCCAGGTGTTCGTGGTGCTGGCGCTGCTCTACGTGTTGGCCTCGGCTGGCCTGACGGCCGACATGTTCCGCAAGGATCATCCGCCGCCGGTGCGGTCGGGTAATGGCGAAGTGGGACGCGGCGTGTTGCAGATGCTGGGACTGCTGGCGCGACCATGGCCGCGCACCGTCATTGTCATGGTCTTTCTGGAAGGCGCCATTGTCTTTGGCTGCTGGGCCTATGTCGGCTCAGAGCTGCAACGTCGGTTCGCCGTTGGTCCCGGAACCGCGGGCGCCATTCTTGCGGTCTTTGGCTTCGGCGGACTGGCCTACGCCCTGAACGCCCGGACCATGGTTAAACGGTTCGGCGAGCGCGGCCTGGTGATCTGGGGCGGCGTTGGCCTGGCCATTGCCTTTACGTTGATCGCCATCACGCCGGTGCTGTGGAGCGCCGTTGTCGCATCGGCCATTTGCGGCCTGTCATTCTATATGCTGCACAACACGCTGCAGACCAACGCCACACAGATGGCGCCCGAGGCGCGCGGTTCAGCGGTGTCGCTGTTCGCGTCCGCGCTGTTCATCGGCCAGACCGTGGGCGTGGCTGTCATCGGCCCCATGTTTGATCGCTGGGGCGGTCAGCCCGGGCTGATTATCGCCGCCATTCTGACGCCACTGCTGGTGGTGTGGTTCGCCGGGCGGTTGCGTAACCGCCCGGAGTGAGCCGGTGGCGAAGCCGTTACAGGATAAAACGGCTGAGATCGGTGTTCCGCGCCAGTTCACCCAGGCGGGCCTCCACATAGGCGGCGTCGATCCGGACAGTTTCGCCAGCGCGGTCCGCGGCGGTGAAGGAGATGTCGTCGAGCACGCGCTCGATGACCGTCTGTAGCCGGCGGGCGCCAATGTTCTCCACCGAGGCGTTCACCTCCACGGCGATGCGCGCCAGTGCGTCGATGGCGTCGCTGGTGAAGTCCAGCGTCACGCCCTCCGTCGCCATCATGGCGATCGACTGGCGGATGAGGTTAGCCTCGGTGTCGGTGAGAATGCGCCGGAAATCGCTTTCATCCAGCGAGCTCAACTCGACGCGGATCGGCAGGCGGCCCTGCAGTTCAGGCAGCAGATCCGAGGGCTTGGCGACATGAAAGGCGCCGGATGCGATGAAGAGAATATGGTCTGTCTTCACCGGCCCGTGTTTGGTGGAGACGGTGGTGCCCTCGATCAGCGGCAGCAGATCGCGCTGCACGCCTTCACGTGAAACATCGCCGCCGCCACGGTGTTCACGCACGCAGATCTTGTCGATCTCGTCGAGAAAAACGATGCCGTCGTTCTCGACCTGGCGGATGGCCTCCTGAACCAGTTGCTCCTGATCGAGCAGTTTGTCGCTTTCCTCGCTCACCAGCGGCTCAAAGGCGTCGCGCACGGTGGTGCGGCGGGATTTGGTGCGGCCGCCCATGGCCTTGCCGAAAATGTCGCCAATATTGATGGCGCCAACGGAGGCGCCCGGCATGCCCGGCAGTTCGAACATCGGCATCCCGCCAGAAGGCGCCTGCAGTTCGATGTCGATTTCCTTGTCGTCGAGCAGGCCGTCGCGCAGCTTGCGGCGGAACGATTCCCGGGTGGCGGCGCCAGAGGTGGCGCCGACCAGGGCGTCGAGCACACGTTCTTCGGCGGCAAGCTGGGCCCGGGCCTGCACATCCTTGCGCCGGGTTTCCCGCACCAGCGAGATCGCCACTTCGACCAGATCGCGGACGATCTGCTCCACGTCGCGGCCCACATAGCCGACTTCGGTGAACTTGGTGGCTTCCACCTTGAGGAATGGCGCGCCGGCCAGCCGCGCCAGCCGGCGCGAAATCTCGGTCTTGCCGCAGCCGGTGGGGCCGATCATCAGGATGTTTTTCGGCATCACCTCATCGCGCAGCGTCGCGTCGAGCTGCTGCCGGCGCCAGCGGTTGCGCAGGGCGATGGCGACGGCGCGCTTGGCGTCACGCTGGCCAACAATATGCCGGTCCAGCTCCGAAACGATTTCACGGGGAGAGAAAGTGGTCATGGCGGCAACATGCTAGAGCGCTTTCCAGAAAAGTGGACGCCACTTCGGGTCCGGAAAGCGCATTGAACCAAATAGATAGGGCAAGCTCCGATTCAGCGGGAATGGATTTTGCTCCTGGCGTTTCTGGCGAAACTTGCAGGTGTTTCGCATCGACAATGTATGGGTTGCGGAGGCGTGAATCGCTTAACGCGCGATCTCGAGGCTTTCGAGGACAAGATTGCGATTGGTGTAGACGCAGATGTCGCCGGCGATCGCCATCGACTTGCGCACGATCGCTTCGGCGTCCCGGTCAGTATCGAGCAGGGCGAGCGCCGCGGACAGGGCGAAGTTGCCGCCCGAGCCAATGGCCATCACCGAACCTTCCGGGTGGGCTTCCGGTTCGACCACGTCGCCGGTGCCGGAAAGCAGCAGGCTGACGTTCCTGTCCGCCACCAGCATCATCGCCTCGAGCCGGCGCAGATAGCGGTCCGTGCGCCAGTCCTTGGCCAGTTCGACGCAGGCGCGGGTCAGTTGCGCGGGATATTGTTCCAGCTTGGCCTCAAGCCGCTCGAACAGCGTGAAGGCGTCTGCGGTGGCGCCGGCGAAGCCGCCGAGCACGCCGCCGCCGGCCAGGCGCCGAACCTTGCGGGCATTGCCCTTGATAACGGTCTGGCCGAGGCTGACCTGACCATCGCCGCCCATGACGACCCTGTCGCCCTTGCGGACCATGAGAATGGTGGTGGCGTGAAACACGGCCGGGCCGTCACTGGGCATGGAAAGATCCGTTTACATGCTGGAACATCGCTCCTGCATGTAGGACGTCCGGCGCCGGCAATCCAGTGTCACGCCGGAAATGCGCCTTTCGGAGGCCCAGGACCGCGCCGGTCCTCTGGCGCAGGGCAGGGGATTGAACCACGCCCGCCCTGCGCTTCGTTCCTGATGGCGGAATTATTCTGCGGCCATTGGCAGCCGCTGGTAACGGCTGGCCCGGGCGTTGAGATCGGCGAGGGCGGCGGCGTATTCCTGACGGAAACGGGCGATGAGTTCGCCGGCGCCGATGATCCCCTTGATCGGACCCACGCCCTGGCCGGAGCCCCAGATGTCGCGCCACGGTTTCACCTGCTTGCCGTCGTCGCCGAAATTCATCTTCGACGGGTCCGAGGTTGGCAGATTGTCCGGATCGAGGCCGGCGCGTTCGATCGACTTGCGCAAATAATTGCCGTGCACGCCGGTGAACAGATTGCTGTAGACGATGCCCGAGGAATCGGCGTCGACGATGCCCTGCTTGTAGGATTCATGGGCGTTGGCCTCGCGCGTGGCGATGAATGCGGAGCCGATATAGGCAAGGTCCGCTCCCATGGCCTGCGCCGCCAGAATGGCCCGGCCGCTGGCGATGGCGCCCGACAGGGCGAGGGGACCGTCAAACCACTCGCGAATATCCTGGATCAGCGCCATCGGCGAAATGGTTCCGGCATGCCCGCCGGCGCCAGCGGCCACGGCGATCAGCCCATCGGCGCCCTTCTCGACAGCCTTGCGGGCGAAACGATTGTCGATGACGTCATGCAGCGTGACGCCGCCGTAGCCATGGATGGCCTGGTTCAGGTCTTCCCGGGCGCCCAGCGAGGTGATGATGACGGGAACCTTGTGCTTCACGCACAATTCGACGTCGTGGTCGAGGCGGTTGTTGGAGCGGTGAACAATCTGGTTGACGGCGAACGGCGCTGAGGGCTGGTCCGGATGGTCACGGTCATGGGCCGCCAGTTCCTCGCGGATCTGGTGCAACCATTCATCCAGCAGTTCCTTGGGGCGGGCATTGAGGGCCGGAAAGCTGCCGACGACGCCGGCCTTGCACTGGGCGATAACCAGTTCGGGTCCCGAGACGATGAACAGGGGCGAGGCGATCGCCGGCAGGGACAGGCGTTCCGACAGGACCTTGGGCAAACTCATTTGTTCCTCCTGAACCGGCCGCGGGCCAGTCTGTCTGATGCTTCGCGAAACAGGCCTGTAGCGCTTGTTCCGGCAGGGTCGATATGGCTGACAGCAAGCCCCCATAACGCGCGGCCGACAATGCGGGATTGCGCCACAGACTTGTCAGAATGCGCCAGTCAGAATGCGCCCGGTGAAAAACCCGTTGATGACCGTGGACGCTATTTGACATTGAAACGCGACCGCGACAGCTTTTTCCAAATCAATATTGAATAACATTCAGGGGGGGAGCAAAAGATGGCGCAATGGCGCAAGAGAACGTTTGTCCGGAAAAGCACTTCGTGTCTGCGGCGGGCCGGCGCGACCGTCCTGATGGGCGCACTGCTCGCTTCACCCGCCCTGCACGGCGTGAAGGCCGGAGAACAGCCTGCGATTTCTGACGACGCCGTCAAGATCGGCCTGCTGCTCGACATGTCTGGCCCGTATGCCGATATCACGGGGCCCAACAGTGTCGCCGCGGCGCAGATGGCCATTGATGATTTTGGCGGCAAGGTGCTTGGGAAAAAGATCGAGCTTTTGAGCGCCGACACCCTGAACAAGCCCGATATCACCGCCGCGCTGGCGCGGGAGTGGTTCGATTCCAAAAAGCTCGACGCCATCATGGATGTCGCCGCAACCGCCCCGTCGCTGGCGGCGCTGGAAGTCGCCCGTCCGCGCAACAAGATCGTGGTGCTGACCAGCCCGGCCTCGGCGCGCCTCACCAACGAAGCCTGCACGCCCACGTCCGTCCACTGGACCTATGACACCTATGCGCTGGCGCATGGCACCGGCAAGGCCGCCGTCAAACAGGGCTTCGACAGCTGGTTTTTCGTGACGGCTGACTACACCTTCGGTACGGATCTGGAGAAAGACGTCACGCGCGTCGTGCGCGAGGGCGGCGGCAAGGTGCTGGGGTCGGTGCGCGCGCCGCTCAACACGCTGGATTTTTCGTCGTTCCTGCTGCAGGCGCAGGCCTCAAAGGCGAAGATCATCGCCCTGGCGAATGGCGGCAATGATACCGTGAACTCCATCAAGCAGGCCCAGGAGTTTGGCGTGGTTCAGGGCGGCCAGAAGCTCGCCGGCATGCTGATCTTCCTGTCCGACATCCACAGCCTCGGCATCGACAAGGCCCAGGGGCTGGTGCTCACCACCGCATTCTACTGGGACCGCGATGAGGCCTCCCGGGCATGGTCGAAGCGTTATTTCGAGAAGACCGGACGCATGCCCAGCATGTCCCAGGCTGGAACCTATTCGGCGACGATGCACTATCTGAAGGCGGTGCAGGCGGCCGGCACGGATGCGACTGACGCCGTGATGAAGAAAATGCGCGAAACGCCGGTCAATGATTTTTTCGCGACCAACGGCAGGATTCGCGAAGACGGCCGCATGGTGCATGACATGTATCTGGCCGAGGTGAAATCGCCTTCCGATAGCAAGGGTCCTTGGGATTATTACAAGATCCTGCAAACCATTCCAGGCGATGAGGCGTTCCAGCCCCTGTCCGAATCGCGCTGTCCGCTGGTGAAGAAGCCATAAGCCTACAGGTTCGCGGCAGTGATTGACCGTTGACGCGCGACCGTCCCATGGTTGCGCATCAACGCGTCGCGCGTCGGGAGAAGCCGTTCTGACGGACTCTCCAGGACGATGTTTCGCGTGAAACATAAAAATCCGGGAGAGAAAACGTCATGACGCAATCCGGCCGCTGGAAGCAGCGGCCTGAAGGCTCCACCTGGGGCGACTTCGGGCCGGACGATCAGTTGGGACGGCTGAACCTCATCACGCCGGAAAAGGTGAGGCAGGGCGCGGCGGAAATTCGTGAGGGCCTTGCGTTTTGCCTCAGCCTGCCGCTGGAATATCCTGGCGGCAACGTGCTGAACCCGCGGCGCTTCCCACCCGTGCTGCGGCCGACGCGCCGCGGCGACGCGGTCAACATGAACTACCAGCTTGGGCGCGATCATGCCGGCGCCACCGATGTGCTGTGCGACGATCTGGTGCTCCTGCACCTGCAGTATTCAACCCAGTGGGACAGCTTCGCCCACGTTGGCTCCATGTTCGACGCCGACGGTGATGGCGTGCCGGAGCCTTTGTACTACAACGGCTTTCGGGCGGGCGAGGACGTTGTTGGCCCCAGCGACCTGACGGACGCCGGCGCGCCGGAAGGTTATGGCCCCAGCACGTCCGGCGCCCGGCGCCTCGGCGTTGAGAATATGGCGGTGAAAGGCATGCAGGGCCGCGCCGTGATGATCGATCTGCACGCCCATGTCGGCCGGGCGCGGGAGATCATCGGCTATGACCAGCTGATGCCGATCCTGGAGAAAGACCGGGTGGAGATTGAACCCGGCGACATGGTCTGCCTGCACACGGGATTCGCCGAATTTCTGCTGGAGCTTGGTGGAAATCCGACCCATTTCGCTGTCGAAAATGCCTGCGCCCTGCTGGATGGCCGCGACGGGCGCCTGCTGCAATGGATTACGGACAGTGGCCTGGCCGCCCTCATCGCCGACAACTATTCGGTTGAGGCCTATCCAGCGCGCCCCGGCGGCGATTGCTGCGCCCAGCTGCCCCTGCATGAGCACTGCCTGTTCAAGCTCGGGGTTCATCTGGGCGAATTGTGGCATCTGACGCCGCTGGCCAACTGGCTGCGGGACCATGGCCGCAACCGCTTCATGTTGACCGCGCCCCCGCTGCGGCTTACGGGCGCCGTGGGCTCGCCGGCGACACCGGTCGCGACAGTCTGATGTCGCGCCTAGCCGGCGGATAGCGCCGCCGGCCCGGCCCCCTCCGGATTGCGCAGATAGGCCAACATTGGCTCGGCGTTGATGCGGATATCTTCTTCCGCGCCCTGCCGCGCCAGTTGCGGGTCCTTCTGCCGCAGGCCGTCCAGCAACGTATGGTGGGGATGACGGCGGGGCAGGGTGGTCGGGCGGTGAACCAGCAGCGCATTCATCAGCGGGCCGATTTGCAGCCACAGGGTTTCGGCGATGCGATAATGCAGCGGCATGTCGGCGATGGCGCAGAAGGCTGCGTGAAAACGCTGGTTCTCCGCGAATGATTCCTTGAAGTCGCGCGCCTTTTTCAGGGCGATCATACGGTCATGGATCGCTTCCAGCTCCGCCACCTGGTCAGCCGTGGCGATTTCGGCGGCCCGCGCTGCGGAGCGCCCTTCGACATCGATGCGCAACACGCAGATCTCGCTGAAGCGCTCCGGATCGATATGCGGAATGCGCACCGAGCGATGGTCAAGCTGGGCGACCGCCATGTCGGCGACGAGACGCGCCAGCGCCTCGCGCACCGGCGTCGGACTGACGCCGAGTTCCGCCGCGATGTCGCGCAGCTTCAGCTTTTCGCCCGGGGAGAACCGGCCGCTCATGATGTCGCGACGCAGACGGAAATACGCCTGGTTGCTCAGGCTTTCCCGGGCCAAGGGTTCATCGGACTGCTTTTGGAGTGCGGACATCATGGCGTTTTCTCCCGCCCCCTGGACAGGATGTCATTTCATATATGCGATGCGAAGCGGGTGTGGGCGCTACATGCACCGCCGCCGCCGCCAGCACAACCCCCGGTCCGAGCGAAGCTGCGGGCAATCTGGAACTTTATGGGACGTTACAATAATTCAGGCGTCGTTTGTTGACGCCCGGGAGTCGCCGATCGGGAAAACTGCGCGTGCAGGCGCCGAAAGGCAACCAGGCGGAATTGCTACTTGGCATGATGCGAACCGCCGCTTAACACTGGCCCACGCGCCCAATTCGTGGCGCGCGGCGACAATTCCGCCTGACGCCACATGTCGAGAAAACAGCCCAAGCTGGCTGGAAATGGCCCGCGGGGCGCCCGCTTTGCCGGTTCTCGCGATCATGGGGAGGGAAGGGCAGCGGTTCCCGCCGCGCGCGATGAGCATGGGCAGTGATCGTGTTTGGCGGGTTGAACCGCGGATTGCCGCAGGCGAATTCCCGCAATGGAAATACTCTTCTGGCGTGAGCCACAAGGGAAGCAGGAAACCGACCGCTTTGCCCCCTTGGGGGCGTGCGGCGACATGGCGCACGGGAAGGACAAGAGGATGGATCTGAGCTTTACCCCTGAAGAACAGGCCTTCCGTGAGGAAGTGCGGGAGTTTTTCCGGACCGCTCTGCCGGAAAAGCTTCGCGCCAAGCTTCGCGCTGGCCATCACGTCAGCAAGGACGAGCAGGTCGAGTGGCAGCGCACCCTTAACAAGAAGGGTTGGGCGGTTCCGCATTGGCCGGTCGAGTGGGGTGGCACCGGTTGGGATCCGGTGCGTCAGTACATCTTCCGTGAGGAGCTGATGGCGGCGCCCGCGCCGGAGCCGCTGGCCTTCAACGCCAGCATGTGCGGTCCGGTCATTATCCAGTTCGGCTCGGAAGAGCAGAAGAAGCGCTTCCTGCCGCGCATGGCCAATCTGGATGACTGGTGGTGCCAGGGCTTCTCGGAGCCGGGCTCCGGCTCGGACCTCGCCTCGCTGAAGACCTCGGCGCGTCGCGATGGCGATTTCTATGTGGTCAATGGCCAGAAGACCTGGACGACCCTCGCCCAGCACGCCGACTGGATCTTCTGCCTCGTCCGCACCGATCCTTCCGCAAAACCCCAGCGCGGCATCAGCTTCCTGCTGATTGACATGAAGACGCCGGGCATCACCGTACGTCCGATCATCACCATCGAAGGCGGCCACGAAGTCAACGAAGTGTTCTTCGACGACGTGCGGGTTCCCGCAGAGAACCTGGTTGGTGAGGAAAACCGCGGTTGGGATTACGCCAAATTCCTGCTTGGCAATGAGCGCGTTGGCATTGCCCGCGTTGGCGCTTCGAAGGAGCGCGTCCGCCGTATCAAGCTGCTCGCGTCCGAGTCGCGCCATGGCAACCCGCCGGTGCTCGAGAACGCCCGTTTCCGGGAAAAGCTCGCCGCCATCGAGGTGGAGCTGAAAGCGCTGGAAATGACGCAGATGCGCGTTGTCGCCAACATGGCGACTCTGGAAGGCAAACCCGACCCGGCCTCGTCGATCCTCAAGATCAAGGGCTCGGAAATCCAGCAGACGCTGACCGAGCTGATGGTCGAGCTGGCGGGTCCCGAAGCGCTCGCCTACCAGCCCCATGGCGCGGACGGCCGCAACGAACCGGCGGCGGCGCCGGAATGGGCCCTGACCTCGGCGCCCAACTTCTTCAATTATCGCAAGGTCTCCATCTACGGCGGCTCGAACGAAATCCAGAAGAACATCATCAGCAAGCAGGTGCTGGGTCTCTGAGAGGCGAGCGCCGCTTCCCGGCCCCAGGGCCGGGAAGCTTCCGTTATCCATTATCCAGGCTCCGGCGCTGCGGTGCTGTTGAGCCGGCAAAGGAACAGTCAGTCATGGATTTTGACCTCAGTGAAGAGCAGCGCCTGCTGAAGGACAGCGTCGAGCGCCTGGTCGCCGACAAATACGATTTTGAGTCGCGCAAGCGGTATGGCGCCGAGCCGAAGGGCTATAGCGACGCGCTTTGGACGCAATACGCCGAACTCGGCATTCTCGGCCTGCCGTTCGCGGAAGAAGACGGCGGTTTTGGCGGCGGCGCCGTCGACACCATGATCGTCATGGAAGCGCTTGGTCGCGCCCTGGTGCTGGAGCCGTATCTGGCGACGGTGGTGCTGGGCGGCGGCGCCCTGCGTCGCGCTGGCAGCGCGGCGCAAAGGCAGAAAATCATCCCCCAGATTGCCGAAGGCAGCCTCAAGCTCGCCCTGGCCCACGCTGAACCTCAGGCCCGGTACAATCTCGCCAATGTCGCAGCCACGGCGAAGCGCGACGGCGATGGCTGGGTGCTGAATGGAGCCAAGTCCGGCGTCCTGCATGGCGACAGCGCCGACCTGCTGGTGGTCAGCGCACGCGTTTCCGGTGACCAGACCGCCGAAAACGGCGTAGCCCTGTTCCTCGTGCCGGCCGACGCTGGCGGCCTGACCCGCCGCGGCTACGCCACCCAGGACGGCCTGCGCGCGGCCGACATCGACATGGCTGGCGTCCGCGTCGGCGCCGACGCCCTGATCGGTGGCGAGAGCGATGGTCTTGCCGTTGTCCGCCGGGTCTACGACGACGCCATTGCCGCTACTTCGGCGGAAGCTGTCGGCGCCATGCAGCGGGCGCTGGAGCTTACGGTTGAGTACATCAAGACGCGCAACCAGTTCGGCCAGCCGATTGGCAACTTCCAGGCGTTGCAGCACCAGGCCGTGGACATGTTCACCGCGCTCGAACAGGCGCGCAGCATGGCCATGTACGCCACGATGATGACCCAGGAGGAGGATGCGGACGAGCGTGCCCGCGCCATGGCCGCCACCCGTGTTCAGGTTGGCCGTTCCGGCCGCGTCGTCGGCAAGAATGGCGTGCAGCTTCACGGCGGCGTTGGCGTCACCATCGAGTTCGCCATCGGCCATTACTTCAAGCGCCTGACCATGATCGACGCCATGTTCGGCGACGCCGACCATCACCTTGGCATCCTGTCGGACCTCGGCGGTCTGCTGCCGGCCGCCTGAAACAGACGGCGCCGCTGACATCATGCAACCCGGCCTGTCGTTCTGACAGGCCGGGTTTTGTCCATTCTGGCGCCATGAATTCCCCGCCTTCTGTCGGCAGCATTCAAAACGGTTCCCCATGCAATAATTGCCCGGGCTGGTGGCGCGCAATGACTGACGTCCGTATGGTTCTGGCGGCCCTGCTGTTCTGCATCGCCGCCATCAGCGGCGTGATCTATATCGCCATCCAGCCAACGCAATTGCGTGTCGGCGTGACGGCGGACGACGCCATCAGCCGGCATGTCATGCAGATCGCCGACCAGGCGTTCCGTGAGCGCAAAAAGGAAATCCGCCTGAAAACGGTGGTGTTGCGAAACGCCGCCGAGGTGGCTGCGGCGCTGAACGCCGGCTCTGTCGATCTGGGCGTGGCGCGCTCGGACAATATTGCCGCCACCGCCGCCGAGGCTGTTCTCGTGCTCCGCCGCGAAGCGCTGGTCATTGTCGCGCGCGGCGTCGATGACGCGACGGATGTCAGCGCCCTTGCCGGCAAGCGCATCGGCGTGCTGGCTTTCGGCGGCCCCGAGCCCGGCAATCGCCTGAATGCGCTGTTCGATTATTATGGCCTCGTGGGCGCCTCGCAGAAGAGCGCCGTTATCCAGCCGGCGGAACTGGCCGACGCCTTGGCTTCGCGCCGCTTTGACGCGTTCGCCCTGCTCGGTTCGGTGGCCGCCCCCGCCATGGCCGCCAGCGTGCGCCGCATCGCGGAAGGCAACCCGGGCGGCATCGCCATTATCGACATGGCGGAGGCTGAGGCGCTGGCGCAACGCGTTGGCGATCTGGAAACGGTTTCCATCCCCGCCGGCATATTTCGCGGCAGCCCGCCATTGCCGGCGAAAAAGAAGGATACGGTGGCCGCGCCGGTGCGCCTGATGGCCCGGGCAGACCTGGACGAAGGCAAGGTGTCGCGGCTGTTGCAGCAGTTCCTGTCCGTCCGCTCCGCCATCCGCCGCGCCGCGCCGGGCTATGACCACTATGAAGTGCCAGACCCGGAGGACTCCCCGGTTCTGGTGCACCAGGGCGCCCGGGCTTTCCGGGACGGCGAAAGTACTGGCCTGCTCGAACGTTACAGCGATGCGCTCTATCTCGGCCTGTTCGTGATCGGCGGCGTCGCCTCCTTCGCTACCGCTGTCGCCGCCCGTTTCGCGTTGGGCCGGCGCCGACGGCTGATGCGTGTGCTGGGCGAACTGCGGGCCATTGGCGCCAGCCTGACAGGCGTTGTGTCGCTGGCGCAACTGGATGAGGCGGAGGCCAGGGTTGAACATCTGCTGTCGTCGGTGTTCGAGCGCGCGGCCAACTGTGAACTGTCCGCTGACGATCTTGCCGCCATCAATCTGGCGTTTGACTGGTGGCGCACCCAGATCACCGATGCCCGAACCCGTCTGGCTGCTCCGGTCGACAGGGCGGGGAAGCGATTCCTGCCAGCGCAGGCGCCCGGCAGTTGATCAGCGGCGCGTTATGCGTCAAACGAACCTGAACCGGTAATAATGGCCCTGCCATTCCGCCGGCCCGTCATTGGGTAGCCGCTGTTTGATGCGCAGGCTACGGGACAGGAGAACGCTCCATGCGTGCCGGCGAAGTCGCGCGATCGACCAACGAGACCAAAATCTCCGTTTCCATCAATCTGGACGGGGACGGCAGGGCTGACGTCGCCACCGGCGTCGGTTTCTTCGATCACATGCTGGACCTGTTTGCCCGTCATGGTCTGTTCGACGTCAAGGTCCATGCGGACGGCGATCTGCATGTCGATGACCATCATACGGTGGAAGATTGCGGCATTGCCCTTGGCGAAGCTTTCCGCAAGGCGCTGGGCGACAAGCGCGGCGTGGCGCGCTACGCCGACGCGCATGTCCCGATGGACGAGACCCTGTCGCGCGTCTGTGTCGACATTTCCGGCCGGCCGTTCCTGGTGTTTCGCACCGAATTTACCGCGGGCAAGATCGGGACCTTCGATACGGAGCTGGTGCGGGAGTTTTTCCAGGCTTTCGCCATGAACGCGGGGCTCACCCTGCATGTCGAGACGTTCTACGGCCTCAACAGCCACCATATCGCCGAGAGCTGTTTCAAGGGGCTCGGTCGCGCCCTGCGCAAGGCCGTGGCGATCGACGCCCGCGAAGGTAACCGGATTCCGTCCACCAAGGGCGCGCTCTGACGCGCCTTGCAAGAGGGCGTGGATTGCCGTGCGACAGGGGGAGCTGGCATGAAGTCCTTTCTGTTGTTCGCGCCGCGGGGCGCGACGCCCGGAGACTCAGGCGCTCTGGAAAACGCCGTGGTCGTCAGGGATTCGTTCACCTGGCTGGCGTTTCTGGCGCCGACGCTGTGGTTCCTGTATTTCCGCCTGTGGCTGGCGGCGCTGGTCGCCCTCCTGGTCGCGCCTGTGGTGCTCGCCCTGGCAGCGTATTTTCCCCTTGGGTCGGGCGTCGTGCTGATGGTTCTGCTGGCGGTTCGCCTGTTCATTGGGCTTGAGGCTGGCGCGTTGCGGGCGCGATCCCTGCGTGGCCGGGGCTATCGTCTGGCGGACGCTGTCGTTGCCCGTAACGGAGCCGAGGCGGAGAACATGATGTTCAGGCGGTGGCTGTCGCAGCCAGCGGAAGATTCCCCACCAGTTATCGCTGCGCAATCCGCCGCGCAGCCGGAGCGGCGCGCCGTGGCGGGCATTGTAGGGTTGTTTCCGGAGCCGGAGGGCGGTCGTTGAATACGGTTGTTGTGGTTGATTATGGCTCGGGCAACCTGCACTCCGCCTGCAAGGCCCTGGAGCGCGCTGGCAATGACGCCGGCAGCGAGGTCACCGTCCGGCTGTCGTCTGATCCGGATGAGGTGCTGAAGGCCGATCGGGTGGTGTTGCCGGGCGTCGGCGCCTTCGCCGACTGCCGTCGCGGCCTCGACGCCGCGCCAGGTCTGACCGAGGCGCTGACGGAACTGGTGCAGGAGAAGGGCCGGCCGTTTTTTGGCATCTGCGTCGGCATGCAACTGCTGGCCTCGCGCGGTCTGGAATATGAGATCACCGCCGGTCTTGACTGGATCAGCGGCGACGTGGCGCCGATCCGTCCAGCGGATCCGTCGCTCAAGATTCCTCACATGGGGTGGAATGATCTCACCCAGGTCCGTCCCCACCCGCTGCTGGACAATCTGCTGAACTCCGGTCGCAGCCGCGACGCCTATTTTGTCCATTCCTATGCGCTGACCGCCGCACGCCCGGAAGACGTCTTCGCCACGACCGACTATGGCGGAGCGATTACCGCCTTCGTGGCCCGGGACAATGTGGCTGGCAGCCAGTTTCATCCAGAGAAAAGCCAAGGTTTCGGCCTTGCGCTGCTTTCCAATTTCATCAGGTGGCGTCCGTGATCTTGTTCCCCGCAATCGACCTCAAGGAAGGCCAGTGCGTCCGCCTGGTTCATGGCGACATGAACCAGGCCACGGTGTTCAACGATAACCCGGGCGCCCAGGCTGAAGCCTTCCGCGCCCAGGGGTTCGACTGGCTGCACATCGTCGATCTGGATGGCGCCTTCGCCGGGCGACCGGTCAACGCGGATGCGGTTGAAGCAATCCTCGCGCGGGCGCCTGGCATGTCCGTGCAACTCGGTGGCGGCATTCGCGACATGCGCACCGTCGATGGCTGGCTGTCGCGCGGCGTGTCGCGCGTCATCATCGGCACTGCTGCGGTGCGCGACCCGGCGTTCGTGCGTGAGGCGGCGCGGCTGCATCCTGGCCGCATCGCCGTTGGCATCGACGCCCGCGACGGCCGCGTGGCTGTCGAGGGCTGGGCCAGCCTGTCGGAGATCGGCGCGGAGGAGCTTGGCAAGAAATTCGAGGACGCCGGCGTCGCCGCAATTATCTTCACCGACATCAGCCGCGACGGCGCCATGGGCGGCCTCAACATCGAGTCGACGCTGGCGCTGGCCCGCGCCGTGTCCATCCCGGTGATTGCATCAGGTGGGCTGGCGTCCATTGCCGACGTCCAGCGCCTGACGCAACCCGACTGCGCGATTCTGGAGGGCGCGATTTCCGGCCGCGCCCTGTATGACGGCCGTCTCGACCCGGCGGAAGCGCTGGCGTTGCTGAAGAACGCGGGACGTTGAGCCGATGTTGAAGGTTCGCATCATTCCCTGCCTCGACGTCAAGGACGGGCGGGTCGTCAAGGGCGTCAAATTCGTCGACCTGGTCGACGCTGGCGATCCTGTCGAAGCGGCGCGCGCCTATGACGCGGCGGGCGCCGATGAGCTCTGCTTCCTCGACATCACCGCCAGCCACGAAGATCGCAGCACCCTGCTCGATGTGGTGCAGCGCACGGCCGAGGCCTGTTTCACGCCCCTGACTGTCGGCGGCGGCGTCCGCGCCGTTGAGGATATCCGCCGGCTGCTGCTGGCCGGCGCCGACAAGGTGTCGATCAACACGGCGGCTGTGAACAACCGCCAGTTCGTCCGTGAAGCGGCGGAAAAGTTCGGCGACCAGTGCATCGTCGTGGCCATCGACGCCAAACGCGTTTCGCCGGATGGAGCGCCGCCGCGCTGGGAGATATTTACTCATGGCGGCCGACGCGAAACCGGCATCGACGCCATCGATTTCGCGCGCGAGGTCGTTTCTCTGGGCGCCGGCGAACTGCTGGTCACCTCAATGGACCGCGACGGCACCCGCGCCGGCTACGACCTGCCGCTGATGAAGGCGATTTCCAGCGCTGTCAGCGCTCCGGTGATCGCTTCAGGCGGCGTCGGCTCGCTGGATGATCTGGTTAATGGCGTGACGGAAGGTGGGGTCAGCGCTGTGCTGGCCGCGTCAATTTTCCATTTTGGGACTTACACGGTCAGCGAGGCCAAGGCGCATATGGCCGCGGCCGGCATACCGGTGCGGATGGTCTGACATGGCTGAACTCACGGGAAAATTCACGCTTGAGGATCTCGAAGCGATCGTGGCGGCCCGCGCCGCGGCAAGCCCGGACACGTCATATACGGCGAAACTGCTTGCTGACGGTCCGATGAAGGCTGCAAAGAAGCTTGGCGAGGAGGGCGTGGAAGCCGCGCTCGCGGCCGTGGCGCGCGACAGGGAAAACCTGACCGGCGAAGCAGCTGATGTTTTATACCACCTGCTTGTTGTGTTGCGTGGCGCTGATATTCCGCTCAGCGCCGTCATGGAGGAACTGCAACGCCGGACCGGTCAGTCCGGATTGCAGGAGAAGGCGTCCCGCCAGACCTGAATGGTACGGCGGGAGACAGGAACGACAATGACGCCAGCAGATTACGCCGCGCCGCCAGAGCAGATCGAGCGCTCCGTCTCCCCATTTCGCGAATTCACCCGGGCGGAGTGGGCCAGGTTGCGCGCCGACACGCCGTTGACGCTAACGGGCGATGAAGTCGTGAAGCTGCAATCGCTTAACGACCCGATCTCGCTGGAAGAGGTCATCGCGATCTATCTGCCGCTGTCGCGGCTGTTGTCCCTGTACGTCGCGGCGACCCAGGGACTGTTCAAGGCGACGCAGCGCTTCCTGCTGGCCGAGCAGGAAACCAAGGCGCCCTATATCATTGGCATCGCAGGGTCGGTCGCCGTTGGCAAGTCAACCACCGCCCGTATCCTGCAGGCGCTGCTGGCGCGTTGGCCCAATACCCCCAAGGTCGACCTGGTCACCACCGATGGCTTCCTCTATCCTAACGCCGAGCTTGAGCGTCAGGGACTGATGGAGCGCAAGGGCTTCCCGGAAAGCTATGACACGCAGAAGCTGCTGCAGTTCCTCTCGGACATCAAATCCGGCAAGCGCAATGTAGCCGGTCCGGTCTATTCCCACCTTGTCTACGACGTGGTGCCGGGCGAGGAAGTGTATGTCGACCAGCCGGACATTCTCATTCTCGAGGGGCTGAACGTCCTGCAACCGGCGCGTCTGCCCCGGGATGGCAGCGATATTCCGTTCGTATCAGACTTTTTTGACTTCTCGGTCTATCTGGATGCGGATGAGGATCTGCTGCACGAGTGGTATGTGACGCGCTTCATGCGCCTGCGTGAAACGGCGTTCCGCGATCCGCAATCCTATTTCCGCAAGTACGCCAGCGTCAGCGAGGGCGAGGCCCTGCAGATGGCTGAGCGGTTGTGGAGCCGCATCAACCTGACCAACCTGCGCGAAAATGTGCTGCCGACCCGCCGTCGCGCCGATCTGGTATTGCGCAAGGGCCGCAGCCATCTGATCGAGGAAGTCTCGCTGCGCCGGCTGTAAGCCGCGTCGATAATCGAAAAGCAGGGCTGAAAACGGGGCGGCGCAAACCGCCCCTTTTTTTCAGAACTTGAGGCCCGACTGGGCGATCAGCTGTTTGAGATCGGCGACCGGGCGGGCGCCCATGTGCTGGATGACTTCCGCGGCGGCGATGGCGCCGATCTGCCCGCAGATTTCGAGCGGCGCATTGCGGGCGAGCCCGAACAGGAAGCCCGCCGCGAACAGGTCGCCGGCCCCGGTGGTGTCGACCAGCGTCCTGATCGGCGCCGCTGGCACGGCGATGCGCTGGCCCCCGTTCAGGATCACACAGCCCTTTTCCGAGCGGGTGACCACGCCCAGTACGTCGCGCTGCGCCAGTTCGCCCAGCGCCGTCTCAAAATCCGCCGTCTGGTACAGGCTCGTCACCTCGTGGGTATTGGCGAAGACGATATCCACCACCTTGCTGTCGATGAGATTGTTGAATTCGTCGCGATAGCGGTCGACGCAGAACGCGTCCGACAGGGTAATGGCGACGCGCCCGCCGCTGGCGTGCGCCACTTCGGCGGCGCGCAGGAAGGCCGCCTTGGCCTGCGGCGGGTCCCAGAGGTAGCCTTCAAGATAGATGATGTCCGACGCGGCGATCATGTCCTCGTCCAGGTCCGCCGGGCTGAGATCCTGCCCGGCGCCCAGATAGGTGCTCATGCTGCGTTCGCCATCCGGCGTCACCAGCACGAAGCAACGTCCCGTGCCGGGCCCCTCTCCGGCTGGCGCCGTTGGAAAGGCGACGCCCATGGCGTGCAGGTCGTGGGCGAAGGCCGCTCCCAGGTCGTCTTTCCGCACCCGGGCGATCAGGGCGCCGCGGCCGCCTAGGGCGGCGACGCCCGCGATGGTGTTGGAGGCGGAGCCGCCGGAAACCGTCGTGGTGGGCCCCATGGCTGCGTACAGGGCGTCGGCGCCGGCTTCGTCCACGAGCTGCATGGCGCCCTTGGCGATGTGATGCTGGCCAAGAAAGGCCTCATCGGCGCGCGCCAGAATGTCGACGAGCGCATTGCCGATGCCAAGCACATCGTGCCGTTTTGCAGACATGAAGATCTCCTGAGGGATGCGCCCGGACGCGGGCGTTCTGGCGGGTGGTTCGCCGGAAAGCCGTCTGGAATCGGCGCCTTCCTGGCAGTTTGCGAAACAATTGTCAGTTACCTGATAGCAGAACGGGATGGAGCCGACTCATGATTCTGGTCAAGCCGGGAGAATGGCGCCCCTGCAGCGCCGCATGCCCAGGCCCGACGCCTGAATCCGTTGTGCTTGCGTGAAGGCGTGGCCGGCGTCATAACGCGCCCTTGCGACGCATGTTCACGCGGGGCGCTTCCTGACCGGGGCGGCGCCGTTCATCTGCCAGGAGCATGCCCGTTCTTCCGACATGCGATTTACGTCCGTTCCGGCGCTGTGGCTGAACGAACGCGGGTCGCACCTGACGTCAACCGGGTGATGGTGAAGCAGTATGGCGACAATCGGCCAGCGCGTGTTCTCCGGCGTGCAACCAACGGGCAATCTGCATCTCGGCAATTATCTTGGCGCCATCCAGCGCTTTGTCGGGCTCCAGGACCAGTATGAGTGCATCTATTGCGTGGTGGACATGCATGCGATCACCGTGCCCCAGAAGCCCCAGGAGCTGACGCGCCAGATTCGCGAGGTCACCGCCGCCTTTCTGGCCTGCGGCGTCGACCCCAGGCGGCACATCGTGTTCAACCAGAGCCAGGTCAGCGGTCATGCCGAACTGGCGTGGGTGTTCAACTGCGTCGCCCGCATGGGCTGGCTCAACCGCATGACCCAGTTCAAGGAGAAGGCGGGCAAGGACCGGGAGAACGCCTCGGTGGGGCTGTTCACCTATCCGGACCTGATGGCCGCGGACATCCTTGTTTACCGCGCCACCCATGTGCCTGTTGGCGAGGACCAGAAGCAGCACATGGAGCTGACCCGCGACATCGCCCAGAAATTCAACAATGATTTCGCCGAATCGATCGCGCGCAATGGCTTCGGCGAGACATATTTCCCGCTGGCCGAGCCACTGATCCAGGGCCCGGCCCGCCGGGTCATGAGCCTGCGTGACGGCGCGAAGAAAATGTCCAAATCGGATCCGTCCGATTATTCGCGCATCAACCTCAGTGATGGCCCCGACGCGATCGCCCAGAAGGTGCGCAAGGCCAAGACTGACGCCGAGCCGCTGCCTTCCGAAGAAGCCGGCCTCGCAAACCGCCCGGAAGCGGACAATCTGGTCGGTATCTATGCGGCCCTGTCCGGCCGGGCCAAGGCGGATGTTCTGTCCGAGTTTGGCGGTTCGCAGTTTTCGATCTTCAAGACCGCCCTGGTCGACCTGTCCGTGGCCCATCTTGGCCCCATCGGTTCGGAGATGCAGCGCCTGGTTGCGGATGGGGACTATATCGATTCGGTGCTCGTCGACGGGGCCAACCGCGCCCGTGTGCTGGCCGACCAGACCATGCGCGACGTAAAGGATATCCTCGGTTTCATCCGCGCCCGCTGATTTGACTGATTCCTGCAACGGCAGGGCGTCGCCCATATCCGGGCGTGACGTCGCTGTTTGTTGCCATCACTGGGCGCCGCCGCCATATTCGGTTCAGAGGCCGGCATGGCTGGCCTGGAAGCGCGCAGAGCGCGTTCAGACAAAAGACAAGGCAAAATCCGTTCCAGCGTGAACGGATTTTGCTCCAGCCGACCCGCCGGCCTTGAACCGGCGCGCGAGGAGTTGAGAATGTTTATCCAGACCGAAGCGACGCCCAATCCGGCGACGCTCAAGTTTCTGCCCGGTCGCACCGTTCTGGCTGACGGCACGCTCGATTTCCGCAGCCGTGACGACGCCTCGGCGTCCCCGCTGGCCGAGCGGCTGTTTAACGTGGATGGCGTCGCCGCCGTGTTTTTCGGCAATGACTTCATCACCGTCACCAAGGCAGGCGGCGAGTGGGTGCATCTGAAGCCGGCCATTTTGGGCGCGATCATGGAGCACTTCATGTCCGGCGCGCCTGTGGTGGCCAATCAGGCGGCTTTGCCCGTGGATGACGGCGAGGAATTCTTCGACGAAAAGGACGCCGGCATCGTCGACACCATCAAGGACCTGCTGGAAACTCGCGTGCGGCCGGCGGTGGCCAATGATGGCGGCGACATCACCTTCGTCGGCTATCGCGACGGCACCGTTTATCTGTCGATGAAGGGCGCCTGCTCCGGCTGTCCGTCGTCAACCGCGACCCTGCAGCACGGCATCCAGAACCTGTTCCGGCACTTCCTGCCGGACGTTCAGGCCGTGGAGGCTGTATAAACATCGCGCGGGACCCGGGCGGCGGAGGGAGATGTAATTGCGCGTTCTGGCGATTGATACGGCTCTTGGCGCCTGCTCGGCGTGCGTGGCGGAGCGTGGGGCTCCGGCGGCGATCTCGACGGAATCCATGGTCATGGAACGTGGTCACGCCGAGGCGCTGCTGCCGCTGCTGGAGCGCGTGATGGCCCATGCGCCAGGTGGTTTCGGCGCCATCGACCGGGTGGTGGTGACCGTCGGACCCGGCAGTTTCACCGGCTTGCGCATCGGCATCTCGGCTGCCCGGGCCATCGGTCTCGCCCTTAAAGTTCCTGTCGTCGGCGTCACCAGCCTTTCGGCCCTGCTGAGTCCGATCGTCGCCACCGCTGGCGATCGCGTCGCCGTCGCCGCCATCGACGCCCGCCATGGCCAGGTTTTTGTCCAGGCCGTGGCTCCTGGCGGCCGTGTTGTGGTGCCGGCGCGGCTGGCCACCGCCCGTGAAGCGGCGCGTCTGCTTGGCTCCGGCAATATCATGATCGCGGGCTCCGGCGCCGGCCTCCTCGCCGCCGAGGCCTGGTCCGTGGGCGTCAACGCCACGGTCGCGCCGGACGCCCTGTTTCCCGATCCCCTGTGGGTGGCGCGGCTTGGCGCGCTGGCTGATCCGGCGACGGCGCTGCCCAAACCCTATTATTTGCGTGCGCCCGATGCGAAGCCGCAGGAAGGCGGGGCGCTGCCGCGCGCCTGACAGGTCATACGCCGTTGGTGGCTTCAGGAGGTCGTATGAGCGTTTTACGATGGCCCTGGGGTTCCAGCGAGGAGCTGGTGGCGCAACGGCTTCAGCCGGCCTGCGCGGCGGTTCTGGCGCATATCCACGCCGCCAGCTTCGCCCATGGCTGGGATGAAGAAGCCATGGCGGCGATGATTCTCGACGACATGATCCAGAGCGACGGGCTGTTCGCCTCCGGCCAGCCGGGCGCGCCGGTCGCGTTCGTGCTCAGCCGCTGCGTGCTGGATGAAGCCGAAATCCTCACCATCGCCGTCTCCGACCGCTGGCGCGGCCGCCGGGCGTCGCTCCGCCTGTTGCAGCATCATCTGCAATGTCTGGCGGCCAGGGGCGTCAGAACAGTGCATCTGGAGGTGGAGGAGGGTAATGCGCCCGCCCTGCGTCTGTACGACCGCTTTGGGTTTATCAGGACGGGCGAGCGCAAGGGATATTACGCCAGGGCCGATGGCTCGCGCGCGACTGCCGTGCTGATGAGCAGGGAGCTCTGAGTTTCGCGCAAGGGGCGATTGGGTCAGGGAAATGCGTTGAAACGCGCCCAGTAAGCTGAAGCCGCTTCAGGACCGACGTAAAGGACCGGCAGCACCGCTCCATGCTGCGCCAAACAGCACGGCCCGCGCCACGTCTGGCGCGGGCCGCATATTTTTAACTGGCCGGCGACAATGCGTCCGCCGGACTCATGCTGGCCTTATTTCTGGCCAGGCGCCGCGGCGCGGATTTCCGCGTCCACATGCGGCTCGAAGGTTTTGAAATTGTCGTGGAACATGCCGACCAGGCGTTGCGCCGTGGCGGCGAAATCCGCCTTGTCGGCCCAGGTCTTCACCGGGTCCAGAATGTCGTTCTCGATGCCCGGAACCGCGACCGGAACTTGGAAGCCGAAGTTTGGATCAGTGCGGAACTCGACCTTGTTCAGGGAGCCATCGAGCGCGGCGCCGAGCAGGGCGCGGGTGACGCGGATCGGCATACGACTGCCAATTCCGTGCTTGCCGCCGGTCCAGCCCGTGTTCACCAGCCAGCAGGTCACGCCGTATTTCGCGATCAGTTCGCGCAGCAGGTTGCCGTACTCGGAAGGATGGCGCGGCATGAACGGCGCGCCGAAGCAGGTGGAGAACGTCGCCTGCGGCTCGGTCACGCCCTTCTCGGTGCCAGCGACCTTGGCGGTATAGCCGGACAGGAAGTGATACATCGCCTGCGCTGGCGTCATGCGGGCGATCGGCGGCATGACGCCGAAAGCGTCGGCCGTCAGCATGATGATGTTCTTCGGAATGCCGGCGCGGCCGGTGGCCGAGGCGTTCGGAATGAAATCCAGCGGATAGGCGCAGCGCGTGTTTTCCGTCTTCGACGTATCGTCGAAGTCGGGCTCACGGGTCAGCGGATCGACGACCACGTTTTCCAGGACGGTGCCGAAGCGCTCGGTGGTGGCGTAGATCTCAGGTTCGGCTTCGCGCGACAGCCGCACGGTCTTGGCGTAGCAGCCGCCCTCGAAGTTGAACACGCCTTCGGGCGACCAGCCATGCTCGTCGTCGCCGATCAGCGTGCGCTTGGGATCAGCGGAAAGCGTGGTCTTGCCGGTGCCGGAGAGGCCGAAAAATACGGCGACGTCGCCATCGGGACCGGCGTTGGCCGAGCAATGCATCGGCATCACGCCAACGGTCGGCAGCACGTAATTGAGGTAGGTGAACACCGACTTCTTCATCTCGCCGGCGTAGCTCGTGCCGCCGATGAGCACGATCTTGCGCGTGAAGTCGATGGCGATGACGGTTTCGCTGCGCACGCCGTGCCGGGCTGGATCAGCCTTGAACGACGGCAGGTCGACGATCGTCATTTCGGGAACATAGCTGCTCACCTCGCTGCGGTCCGGGCGGATCAGCAGGTTGCGGATGAACAGCGAGTGCCAGGCGAATTCCGTGAAAACGCGGGCGCGCACGCGGTGGGCCGGGTCGGCGCCGCCAAAGAGGTCCTGCGCGAACAGTTCCTTGCCTTTTGCGTGGGCGATGAAATCGGCCAGGAGCGTATCGAACTGGGCCGGCGTGATGGCGCCGTTATTGTCCCACCACACCGCGTTTTCGGTGTTGGCGTCGCGCACCACGAACTTGTCCTTGGGGGAGCGGCCGGTGTGCACGCCGGTTTCGGCGAGCAGGGCGCCGCCCCGGACCAGCTGTGCTTCATCCCTTTTCAGGGCTTCTTCATACAGGCGGGGGGCTTCGAGATTCCAGTTTACCCGTTTGAGCTCACGAAAACCGAAGCTTTCAGCGCCATGCGCTGCATTGAATACGCCCACGTTCTCCACGAAACGTCCTCCTTGGGGCCGTCCGGGGGGCTTGAGAAGCCTGCAACGGCCGCCAGCGGTCAATCAGATGTGCGGTTCCTATGACAGAAATCTGTCAGCGTTTCTACGTGGCAATGTAAGTACAATGCAACGGCGCCGAACGCGCGTGTTTCACGTCAGCGCCAGAGGCCGGGCTTTCCCCGGAAATTGGCGCGTTGCAGGCTGAAGGGCGTTTTCCGCGTCTCTTGGACGCATGTGGTAGCGCACGGCGAGGCCCGACCCTGCCGGTTACTCTTCCTCGCCAAACCGGTCGGCGAGCAAGGCCTCGATGGCGTTCAGGGCTTCTTCGGCGTCATGGCCGCTGGCGGAAACGATAACGGAGGTGCCCTTGGCCGCGGCGAGCGTCAGGAGACCCATGATCGAGCGGCCGCCCACAGTTTCCCCGCACCGCGTCACCGTGACGTCAGCTTCGAAGCGGTCGACGGTCTGAACGAATTTGGCGGATGCGCGGGCATGAAGCCCTTTGCGGTTGATAATCGGCAACTCGCGCGACAGCGCGCCAGGCGGCAGATCGGGAGGCGGGAAGTCTGGCTCGCAGTCCAAGCGGCGGGCCTCCTATTTACCAGCCAGGACGCGGCTGGCGACGTTGATATACTTCCGTCCGGCTTCCTGCGCCTGCAGCACCGCGTCGGCCAGCGGCAGGTCTTCACGAACGCTGGCGAGCTTGATCAGCATGGGCAGGTTGATGCCGGCGATGACCTCAACCTGGAGGCCGGCCATGCAGGAGATGGCGAGGTTCGAGGGCGTGCCGCCGAACATGTCGGTAAGGACCACCACGCCGGAGCCGCTGTCCACATGGCGCACCGCCGTCAGGATATCCTGACGGCGACTGTCCATGTCGTCTTCCGGCCCGATTGTGATTGTTTCTACCTGTTGCTGTGGGCCGACGACATGCTCCAGGGCGGAGCGGAATTCCGTGGCCAGACACCCGTGCGTCACAAGCACAAGACCGATCATTTAGCTTCCCATTGGCGACGCCGGTCCCTGGAGGTCTCTGTCCGGAGCGTCCACAAGAGCAGTCATTTTGAGCATCGGGCGCACAAGCGCAAGATGGGTGCGACCTTTTCGCTCAAAATACCGCGGGTCCCTGATGCTGCTCCGGGGCTACACGCAAACCGGGGTGATCCAGAAAAGCCACGACCAGCAACTCACGCTGATGATTACGGCCAAGGCTGATCATGGGTAACGACAGGACGCCGTGCTTCCATTGCAACACCGGATCGTCGGGATAACGGGAGCCGTCACCCTTTTCACACCACGCCGCCGCGCGTAAGACTGCGGTGCGCTCGTACGCGGTTCGCCGGATTCCGTAACCGTACAGTTCGTAATCGCCGGCCAGACGTGGGTGCGGGCGCGCCAGCACCCTCTGCCCGGATGTCCACAGCAGCGTGCGATCGTCGGCGACCAGACGGGCGAAGCGGCCGGCGCGCCGCCATCTGTCAATCAGGCCGAGCGCCAGGGTTGTCTTGCCGGCGCCGCTATCGCCAAGAATGAGCAGGCCCCTGTCGTCCAGGAGCACGCAGGAGGCGTGAACTGACGCCGCTTCTTGGGCCCCCTGACGCGCCGCCAGATCGCAAGGGGACGGCATCAGGCGGCGACCAGCGCCGGGAGGCGCACGACAAAGGTGGCGCCCAGGACGATTGGATCGTCATCGTCTTCGTCTGTGGGGTCGAGCCGGTTGCGCGCCGTGATCGTTCCCTTGTGCGCCGAAATGATCTGGCGGGAAATCGACAGGCCGAGGCCGGAGTTCTGCCCAAAACCCTGCTGGGGACGGTCCGTATAGAAGCGCTCAAAAATGCGCTCCAGGGCATGTTCTGGGATGCCCGGGCCGTCATCCTCGACCCGGATCTCCACATCCTGCTTGAGGCGCCGCACATGGATGCGGACGCTGGCGCCGTCAGGCGAAAACGAACGCGCGTTATCCACGAGATTGTTGATGACCTGGCTGAGGCGTCCGTCATGCCCCATGACAACAAAGGCGTCCTTGCCGAGCGGATGCGGGTCGATGGTCACTTGGACCGGCGCCTGTCCTTCCCGGCGCACTTCATTGGCGATCGATGAAACGCCCTGCACCAGGCGGGCGACGTCAACCGGCTCGGCGTCTTCGCGCGACAGTTCCGCATCAAGGCGCGAGGCGTCGGAAATGTCGCTGATGAGCCGGTCGAGACGCCTCACGTCATGCTGGATGACCTCCATCAGCCGGCCACGCGATTCATCGGTTTTCGCGAGCGGCAGGGTTTCCACCGCGCTGCGCAGCGACGTCAGCGGGTTCTTCAGCTCATGGGCGACGTCAGCGGCGAAGCTCTCGATGGCGTCGATGCGGTCGTACATGGCCGTGGTCATGTCGCGCAGGGCGCCTGACAGGTGGCCAATTTCGTCCGCCCGGTTGGTGAAATCGGGAATGCTGTGGCGTGATCTCGCGCCCTTGCGCACCCGGTCGGCCGCCTCGGCCAGCCGTCGCATCGGGCCGGCGATGGCGCCAGCCAGCAGGAACGATAGCAGCACCATGACGAGGGCGGCGATCAGGAACACCTGCAGCAGCCCCAGGCGCTCCTTGGCGATGATCTGGTCGATATCGCCGCCCTGGGTCGAGAGCAGCAGGACGCCGCGGACGGATTTCAGCCGCTGGATAGGCACCGCCACCGAGACGATGGTTTCGCCATTGCTGTTCACCCGCACAACCGAGGCGGGCTTGCCGGCAATGGCGCTGGCGACCTCTGGCAGGGAGCGGCCGCTGCTGGTGGTCAGCACTTCGGCTGGAAGGCCTTTGGTCTGCGTCCAGCGGCGGATGGTTTCCCACAGGCGCTCCAGCAGTCCCGGGGGCTCGCGGGGGATGGGCGGCAGATCAAGCCGCAGCACGTCGCCGCGGGCCAGGTGCGACTGGGAATCCAGCAACAGCTGGCCTTCGCGATCGAACACCCTCGCGCGGGTGCCCGTTGGCGTCACAAGGTGACGCAGCAGGGGCGCGACGCGCTCCGGATTGATCGAGAATTCCAGCGGCGACAGGGCTTCCTCGCCGAAACCGGAGCTTTCTCCAGCCTGGAGTTGCAGCAGCTTGTCGGGGTCAATCAGAATCGCGTCGGTTTCGACTGTCGCGGAGGTCGCGATGGCGCCAGCGATGATTTCGCCCTGGGTCAGAAGGCTTTGAACCCGGGCCTCGATCAGGCCCTCGCGAAACTGGTTGAGATACAGGAAGCCGATCAGCAGAACGACGAGGCCGGCCAGGTTCAGCATGACGATGCGGCGCGTCAGGCTGGACGACATACGCGTCAGCATCACGCGTGCGAATCGCCTGATGCGCGTTCCCAGTCCCCGGGCCGCCTCATCGGCGGCCGGCTCAACCTGGTCGTCGGATACAGTGTCAGTCATTCGCGCGCATCGCCCGCCCGGGCGTGTTGAGAGACGGTGTAGCCATCTGCACCGAACAGGACGACGCGCCCGTGAGGGCGCGGCGTCGGGTTTCATTCAATCCTGGCCCCACGCGTCATCAGGCTTCCTTGAAGCGGTAACCGACGCCATACAGGGTTTCGATCATGTCGAAATTATCGTCGACAGCCTTGAACTTCTTGCGCAGGCGCTTGATGTGGCTGTCGATGGTGCGGTCGTCCACATAGACCTGATCATCATAGGCCGCATCCATCAGGGCGTTGCGGCTTTTCACAACGCCCGGACGCTGGGCCAGCGCCTGCAGGATGAGAAATTCCGTCACGGTCAGGGTCACGGGCTCGTTGCGCCATGTGCAGGTATGGCGCTCCGGGTCCATCTTGAGCGCGCCCCGCTCCAGGGCGCGGGCGTCGCTTTCCCGCACAGCCGTCTGATCGCGTGGGCTGGCGCGGCGCAACACGGCCTTGACGCGCTCCACCAGCAGCCGTTGGGAGAACGGTTTGCGAATAAAATCGTCGGCGCCCATCTTCAGGCCGAAAAGCTCGTCGATTTCCTCATCCTTCGAGGTAAGGAAAATAACCGGAAGATCGCTTTTCTGCCGTAGCCGCCGCAACAGCTCCATGCCGTCCATGCGGGGCATCTTGATGTCGAGAATGGCCAGGTCCGGCGGATTCGTCTTGAACCCGTCCAACGCCGAGGCGCCGTCCGTGTAGGTGAGGATCCGATATCCCTCCGATTCCAGGGCAATGGAAACTGAGGTCAGAATGTTACGGTCGTCATCAACGAGAGCGATCGTTGGCATTGTGGCGTGGTTTTCCCGGATAGCGCGATCATGGCCATCGCTGGCCGCACGCGGGTTGAACACGGGTGAAGTCTGCGCTCCAACACGGCCGAAAAAAGGCGGTGGATCGCGTCCTTTGCTTTCACAGCATAATATTTTCAAGAGATTCGCGCCAGCCTTCGCTTTGCGACGGCGGATTCGTCATGGCGGATGCCTGTCGCGGACCGGTTATTGTCTGGGTCATGAAAGCGCTTTTCATCAAGGCCGGCGCCCCGGGCCGCCGGAGTTGGCGCGGGCGCGGCCGGTTCTGAAACGGGAAAGCCGCCCGGCGCGGGCCGGGCGGCTTTCTGTTTCAATATCTGACGCGGGGCGAGGCGTCGTTCCGCCCTAGGACCTCAGTCGTTGGCGTCTTCGGCCCTCTCGGCCTTCTGCTTCGCCTCGAGGTCCTCGCCAGTGGTCTGGTCGACGACGCGCATGGACAGGCGCACCTTGCCGCGGTCATCAAAGCCCAGCAGCTTCACCTTGACCTTCTGGCCTTCCTTGACCACGTCCGTCACCTTGGCGACGCGCTGGGGCGCCAGCTGCGAGATATGGACCAGACCGTCCTTGGCGCCGAAGAAGTTGACGAAGGCGCCGAAGTCGGTGGTCTTCACCACGGTGCCGTCATAGATCACGCCGACTTCCGGCTCCGAGGCGATGGACTTGATCCAGTTCATGGCCGCTTCGATCGACTTCAGGTCGGCCGAGGCGATCTTGATGGTGCCGTCGTCGCTGATGTCGACCTTGGCGCCGGTCTTCTCGACGATCTCGCGGATGACCTTGCCGCCCGAACCGATGACTTCGCGAATCTTGTCCTGCGGAATCTTCATGGTCTCGATGCGCGGCGCATACTGGCCGAGCTCGCTGCGGGCGGCGGTCAGCGCCTTCGACATTTCGCCAAGGATGTGCTCGCGTCCGCCCTTCGCCTGATCAAGCGCCACGCGCATGATCTCTTCGGTGATGCCGGCGATCTTGATGTCCATCTGCAGCGAGGTGATGCCCGACGCCGAGCCGGCCACCTTGAAGTCCATGTCGCCAAGGTGGTCCTCGTCGCCCAGGATGTCCGAGAGGACGGCGAAACGGTCGCCTTCCAGGATCAGACCCATGGCGATGCCAGCAACCGGCGCGCGCAGCGGCACGCCCGCGTCCATCAGCGCCAGCGACGAACCACACACGGTGGCCATCGATGATGAACCGTTGGACTCGGTGATCTCCGACACCAGGCGGATGGTGTAGGGGAACTCGTGCTTGGCCGGCAGCATCGGGCGCACGGCGCGCCAGGCGAGCTTGCCATGGCCGATTTCGCGGCGGCCAGGCGAACCCATACGGCCGGTTTCGCCGACGGAGTAGGGCGGGAAGTTGTAGTGGAGCAGGAAGTGCTCCTTGTAGGTGCCTTCCAGCGAATCGATGAACTGCTCGTCGTCCGCGGTGCCCAGCGTCGCCACGACCATGGCCTGGGTTTCGCCGCGGGTGAACAGCGCCGAACCGTGGGTGCGCGGCAGGAAACCGACTTCCGACACGATCGGGCGCACGGTGCGCACGTCGCGACCGTCGATGCGCACGCCGGTGTCAAGAATGTTCCAGCGGACGATCTTGGCCTGCAGCTCCTTGAAGACGCCCTTCACGGTCTCGGCCGGGAAGCGCGGCTCCGCGCCCTCGGGGAACAGGGCGGCGAACACCCTGGCCTTGACGGCGTCGACAGCGGCGTAGCGGGCCTGCTTGTCGGTGATCATATAGGCCTTGCGGAGATCGGCCTCGGCGATCTCCAGCACGACCTTCTCGATTTCGGAAACGTCAGCGACGGCCAGGTCGCGCGGCTCCTTGGCGGCGCGTTCGGCCAGGCGGATGATGGCGTCGATCACCGGCTGGAAGTGCTTGTGGCCGAACATCACGGCGCCGAGCATCACGTCCTCGGACAGCTCTTTGGCTTCCGATTCGACCATCAGCACGGCGTCGGTGGTGCCGGCGACCACCAGGTCGAGCTCGGAGCCTTCACGCTCGGCAAAGGTCGGGTTCAGCTTGTACTGGCCGTTGGCGTAGCCGACGCGGGCGGCGCCTATGGGGCCCATGAACGGCGCGCCGGACAGGGTGAGCGCCGCGGAGGCGGCCACCATGGAGACGATGTCCGGGTCATTCTCCAGATCGTGCGACAGCACGGTGATGATGACCTGGGTGTCACAGCGCCAGCCATCGGCGAACAGCGGGCGGATTGGACGGTCGATCAGGCGGGAAACCAGGGTTTCCTTTTCACTCGGACGACCTTCACGTTTGAAATAACCGCCGGGAATGCGGCCGGCGGCGAAGGTCTTTTCCTGGTAGTTGACCGTCAGCGGCATGAAGTCGATGCCGGGCTTGGGCTCTTTCGCCGCAACGACTGTGGCCAGCACGGTGGTCTCGCCGTAGGTGGCGAGCACGGCGCCGTCGGCCTGGCGGGCGATGCGACCGGTTTCGAGCGTCAGCTTCGAACCTGCCCAGATCAGCTCTTCGCGTTGAATATCGAACATGTATTTCTTTCCATGGGTATGCGGTCCGGCCACCGGGTGCGCCATGAGCAAGATGGCGGGGGGCTCACGCTTCAGGGCGAGCCGCCGGCTATCCTGCTCCGGCCTGGCCGGAACATCATTTGTGGGACCTTGGCCCCGGCGTCGCCAGCCATTTTTGGCCAACGTTGCTGAACGGGCGCGCCTCTGTGGCGACAGCACTTCAGCGTGGAAGCGGCTTCATCGCAGAAACCACCCGGCGCTGGCGCCCTGCGCCAGCGGGTAAATCCCTCACGCGCGGTCCTGGCGTAACGCTCAGGACGCGCGGACAGTGATGTGCGCTATCGGTCGGAACGGCAGGCGCCAGATAGCCGGCGCGCGCCTGTTTGTATGGGCTACCTGTCGGGCGTCGCCGCCGGGCGCGCCCTCAACCTGTCGCCCGATGCCTGCGAGGCGATCAGCGGCGGATGCCGAGACGCTCGATCAGCGAACGGTAGCGGGCTTCGTCCTTGCGCTTGACGTAATCAAGCAGCTTGCGGCGCTGCGAAACCATCTTGAGCAGGCCACGACGGGAATGGTTGTCCTTGTTGTGGGCCTTGAAGTGCTCGGTCAGGTTGACAATGCGCTCGGTGAGGATCGCCACCTGGACCTCGGGGGAGCCGCTGTCGCCGTTCGACGTCGCGTATTCCTTGATCAGTTCCTGCTTGCGCTCAGGCGTAATCGACATCGGTTGTTCCTTTCAGCTGGAATATGGCCCTGCCGGGATGTCGTCCAGCAGGGTCGGGATGCACGCGCCTGTCCGCAGACGGGAGCGCACGGCGGCGCTTATGCACCAATCAGGCGGATTTGGCCATAACATTTTCATGCCGGCCATCACCGCCTTGTGGTAAGAAGCGCCGATTAATCAAAAGGATATGGCAAAATGTCCGCCTCCAGGGACGGTAGACCCAAGGGCAAAAGGGCCTCAGCCGCGCTCTCCGAGGTTAAAAATCCGCTTCGGATGCAGCTCGCCCCGGTCGAAATCCGCCAGCGCCACAAGGCGCCCGGCCAGCATGACGGCGACGGCGCCTTCGAACACCGGGGCGTCGCGACCACGCAACAGCACGCTTTGTCCCCGCGTCAGACGACCCGCGCCGGTGCGGTCGACGGTGACCGCGGGCAGGTCGCACAAAGCGGTGACCACCGGCAGAAGCGCGGCGTCGGGCAGCCCGTCCGGCGCTTCCGAAGCGAGGGTTTCAATCGCGTCGAGGGTAACGGAATTGTGGAGGTTGAACGGCCCGACCCGGGTGCGGCGCAGGGCCGCCACATGGCCGAAGCAGCCGAGATTGCGGCCGAGATCCCGGGCGATGGCGCGCACATAGGTGCCCTTGCCGCACTCTGCCTCGAACAGGGCCCGGTCGTCGGTGCGGTTGACCAGACGCAACTGCTCAATGGTCACCGCGCGAGGTTGCAGTTCGACCGCCTCTCCTTCCCGCGCCCGATCGTAGGCCCGTTCGCCGTCGATCTTGATGGCGGAGAATTTGGGCGGGACCTGCAGAATGGTGCCGGTGAAGCGCGGCAGCAGTTCGGCGATGGCGTCGGGCTCCGGGCGCGCGTCGGAACTGGCCACCACGTGGCCTTCCGCGTCGTCGGTATTGGTCTCCTCGCCCCAGGCGACGGTAAATGCATAGGCCTTGCGGCCGTCCATGACGTATGGAACCGTCTTGGTCGCTTCACCAAGAGCGATGGGCAGGATGCCGGAAGCCAGCGGATCCAGCGTTCCGGCGTGACCGGCTTTGCGGGCCCGGAACAGCCGCTTGATGACGGCGACGGCATGAGTCGACGTCATGCCGACCGGCTTGTCCAGCACCACCCAGCCGCTGACGTCGCGTTTCTTCGGGCGCGGCGCGGCGGAGGCCACGATCCGGGCTTCAGCTTCCTCTGTCATTGGTCTTCCATTCCGGAGCATCCGGCGGTGCGGCGGTCCGGCGTCGGTTGGAGGCTACTCCCGTCCGGGCGAACCCGGAACCGGAGCGGTCATGACGGTTCCGGCGCCGGCAAACAGCCTGACGCCCGGAAACGCCAAAATCAGGGTGGCGGAGCGTTTCACGATTCCAGGCTGCATGGAAACATTCCCGGATCACACGGCAAATGGCGCCGGCGCGGGGCGTCGGGAATATGGTTGCCGCCAGTCACGCCTGGTCGTCGGTTTCCTGTGGCTTCGCGAGGTCGGCCTGGACCTTTTCGGACTGGAGCAGCCGCTCGATGCGGCCTGCTTCGTCGAAGGTTTCGTCGCGGCGGAATCGCAGGTCTGGCGCATAGCGCAGGTTGATGCGGTGGGCCAGTTCGGTGCGGATATGCCTCTTGTGCCGGTCAAGGGCGGCGATCACCGGCTTCTCGTCCTTGCCGCCGAGCGGCATGACATAGCACGTGGCCAGTTTGAGGTCCGGCGACATGCGAACTTCCGGCACCGTCACGACATTGCCGCTGAGGGCGTCATCCTGGATCTCGCCGCGGGCGAGGATCTCCGCCAGGGCGTGACGGACGAGTTCGCCCACGCGCAACTGGCGTTGCGAAGGGCCGGAGGATGGGGAGGCGGCGCGTTTTGCCATTGGGGTCACTGTCTTCGCCAGGGCGACGTGCGGTCGCACTGGACCGGGGATCGCCGCATTGTTCTGAACTTACGCAGTTTCCTGACTCAAAGCGACGTCCGCCCGGCTGGAAAATGCTCCACGATGCGCCCGCCGGAGCAAATGCCTGCTCCGGATGGCGATAGATCCGGATCTGGATGCCGAACGGTTTTTTCGCAGTTTTGCGTCGGGCGATATCCCGCACCTGGGCTTGCGGATCACCCGCCGCCCGGCTGTTCCCGACGCTGTCCCGATACACACAGCCCGCGCACGGGCGTCGTCATGCCGTGGATCACGGGAACGGCGCGCATGTGATTGATGCGCGCCGTCACTGTCACTGCAGGGTGCGGCGGATTTCCTCGACGCGGTAGCATTCGATGACGTCGCCCTTGCGCATGTCCTCGAAGCGTTCGAAGGCCATGCCGCACTCCTGGCCGGAGCCGACTTCCTTCGCGTCGTCCTTGAAGCGCTTGAGCTGGCTGAGCTTGCCTTCGTGGATGACGATGCTGTCGCGGATAATGCGCACATGGGCGCCGCGCTCGACCACGCCGTCGGTGACGCGGCAGCCGGCGACCTTGCCAACCTTCGACACGTCGAAGACTTCCTGGACCACGGCCTCGCCGAGCCGGTGCTCGCGCAGGGTCGGCGCCAGCAGGCCCGACATCGCGTCACGCACGTCATCAATGAGATCATAGATGATGTTGTAGTAACGGATCTCGATGCCGGCCCGGTCGGCCGCTTCGCGCGCTTCCTTGTTGGCGCGGACGTTGAAGCCCATGACGGTCGCTTTCGAGGCGCCGGCGAGGGTGACGTCGGACTCGGTGATGCCGCCGACGCCGGCGTGCAGGATGCGCGCCGTGACTTCGTCATTGCCGAGCTTCTCGACCGCACCGCGAATGGCCTCGACGGAACCGTGCACGTCGCCCTTGACGACCAGCGCCAGCTCTTTCTTGCCGCCGCCCTCGCGCAGGTCGCGCATCATGTCGGCCAGTGAGCGACCGGCGCCGGCGCCGCGCGCCGCCAGCTTCTCGCGCCGCTGACGGGTGCGGAAGTCGGTGATCTCACGGGCGCGGGCCTCGTTCTCGACGACGGCGACGCGATCGCCAGCCTCGGGGGTGCCGTTGAAGCCCAGCACCTCGGCCGGGACCGACGGGCCTGCTTCCTTGATCTGGGAACCGTTGTCGGCCACCAGGGCGCGCACGCGGCCCCATTCGCAACCGGCGACAACAATGTCGCCAACCCGCAGGGTGCCGCGATCGACCAGCACCGTGGCCACAGGGCCACGACCGCGATCGAGCTTGGCCTCGATGACGTTGCCTTCCGCCGAACGGTCGGGGTTGGCGCGCAGGTCGAGAATCTCGGACTGCAGCTGCAGGCCTTCCAGCAACTTGTCGAGATTGGTTCCCGCCTTGGCCGAAACCTCGAACTCGAGCGTCTCGCCGCCCATGGACTCAACCACAACCTCGTGGCGCAGCAGTTCGTTGCGCACGCGCTGCGGATCTGCCGAGGGCTTGTCGATCTTGTTGATGGCGACAATCAGCGGCACGCCGGCGGCGCGGGCATGGTCGATCGCCTCAATGGTCTGCGGCATGACGCCATCATCAGCGGCCACAACAAGCACGACGATGTCCGTCACCTTGGCGCCGCGGGCGCGCATGGACGTGAAGGCGGCGTGACCGGGCGTGTCGATGAAGGTGATCTTGCCGCCGAGCGGCGACGTCACCTGATAGGCGCCGATGTGCTGGGTGATGCCGCCAGCTTCGCCGGACACGACGGTGGTCTTGCGCAGGGCGTCCAGCAGCGAGGTCTTGCCGTGGTCGACGTGGCCCATGATGGTCACGACCGGCGGGCGCGGCAGCTTCACCTCATCCACGTCATCGGCGCTGAACAGGCCTTCCTCAACGTCGGATTCGGCGACGCGGCGCACCGTATGGCCAAGCTCTTCCGCGATCAGCTGCGCGGTGTCCGCGTCGATCACATCGGTAATCTTGTGCATCTGGCCCTGGCGCATCAGCAGACGGATCACGTCCACGCCACGCTCGGACATACGGTTGGCCAGTTCCTGAATCGTGATCGTTTCAGGAATGGTCACCTCGCGGGACAGACGCTCCTTCTGCTCGCTTGCCGCGCCGCGATTCATGCGCTGCATGCGGCGGCGGAAGGCGGCGACCGAGTGGGTGCGCTCCTCACCGGCGTTGTGGGCGGTGCTGATGGTCAGACGGCCGCGACGGCGCTCATCGCCGGCGCCCGACTTGCCAGGCTTGGGCGCGGCGGCGGGGCGCAGGGCGCCGGGGCGCCGGGCGCGCGGCGCCTCGTCATCGGTCGCGGCGGCGGGACGGCCAGCGGGGGCCGCCGTCGCGGGACGCGGGCTTGCGGGCTGCGTCGTTGTCGTCGCTGCAGGCTTGGCCGGCTCGGCCGGCTTCGGCGGCGCGGGTGGGCGCGGCGACAGCAGCACCGGCGGGCGTGAGCCAGCTGGACGCGGGCGCGCCACGATGGCCGTTGGCGTCGCCGGTCCGGTTTCATAACGGGGCGTGGGCTCCGGCGTCGGCGCGGCCTTTGCCTCGGATTTGGCCTTCTGGGGCGCGGGAGCGGGCTGTGGCGCAGACGGGGCGGCGGCCCTGGCGGCCTCCTCCTCGGCGCGCAGACGGGTCTGCTCTTCGCGCTGGCGCGCTTCAGCCGCCTCACGCTCCGCCTTTTCAGCGGCTTCGCGTTCGGCGCGGCGGCGCTCCTCCTGCTCGGCCTGCTTGCGCTCCTCGACCTCGCGTCCCTTGGCGAGCGCCAGCGCCCGGATGCGGGCCTCGCGTTCGTCGTCGGTCAGCGTGCGCAGAACAACGCCGGTCGGACGCTGGCCCGCGGCCGGACGCCTGGGGGCGGCGGCTGAAGGCGCGGCGGGGCGCGGCGCGGCGGGGGCAGCGGGAGCAGCCTCCTTCGCCTCACCTGGCCCGACGGCGCGACGCTTCACCTTCTCAACCACAACCGCCTTGCTGCGGCCATGGGAGAAACTCTGCCTCACCGTCCCATGCTCGACCGGGCGCTTGAGCGTCAGCGTCTTGTTCTGCCCTCCGCTGATCGTCTTGTCGCCCGGGTTCTTGCTATCGCTCATTCCGTTCCTGCCGCTCGCATGCCGGATCAGCTGATCCGCATATACCTCGTGCAGGTCCATGGCGTTGAACCATGGGCCTGTCAATCTGCCGGACGCTGTGGTCCGCGTGGGGACCGCCGGCAGGCTTCTCAAATCCGGCGACCGACGGCGCTCATGCTGCGCCGCTGTGGCCTGCACGGGTGCTCCAGGGCATGGGGCCCGGGGGCGCATCAGGGGGAAAACGCTGCAATCAATCGGGCGCGCTATCGCCCGGCTGGTCTGTCGGGAGTTCCGCCACGTTGGCTGTCGTCGCCCGATACGCGTTCAACCTGCCCCAGCACGCCAGGAATCCTGTGCTGGCGGGACCGGCTTCCAGGGCAGCATGTATCACATGTACCCCACCTAATGCCAAACTCAAATCGTCTGAGTCAAATGCATCGATCACATGGACTGGTCGCTGGTCCGTCAACTGACGCCGGCGCAACATCTGTCCAATCTTGCGGACGCCGTCCGGGGCGGCGTCCCTTGCATGCAGCAAAGCCACAATATTGGCCCTGTTGATGGCGCTTTCAACCTTGGTGAAGCCGGTGACGGCTTCTCCGGCCTTGCTGGTGAAAGACAGCGCCTGAATGGCGTCCTTGACCAGCAGCGCGTCGATCTCCCCGACAAGATCCGGCGAAACCTCCACCGGCTGCTTCAGGCTTCTGGCAAAAGCCTTGCGTTTCATCGCCTGGGCCACGAGCTCGGCGGACAGGGTCACCCAGACGCCGCGTCCTGGCAGCTTCCGCTTCAGATCCGGCGTCAGGCGGCCGTCCGGCGCGGCGACGAAGCGCAGCATCTCCGCTGGCGGCCGCGAGTTGCGGGTCACGATGCAGAGCCGCTCCGGTCCCCGGTCATCTTCTTCGCGCCGCTGCGCCACGTCGTCCTCATCCCCTCGAAAGCCCTGGATTGATGGCGGTCCGCCCAGAAGGGCGGAATACGCCATAACCCTGATATCGGGCGCGCCCGAAATGTTTGAAGGCGCCAGCGCCGGTTGGCTGGCGTCCATCACGTCAGGCGCTGGCTTCGTCGCCCTGTTCGCCTGCGGCTTCAGTCTGGTCGTCCGCCTGGGCTTCGGCGTCGCCGTCTTCAACGCCTTCAGCTTCCACTTCCGGTTCGGGCGCCTCGATCCAGCCGGCCAGCACGCGGGCGTCCATGATCATGGCTTCCGCTTCGACGCGGGACACGTCGAAACCATCCAGCGCGCCCTTGTGACGGATGACCTCGCCGTCCTTGCGCTCGGCCCAGCCGCACAGGTCGTCCGGCACGGCGCCGGCCAGATCCTCCAGCGAACGGATGTCGTTTTCGCCAAACGCCACCAGCATGGCGGTGGTGACGCCGTCGACCTGACGCAGGTCGTCGGAAACGCCCAGTTCGGCCCGTCTGGCGTCCTGCTCCGCTTCCAGCTGGTCGAGGTGCTCCTGCGCGCGGGTCTGGATTTCCTGTGCGGTGTCCTCGTCGAAGCCTTCGATCGACGCCAGTTCCGGCAGGTCGACGACAGCAAGCTCCTCAACCGAGCTGAAGCCCTCTGACGCCAGCAACTGGCCGACGACCTCGTCCACGTCCAGGGCTTCCATGAACAGGGTGGTGCGCTCGGCGAATTCCTTCTGGCGACGCTCCGATTCCTCGGCCTCGGTCATGATGTCGATGTCCCAGCCAGTCAGCTGGGAGGCCAGACGCACGTTCTGGCCGCGACGGCCGATGGCCAGCGACAGCTGGTCGTCCGGCACCACCACTTCGATGCGCTCGCTCTCTTCGTCGAGAACCACCTTCACCACTTCGGCCGGCTGCAGGGCGTTGACGATGAATGTGGCGTTGTCCGGCGACCAGGGAATGATGTCGATCTTCTCGCCCTGCAATTCACCGACCACCGCCTGCACGCGCGAGCCGCGCATGCCGACGCAGGCGCCCACCGGGTCGATCGAGCTGTCGCGCGAGACGACGGCGATCTTGGCGCGGGAGCCCGGGTCGCGGGCCACGGCCTTGATCTCGACGACGCCGTCATAGATCTCGGGGACTTCCTGCGCGAACAGCTTCGCCATGAACTGCGGATGGGTGCGCGACAGGAAGATCTGCGGGCCGCGGGTTTCGCGACGCACGTCATAAACATAGGCCCGAACGCGATCGCCGGGGCGGAAGGCCTCGCGCGGGATCAGCTCGTCGCGGCGGATGATGCCTTCGGTGCGGCCAAGGTCGACAACGACGTTGCCATATTCGGCGCGCTTGACGAGGCCATTGATGATCTCGCCAATGCGATCCTTGAATTCCTCATACTGCCGGTCGCGTTCAGCTTCGCGCACTTTCTGCACGATCACCTGCTTGGCCGACTGGGCGGCGATGCGCCCGAAATCGAACGGCGGCAGCGTCTCGGCGATATAGTCGCCCGGCTGCGCCGCCGGATTGCGCTTGCGCGCGTCGGCGACCGAAATGTGAATGGCGTCGTTCTCGACCTCGTCGGTCACCAGCAACAGGCGCGACAGGCGGATCTCACCGCTCTTGGGATTGATCTCGGCCCGCACCTCCGTCTCGCTGCCGTAGCGCGAGCGGGCGGCCTTCTGGATCGCGTCTTCCATGGCGGCGAGCACGATCTGGCGATCGATAACCTTCTCGCGCGCCACAGCATCGGCGATCTGCAGCAATTCGAGCCTGTTGGCGCTGATGGCCATGGGTCTCTCCCTCTTTCAACCACCTGGTGCATTTCCGGGGGCGCTGTTCGCCCGATTTCCCGAAATGCCTCATTCCCAAAATGAACATCTTCATGGGAAGCCGCGGCTTCGCGCCAGGAAAATGCATCACCAGAACCGGTAAGGAAAATCCAGGTCCATGCCGGCCGGATTTCCCATTCAGAATATTAGTGCGGGCGGCCCTGACCGGCGTCGTCCGGCGTATCGTCGCCGTCGAACTCCCCGTCCAGATCCGCGTCGTCTTCTTCGTCGACTTCGCCCCGCGCGTGGCGGGCCGCCTTGTCGCGGCGCAAGGCCTCGGCGATCACGGCGTCGGTGAGCAGCAGACGCGCTTCGAGAATGTCAGACAGGGCCAGGCGCGCCACCCGATCCTCGTCAGCAGCCGCGTCCAGCCGCTCGACCAGCACATGGCCGTCGTCCACGCCGCGCAGCACGCCGCGATACTTGCGCCGCCCCGAAACGAGCGCGTTGAGCTCGACCTTGGCTTCATAGTCGGCCCAGCGCGTGAAATCGGAGGCGCGCACCAGGGGACGGTCGATGCCCGGCGAGGAGATTTCCAGGTGGTAGGCCCGGTCGATGGGGTCATCCACGTCCAGCGCCAGCGACACCGCCCGGCTGATTGCCTCGCAAGCGTCGACGGTCATTGTGCCGTCCGGACGCTCGGCCATGATTTGCACCGTGCAGCCGTTCTGGCCTGTGACCTTGACGCGCACCAGCACGTAACCCAGGTCCTCGATGACCGGCTCGACGATCGTGGCGACCCGCGCCGCGACGCCCGATTCGGTGACAACCCGCCTGTCGGCTGTATCCGCCATGGAAACTGCGACCTCATGAAGCCCGCCGCCAGGAATATCCGCCGGCCGGGCTGTGATCATGTGCGGACCATACCGCACAGGTAAGACAAAAAGAGCGGACCCCGGCTGGAGCCCACTCTCCGGTTCGGTTTGTAACAAACCGTTCTGGAATGTCGGAATAACGGCAAGATAGCTCCCGGCGTCGTCATTGACAAGCCGCCGGCGCATTTTCTTCAGGCAGGTCTGTCCGGGTCGCGCCGGACAAACGTCAGATAACTCGGCGTCCGCCCTTCACGGAACGCCTTCTGCTCGTAGCGGGTGCCGGGCCAGTCAGCCCAGGGCTGGCGCCAGTCGTCGGCCCGCTCGGCTGTCCAGTCGAACTGGCCCGAGGCCATTACCCGCGCCAGGGTCCAGGCCGCGTAATCGTCAATGTCCGTGGCGAAGCGGAAAATCGCGCCTGGCTTCAGCGCCCGCGCGAGGTTGCTGACGGTTTCGGGAGAGACAATGCGGCGTTTGCGCTGGCGGCGCTTCGGCCACGGATCGGGGTAAAGGATGAAGGCGCGGTCGAGGGAGGCGGCCGGAAGACGGGGCAGCAGTTCGGTGGCGTCGGCGTCATGCAGGGCGAGGCGCTGCAGGTCCGGCTCGCCGGCCAGCAGCTTGGCCATGCCGTTGATGAACGGTTCGCAACCAATGAAACCGACGTCGGGGTTCAGCTGCATCTGGTGCAGGAGGTGCTCGCCGCCGCCAAAGCCAATTTCCAGCCAGACCTGTGCAACCGGTCGGGCGAACAGCGCCCCCGCGTCGTTTATGACGTCAGCGCCGATGCGCAGGCGCGGCAGCGTCTCTTCCATCAGACGGGACTGCTGCTCGCGCAGGCGGTGTCCTTTCCTGCGGCCATAGAAGGAGCCGGCGCGGGGCTGTTCGGTCGTCATCGCCTTTGTCGTCTTTCCAAAAACAAACGCCGCCCCGGACAGGGCGGCGTCAAATCACCAGTTCGCCCTGTTCAGCCGGCGACGGCCTTGCGAATCGCGTCGGCCAGATCGGTGCGCTCCCACGAGAAGCCGCCGTCTTGCTCCGGCGCCCGGCCGAAGTGACCGTAAGCTGCGGTGCGGGCATAGATTGGCCGGTTCAGGCCAAGGTGCTGGCGAATGCCGCGTGGCGACAGGTCCATCACATCCATCAGCACGGTTTCCAGCCGGGCTTCATCCGCCTGGCCCGTGCCGTGCAGGTCGACATAAAGCGACAGCGGGCGCGACACGCCAATGGCGTAGGAAAGCTGGATGGTGCAGCGGTCGGCAAGGCCGGCGGCCACCACATTCTTGGCCAGGTAGCGGGCGGCATAGGCGGCCGAGCGGTCGACCTTGGTCGGATCCTTGCCGGAGAAGGCGCCGCCGCCGTGCGGCGCAGCGCCGCCATAGGTGTCGACGATGATCTTGCGGCCTGTCAGACCGCAATCGCCGTCCGGGCCGCCGATGACGAATTTGCCGGTTGGATTGACGTGCCAGATGGTCGCATCCGAAATCCAGCCTTCCGGCAGGGTTTCGCGCACATACGGCTCCACGATGGCCTGCACGTCATGGGAGGTCAGCGTGTCGTCCAGATGCTGGGTCGACACGACGATCTGCGTGGCGGCGACCGGCTTGCCGTTCTCGTAGCGGACGGTGACCTGGCTCTTGGCGTCCGGTCCAAGAACGCCGGATTCGCCGGATTTGCGCGCCTCGGTCAGGCGCTTCAGGATATTGTGGGCGTAATAGATCGGCGCCGGCATCAACTCCGGCGTTTCGCGGCAGGCGTAGCCGAACATGATCCCCTGGTCGCCGGCGCCTTCGTCCTTGTTGCCCGCCGCGTCGACGCCAACGGCGATGTCGGCGGACTGGGCGTGCAGCAGCACGTCGATCTGGCTTTTCTCCCAGTGGAAACCGTCCTGCTCGTAGCCGATGTCGCGGATGGCGAGGCGGGCGAGGTGGGCCAGATATTCCGGCGTCAGCGTCGCGGGACCACGGGTTTCACCCGCGATCACCACCTGGTTTGTGGTGGCCAGGGTTTCACAGGCGACGCGCGCCTCGGGATCGGCGGCCAGGAAGGCGTCGACAATGGTGTCGGAAATGCGGTCACACACCTTGTCCGGATGACCTTCTGACACAGATTCACTGGTGAACAGGTAATTCTGACGCGACACCCGAGCCTCCGGACGAATAGATGAATGACAGCCTGCGCTTGCGTAGGTTACCGGCCTGGCGACGTCAAGCGCCGGGACGGACGCGGAAAGGGCAGGGCAAGGGAGGAAAATCAGTCTTCGCCGTCTTTCCCGGCTGGCTGGGCGTTGGCCACGGCCTCAACGAGCGCCACCAGTTTCCGGCGCACCCCGGCGTCCTGGATGCGGACAAACGCCTTGTTGAGGTGAAGCCCCTCGGACGTGGCCAGAAAATCGGCGACATGGTCCAGCGCCGGCGCTTCAGCGAAGCCCGGGGCGGCGTCGCCCGCCGGCGCCGCGCCATCATAAAAGAATGATACCGGCACCCCGAGCACCTGGGCGATCTGGTGCAGGCGGCTGGCGCCAATGCGGTTGGCGCCCTTTTCGTATTTCTGGATCTGCTGGAACGTGACGCCCAGCGCGTCGCCGAGTTTTTCCTGGCTAAGGCCAACAAGCATGCGTCGCATGCGAACCCTGCCGCCTACGTACAGGTCTATGGGGTTGCGGGCCTTGTTCACTGTAAATCTCCGTTGGCGTGATTAACCAACTGCCTGCTGTCTGTGGCGGGATCGGGGCGCCTGCCGGCAAACGCGCTGCACCCAAAGCAGAAAATCAGAAGCAGGACGAAAAACAGATCGCCGCTTTGGGCGTAAGCCGTTGGCGGAAGAGCCGACGGCAGGGTTGAGTCGGCGTAGCCAATTTTTCCCAGTGGAAGAAAAGTATTCGTCCGGCCCCATGAGTCAACTACAACGGATATGCCGGTGTTGGCTACACGCACAAGTGGCAACCCCTGTTCGATGGCGCGCAGGCGCGCTTGGGAGAGGTGCTGCCAGGGGCCGGGCGTCTGGCCGAACCAGCCGTCGTTCGTGACGTTCACGATGGCGCCGCGCGCGCCTCTGGCAGGGCCAAATCCAGGGAAAATCGCCTCATAGCAGATCAGCGGCGTTACTGGCGGGAAGCCCGGGACTTCCAGGCTGCCCCCCGGGGCGCCGGCAGTAAAGCCGCCTGGAATATGGACAAACTGCCGGAGGCCGAGGGAGTCCAGAAGGCCGGAAAGCGGCAGGTATTCGCCAAATGGCACCAGGTGGGATTTGTCATAGACGGCCGTGATCCTCCCATCATGGTTCACAACCTGCATGGAATTGTAAAAGCGGTTGGGACGCCCGCCTGGCGTCAGCGCCTCGCCACGGGCGGCGCCGGTAATCAGCACCGCGCCGGGCGGCAACATGTCGCCGATGGCGGCGCGGGCTTCCGGATGGTCCGCCAGCAGAAATGGAAATGCCGATTCGGGCCAGATGAGGTGGGTGACGCCGCGTGGCCCAAGCCCGGCGTCGGGGGTCTGACCTTCACTGAGGCGGATGTACTGGCTGAGTATTTTTTCCCGATTGTCCCAGTTAAATACGGTCGTGTCCTGGGAAATGCCAGGCTGGACAAGACGAATTCTTACGCCGGGCTCCTGCGGCCCAGGGCCGGCCGGAATTCTGTCATAGCCGAAAACCGCAAGCGCCAGGAGCGCGGCAAGCGCCGCGCCTGCCGGCGCAAAGCGGGACAGCCAGCCGCGCGCCAGGTCATCAACCGGCCTGGCGGGTGAGGCCAGGGTGGCCGGCGCGGCGCATATGGCCACCGTGAGCACGCTTAACCCATACATGCCAACGACCGAGGCGATCTGCGCCGTCAGCAGATGTCCGCCGAAGGCCATACCGAAGGTGTTCCAGGGAAAACCCGACAGCAGCACGCCGCGCAAATATTCGGAGGTTCCCAAAGCGCCGGCCAGGGTCAGAACCCTCACGGGGCCGGGGGACCACAGGGCGCCGGCCAGGCCGAAGCCGGCTGCGGTGAAAATCGCCAGCCCGGCGGGCAGGCCCAGCACGCCGAGCGGCAGGGCCCAGGCGAATTCCTCCGCCTCGACCAGAAACGCCGCGCCGAGCCACCACAAGCCGGCGACGAAATATCCAAATCCGAACCACCAGCCCAGCGCCGCCGCGGCGCGGGCGCGCCGGCCAGCCTCACGCAGGGGGGTGGGCGCCGGGGGAGATTGTCCGGTCGCGCCATCCAGGGCGGTGGCGTCAACAAGCCAAACCGCCATGGTCATGGCGATGACCATGGCCGGAAGGAAATCGAACGGCGCCAGCGACAAGGCGCCAACGGCGCCAGCGACCAGCGCGACCATCCGTCGCCGCCAGCGCCCGCCCACGAAACCGCCGCGGGCGACGGCGAAAAGCCAGCGGCCAGCCGCCGGGAAGCTGCTCACCCGCTGGCTCATCTGGCGCCGGATTCGCGAGGCGGCGATGTTTCCCCACCGGCGTCAGTCCCCGCGCCGGCGTCGCCCGATGGCGAAGACCGGCAGATGCGAACACGTTTCAGCCGGCGCGGATCGGCCTCCAATACCTCGAAGACCAGACCGTGCGGACCCTCGATCCGCTCCCCCGTGGCGGGCACGCGCCCGGCCAGGTGCGCCACCAGGCCGCCGATGGTGTCGATCTCGTCAGCCAGCGTGTCGTCGACCAGCGGGGCGCCCAGCGCTTGCGCCACATCGTCCAGATCGGCGCGGGCGTTGGCGTCAAAAGCGTTGTCGCCGGCCGGCGCGATCATCGGACCGGCGTCGTGATCGTGCTCATCCTCGATATCGCCGACGATCAGCTCCACGACGTCTTCCATGGAGACGATGCCGTCGGTGCCGCCATATTCATCAATGACCAGAGCCATGTGGGTGCGGCTGGCCTGCATGCGGGCCAGAAGGTCGATGGCCGGCATGGACGGCGGCACGAACAGCACGGGGCGCAGGATGTCCGCCTCATTCAGCGACAGCGACAGGTCGACGCCGGAAAAACTCGGCATGGAACTGTTTTCGTCGATAACGACGCGGGGCGTGCAGCCCGCGAGATAGTCGAGGAAATCGCGGATGTGGACCATGCCGCGCGGATCATCGAGTGATTCGCCGTATACCGGCAGGCGGGAGTGTCCCGCCGACCGGAACACGTCGAGTACATCAGCGAGCCTGGCGTCCTCGCGAATGGCGACGATGTCGGCGCGCGGCACCATCGCGTCCTCGACGCGGCGTTCGT